>Ga0114930_10003975_pt1 | contig 12656 bp, 11 predicted proteins | sample AnhtaG_FD_87300 | JGI IMG/M metagenome (GOLD analysis project Ga0114930, IMG submission 87300) | Deep subsurface microbial communities from Anholt, Denmark to uncover new lineages of life (NeLLi) - Anholt_01485 metaG | ecosystem: Environmental > Aquatic > Marine > Oceanic > Sediment | place... | reverse complement strand
GTCAAGAGTGGTGAAATAGATCCAAAAGAGTTTTTTATTGTAGAGGATATCTCCACACAAGTAGAGGAAGCAAGCGAGGGTATAGATGAACGGGTTCTTAATCTGCTTGAGTTTATCTTGGATAAGACATGCCCTGAAGTTGGTATCGGCAAGCACTGCTTAACACCATACGATTGTTTGCTACGAGCAAAATGCTGGGGATTCTTACCTGAGTGTAGCATATTTGATTTACGAGGTGGGAAGGCAAAACAAATTTCTCTTTATGAGCAGGGAATTTTATCTATTAAAGATATTCCAGACGATATTCTTCTATCCAGGCAACAACAGATCCAGAAAGAATGTGTAATAACAGGTAATACACATATTGAGAAGGAGGAAATTCAGAAATTCCTAGATAGTTTGGAATACCCTCTATATTATCTGGACTTTGAGACGATTGGGCCGGCGATACCGATATATGATGGTATGAGACCGTATCAAACTATACCATTTCAGTTTTCCCTGCATATTGTGGAAAATGATGAATCCGAACCTGTACATCACTCATTCTTAGCTGAGGGGATAGAGGATCCTAGGCCTCAGCTTCTTAATGAGCTGCAAAGGTTACTGGGTTCTGAAGGCAGCATAGTCGCATATAATTCCGGCTTTGAGGAGGGAGTCTTAAGGGAATTGGTTGAGGCTTTCCCTGAATACACAGATTGGCTTGAAGGTATACTGATCAGGATTGTTGACTTACTCATTCCATTTAGTAGTTTCCATTACTACAATGCTTCGCAAAAAGATACGGCTTCACTTAAGAAAGTCCTACCAGCAGTTACCGGAAAAGGCTATGAAGAGATGGGTATAGGCGCAGGGATGGATGCAAGTATTGCTTACGAGAGAATAACTTATGGTAATGCAGCACAAGAGGAGATATCTAGGGTACGAGCGGATTTACTCAAATATTGTAAGCTGGATACTGAAGGAATGATCTGGATTGTTGAAAAATTAAGAGAGATTACTCTTTGAGGTATGTCTATGTCTCTTGAAAATATTTTGGGGAAAATAAACGTAGATAGATTAGTGGGTGAAATATTGATGTTAGATAGAAAAGTCGAGGAATTATCCACAACTTGGAGAGAATCCTTTGGGCAGCAAGTTAATGTCATAAGATACATTTTCGATGATTTAATCAAACCACAAATATTAGGTTCCCCGGAAGTATATGAAATGGAGCGTATGCTCAGAGCTATGGACAACTTCTGCTATCTTGGAATTTCAGATTGGCGACGATTAACCAAAGCAAGGAAACAGGGGATTGAGGTAATGAGGGCTACTACAGAAGTTGTGGTGCGAAGATTGGTAAATAATGTTCTCGAAAATGGTAATAGATAAAAGTTGTTCGTTCCTCTAAATATCTCGATCTAGGGAGGTTACCATGAGTGGTTTAATCTATTTGATAAAGGATAGCGGGGATTTGGTAGAAATGAAGGAGGAAGCCTATGATTCGGAGGATGTTCTGCAAGGATTACTAGCGCGGTATCCAAATCTGCTAGCTGGAGAGCAAATTGATGCAGCAGCACCGAGAAGATGGTTGTTAATATCACAGGAAATGGGAATACCCTCTGAGGACGAAGCAGGTGCAAGGTGGTCAGTTGATCATTTATTTCTAGATCAAGACGCAATACCAACTATTGTGGAAGTAAAGAGGAGCTCTGATACTCGTATCCGTAGAGAGGTTGTGGGTCAGATGCTCGACTATGCTGCTAATGCGGTTGTTTACTGGCCAATCGAAAATATTATTGCCGCGTTTGAAGCAAGGTGTAAACTTGAGAATATTGATAGCGGAAATGTCTTAATTGAATACCTAGGAACAGAAATAGAACCGGACCAATTTTGGGAAAGAGCCAAGACTAATCTTCAAGCAGGAAAAATACGATTGGTTTTTGTTGCTGATGAAATTCCAACCGAGTTAAGGCGTGTGGTTGAGTTCTTGAATGATCAGATGAAACTAACTGAAGTATTAGCGATCGAGGTAAGGCAGTACAAAGGAGGAGAGTTAAGAACACTGGTACCAAGGTTGGTAGGAACAACTAAAACTGATAAGACAGGAGTAACTCGCGGGGAGAAATGGAATGAGTCATCTTTCTTTTCGGCGTTTGAATCTCGTCATGGCAAAGTAGAAGCTGAAATTGCAAAATCGATCTTGACATGGGCAAGCGAGAAGGCAGATAGAATAACCTGGGGTAGCGGCAGAATAGATGGGTCATATACTGTTTCCATAAATTACCAAGGCAAGTATTATAGTTTATTTTCAGTGTGGACTAATAGATACATTCAGATTAGTTTTGGTCAACTAGCAGAAATACCACCGTTTGGTGATGAACAAAAAAGGCTTGATTTACTTCGTCGCTTAAATGAGATTAAAGGTGCTTCTCTTCCCAGAGATGGAATCACACGTTATCCCAGCTTTGACATATCCACTCTAAAAAGTAAGGAATATTTCGAGCATTTTATTAATACTTTTGAATGGGTAATAAATGAAATGGGTCGTTGATGTATGTAGTCAGCAAAAGTGGGGCAGTCAAACCCTAAAAATTAAAGAGCTAGACTCCCGGTGCATCTCTCTTATCGCTCTTCTAACTCCCTAACACCTCCTTATTTTAATTGGCTTCACGTTGCGTGGGATATATAAGTCGTTTTTATGAGGGTAACGCAGAGCCAGGATACAACAGAATGCCCTATTGTTGAATACACACAGAGGGTAAGACACGGGTCAGCAAACTTGCTCATGGCGTTTGGGAAATCCCAACTCCTTCGAATCAACATTTGTGGTCTCCAAGAATAATCAGAACCAAAATACCCAGCTAATCTGCGTTGCAAGCTGGTCTACGTCCATGAGCAAGAGAATAAAGTAGAATTAGTCTGCGCTCCATGTACTTGATAAGTAGATCATCGATTTCCCTAAGCGCTTCGTCCGTTATGCGCACCTTGGCACCACTTGCATTAATGTCCAACAGAGAACAGGTATCGAGTCCTAGAAATACCTTCATCAGTCCCTCGTCTGACAACGTGGAGACGTATAAGACTGATGAATCTCCACCAAATCTTTCTTTATATCTTTTGCCGCCCCGGTGAATAACTCCATTTTCAATATCGCTAAGGCATCTTTATCAGTGGTAACCGTGTAGGACAATCCGTAGGTCGGGCAATGGTAGCTGTCCAGATTTGATGGCGCATGTCCCTAAGGGAAAATAGGTATTAGCTCAATGTCTAACTGTAGTCCATGGCTATCAGATTATCTCGCGGTCCCACCCGAACGTTGCTTTACTGAAAGGGCAGTATTAAAATATAGATGTTTTGAAAGTGTAGCTTCAGTATAGGCTATTGCCAATTTAAAAATTGGCAATAGGGCAGAGATCTTCTGAAGAACGAGGGAATAATCAGGAGGTCTTACAACAGAGGGCTTATCATGGATTGGCTAAATGATTATTTCTCGGATTGGTTATCAGATTTTCTGACCGATGAGGGGTCACAATACCGTGATTTGGATTACGCTGTCTCTACTATCCAACAAGGTAGATTAGAATGGCAAGCTGTCGCCTCAATTGCTTTCCGTATTGCCCTACTTCATCTAGATTCAAAACCAACTAATGCCGAGAGAACTCTAGCTCAGCGCATCGCAGAGTCAGTTCTCGAACCACTTGAGGCATTAATCAAAAGCAAAGTGGATAAACCCGATACAGAGTCCTCTCAGGGAGATAGGGCTCGTATGCTTTTTCATGCACAATTCGCTTTGGGCGAACTTCATATGGTGAGAGGCGATGTTGACCGTGCTGCTGATATTCTAGCACAAGTGGTACTTACCAAACCTACTATTGAGGTGCGCCGTGTAAAGTCATCAGGTGGGGTATATGAGGAGCACACTTATATGGAGGGAGCTGAGAGAGTATTCCACAGTGTAGACATAATCTTTGGCAAGACGTTGGCAAGCTATGAAATAGCACCTCGGTTCATAAATAAGGGAGCCTATAGAAAAGCTATGCATTTATTGACCGAAGCAGCGCGGAGCTTTCCTTGGATCTTCACTTTTAACTTTATTACGATGTGGGTCGATGCTTGGATAGAAAGATGCATGAGGGCAAATGACCTTGGGCAATGGGTTGACCTAATGGATACAGTAGCTGAGATTGTCAGTATTGGTGATGGTGGGGAGGAAATTGCACAATCAGGTTCCTCACCGTCAAAGTGCGAAGTGACTTCTTCCAATTATTGGGCGTGGAACTTCGGCAAAATTGTCGGGAAACTGCATATTTACGAGAAGACGGATATTGTTGAACCGTTAATGGAAGATTACTATCCTTCCCTAATGGAATGGAAGAACGGACTGGCGTTTGTATCTCTGTGGTCTGAGTGTGATGAGAAACGAGATTGGGAGATAGCACGAACCTTTTATCACGAAATGTGGGAAAGAACTGCCAATTACTACGGAGCTCGGCTCTTCGAAGAGGGTGCTGAATCAGGATTATATTGGGCAATGAGGGTTGGCCTTGCGGATGCCTTCTTGGAATATAGTATGTCTGCAGAAAAATTCGCCAGTACTATCCAACCACAGGTATTGACAGACATATCAGAAGTTCTGGACAAAGCACCACCAAAACCTATGAATGAAATTTTGCAGCAATTAGAAGCTGCCAAACAGGAAGCTAGCGAGCCCACATTTATCAGAGACATAAAAGAACGGACAGAAACAGGAGAAAGATTAAATAGAGATTACTTCTCTGGTCTCTGGGAGGTGATGAAGGGAAAAACTCGGGAACTTCTGATATCTATAGAAATAGCATGGATACACCGAAACTTGGGCCATATGGCTAATGAGATCCGTCGGATGCTTGAAGTCGAACTTCCGGCTATCTTTCCATTTCTAGAGCCTGCAATAGACCGAAGTGATCACCGTTTGATACTGACTCGCATGAAAGACGAACTTCTGACAAACAAAGTTGTCCGAGCTTCAGTAGATGGACTCAGGATACATGACCGTCACAAAATATGGATTCGGGATCAACTACCGGAGTTTCTCTCCAATGTGATTGCTGCCAGAAATTACTTCGAGAAAGATGAGCATTTGCCTATTAAGAGATCACACAGAAATCAGGATATGATAGACAAGGCGGAATCTATTCATAGAGAATTGCTAGGTATCGGAACTGAAGGTGTGTTACCGCAGCTGCTTAGAGTGAAAAAGGCTAGCCGTGGGGGGTAAGTAATGGTGTCGTTCTGGGGGAGTAGTTCCTAAAATTAGAGCATACCTGTGTGAGTAATAGTATGCTTATGTTTCGCGACAGCGTGCCAAGTAATTAGACCATAGCGTATGAGCGTGCTATACAATAGCTTATTTTGTTGCATAAGCTATAAAATGGGTCCTTTTTCCAGTGCATCATTTCACGCCTACACTTCAAGGGTGAAGATGAGCGGACCTTTTTATCCGTTCTTGAGTAAAGGTGGTATGAGGATTACTACTTCAAATGAGTATTATCAGGCTCTGACTATACCTCCTTCACATCTAGGATTAGGACATTGCTCCACCCCACTTCCTCCACACCTATCGCAAGTCTTGTCCCATTTGGCATCCGGAGCTATTGGCCTATGGACTGTAATAGACCCACTGCCCCTGCACTTTTTACAGGAAACGACCCCCCGGCCTCCGCAGTGGCCGCATTTGAATGGTGCCATACCACACCTCCTATAAGGATTGAGACTGTTTAATTTTGATTTTAGCTTCGATTATGTGGTGCCTACAATCATTGCCCTTTTCAGGCGGCCAACAGAGAAGTCTACGTTATTGAAATTAGCTTTCTCGTAGCGTCCAGGTATTTACGACACTCTGATTGCGTTAAGTCTTCTTTGTAACCCGAATGTAGTATGGTATTTCTAGCGTCGAACAGTTGATGTAGGGTTGAACTAATGCCCTTAATGAGTTTCTTTTGTTCCTCATTCAATGTTTCAAGAATGAAGTAATTCAAGGATTGTCTGATATTGGCGTCGTCGATGTACTTCCTAACTGAGTCTGTAAGACCGTCAGGTAGAGTCTGCATCACTCTCAACCGTATGAAGGCTTCGCAAGCAACTGCCAGGTCAACTACGGTACGTCGTATGTCACCATTTTTCAATTGTTCTATCCCTTCAAACAACAAATCGATATAAACGGGGGACTTTAAGCCTAGTTTGAGTGCTTCCTGAGCTTCGTTCCATTGTTCTAGTGTAACAGGATTGTGGATATAAGTGGTAAGTGCATGAGGTCCTGCCCAGAATCGCTTATTTGTTGCTTCGTTGAGTAAGTAGGTGCTCCATCCTGACTTGGATCCATGAATCTCCGATGTACCGATTGAACCGTTTCCGGATTTCCAGCGTAACGTCCCTATCCAAAGTTCAAAGGCTCTGTACGCGATATCACTGTGAGTATTCGATATATCGTTTACCTGTTTTTGTTGTTTCTCAGTTAATAAATCAATTGGATTAGGATGACGTGTCAAAACTTCGGCTGGTATACTGATGCTTTTGCTTAGGTTACACACAAGGTCGATAGATTTTACCGAGATTCTTGTGGGAAGCTGGATGCCCTCCTCCGTTTTATAAGCTGAGATAACTAATCTCGAATCTTTTGTCTTGTCCTCGGTCAATTTATCTGCGGCGGGTAGCTCAATTCTTATTAGGCCGCTCTCGAACTGAAACTCATGTGTAAGACCTAAGAGTTCAGGAACTACAACCAGGTTTCTGGTTATGAATCTGTTCCAAGAGACTATATTTACTTTTAAATGGGTCATGATTCACTATTTCTATACAGATAATTAGTCATCAGTATGACCAAGGGAATTAATCGCTTCTCATATTACCATAAAAGAAAATCGAATAATAGTACTACAATAGCTTGTAACGTTCACTAGTAAAGGGGCGTCCCAAATAGTCGCCATTGAAAAGCTAGTATACTGCCTACAAATCAAAGCTAATAAAGGAACCTTATTATCTCTGATGTAACATATCGCTACATTGTTACACAGCAGTTAAGGGTATATTTACTAAGTAATATTCTGTTGATTTATTTGCAGCATGGTGCTACTATTGCGATACCGATAGACTAAGATATGGAGTATGAAATGCCCGTACTTGGTAATTACCTGAGCGTAGTTGAGGCAGCCGCCGTTCTAGGCGTTCATTGGGAGACAGTCAAACGTCTGTGTCGTGAAGGTCGTATTCCAGCAGAGAAAGTTCACAATAAATGGCTTATTCACAAGGACAATTTGCGTGAATTCGCCGCGAACTACAGTGAACCACGACGTGGGAAGAGGAAAAAGCAATAACGGTAAGGAGACAGTATGGAGCAGCAAACGTCATACTCATGGAGAATTCAGGTACGCTCTACTGGGGAAATCATAGAAACAGATCCTGGTTTCGCATCCACGGAAGAAGCTATTCAAGCGGCGAAGAATTACGCCGCCCGCAATGTTGAGGCTACCAGCAATTTAACTATCACCATACTGGACGACAAAAAAGAAGTGGCGTCGAAGCTGGAAGACGTTAAAGCCGATGAGCTGGTGGCAAGAGCAGGAAAGTCGATGAAAAGCCGTCGCACAGTCCGAAAATCAAACGGTGCCAATCTGGGCTTTGAGGAGAAGCTCTGGCAAGCAGCTGATAGGTTGCGTGGCCATATGGACCCATCAGAGTATAAGCATGTTGTTCTGGGTCTTATCTTTCTGAAATACATCTCCGATGCCTTTGACGAATGTTATCAGCAGCTAAGTCAGTGGACTTCCGACCCGTCAAGTGATTACTACATCAAGGAGCCAAAAGAACGATACGAAGTGCTTGAAGACCGCGATGAGTACAAGGCTGAGAATGTCTTCTGGGTGCCAAAGGAAGCACGCTGGTCACATCTTCAGGCCAATGCCAAGCAACCTACCATTGGTAAGTTGATTGACGATGCAATGGTGGCTATTGAGCGTGATAATACGTCCCTCAAAGGGGTGCTGCCTAAGGACTACGCCCGCCCGACACTTGATAAGCAACAGGTAGGAGAGCTGATTGACCTTGTCGGCACCATTGGATTAGGGGACAAAGAGAGTCGTTCCAAGGATATTCTCGGCCGGGTCTACGAGTATTTTCTTGGCAAATTTGCTAGTGCCGAAGGTAAAAAGGGAGGAGAGTTCTATACGCCACGATGTGTGGTACGGCTGCTGGTAGAAATGATTGAACCTTTTAAGGGGCGAGTATACGACCCCTGCTGTGGCTCTAGCGGTATGTTTGTCCAGAGCGAAGAGTTTATACGTCAGCATGGGGGTCGTATTGGCGATATAGCTGTTTATGGCCAGGAGTCTAACCCGACGACTTGGCGCCTAGCCAAGATGAACTTGGCGATACGTGGAATAGAGGCTAACCTTGGACCATATCACGCCGATTCTTTCCACGATGACTTGCATAAAGACCTCAGAGCTGACTTCATCCTGGCTAATCCTCCGTTCAATATGAGCTACTGGGGCGGAGAGCGTCTGCGTGAAGATGTACGCTGGAAATACGGGGTGCCCCCAGTTGGCAATGCCAACTTTGCCTGGGTACATCACTTTATTCACCATTTATCGCCCACTGGTATCGCAGGTTTTGTGCTGGCTAATGGCTCTATGTCATCCAACCAATCCGGTGAGGGCGAGATACGTAGAAACATCATTGAAGCTGACCTTGTGGACTGCATGATAGCCTTACCTCCGCAGTTATTCTATGGAGCAGCAATATCCGCCTGCCTCTGGTTCCTGGCACGAGACAAGATCAATCGCAGGTTTCGTGACCGCCGACGGCAGACGCTTTTTATTGATGCCCGTAAGATGGGACACCTGATAGACCGGGTGCACCGCGAGCTCTCCGATGAGGACATCGTTCGTATCGCTGGTATTTACCATGCTTGGCGCGGAGAAGCGGACGCAGGTGAATATCAGGACATTCCCGGCTTTTGCAGATCAGCTACCATCGAAGAAGTCGCCTCCTACAGCTATGTACTCACACCGGGGCGTTACGTGGGGGCTGAGGACATTGAGGACGAGGACGAGCCATTTGAGGACAAGATGGCACGTCTAACTGCGAGTCTGGAGAAGCAGTTTGATGAATCAGAGAGTCTTGAAACTGCAATACGTCGAAATCTGGAGAGGTTACAGTATGGCAATTGACTGGCCTCACAAGTCGCTTCGAGAGATTTCATCCCCCAATGCACGTTCATTTGCAATGGGGCCATTTGGTTCTAATATCAGAAAGGAGAATTACCGTTCGGCAGGAGTACCGGTAATCAGGGGCCTAAACCTAAATGCTGAGAGGTTCTACGATGCAGGGTTTGTTTTCCTTACGGAGGAGAAGGCAGATGAGTTGAGAAATTCCAGCGCTTTTCCTCAAGATATTGTATTTGTTGCCCAAGGTACTATTGGCCAAGTTGGAATAATCCCAAAACACTCTAGGTACCTAAGATACGTGCTCTCACAAAACCTTATGAAGGTGACATGCGATACAGATAAAGTGGACCCCCTGTATGTCTTTTATTACTTCCGGTCTCACTATGGTCAACATGAGATCTTCGCTTACGCAAATCCTACAGGCGTTCCCTGCATTAGCCAACCGCTTACGTCTTTGAAATCTTTTCGAGTTCCCGTAGTTCCTCTCCCAAAGCAACGCGCCATTGCTGCCCTCCTGAGTTCGCTAGATGACAAGATCGAGCTGAACCGAAGAATGAACGAAACGCTGGAGGCGATGGTACGGGCACTTTTTAAGAGCTGGTTTGTGGACTTTGAGCGCTTCCGTGACCAGGGCATGGAGGAATCGAAATTAGGGCCGATACCGAGAGGGTGGAACATAGACAAGCTATCCAAGCTATGCAGCACACAGTATGGATACACAGCAAGTGCAACTGATGAGCCGGTGGGGCCTCACCTTCTGCGGGTCATGGACATTAACAAACAGAACTGGATTGAGTGGGCGTCCGTGCCGTATTGCCAAATCGAAGAACGAGATAAGCCGAAATACGCATTGGATGTCGGTGATGTCGTGGTAGCCCGTATGGCTGACCCCGGCAAATCTGCAATCATTGAGCAGCCTAATGATGCAGTTTTCGCCTCGTATCTCGTGCGGCTGAAGACCCCATCATTAGCACATGCTTACTATGTCTATGGTTTCTTAAAGTCCCGCGCTTATGCGGAATACGCTGAGGGTGCAATGGGAGGTTCTTCTGTTCAGAAAAGCATGAATGCTAGGGTAATCGTCGATACCGATCTTGTCATACCCCCAAGACAAACGCTTGAATCATTCTTGGATTACATACTGCCACTACGTAAACGTCTCGTTGCCAATGTGGAGCAATCGGCTAGTCTAGCCACTATTCGTGATACTCTGATGCCGAAGCTACTGTCGGGGGAGACAAGGGTTAAGGATGCAGAGAAGTTTATGGAGAGAGCGGTATGAGCCTGATTTACAACGTATACTGTGATGAAAGTTGCCATCTGGAACATGACCATCAACCTGTTATGGTCCTGGGTGCGGTATGGTGCCCGCTGGAGAAATCGCGCGAGATAGCGGTACGCATTCGTGAAATCAAGACAAGTCATGGGCTCTCCCCAAAATTCGAAAGCAAGTGGACCAAAGTATCACCTGCCAAACAAGCATTTTACCTAGACCTACTTGATTACTTCTTTGACGATAATGACCTACACTTTCGTGCTCTGATTGTGCCAGATAAAACCAGACTTCAACATGAACTCTACGGCCAGGATCACGATACCTGGTATTACAAGATGTATTTCGACATGCTGAAAGTTATTCTTGACCCTGAAGCCTGCTATCGCATCTATCTGGACATCAAAGACACCCGCAGTGCTACCAAAGTAGCCAAGCTACATGATGTACTTTGTAATAATATGTATGATTTTGAGCGACAGATAATAGAGCGGGTGCAGACCGTATGCTCACATGAAGTAGAACCTTTACAGCTGACTGACCTACTTGTGGGAATTGTCTCCTATGTCAACCGTGGATTAAGTAGCAATTCCGCTAAAGTTGCTCTTGTAGAAAGAATGCGCAAGAGGTCAGGCTACAGTCTCACTAGAACTAACCTACTGCGCGAGAGTAAAGTTAATCTCTTCGTGTGGCAAGCATCGGAGACACAGGCATGACGAAACCCTCTTGGTTACCGGACGCACTGCAATATAGTGACTTCAACGGCGAATGGGACAGATTTTTGGCTACCGTTTATCAAATATTTGAGCGTGATTTTAAGAAATCCAGCCCCAAATACCAGGATTATCCAGTTACATATGATTCCAGGATAGAGGATGGCAAAGAAGCAGTATTTTGGCATATGACTTGCCGGTATTATCCCGGGACGCGGGATAGAGAAATGGATTTAAGGCGGTGTGAGCGAATACCATGGCCCAGACCTATGATTGAGCACTCAACGGATACATCCCTATCCGTATGGAAAAACGAAAGAAAGAGACCCGGTAGACCGCGTCAGACACGGGTTCTTATTTGGTTAGAGAATCTAGATTACATAGTGGTGCTGGCAGAGAGACCGAAGGAGATGATACTCGTCACGGCTTATTGTACAGATATTAAATCTCAAAAGGAGAAGCTCAAGAAGGAAAGAGACGGATACTATAAAATGCAAAAGCCGCCCGCTGGGGCGACTTAAGTACTCCTTCCACTCGTGGTAGATGAGTTAATACGACTATAACAGACTTTCAAGAAATTGTCAAGGTATTTTTGACCATCTTTGGTAGAAAATCTTGAACTGGGTGGTAGTATGCCAAAGGTTTTAACGGAGTCCGTTGTAGAAGAAGTAGCTATTGATTGGTTCAAGGACTTAGGCTATCAACATCTACTAGGTCCTGATATTGCCTGCGATGGCCTTTATCCTGAGCGGGGAAGCTACGCTGACGTATTACTGGAGGAACGGCTGCGCTCCGCTCTCGTTGCTCTAAATCCGGATATTCCAGCCGAGGCATTAGAGGACGCCTTCAGAAAGGTGACCCGTCCTGATAGTCCCAGCCTCATTGTCAATAATCGCCAGTTCCACAAGATGCTGACCGAGGGCGTGGATGTAGAGTACCACAATGAAGAGGGACGTATTGTCGGTAATAAGGTCTGGTTGGTGGATTTTATCCACCCAGAGAGTAACGATTGGCTGGTAGTCAATCAGTTCACAGTTATTGAAGGACAGCAGAATCGACGCCCTGACCTGGTCGTTTTTGTGAATGGCCTGCCACTTGCGGTGATAGAGCTAAAGAACCCCGCCGACGAAAACGCCACGATAAAGGCGGCCTACAACCAGTTTCAGACCTATAAGATGGATATACCCTCCCTTTTCCCATATAACGAAATGCTGATCATTAGCGATAGCACTGAGGCTCGGGTGGGAACGCTGACATCTGGCTGGGAGTGGTTCTTGCCCTGGCGGACCAGCGACGGGGTAACTGTTGAACAGAAAGATATTCCAGAACTTGAGGTGCTACTCAATGGTATATTCGAGAAGAGTTGCTTCCTCGACTTGGTACGACACTTCATCCTTTTCGAGGTAGACGGTTCTAATATAGCTAAGAAGATGGCAGCCTACCATCAGTATCACGCTGTTAATGCAGCGGTAGACGCTACAG
>Ga0114930_10003973_pt1 | contig 12658 bp, 11 predicted proteins | sample AnhtaG_FD_87300 | JGI IMG/M metagenome (GOLD analysis project Ga0114930, IMG submission 87300) | Deep subsurface microbial communities from Anholt, Denmark to uncover new lineages of life (NeLLi) - Anholt_01485 metaG | ecosystem: Environmental > Aquatic > Marine > Oceanic > Sediment | place... | reverse complement strand
GGCGAAACGGATGGATCAAGTGGCCGAGGCCCGGCGCCAGGGCGTCCGGGTCTGCGTCGATTCGATGCCGACCACCACGGGTTTCACGCACATGCTGGCCTTCTTCCCGCCGTGGGCCATGGTGGGTACCCGGGAGGAGGTGCTCAACCGCTTCAAGAACCCGCAGGAGCGGGCGCGGATGCGCCGCGCCATTGAACGCGGCAAACTGACGTGGCCCCACGTCGAAGGCGACACCTGGTCCCTGAACCTGTTCAAGCTGATGGGTTGGGAGTGCTGCCGGATCATGGCCGTGCAATCGCAAGCCAACAAACGCATCGAGGGCCGAAGCCTGGTGGACGTCGCCCGCGAACGCAAGAAGCACCCCTTTGATATGGCGTGCGACTTGCTCCTCGAGGAGGGGGGGCAGGTGCTCCTGTTCATGTCGATGGCCGAGCCGGAGGACCCCCTCACGGAGCGCACCATCTACGCCCCCATCCGCGACCCCGAGGTCGCCGTCTCGACCGACACCCTCCTGATGGGCTTCGGCCGTCCGTCGCACTTGTTCTACGGATGCTACCCCAAGTTCCTGGGGCGCTACGTGCGCGAGATGAAATTGCTGCCCCTCGAGACCGCCATCCGCAAGATGACGTCCCTGCCCGCCCAGCACTTCGGACTCGAGCGCCGCGGCCGTATCCGCGAGGGCTGGTTCGCCGACGCCGTCGTGTTCGACCCCGGCACGATTGCGTCGCGCGCCACTTTCAAGGACCCCGAGCAATATCCTGACGGCATTGAGCACGTGTTCATCAACGGGCGGCACGTCGTGGACGGCGACCGGTTCCATGGCGATCAGCGGCCTGGTGTAGTGCTGCGCCGCTGAACCCCTGTGAAGAGAGGTACGGCGACCCGGTCAACCGCCGCCGACCAAGCGGATCTCGAACAGCTTGGGCCAGCGCTTCCCGGTCACAAAGAGCCGCTCTCCGAGCCCGTCATACGCGATGCCGTTCAGCACGCCCTCCGAGCCGGTCCCGTCCTCCGGCTTCAACAGCCCCGTCAGGTCAATCCAGCCCACCACCCGGCCCGAGCGAGGCGAGATCCGGGCGATCCGGTCCGTCTGCCACACGTTCGCGTAGATCTCCCCGCCGATGTACTCGAGCTCGTTGAGCCGCCGGACGGGGCCATCGCCATCGCGTACCTCCAACTGCGCCACTTCTTCGAACGTGGCCGGGTCCAAGAAACGCAACATCGCCGTGCCGTCGCTCATGATCAGATTCAGCCCGTCGTGGGTCAGCCCCCAGCCTTCCGTCGGGTAGCTGAACTCACGCAAGCGCTCGAACGTGTCCCGGTCGTAGACGAATCCCACGTGCGACCGCCACGTCAACTGGATGATCTCGTCGCCGACAACCGTGACGCCCTCCCCGAAGTAGCGGTAGGCCAGATCGCGCTTGCGCAGGACCTCCCCCGTCTCGAGGGCCACCTTGCGCAACGACGAACGGCCCTTCAGGCCTGTGCCTTCGTATAGAACTCCCCCGTGAAATGCCAGGCCCTGCGTGAACGCGCTCGGGTCGTGCGGGTACTCGTTAACCACCTCGTAGGTGTAGACGGGCGGCGGCGTTTGGCCCGCCGCCGCATTCACCACGAACTGGACGTCCACGGAGTTGACGCCCTCGCTGCCGTCCACGTCGCAGACGCACCCGATCTCCCGCCCCAGGACGGCGTCCACGACCATCTGCACGTCGCCTTCGTCCACCCGCCCCGACCCGTCCACGTCGCCGGGCAGCACTTGCCCGAGGACGTGCGGCGAGACGATAGTGAGGAGGAAAGCGACGGCGACAGACATGCCTCATACGCCTCCAGGCTTGTGACCGGCTTGCCGTATGGTAGCATAGCCGACCAGTTGCCGATAACTGAGCGAACGGCCTCCGCGGGCTCGTCCACATTCAACGCCCAAACAGTATATAGTTGCCGCCATGGCCAGCTCAGGCATCAAGGTGTTCATGGTCATCCTGGTGGTCGTCGCCGCGCTGATGACCGTGTTCAAGCCCCGGCCGGCCGTCCCGTCCGACCGCGACGCCACGGTCATCACGCTGTCCTTCTGGGGCAGCTACGAAGAATGGGGCATGTGGCGCGAGATCGTCGACCTCTTTCACAAGAGCAACCCCGACGTCTACGTCAAAATAAACTACATCCCCGACGGATACGACGACAAAATCCGCCTGCTGCTGGCCGCGGACGGCGCCCCGGACATCATGCTCATCCAGGACGAGCCGTTCCCCGCCTACGCCGGCTACGGCAAGTTCGTCGACCTCACCGACCGCGCCTACGGGCCCGACGTCCCGGTCGACTGGGACGCGGATTTCTGGCCGACGGCCGCCGAGAGCTTCACGTACAAGGGCCGGGTGATGGGCGTGCCCATCTGGGGCGGCAACGTGCTGGTCTATTACAACCGCAAAATGTTCCGAGACCTGGGCGTCGAGCCGCCCAAGGATGACTGGACCTTCGACGAGTTCATCGCCAAAGGCAAGGAGTTGACGCGCGACCTCGACGGCGACGGCAACATAGACACCTTCGGGTTCACGCTGCCCGGCTGGGTCTACTTCCTGCCTTGGACCTGGGGCTTCGGCGCCGGCTACCTCAACGAGGCCTGCACCGACTGGACCTTCACCGGCCCCGAGGCCGTCGCGGCCACGGCCTTCTACCAGGACCTTCGGTTCCGCCACCACATCTCGCCGTCGATCCAGGAGATCCCGAGCGCCATCGAAGGCGCCATGTTCATGACCGGCCGCGTGGGCATGACGTGCAGCGGGCCCTGGAACAGCCCCGGGCTCAAGACCGCCAACATCGATTTCGACGTCGTCCACATCCCCTTCGGGCCCACCGGCGAACGCCAGACCCGCGTCACCTGGGACGCCCTGTGCATGTTCAACCAATGCAAGCACAAAGACGCCGCGTGGCGCTTCATGAAGCACTGCATCACCTACGAAGCCCAGGCCATCGTCGGCAAGTACATCCGCAGCGTCCCCGCGCTGATCGAAGCCAAGGACGCCTTCATGGACCCCGACAACGGCTGGAGCGAAGAGAAGTACATCGACGCGCTCGAATACGCCCGCCTCCAGCCGATTTCGAAGAACTGGCAGGCCATGAGCAACGTCATGATGCCCGTCTACGAGCAACTGCTCTTGAACAGGACCACGCCCGAGGAGGCCGTGCGCCAGATGGACGACGAGGTCCGCCGCGAGAAGGTGTTCCCCATCGAGGACCGCGAATGAAGGCAAGCGTTCACGGGGCAAAAAGCTGATGAGACAACAGCTTTCCTGCAAGATCTTGCGACCATAGTGTTCTGTCGAGACTATTATGTCCACAAGGCTGTGACGGCAGAGCTGTTTCGCTTCGGTTGAAGCCCTGCAAATGGAGGGTGTAGTATGAAGTCAGGAAGTGGTCGGGGCCTGTGGGAAATCCGAGCCCTCCGTGATTGTGGAAGCGAAGCGTTTTCGGGCTAATCTGGCGGTTGCCAAGACGCTGACTCAGACTTTGATGTACGCGTTCTTGAATGGCGTGGAATGGTGCATCCTGACAAACGGTCGTCACGCGGTGGTCTACGATGCATCTAGCCGGGAACCCGTCCGCGAGCGCGCCTTGTTTGGCATGATCGATCTGGCGGTTACACATTACGGCAAGGTAGAATCAATCAAGCCCTGGCGGAATTCCGGCAAATACGTAGTGAAATTGAGAGGCGCGGCAAAAGAAATCCCTGCAGTCCCGATTGATAAACACTCGGACCCAAGACGTGTGGCTCCCCGGCGTCCGCGATTCACAACCATTGACGCTTTGCTGTCAGCAAAGACGTTGAATGAGTGCTGGTTCAAATGAAAAAGTCGGTGTACTTGGATACCACCATTCCGAACTTCCTTTTCGACCGCCGCGAAAGCGTCCAGTTTCAGCGTGGGTTGACTTGGAAATGGTGGGAAACGGAGGCCCAGAACTACGTCATTCTGATATCGGATTATACGATTTGGGAACTGGAAGCGGGGCAGTATCCGCACAAGACAGAGGCCCTGAAGTTTGTAAGCAGTCTGTCTGTTCTGCCCCCGGATCCTGAGATCGAGGAAATCGCCAATGTTTACGTCTCGCACTACCTGATGCCGAGGAGTCTGCAAGGTGACGCCATGCATCTCGCGTGTGCGTCATTCTACAAGATCGATTTCCTTCTTACCTGGAATTGCAACCACCTCGCGAATGGGAACAAGAAACAACACATCCGGCGCGTCAACACGATGCTGAACTTGAATGTTCCAGAAATCCTGACTCCTCTGGAGCTTTTTGCGGAGGTAGAACCATGATGGACGAAATCCTGGCGGAAAAGGATCGCGTGCAACAACAGTTGGCTCGACAAGCCGACTATGATATTCCAACTATGTCGAAAAACGCCCACGAGGCCGTCCGCCGTATCGAGCAACAGTACCATCTCAAATTCAAGTATGCGGAGGTGCAGGGCGGCTACTTGCAGCGGGCCGTGCCATCCCCGCTCGCATAACCGCGGGGATTTGCATGAAGAAGGAATACCGCGAACGTTACCGTTGGCACGAGAACCTGCAAGGCTATCTGTTCGCGAGTCCCTGGCTGTTTGGGTTCTTTGTGTTTCTGATCGGTCCGATGATCTTCTCGATCATCCTCTGCCTGTACAAGTGGAACGGCATCACCAGCTTCACGGGCAATGCCGAATTCGTCGGCCTGGCCCACTTCCGCAAGATCCTCTACGAGGACCGCTTCTTCTGGATCGCCCTGTACAACACCCTCTACTACGCCGGCATCAGCGTGCCCATGGGCATCTGCCTCTCCCTGTTCCTGGCGAACCTGCTCAACGCCAAGGTCCGCGGCATCTCGATATTCCGCACCATCTTCTACCTGCCCAACGTGCTGGCCGGCGTCGCCACCATCATGATGTGGAGCTGGATCTTCAACCCCGAGTTCGGCGGCTTCAACTTCGTGCTCAACGCCACCGGCGTCACCGCCCTCGGCCGCTGGCTCATCGCCCACCTCCCCGGACTCCAGCAATTCGTCGACCGCCACGGCGTCACCTGGCCACCCCTGTGGTTCGCCGACGAGCTCTGGGCCAAGCCCGCCCTCATCATCATGGCCCTCTGGCGCGCCGGCGGCAGCATGCTCATCTACCTCGCCGGACTACAGAATATCCCCGCCCACCTCTACGAGGTCGCCGACATCGACGGCGCCGGCCGCATCCGCAAGTTCGTGAACATCACCATCCCCATGCTGACCCCGACCATCTTCTTCAACCTCGTCATGAGCATCATCGGCTCGTTCCAGGTCTTCGCCCAGAGCTACCTCATGACCAACGGCGGACCCAACAACGCCACCCTGTTCTACGTCCTCTATCTTTTCCGCAAGGCCTTCCAGCATTTCGAAATGGGCTACGCCAGCGCCCTCGCCTGGATCCTCTTCGCCATCATCATGTTCTTCACCATGCTGATACTGCGTTCCAGTAGGCTGTGGGTGTACTACGAAGGAGAAAAGAAATAGGCATGGGCGGTTGTCTGGTTACCGAGAGCTACTGCCGTGGGTCTGTTGCGGCGCGCTTTCACAGGTGGAAGCGACGACCCGCGTTACTCGATCTCAGCCATCGGCAGTCGCGATCTAGGGTTCGGGTACATGCGCAGGTCACGCGGCTCCACGATCAGGTCGAGCGTCTCCATCACGACTGCACCAATAAGGGCGTAGGTCTTGTTCGGTTCGACGACGGCCTCAAAAACCCCCTTACGCCCACAGACTTCCAGCTCGACGCCATAGACGACGTCGCGGTCGGCACGTTCCTCGTTGGCATGCTTGACGGTCTGCCTACGTATCACTGGAAACCCAAGCTCGTTGACCACCGACTCAGGCAGCACAAGAAGCGTGGCGCCAGTATCCACTTTCGCCGGCACTTCTACAATCGGTCCCTGGGAGATAACGTTCCGGACCTTCAGCGCCATGCCGATAACGCCCACAATCCTTCTCCCCATCGACTCAGCGACAGACACGGCTATTGCTCCATTCCCGGCGCCACACCGCTGTGCGTCGCACACGCCGGGATCGTGCACGGGCCATGTACCCGGCCGTCAGCACGATGGCACACACCGGGCGTCAAGTCAAGAATGGCGACAACGCGCCGAGCGACACACACGGGAGGTCACTGGCATGAATGAAGAGGAATTCAAGGCACGGACCCAGCAGCTTGCCCTGCGCATCATCCGATTGGTTCAGGCCCTCCCCGAGACGTCCGTCGGATGGGTCATTGGGAAACAGCTCCTCCGTTCCGGCACCTCCATCGGCGTCAACTACCGTGCCGTGTGCCGTGGCAAAAGCAACGCCGACATGCTCGCCAAACTAAGCCTCGTGGAGGAAGAGGCGGACGAAACGCTGTACTGGCTCGAGCTCCTCATCGAGGCGGGAATCGTGCCGAAGGAGGAGATCGAGCCCTTGATGACGGAAACGAACGAGATCGTGGCTATGGCCGTGGCATCCATGAAGACACTCCGCCGCAGCGCCGGCTTCACGCGCCAATAGGACCGACGCCCGTGGAAGCAATCCAAAATCCAAAATCCAAAATCCAAAATCGGGTGCGTTTTTGGCGACGCCGGAGCACGCAGGAACGCGCCTGGACGGCCGTCACGCTGTGCTTGCTCGGGATGCTGTCCGTGGTCTTCATCCTGCCGTTCTACTGGTCCATCGTGGCGTCCATCAGCGGCCTCGAGGGCGTCTACGCCTCACCCCCGCGCCTGTGGCCCGACGAGATCCACCTCGAGAACTACCCCAAGGCCCTGACCATCCTCCCCTTCCACCTGTTCATCTACAACTCCGTGTACGTCTGCATATTCTGCGTGACCGGCCAGGTCTTCTCCGCGTGCCTCGTGGCCTACGCCTTCGCCCGTATGCGGTGGTACGGCCGCGACGTCTGGTTCGTCATCCTCCTGGCCACCATGATGCTCCCCGCCCAGGTCACCATGATCCCCCACTACCAGATCTTCCGCTACCTCGGCTGGATCGACACCCTCAAGCCCCTCATCGTCCCCAGCTTCTTCGGCGGCGGCGCCTTCTTCATCTTCCTCATGCGCCAATTCTTCAAGACCATACCCCTCGAGCTCGAAGAGGCCGCCCGCCTCGACGGCTGCTCGAATCTCCGCATCTTCTGGGACGTCATGATCCCGCTGTCCACCCCGGCCGTCGCCACCATCAGCGTCATGAGTTTCATCGCCCACTGGCAGAACTTCATGGGCCCCCTCATCTACCTCAACAGCTTCGAGAAATACACCGTCGCCATCGGCCTGCGCATGTTCCAATCCATCTACGGATCCTTCCCCCACTACATGCTCGCCGCCAGCACCATCGTACTCATCCCCATCCTCATCCTCTTCTTCATCGCACAAAAGTACTTCGTCCAGGGCATCGTCCTCACCGGGATGAAGGGGTGAACAACCCGCAGGTTGCGAGCCATTTCGCCTTCCTAAGCCTTTCGTCTATAATTAGTTACAGGCACACGCAGGCCTTTCCCATCAGAACTGCTGGGATGACTTGACAAAAGGGCAGCATTGCGCTACAATTCCCAACAGAAATGATGGCAGCAGTTATGTTGGCATCGCCCATGATGGCAATGGTAAGGAGGACGCCATGAAGAAACTCAAGCGCGCCAGCGGCAAGTGGGTTGTGGGCGAGGACTTCTGGGGGCGAGAGGCCGATGTCAAGCTGTTCGTCGAACTGCTTGACGAGGGAACCCATATCCAACTCATTGCTCAACGCCGCATGGGAAAGACCAGCCTGATGAAGGAGGTGGCCAGGCGACTCGAGCAGGAGGGGCGTTACCTGTGTCTATACGTTGACCTCCAGAAGCGAACCGACTGCGAAGATGCCGTTGTCGCCCTCAGCGTGGCCACCCGGCCTCATGCCAGGTTGTGGCGGAACGTGGGGGAAGTCTTCCGGAACACCCTTGGCAAGGCTGTGGAGGCTGTCGACTCCATTGGGGCGGACGTGCTTACCATCAAGCTGCGCGACGACCTGACGGCCGGAAGCTGGAAGGCCAAAGGCGACCGCGTGTTCGCGGCGCTTGCGGCCAGCGAACTGCCCGTGGTCCTCTTCCTTGACGAGATGCCCATCCTCGTCAACCGTCTGCTCAAGGGCGACGACTACGCGACTACTCCTGAACGGAGGCGGACGGCTGACGAGTTCCTTTCCTGGCTACGGGACAACCGCCAGCGCCACCAAGGCCAGGTCCGGACGGTTGTCTCGGGTTCCATCGGCCTCGAACCCATCCTCGGGCAGGCGGGCCTCAGCGGAACCATGATAGACCTCTATCCCTTCAAGTTGCAGCCATGGGACGACGACACCGCCGCGGGCTGTCTAGAGGCCCTGGCAAACGAGTATGGCATCCAATTGAAAGAAGGCGCGTGCAACGAAATGGTGCGGCTCCTCGGTTGCTGCATCCCGCATCACGTGCAGATGTTCTTCGACAACGTTTACGAGTATTGCACCCGGCGACAGGACATGACGTGCACGCTGGAAGACGCGGGCGCCGTCTATCGCGAGCGGATGCTCAGCGCCCGCGGCATCGCCGAGCTCAACCACTACGAAGAGCGCTTGCGCATGGTCCTTGGCTCAGAGCTTTCGTCATTCGCCGTGGAGCTTCTCTCCGAAGCCGCGGTCACAGGGCGCCTCACCCCGGAAGCCTGCGAGACCCTGCGGAAGGAGTATGACCTGGGCGACTCGGACCCCGGTTCGACCCAGCGCGAGATCCTCGAGATACTCGTGCATGACGGCTATCTCCGGCCAGCGCCCAGGGGCTACGTGTTCGTGTCCAAGCTGCTGCGCGACTGGTGGGAAGGGCGTTTCAAGCTCTTCTACACGCCTGCCCAGAAGAGGGGGACCAAGTCATGACCCCCGCCGTGATGAAATACAACCCCGCCTTCCTGACGGACGAGGAGTTGACCCAAGCCTTCGTGGTGCGTCAGACCGAACTGGACCTGATCCTCGAGCGGGTTAGCGAGAACACCGGCCCCGCAAACCAGCACGTCCTCGTCGTCGGCCCCCGTGGCAGCGGCAAGACCATGCTGCTGCATCGGGTGGGGGCCGCCGTGCGCGCGGACGAAGGCCTGCGACGGCAGTGGTACGTCATCGCCTTCGCAGAGGAGACCAACGAGGTCTTTTCGCCAGGCCAGTTCTGGCTCGAGGCGCTGCGCCACCTCGGCGAGGCCACGCAAACCACGGAACCGCGGTGGCTCGAAGCCCACCAGGACCTCTTTGACAACGAGCGGGACGACGCCCGCCTCCGGGAACGCGCCCTCGCACAACTCACCGACTTCGCCGACGAACACGGCCAACGCCTCTTGCTCCTGGCCGAAAACCTGAACGACCTGTTCGGCGAAGGCATCAGTGAAGACGACGCCTGGATCATCCGGGACACGCTCCTTCACGAGCCGCGCATCATGCTGCTCGGCTCGGCCACCACCCAAAACGAGGCCCTGGTTAACGAAGGCAAGGCCATGTTCGAGCTCTTCTACACCCTCAAGCTCGAACCGCTCGACAACCACGACTGCCGCGTCCTGTGGCAGCACCTCACCGGGCAGGAGCTCAACCGGATGCAGATCCGGCCCATCCAGATCCTCACCGGCGCCAGCCCCCGCCTCATCGCTATGATATCCACCTTCGACGTCGCCAAGTCCTTCCGTGAATTCATGGACGACCTCCTCTACCTCCTCGACGATCACACCAACTACTTCCGATCTTGCATCGAGGCCCTGCCGCCCCTCGAGCGGCGCGTCTTCCTGGCACTGGCCACCATCTGGGACCAGGCCACCGCCCGCGAGGTCGCCCACGTCGCCCGGACCGACGTCAACAAGGCCAGCGGCCAACTCCTGCGCCTCGTCAACCGCGGCGTCGTCAGCGTCACCGACGAGAAGCCCCGCCTCAAGCGCTACCAGGTCGCCGAGCGCCTCCTCAACATCTACCACCTCATGCGCCGCAGCCAACAGCCGCACAGCCGCGTCCGCGCCTTCGTCGACTTCATGGTCCACTTCTACGCACGCGACGCCATCGTGGACCGAACCGCCGCCATCGCCCGCGAGGCCTGCTCGCTGGATCCTGAGCGCCGCGAGTACCACTACGAGATGTATTGCGCCTTGCTTGACAGCCTGCCTACCGAGTATGACCGCTATGACATCCTCAGTCACACCCCGCCTGAGTTCTTCACGCAGAAGGACGCGCCTCAGGAACTCAAACGGAGATTCGACGGCTTCCTGGAACGGCAAAGCGGGGACACGGAACTGGACAAGCTGCTGGTAAAGGGGCTCGATCTTCTGGAAGAGCAGAAGGCTCCGAAACAAGCTGAGGAGGTGTTGCGGAGAGCCATAGCTATGCAAGCCCAGAATGGCTGGCCGAAGGCATGTCTCGCCTATGCCCTCATCATGCAGGGCCGCGGCGATGAAGCGGCGGCGGAGGCCACCCGTGCCGTCAAACTCCAACCGGAAGACGCACGAGTTTGGGCTGCACTTGGTCAAGTGCATGAGTTGAGTGGTGCTCCGGATGAGGCCGAGCAGGCCTACCGAAAGGTGGTTCAACTCGCGCCGGAAGCCGCAGCGGGCTCGGCCCTAATGGCCCGCCTGCTCCATAAGCGACTGAATCGCTTTGAGGAGGCTGAGCAGGCCTACCGAAAGGCCATCGAGCTTGAGCCGAAACTCGCCTGGACCTGGGCCCATTTGGGCCAGTTGCTGCATGAAGAGCTCGGTCGACACCACGAGGCCGAGCAGGCCTACCGAAAGGCGCTTCGACTTGCGCCGGAAGACGCACCGCGCTGGGCCCAACTGGGTCAGTTGCTGCATGAGGAGCTGAGTCGGCACGACGAGGCCGAGCAGGCCTACCGAAAAGCCATCGAGATAGACGAGCAGTACGCCTGGGCCTGGGTGCAGTTGGGCCAGTTGCTGCATGAGGAGCTCGGTCGGCACGAGGAGGCCGAGCAGGCCTACCGAAAAGCCATCGAGATAGACGAGCAGTACGCCTGGGCCTGGGTACAGTTGGGCCGGTTGCTGGATGAGGAGCTCGGCCGGCACGACGAAGCCGAGCAGGCTTACCGAGAAGCCATCGAGATAGACAAGCAGTACGCCTTGGCTTGGGCGCGACTGGGCCAGTTGTTGCATGAGCAGCTCGGTCGGCACGACGAAGCCGAGCAGGCCTACCGAAAAGCCATCGAAATCGAACCGGATGTCGCATGGGGCTGGGCGAAGCTCGGCGAGTTGCTCCACGAGGATCTCGGCCGGCCACAGGAAGCAGAGGCAGCTTACCGAAAGGCCATCGAGATAGACGAGGAGTTCGCCTGGGCCTGGGCGGGGTTGGGCAAGCTGCTTCACGAGAGGCTCGGCCGGGCAGACGAGGCCGAGCAGGCCTACCGAAAAGCCATCGAAATCCAACCGGATGTCGCATGGGGCTGGGCAAAGCTGGGGCAACTGCTCCACGAGGAACTTGGCAGGCACGACGAGGCCGAGCAGGCCTACCGAAAGGCCGTCGAGATAGACGACAAGAACGCCTGGGCCTGGGCCGAACTGGGCCAGTTGCTGCACGAGGAGCTCGGTAGGCCAAAGGAAGCAGAGGGCGCTTATCGAAAGGCCGCAGAGCTGCTTCCGAGCCTTCCCGATCCGTGGCGTGGGCTGCTGGTCTTGGCATCGCAAGGCGTAGCTACCTACGACAGCGTGCGCGAACTCGCTGACGAATGCGTCAGAGGGTCAGAAGACAGTCCGGACACGCCGAACAACATCGCGTACGTGTTCTTCGTCCATGGCCGCAGGGAGCTGCTCACTGCGGCGGAGGCTTGGTCGCGCAGGGCTCACGAAATGGCGCCGGATAGCCCGGTGTACCGCACTACCCTGGCCGGCATCCTCGCCGCCTTGGGCAGAGCTGACGAGGCGCTGGAACACGTGTCCGGTATCTTGGCCGACCCAGACTTCGTGGGGCGCGCGGCGGACGAGGTCGTGGACCTTTTCGTCGCGCTGGCGGCGCTGGGTCGCGTGCGGGAATCGCTGCACACCTTGCGGCGGTCTCCAGCGACCGGCCAGCTCGAGCCCGTGGAAGTCGCCCTGCGCATGTGTCTCGGCGAAGACGTGAACGTCGCTCAGGAGATCGCAGAAGTCGCCAAGGATATCGTCGCGAAGATCGAAGATCATCGTTCCGAGCTCGAGTGTCAGGCGCAGGAGGATTAGCGCGTGCTAGGGATAGGCCGTTGATGCATCGTCAGAGCAGCGGTTTTGCGTAGGAGGAAGAGGCGCAAGCACATCTTGCGACAGCAGCACACTGCTCGGGTAGACGGCAACGCCCTGAGCCAAGCGTCCGAGCATGGCCCACATATGGCTTGATTCTGCGTGTCGCCGCGGCCAATACTAGACGCAGAATCTGAAACTGATGGCCGACGCCAACTTCACGGCACGAGATCGCATCCATGCGTCCACTTCACGTCTACGTCGAGACTTCGGTGTTCGGATTCGTCCTCGACGAGAGCGAGTTCAACCGAGCGAAGCGGGAGGCAACCGACCGTCTTTTCGAGCAGATAGAAGACGGTCGCTTGGCCGGCCACGTGTCGGCGCTCGTGCTGGGGGAGTTGCTTCAGACGCCACACGCACCTGCGCGCGAAGCGTTCTTGGAGATTGCCCGG
>Ga0114930_10003972_pt1 | contig 12658 bp, 11 predicted proteins | sample AnhtaG_FD_87300 | JGI IMG/M metagenome (GOLD analysis project Ga0114930, IMG submission 87300) | Deep subsurface microbial communities from Anholt, Denmark to uncover new lineages of life (NeLLi) - Anholt_01485 metaG | ecosystem: Environmental > Aquatic > Marine > Oceanic > Sediment | place... | reverse complement strand
TCATGAGTTCTCTCAACCGATGCTCTATAATCACAACGGTGAACCCCTGACTGTTCAAGTTTCGGACCACACGTGAGATATTCTCCGTTTCCTTATGGGACAAACCTGAAAAAGGCTCATCCAATAAAAGGATCTTGGGGCAGGTGACCAGGGCACGTGAAATATCGAGGAGCCTCAGTTCGCCCTGGCTTAGATTATCAACCTCCTGCCAAAGTTTTTCCCCCAGACCCATGTCCCGAAGGATTCCAGTAACATTTTCCTTTTCGTCTTTTTTGGAAAAATGACTCGATCTGGCCCGCTTAGAGAAGGAAGGTACCATCATGGCCTCTATCACCCGCATCCCAAAAAAAGGCTTCACCAATTGCCATGTTCGAGTTAGGCCCAAGTTGACTATTTGATGTGGCCTCTTACCTTGGATATTTTGACCATCAAAGATAACGGATCCGGAATCGAAGGGCAGGAACCCGGTAATGCAGTTAAACAGGGTTGTCTTTCCTGAACCGTTTGGACCAATAATCCCTAAAATTTCACCTGGTTGGACACTTAGACTAATCCGCTCCAAGGCCTTCAATCCGCCAAACGCCTTGGTCAGGTTACTGATTTCAAGAACGTTCATGTCGGTTTCCTGTCTCCCATGAAAATAAATGATAGTAGCCTTGAGCCCTTAATAAATTTTAGGTTAATCAATCCATCTGGAGCCAAATAAATGAATAAAATCAGCAGTCCTGTATAAATAATGATCCGATATTCTTCCACGATGCGTAGAGATTCATTGACAATAGAAAGACAAATGGCTCCCAGCAACGGGCCTACAATCGTGCCCATTCCTCCGATCATGGCCAGCAGTACAACAATGACCGAAAGATATCCAGATAGCATCGTAGGCCCAATATGCATCTGAGAATGGGTAAACACGCCACCGCCGATTCCAGCCATAAAGCCGCTAATCGCAAAGGCCTCGATCTTATAATATGCTGTATTAATGCCGGCTGATTGGGTAGCGTCCTCATCTGCACGGATCGCTTTGAGAATAATGCCATGCTTGGATCGGGCATATAGACTAAGCACAAAATAAATTGCTACCATAGCGCCCCAAACCACATAGAAGTCCTTCGTGGGATCATCAGTAAAGGTGTCCAATCCGGATATTCCCTCTTCTCCCCCTGTGATCTCGTAAAAAATAAAACTGAGCTTGTAGAGGATGGACGCAAATGCCAATGTGGCCATGGCAAAATAAGGGCCTTTTAGACGAAGGGTCAGATATCCTATGAAAATACCCGAAACTCCTGCTGCCAGTGCAGCTATGGGAATCGCAAGGTATAGAGAAACCGAAAGAAGAGAACTCAGGATGCCAGAGAGATAGCCCGCTCCACCAATGAAAAAGGCAAAACCAAAATTAACCTCATGAGTGTACCCTGTAAGTATGTCCCAACTCATTGCAAAAATAGCATAAATAGCTGCTAATTTTATTATCTCTATGTAAAAGAGGTTATCGCTAATGGGCGGATATACTGCCATAGCAAGCAATATGAGCAAACCAAATGGCGATTGATTTTGCGTGAAAGGAGCTAATCTTTTTAGTAGGTTCATTTTGCCTACCGTAATTTATATCCCATAATGCCAGAGGGTTTGAAGACCAAAACCAAAATGATTACCACCAATGCCACCAATTCGGTCAGCTGTTCGCTTATAAGAAAAGACCCTAATATCTCGGCATAACCTATCACAAATGAGGCAATTACACTGCCTGCCAGTGAGCCAATCCCACCAAGGATGGCAATGGCAAAAGCCTTGATCAGTGGGAACAGCCACATCTCAGGGACGACAGATGATACTGGAGCTATCAAGGCCCCGGCTAATGCTGCCAGACTTGCACTGAGACCTGAGGTGATAAGGGTGGCTGTTTCAACGCTAACTCCCATGAGTATGGCCCCGGTTCTCTGCTGGGCAACGGCATCAACGCCCTGGCCCATCTTGGTTTTCTTTAAAAAATACCAGAGGGCGGGCAAGATGAGTGCCGTTATTGGGATTAGAATAAGTTGTTGATTGATCACCTTGACCCCACCGATAGACATGCTGCCCTCTATGAGGCTCGGCACACGTGTGCCGGAGACACCAAAGAGCAGTGACATGACTTCGCCAACGAAAAGCGCCAGGGCCAAAGTCATGACCATCACATAAAGGAGAGACTGGATATGGGGACGAAGCAGGATATAGTAAACAAGGCAGGCAATAATACCAACCGATAACACAGAGAGTATAGCCGATATGAGCAACAAATTTATTCCGCCCATACCAAAAACGAACGTGTAGAAGATATAAGTCAAATAAGCGCCAAGCATGTAGTAGGTACCATGAGCGAGATTCAAGATTCCGCCCACGCTAAAAATCAGGACAAAACCAACGGCAATAAGGGAATATAATGCTCCTCTGACGGTTCCGATGATCAAAATTTCCATAATAGTGCCTAGTTAATTTAACGTCTCGGAATTTCTACAACTTATTGAAATTACGGATCTTTTCGTGGCAATCTCCTATGCTATTCATTTGGAGTGATGGAATGTTGGAATAATGGAATAGTGGGTTGATAAATCGAGAAAAACAAATCTCACACCATTGATTCGTCTTGGCCCAACGTTCCACCATTCCAATCTTCCAATATTCCAGTTGGGGCGAAGCCCCTAAGTTCTGGTTCCTCAGTCTTAGTGCTTTTTCAACTCCATTTTTGTCAGAATTCTTTTATGGATCCTTAGATATACCCATACGCAGTCCAGCCGCCGTCAATGTTTACAATTGAACCTGTCATGAATGACGCCTCATCACTCGCCAGATACACGGCAAGTCCTAATAGGTCTTCAACTTCTCCGATGCGCCCTTGGGGAGTTCGCTTCTCAATAGCACCTACGGGCAACATCCCCTTATCAATGACTCCCTGTACTAGCTCGGTGCGGACATAACCTGGCGCTATGGCGTTTACCCGAATATTCTTGTTGGCCCATTCAATGGCCAGCACCTTTGTTAACATGTTTGCACCTGCCTTACTGGCACAGTAGGCAGCTCGCATGGGTGCTGCCACAAGCCCATATACCGAGGTGATATTAATGATGCAGCCCCCAGCCTGTCGCATCATCTGTCTTGCTGCTGATTGACAGCCATAGAAGACGCCAAAAAGGTCTGTTTCAACCGCACGTGTCCATTCTTCGGAGGAAAGATCCTCGGATGGATGCACCATTGAGATGCCAGCATTGTTTACCATAATGTCCAGCCGACCATATTCGGCAACAGTTCTGTCTACCACCCCTTGAATGCTTTCGGGTCTCCTTACGTCTACAGGCAAGGCTAAAGCCTGCCCTCCTGTGCCCCTTATTTGATCGGCAATTGCTGAAAGGAGATCCATGGAACGGCTGGTAAGAACAACTCTGGCGCCTTCTTGCGAATAGCGTATACCTATCCCTTTACCAATGCCTTTGCTCGCCCCTGTTATAACGGCAACCTTATTTTCGAGTTTCATGAAGACCCCCCATTCTATTAATCGGTGTGTCTAATCCGTTTTTTTCAACTGGCATCTAATTATGAAAGCGTATGGTTGGTGTCATTCGTGGGTGGCGCTTGAGGCCACTTTATTCCACATCGTCATTACGTTTTTGACAGCCTTGCTTTCAACCTATCCATATCTTTCCCGGAGCACACTTTTTAGTATTTTACCTGTACCACCCCGCGGCATTTCATCAACAATCTCTGCCTCTCTCAAGGCCTTAAAATGTGCCAACCTATCACGGGTAAAGTCTGTTATTTCCTGGGGAGTCAGCTTTGCTCCGGATTTAAGAACAACAATTGCCTTCGGGATCTCTCCCCATTTAGGATCCTTCTTACCAATTACAGCACACTCAAGAACATCAGGATGAGAGTAAAGCACCTGTTCTATCTCCAGAGATGAAATATTCTCTCCTCCGCTGATAATGATATCCTTCTTTCTGTCACGAATATAAAGCGAGCCATCAGGTCCTATTGATACGAGATCCCCGGTATGATACCATCCTTGTATTAATGCCTTATTTGTTGAATCTTCCTTATTTAAATACCCTTTCATGACCATATCGCCCCGGACCAGGAGCTCCCCAACTGCTTGCCCATCCCAGGGAAGCTCATTTCCTGCTTCATCAATTATTTTGAATTCAACCCCTACCATGGGAAAACCCCAGGTTTCATGGGCACGGTGACGGAACACCTCAGGATCAAGGTCATTGGGAAGTTCCGGAAAAGCAATGAGAGGGCAGGTCTCACTCATCCCGAAAGCCCCGTGCACGGTGCACCCAAAAACCTCCTCGGCCTTGGCGCACATCCCACTTGGTGGGGGGGCACCGCCGATAAGTACATCTTTTAGGCTGGATAAATCATAAGATGACAAAGCCGGAAGCTCGAAGATAGCATTGACCATGGTCGGTATGATAAAAAACCTCGTCACCCTTTCGTTTTGAACCAGCTCGAGTACCTTAGCCGGATCGAACTTCTTAAGCATTATATGTGTCCCGCCCTTTGCTGTCAAATAATGGGGTGTTCCCCACCCGTTGACATGAAAAAGGGGGATGAGATGGAGGAAAATATCTGTCTCATGAACAGGATAGGTGGCCATGGCAGAGAGGGCGTGCAGATAAAGGTTGCGATGCGACAGCATGACGCCTTTAGGAGGACCCGTGGTGCCGCTCGTGTAAAAAAGCTCGGCCATATCATCTTCATGAAAGGGGTAATCACCCGGAGAACGCCTCGGCACGGCCGGGCAACTTTCGAGAAGATTATCATATTCACCATCGACCCAATCAGGCGCATTCTCCATTGGCTCCAAAAGATAAAAGTGCTTTACCGATGGAATATTCTTCAAGATTGGTTCCAGTCTGTTTAGAAAATCAGGATCAATGAAAACTATCCGAGGTTCTGCATCTCGGATGATATATTCGAAGTCCTGGGGAGCAAGCCTGATATTCAATGGGAGCAAGACGCCTCCTATTTTTATAATTCCGTAATAGCATTCCAGCAAACGGTGGCAATTATATCCCAAATAGGCCACTCTTTCGTTGGGCCGAACGCCCAAGTCTTCTAGCGCATTAGCCAAGCGCTCTACACGTCCCCCATATTGGACGTATGTCCATTTTTGCCCCTCGCATATCACCGCTGTTTTTGGGCCGAAAAGTTTGATCGATCTCTCCAAAAAACGAACTTGAGTCAAGGTAATGTTCATTGCTTTCCTCCCTATGGGTAGCGATCATTTACCGTATTCAAGTCAGTGAGACAAGTCCAAGCCTGTTTGGAGATCAATTAATAACGATGTCGAAAACCCGGCAAAGATCGCAAGTCCGCTTGGCCCAGCATTGGGCGACATGTTAAACCACCTTCTGCTGATATTCAAGCAAATAACATCCGACCTTTGTCGTTTATAGCCTTTCGTGGAATTATAATCCCGAATTTCGCAAGGCTCTCAAAATGTCATTGCGAGGAGCCAAGCGACGAAGCAATCCCCTCACTAAGAGATTGCTTCGCTGTCGCTCGCAATGACAGGAATGGTGACGCTTTTCAAAAACCCTTGCGAAATTCGGGATAATTAGTTGGAGCTTGGCTTCACCTGAGAATCATTTTTGCTCAACGATATATCTTGTTGAGATCCTAAAGGGGGCCTGTGGTGATGGGGTACGCCTTATATATTAAGCTTCCATTGGGATCAAGGGCTTTTGTTTTTTAAAAAAGGCATTATTTCCTAAGAAGAATTTGATAATGGCCATATTGAAGTAGTAGAGAAACATTTTTTGTTTTACCAATACCTCTACATAGGCTATAATTGGCTACAAAATGACCGCAGCATAACTGCCTTCTGCCAAAGAGGCCATGAAGGATAGAGAGTAGATGATATGATGAAAGGGCATAATAATGATATATATCGAAGGGGATTATCTGCACTTCTGAAATCCAGTGCCCTCATAAATTCTTCACTCCAAACCGCTGATGTACTCAATTATGCCATGAAGGCGGTCGAGGAGTTTATGGAGGCTGAGGCCAGTTCAGTCTATGAGCTTGATACAGAAAAAGGGGAGATCTTTTTCAGACTGGCCAGGGGGGAGAAGGGTGGAATTATTCAGTCCAGGAGATTGAAGCCCGGTGAGGGAATTGCCGGGTGGGTCATACAGAGCGGAAAGCCGATGGTTGTGGAAGATGTGCGGAAGGAAAGTAGATTTAGCGATCGGTTTGACAGGGAGACAGGTTTTAAGACAAGATCACTTGTCTGTGTTCCGCTTACCATAAAAGGAAAGACAATAGGCGCCCTTCAGGTCATCAATAAGAATAATGGAGTGCCTTTTACAGAGAGAGACCTTGAACTCTTGACGGCCCTTGCTCAGCAGATTGCTGTTGCCCTTGACAATGCAAGGCTTTACCAGAGATTAGAGGAAAACTTCGAGTTAACCGCAGAGGAACTTAAGATCACTCAAAAAAAATTGATCAGATCGGAGCGCTCAGCAGCCATAGCCAATCTTGTTCAGGCAGTGGCCCATGAAGTGAGGAATCCCATTATGTCCATTGGCGGCTTTGCAGCAAGGATGAAAGATGGCCTGGACAAGACTCATAAGTTCCGCAAATATCTTGATATCATTCTTCAAGAGACCTCCAGGCTCGAAAAACTGGTTCAAGATGTAAAAGAGCTTTCAGAAATGCAGACTGTTTATCTCCAGCCGGCCAACATGAACAATCTTCTATCCGGTGTTGTAAAGGATTTTTCTCCGATTATGTCCGGGGAATCCATTGATCTGGTAGCGGATGTTGAAGACAGCTTGCCTACCATTAATATTGACAGGGAACAGATATCGAGGGCATTGAAGAATATTATCCAGAATAGTATGGAGGCCTTGCCAACGGGTGGCACCATTGAGCTTAAGGCACGGGCGGTAGATTCCCATATCCGGATCGTAGTCGACGATTCTGGTATAGGCATAGATGAGGATAAATTTGACTCGATCCTTGATCCCTTTGTTACCTCCAAGACAACGGGGGCGGGTTTGGGGTTGACTATGGTTTATCAAATTGTAAAGAATCACCAGGGTGAGATTGACATTAAAAGAAAGGATGACAAGGGAACTGTAGTAACCCTTGATATACCGGTATATCTTAAACCTGAGATGGAGGGATAAGAAATGAAAGGGAATCGAGGCCTATTGTTCTTGGTTATTGCCCTTATTGCAGGTGGTTTGGTGGTTTTCTACTTCAGTTATTATGGTGAGGAAGGTGAAAAACGACCAACCGTTCAGGAGGCGGAAGAAAGGGAGGCGAAAGCTCCTACTGAAAGGCCTGAGCAGGCACCTCAGGAAAAACTCGAGGCGGTTTTAGGAGAAAAGGTGGTTGAGAGCCAAACAATGACGGTTGAAGATAGATGCCAGAAGATGGAAAGCGACCTTATTGAGTTTTTCGCATATCTTGACGAACAGGACTATGTCAGGGAATTGAAGATAGGGGAAGACACATTCAGCCGTTTTAAAAGAATCCTTCATGACCTATCCTTACACCCTCCCCTACCAGCAGGAGAAGGGCTCAATTACGACATGATTATCAGCAATATCTACCATTTCTACAGAACCTTAGATCTAAAGGATGTAAAGCTTATAAGTCTCATTGCAAAGAATGAGGCAGATAGCATGGAGATCAACCTTGCATTGTTTTACCGGTGGCTTATGTCAGGTGATGAATGCAGGCGAGAGAAAGGGCTGCCACCTTCTCTGGATAGCCTCTACAGATATGCGGGTTTCTTGGTAAATTCTATTGGAGGAAGGGCCTATCTATTTCGGAGAAAAACAAGATTGCGACTACTCTTAAGTTATTACTGTCTCCTGACTATCCATGAAGTTGACAAGAGAAAGATGAATAGTTTCGGGATCGATATCACTCCCTTTCTGGAGCCGTTGGCTGAAGACATTGAGAACCATCAACTTCTCTATTTCCGGAAGGAATATGCAGGTAAATTGATTGATCTCAAGAACTATTATCTAAGAAAAAGGAAGACCTCTTGAGATTATTCTAACCCCTATCAAGATATGTAAGGGTTGATTCCCAGAATCTTATATCATTCTTTAGTCTCTGGTAGAATTTGGTATTGGTTATGGCAATGCCACCAATTTCTGTTAAGGCCAGAATAAATTCTATCTCTTCCTTATCATATTTCCTTTGCTCTGCTGAATAGAGCCTTATCTCTCCGATAACATACCCTTTAACAAAGATGGGGGCAGACAATATAGATACGATACCCTCTTTTATCGCCTCATCTCGATACTGGATGTCCTTATTTGTAGCAACATCCTCTATAAGAACTGTCTTTCCTTTTACTACATCTGGCATGCTTTTGTCGGCCTCAATAGGCCCTTTTTGAAGATATTCATTGCTCAATCCTCTGGATGCAACCATCTCCAGCCTGCCAGTTGTCTCATTTATGAGATATATGCAGCATCCCTTTATATGCATAATCTTGATGAGTTTCTCTACCATGGAATTTAAGACATCCCTTGGGTTCAGATCATAGAGTAGATCTCGAGAAACCTCATGCAGAGTCCTAAAAAATTCGGTGGATCTTTTGGTGTCAAAGGTAACCCTGGATACAGCTTTGATCCCATATTTTCTAATTTCCACGTGATGAGTTGGCTCCAGACCTCCCTTTTTGAAAAGCCTGGCCAGCTTTTCCTTCTCTTTCTCGTACATCCTGGCATTCAGTATAGCCAGTCCAGCCATTTCACCCAGGGCGGATACAAATTCGATCTCTTGCTCAGAAAACGATCTGGGAGTGGAGGTATACAGTCTCAGCATTCCGATTACCTTATTGCGAATCTGAACGGGTACGCTTAAGATGGAGGCGATCTCTTCTTCGGCCTTTTCCTTTGGATACTGAATCCTTGGATCGTTTTGAGCGTCAATAATCAAGACCGGGTTTCCCTCCAATACATCAGGGACACTCTTGTCCGCATTGAGTGGGCCTTTACTCAAATACCTTTTGCTCAATAAATGGGATGCAACTAACTCCAAATCATTCGTCTTTTCATTCAAGAGTCTAAGGCTGGCGGCCTTTAATTTCATCGCAGGTACGATCCTTTTCACAATAAGGACGAGTACCTCTTTTGAGTCAAGAACGGATAAGATAGCCCTTGATACCTCGTGGAAGATCCTGAAATATGCAATTTCTTTTCTTTCCATTTTTCCTCAGGGTAATGTTGCAGCCATTAGAAATATAAAGTAATAGCTCCTAAGGGTCAAGGAAATAGTAATCGTTTACCAGTATCAACTAATACTAATGGTTTCGTAAAAAGTCACCGATGCTGTCATTGCGAGCGTAGCGAAGCAATCTCATTGGCTGTAACTGCTTGAAATCAGGAGATTGCTTCATCGCTTCGCTCCTCGCAATGACCGGTGAAAAGACTTTTTACGAAACCATCAAATACTGGAAGTAGTTACATGACTTTCTGTTTTACATCCGATCCTTTTTCTCCTATACTTCCCCTCCAAGCCCCTCGGTTGGGATCATGGCTATCCCCTCAGGCTTATAGTGCCGGGTCTCTATGCATATAAGAGTGCCAAATGGGTCTCGGAGATCAGGCTCTTGAATGAGGATCGCCCCGGGACCTGGGAGAAGCAGGGTTATCATAGAGGTGCCGATGTGTGGGCAGATGAACGCTTTGAGGAAAACAGGTGGAAAAGGAAGATTACAAAAAGAGGGTAAAGCACATAATTGAGATCCTGGAGAAAGAATATCCTGGTGCCGGAACTGCCCTAACGTTTAGGAACCCACTGGAGCTTTTGGTGGCTACGGTCCTTTCAGCCCAGTGCACCGATAAAATGGTCAACAAGGTAACCAGGGAGCTGTTCAAGAAATACAGATCCGCAAAAGACTATGCCCAGGTAGATCTGGCTGAACTGGAAGAGGATATAAGGCCTACTGGATTCTTCCGGAATAAGGCCAAGTCCATCAAGGGATTCTGCACTATCCTGGGAGAGAGGTTCCACGGGCATGTTCCGGACAACCTTAAGGATCTTCTATCTCTACCTGGAATTGGGAGAAAGACCGCCAATCTCGTACTTTCAGAGGCCTTTGACATTCCAGGGATGGTGGTAGATACGCATGTTCTCAGGTTGAGTAGACTCATGGGGCTGACTACCAATACCGATCCCACCAAAGTAGAATTCGATCTCATGGAGATCGTTCCGAAGGAGGAATGGAGACTATTTTCAAACCTTCTTATCCTCCATGGCAGGGCCATCTGTATTGCCAGAAAAGCAAGGCATCAAGAATGTAAGGTGGTTGATCTCTGCGAAGAGGGAATCCGGTGGAAAAAAGCTAGTAGCTCACCGCAAAGACGCGGAGATCGCTGAGGTTTAATTAGACATGATCCAGTTTAATGCCTTGCTCATCGTATTCCTCGCGCTCTTCCTTTTTCGATCCGTGTTTCAGCTCGCCCTAAACCTCATTAATGTCTCCCATCTACGCCAGCACGGAAACGATGTGCCGCGGGTTTTTCAGGGCACGGTGGATAGGAAACAATTTTCCAGAATGGCGGCCTATACAGCAGATTCTACCAGATTTGGCATTGTTGCGAGACTATTTGACGAGGCGATATTGCTTGTCATTCTATTGACCGGTTTTTTGCCCTGGTTTGTTGAAATAATCAATACATGGCACATCGGCTTTATAGGCAGTGGGCTGATCTTTTTTGGCGTTCTTGCAATGATTACCAATATGCTTGATATTCCATTTGACCTCTACGCTACCTTTGTGATTGAGGATAGGTACGGATTTAATACCAGAACGATTTCCTTATGGTTCTCAGATTGGATTAAGGGTATGGCTGTAACAGGTATTCTGGGTGGTATCGTTATCTTTTTTCTATTGGCATTGGTACACTATCTCAAGGATACCTGGTGGTTTTTTGCATGGATCGTTATCTCGGTGTTTGAGTTGTTGATTATGTGGTTATATCCGGTGCTGATTGCTCCCCTGTTTAACAAATTTGAACCAATTACCAATAAGGAACTGGAGAATAAGATAGGTACCCTTATGGGGAAGGCGGGGCTCGCAGTTAAAGGGGTGTTTCAGATGGATGCTGGTAAGAGGAGCAAACACACCAATGCCTATTTCACAGGACTCGGCAGGACCAAAAGGATTGTTCTCTTTGATACCCTCCTGGCATCTCATCCTGAGGAGGAAGTCCTATCAGTCCTCGCCCATGAAACGGGTCACTGGGTGAAGAAACATGTCCTCAAGCAACTCATTTTGTTGGAGATGTTCTCCTTGATTGGATTGTTTCTGGTGGCAAAATTGCTTAACTGGCACCTCATTTACCAGACATTCGGTTTCCCGGAACAGATTGAATATGCCGGCCTGTTGCTTGTGCCTGTAGTCTTGAGTCCCCTCGGCTATTTTATGAGGCCTATAGGATCGGCTCTCTCCAGAAAGTATGAAAGAGAGGCCGATGATGTTGCTGTTACCTTGATGGGAACAGCCGGACCGATGAAGAATACCCTGATAAGGCTCAGTGCTGACAACCTGGCGAATCTGCTACCTCATCCACTATTTTCCTGGTTCAACTATTCACACCCGCCACCGGTTGAAAGAATAGAGCGGCTTGACACGGTCAGTCCCACTCAAGGTTGCTCATAAAGATCCCCGCTTACTAATGGGTGCAGAAAGTAGACTGCACCTCAGTCTAAGCCAGCACCGCCCGCTTGTCTCGCCCCTGCGGGGCTTCGCTCGAGACGCAGAGTTCGCGGGGAGGGTTCTTTCTTATTTCTTTTCGCTGACCCCGGAGGAATAGGCCCGCCCTGTGGAATCCCCCACAGGGGGTTCCGCCTAGCGGCGGAAATTCCACGGGGCAAGCATTCCACAGGGCGGAGGACGGCGAAAAGAAATAAACCCAAGCCCTTCGGGCAGGGTAACTGCTAATCCAGCCGTGTCCTGTACCCGTCAAGTCATCGATTCTATTGATAGTGAAGCATCTTAGGAAACAAACCATATGAAGCGAAGCTTCGGATGCTTTTCGTTTACCGGCGTCCCTGTCCCGTGTAATTTCACGGGGTCAACGGTAAATGAAAAAGTATGGATTCTCTGCGCACTTTGCATCTTGAAGGAGCGTAGCGAGTGGGCGGTGAATATGGTATTCCTCTTACATACCCGCGAGAGTTCATATTTCTCAATCTGCTTTGGTAGAATGCAAGCAGTTACTAAGGAGAGCATATTATTGTTTGCATTGGGCATAACCGAGAAGGGTATAGGATGGTCATGAGATCTTTTCTTCTGTTCCGAGGCTCGGGGCCTGGTCTTTTCTACGACTTATCTGCGGGGGAATCTTGCCCCCTCCGCATTCCCCCGCAAGCGGGGGCTGCGGCTTCCCCCACTGATAAGTCGTGAAAAGCACAGCGGCCTCCCACCAGTCACATCAGAAAAGACCTCATGCCCCTTCCCGACATTGTAAACTATTTGATGCTCTCAGTAGTATATGCTCCCGGTAGTATGTTGCGTACGCCATGTTTTGGAAGAGAGAGCCACCAGGTCGGTTGAACCTATAGGGGAGGTCTTTTGCTGGCCCAGGGTACTGCGAGCTCGAAGGCAGCCGCCGCTTGCAGTATCGAGCCCTCGGCCAGCCAG
>Ga0114930_10003970_pt1 | contig 12661 bp, 11 predicted proteins | sample AnhtaG_FD_87300 | JGI IMG/M metagenome (GOLD analysis project Ga0114930, IMG submission 87300) | Deep subsurface microbial communities from Anholt, Denmark to uncover new lineages of life (NeLLi) - Anholt_01485 metaG | ecosystem: Environmental > Aquatic > Marine > Oceanic > Sediment | place... | reverse complement strand
TGTCCACGTCCCGTCAACAATCGCTATTTTCAGACGCTCGTCGACCAGCACACCGTTTAGACGATGCCGGGTCAGAAAAACGTCACTACTGGCCTGCTCTGGGCGCTGTGCCCGGTCCGTGCCCGGACGGTCCTTATCGGCCTTGGCCCCCTGGGAATCCGCCCCAAGAACCGCTACCGGTGGAGCGAACAGGTCGCGGACGAGGGACTGCGCATCTGACATTTCCAAACCGCGTGGGAAGGGCAGCTCCGGTATCGACAGCGTGGGCGCGGCATCGGGAAAAGGTGGTGACGTCGTCATCGCACGCCGGCCCTGCTCGAGCGCAACTGCAACTATCGGCTCACCCGTCCCACCCGATAAAACGCATCGATCAACAGCGATGGCTGCCAGTCCCAAGATCACCACTGCGAGATATCCACCCTTTTTGCGAGGCGACATCATGTACCATCCCCTCCGTCATCAGGACCGTCTGGCTCCGGGGCCGAGAACAGACTGAGGGTCAGCACCGCGACCCGTTCGTTGCGTGCCACGTCCTCGGGCCCTCCACCACGATCTATTTTCAGGTAGCTGACGTCCGCCCAAAAGTCGGCATCTTCAATTGACTTTAAGAACCTCGCCAACGCAGGGAACGAACCGCTCACCTCGTAGGCGTATCGCTGCTCGAGCAATCCCGGATAGCGGCGGGACGACAAGGGATTTTGTCGGATTACCCGCAGCCGGTGGTTCGACGCTATGCTCGAGAGGGTCTGAAAATACTGTTCGACCGGCATGTCAGCGGGTAGCTCGCCGGTCTCGGCCAGCTCGCCGCGACGCTTCGTCAAGAGCACACTTTGCTTGTGTGACGCCGCCTGCAATACCCGGTGATCTTTCCGGGCCTCACGAATGAACTGGTTCAGTTCCCCAATCTCGGCTTTGGTGTGGTTTTCGCGGATCACGGTTAACCATATAAAGCCGAGCAGACAAAGCGCGAGCGCGCACCCGCACAGCAGGTCAATGATACGCAAGAATAATTGACCGCTGTCACGCATGACTACCACTCGCAGGCTAACTCGAACCGGAAGTAGGAGCCGTCCAACACGGGCTCACTGCGCAGGAGTCCCAGGGTAACGTTCGTGAACACCTTGGAGTCCTTCAAGTTCGTTACGAATTCGTGGGGTTGGGCCGCGTCGATTGCATAGCCGGCCACCCGTAGTCTGCGAGGGGCCTCAATCACCACAATAGCCGGCTGCTTATCCGTGGCTGTGTCCCGGTCACGGACCGCAGTATTGTGACCGCCTCCAGGCGGCGGCGTGGCCGGATCAGTGGCGATCGAGATAAGCCAGGTACCTTCAGGCATTGACTTTTCAATTAGCGCGAACATTGCTGACCAGGCCCGCTTGGACCGCAAGGCCTGGGCATGTTCAAGCTGCATCAGTGCCTCGTTGGCCTGGAAGGTAAGCGCTCTTAGCTCGGTGCGGATGGTCGCCAGCTCGGTTTGCAGTCGGTCATGTTGGGTACGCAGCTCAGCCGCCTGGACACGCTGAACCCAGTCGATTGTCAGCGGCAGGGCCAGGATCGCCACTGCCAACAGGATGGCAATGCCCCACCCCTTAAGGCGGCGGTACCGCGTCTGGGCGAGCTGCACATTTTCTGGAATTAGGTTAACACCGACCATGATGATCTTTCGTTCAAGGTTCGGCGGCAAGCCCGACGGCTGAGGCAAGGACCTCCAGCCGTTGGCGGTTGCCGGACGTGTAACACAGTCGGCAAGACTCGCAGTCCAGGTAATCCGAGGCCCGCCGCACCGTTATACCAAGCGCCCCGCTTAGAAACTCCGGTAGATTGCCCAGTGCGGCGCCACCACCCACCAGAACCAGATCCCTGACGTCCCGACCCGGATAGCAACTAAGAACGTACTCGTACGACCTCTTGATTTCCGATGCCAGTTCCTTCAACTGGCTGCGCAACGCTCCTAAGAGGATCGATGCAATCTGGCTGCCGGGTGCAGCTTCCGCCGCCCGTCGGATGCCCCGTCCGGTCAGAGCGATGCCGTGCTCCCGTTTGTGGACTTCGGCGGCCCTTGCACTGATTTGCAGTGAGTCCGCGATTCGCTCGGTCCAGGCGCGACCTCCCGGCCCGGCTCGCCGGACCAGCACGGGCACGCCGCCCACACACAAAACCAGCCTTGCCTCACCGTATCCCACATCCAGCACCCCACACACCGCCTGCGCAATGGTAGACGTGAGGGTCGCCGCGAACCTGGCTAAGGCAGTTGGCCCGGTATCGATCCGAACACACTCTAAACCGGCGTCAGAGCATGTCTTGAGCATACCGGTCAGGATATCACGCGGAGCAGCCACACCGATGGCGTTCGGCGCCGACACCTGCGTCGAAGGCAGAGCCCAATGGCTGGTCTCTACGCTGTCGCTCGGGGAATTGGCCAACCGCTCCACTTCGTAGCGGACTACTTGCGCCGCGTCCGAGTTTTGATTTGCCAGGACCGTAGGCGGCAGCTCGAGACTATGAAACTCTGCGGCCGGTGGGTTTAGCGCCACCACGGCCCGGCGTCCTCGAAACTCGCCCATTCGTAGGCACTTTTTGATGTACCCGGTCGGCTGCTGCACGGCATCGCTGTCCACAGAGCCGTTGGGCTGGCACTCGCAAGAGGCGGCGCTGGCAACGATAGACCGATCGCCGGTGTGCATGAGCTGCACCGCGCGAATCCCGCTGGCGCCGATATCCAGGCCAATCGGTGTCCGTTTACGTCGACTTCGCAGTGAGACCATCATCAGCGGCCCCCTCAATCAGCGTATCGCAGCCGTCAGGTCGAACAGCGGCAAAAACAGCGAGATCGCAACCCCGCCGACCACCAGTCCCATGCCAATCAGGATGACCGGCTCCATCAAGCGCATGACCACGTTGATCAATTCCGAGTTCGTTTCGTCGAGCATTTCAGCGCAGTAAGTAAGGGCCCCGCCCAGATTGCTGCTATCCTCCCCCGTGTGAATTGCCTGGCAGGTATGGGGCTCGACCAGGCCCGATGCCTCGAACGCGCTACTTAGCCTGCCGCCTGAGGTTACCACGTCCTCCAGGTCGCCGAAAAGCTTTTGAAACCGGTTGTTTCGCGTAGACTCGCTCACCAGTTCCAAGGTGTCGAGCACACCCACGCTGCTCTCCAGCAGCGTACCCATGGTGCGGAACACCTGCCCTTGGATGAGTCGCGACCGTATACGCCCGAACACCGGAATGCGGATCTGTACGTTGCTAAGCCATTGTCGGCCATTGGCACTGGTCAATATCGCCGCCATACCCATCCCGCTCGCGATCAACACCCCCAACACGACCGGCCAGTAACCGGCCACAAAGTTGCCGATCGAGAGCAAGAACTTCGTAGTTGCCGGGGTATCCACGCCGAGTTGAACAAACATGTTGTTGAAACGGGGCAGGACAAAGAAGACAAGTACAAGGAGTATGTTACCGCACATGAAAACCAGCAGGGCAGGGTATGCCAGGGTTCCGACGATCTTATTGCGAAGCGCCCGCCGTTTGCCCACTATCGAAGCCAGACGCTCGAACATTTCCGTAAGCGTTCCGCTGGCCTCTCCGGCGGCGATTATAGCGCAGTAGACCGGGTCGAACGTCCGGGGATGCTTGCGGAGGGCGTCGGTCAATCTGACACCGTCTTCCAGGTCCTCGATGATCTTCCCGAGAAGGGCGGCTTGACCTGCTTTCTTCATCTGCCGCTTGATGGCCGTCACCGCCGGTACGATCCCACAGCCTGCGCGCAACAGCATTGCCAGTTGCCGAGTGAACAACACCAGCGTCTTGAGCGGTAATCGCACTGCTTTTGACGAATCCAAACGGACCGCCCTGCCGGCCTTACGATGAGATCTCTCGGACACCCGGGTCACATAAAGGCCCTGACGCCGGAGTTCCTGGACGGCAGCCTTGGGACCAGATGCCTCGATCGTGTCATTTACCGAGTGTCCCTCGGCGTTAATGGCGTCATATGTGAGGATCATGGCGGCAGCTCAGCCCCCGTACCGGTGGGATCGCCCACCTCCAGCGCTTCGGAGCGCGTGACGCGCAACACCTCTTCCAGCGTCGACTCGCCGTGATCGACCAGGTCCAAGGCTTTCTCCCGCAACGTGCGCCATCCTGTCTGGGCCAGGTAGGTGCGGATCTCCGCCTCCGAGGTGCCTTTGTGAATCATCCGCTTCAACTCGGGATCCAGCAGCATGACTTCGAATATCCCGATGCGGCCTCGAAAGCCGGTGTTATTGCAGTCGCGGCATCCTTCGCCTTTTTGGAACAGCTCATTTGTGCGATGCTCCCAGCCGACATTCTTGAGCAGGTCGGGAGGAGGATAGTATGACGTTTTGCAGGATGAGCAGATGGTCCGGGCAAGCCGCTGGGCAACAAACCCGAGCACCGATGAGGACATCAAATACGGCTCGATACCCATGTCCAGCAAGCGCATGACACCACCCGGACAGTCGTTGGTGTGCAGGGTGGAGAGGACCAGGTGACCCGTCAGGGCCGCCTGGATGGCCACCCGGGCTGCGTCCTCGTCGCGAATCTCTCCCACCATGATCACGTCCGGATCCTGGCGAAGCATGGAGCGCAGGGCACGCAAAAACGTCAGACCGGTCCGCTCGTTGACCTGAATCTGATTGATCAGCGGAAGCTGGTACTCGACGGGGTCTTCGATAGTGACGATGTTGGTGGCCTCGTTGCGCAGCAGATCCAAGGCCGAGTAGAGTGTCGTCGTCTTGCCACTCCCTGTGGGACCGGTGACCAGCATCAGGCCGTAGGGACTGCGGATCATCGATTCGATGGCTATGTGGTCCTGTGCCCTCACGCCCAGGGCTTCAAGCTCGAAATTGAGATTGGCCTTGTCAAGTATGCGAAGGACTGCCTTTTCGCCAAGCACGGTCGGCATGGTGGACACCCGCAGGTCGACCTCGCGGCCGTCGGCCACGATGTGGACCCGCCCCTCCTGCGGAAGACGTTTCTCGGCGATGTCCATGCGTCCGATGACCTTGATGCGCGATACGATGGCCGCATGCATTCCCTTCGGAGGCTTGAGCATCTCGCGCAGGTGCCCGTCGATTCGGTAGCGAATGTGCGTACTGTCACGGCTCGGCTCCATATGTACGTCGCTGGCACCGGCCCGCAACGCCGTTAACACGGCGAGGTTGACCAGGTTGACGATGGGGCTGCCCTCGACCATCTTGTCGAGATCGGTCACCGGACCTTCGTCAATCGCCTCCGTCTCGGAGATGTAGACGTCACTCTCCTCGATCGACGCCAGGAACGAATCCACACTGACTTCCGCCGCCAGGTATTTGCGCTGGTATTCCTGAAGATTCTCCCCGAGCACCAGCACGGGGCGGATGGAGCAACCCGTCAGGTTGCGCAGGCGGTCCTGAACCGGCAGGGACTGCGGTTCGACCATCGCCACGGTCAGCTCACCGCCCACTCGAAACAGTGGAAGTACATGCAAACGTTCCGCTTCCTCTTTAGGGATGCACTTAGCCACCTTCGGATCGATCAGCCCGTGACGCAGCACGCACCCTTTAACGCCGAGACGCTTTGAGAGTGCCCGTACGAGAGTCGCTGAAGATATGGCTCCGACGTCGACGAGCGCACCGCCGATCCGCCCACCAGCCTGTTGTTGCCGGGCCAGCGCCTCGGCAAGCTGCTCCGGGGTGATCAGCCCGTCTCGAACCAGCTGGTCCCCAAGTCGAACGGCGTTCTCGATCGTTAAATCCGGCATCACCTCGTTTGTCGATTGTCGATCGAGGACCTCTCAATCCCCAATGGACAATCTTCAATCCCCAATTAGAGAAAGCTCCTGACGGCGTCTTGGACATCCTTGAAGAAGCTGAAGCGCCCCGAGACGCCGGTTAGCTCCAGAATCTCACGACAGAGTGGTGGCACACTGGCCAGCTTGAGACTCGTCGCCCGGTCCGCCAATTGTTCCGTAGCCGCCAGCAATCCTTCAACGGCAACACTGTCCAGATAGGAGACTCCTTCCATCAAGATGACCAGGCGCGGGCTAGGCAACTTGACTCGTTCGAGCAGAAGCTTTGAAAAGCTCTCCGCTTCCTGTTCCACCAGTGCGCCGACAGGCGCAATTACATCGACGGTGCCAACCTGTTGCTGCTCGACCTTCACACAACCGCTCCGTTCATCACAGATATAGGACCAAGGTCACTGGCGATTGGCGTATTCTCGAGGCGGGCCCGCCGGCACTGGGCCAGCGCCCGAAACACCAACGTTCGTAAGTCGGGCCTCTCCGTTCCGCTTCCGGCCACTCCGCACCGCACCTCCACCACCCCGTGCCATCGCCCGTGGTTGCGGCACACCCCGGTCAGTCGCGACATGAGCTGGGCCACAATCAGCGAAGCAAGTTCGGAGTCCACACGCCGCAGCAACAGAAGAAACCGGGACCCGTCAAACCTTCCTACCCGGTCATCCATGCGCATCTTCCGACGAAGCACGTTGCTGACCTCGCGGACCACCTCATCGGCGACTTCCCACCGGCCCGAGTCGCTTAATTCTCGAAGCCCTTCCAGGGCGATCACTGCGACCGCCACCGGTTCCCCCTCCTGATAGGAGTCCCGCAGGGACTCCTCGGCTCGGCGCAAAAACGCCGGCCGGGTGAGCAAACCCGACACCGGATCATCCTGCACCGCGCTTCTGCTACGGATCGCCTCGCACAGGGTGCACCAGAACTGACTGATCAGTCGCTCCGTGGCGCGCAACAGTGGTGTATTGCGGTCCGGGGCGATACCGAGTTGACCAACCACGACCGCCCCCAGCGGGCTGGTGCCCTGCCTGATCGCAAAGCACCAGGCCATGGTGTTTTGCGACTCCTGGGCAAGCTGTTCGACCAACTCACCTTGGGTGATATCGCCAGCCACGTAGGAGCGACCAGTCGTTACAACGTGGCCTACGATCCCCCGGCGTGCCGACAGTGGTTCAATGTCCACCAGCGGATCGGGTTCGTTTAAGGGGACAAGCTTCTCACCCTCGCTTCGCAGGTGGTAGGGCTTAATGTGCGTTGCCTTGCAGCACTGGTACATCACCGAGCGGACAAGCTCGTTAAACTTGGGCCAGGGATCGCTGTCGTCGCGGTGTTCGTCCAGCCAGTCGTCGAATTGATCCATTGCTGCGGCGAGCTGCTGAATAGGCGCCTGGCATTCGCCCGACCGGACGTTCATATTGGCGCCTATCGACGGCTCCGCCGATGTGGTCGGCAAAGGCTGGTCAATCGGTCTTTCACCAGACCAGCGGCCCATAGCGGCGATGGCCACCGCGCCCGCTACAATCGTCGCCACTGTCCACGGGTCTTTCCACACGGCGGGTCCGACGGTTGCCTGCACCAGGACCGCCCAAAACAGCGCGGATAAGATGCCCAGAAAAAGCCCACGGGTGCGTCCCAGCAGGCGTCCGCCGACGCCCACGCCTAGAAGGATTGGAAACCACGGTAATATTAGTGTCAAAGTCACGTCATCCTCCGCATGGTGCATCGCGATGCTCGTCGGGATCCTGCGTGAACCGATTGGCTCGTTCGACCGTCCTTTTCCAACCGTCCGGATGGTCTTCGATTTGCTCGCGGATCAGCCCGTCGAACATCTTCTGGAATTGTGGATCAACTGTCTTGCCCGCCTCTTCCCTTAGAATATCGAGGGCCATGCCCCAATCGTACGCTGGACGGTAGGCACGGTCGGACGTCAAGGCATCGAACACGTCTGCTATCTGGATGATCCGGGCCTGCAAGGGAATGTCCTCCCCAGTCAGTCCTGAAGGATACCCAGCCCCGTCGAATCGCTCATGATGGTGGAGTACGCCTTCCAGCGCCCCGGCGAGTTGCGGTACCTCTTGCACTACTCTGTGGCTGCGAACCGGATGCTCCTTGATATGGTTGAATTCGTCCTCCGTGAGCCTGCCCTTTTTCTTCAGTACGTCGTCACGAATACCGATCTTGCCGACGTCATGCAGTAGTGCACTCCACTGGAGCATCTGCAATACTTCTTCCGTAAGGTTCAGGGCTTTACCCAAAAGCGACGCAAAATATCCTACCCTGAGGGAATGGCCGGAGGTGTACTGATCCTTCTGGTCCACCGCGTTGACCAGTGACCGCACCATGGCCACGGACATTTCCCGCAGCTCTTGGAGGAGCCGATGATTGCGGATCAGGTCGCCGCAGAACATGGTGAGCGAGTCAAGCAGAAGCATGTCGCTGGCATGGAAGCTATCCACTTCCGAGCTGCGTGTCAGGACGATCGCACATACGAAGGACTCGCCGGCGAACACCGGTCCGACCGTGACCTCGGCCACACGAGCAGGAGCAGCTCCGGCTGGCGGAGATTCCACCACGACGCTCCTCGAATCGCGCGCACGACATACGAGGCCATCGAACCAGTCGGTGGGAGACCCGTGCATCCCCTCACGTGACCCGTTAGCTGGCGTGCGCGGCTGGACAACGAAGACCTCCCGCTTCTGGAAGCTGTGACGAAGGTTGTCCACGAACAGATCGATCACTTCCGACTCGCTTTGCACAGTGGGAAGCTTTTGCGTTACCTCAAAGACGATGCCCAGTTGCTCGTAGACAGACAGGAGTTCCTCGGCCATGCCCGCGTTTTCGACGGTGATACGCTCCACGGCCTCAGACACTTCCGACACCAAGCGCTCCAAGGCATTGCCATCCTCGAGGCCGGCTACGCGGGCGGACAGTGTCTTTAACCGGTGGCGCACGTCGTCACTTCCACAAAATCCCGTTGACAATTGCTCAAGCAGCTCGGGCCCAGACACGTTGTTCACCCCTGCGTGGCAGCCCTACCCAGCAAGCGATCAATGTCGGTAACCAGGCGCGACGGCACGAACGGCTTTGGATACAGATGAACAGAGTACGGCTCCATCCTTTTGGCGAGCTTGTCCTGGTCACATCGCGCGGTCAGCAGCAAGAATGGAACGTCGAGCCCGTGCTGCTCGCGCACAGCCTTGATCAGTTCGAGCCCGTCCACAACAGGCATATTCATGTCAGAAATGATCAAGTCGACGGTGTGATGGTCGAGGATCTTAAGGGCAGCGGCCCCGTCCGCCGCCTCGAGGACGTCATACCCGTGGCGGCCCAGCCACATGGACAGGACGCGCAGAATATGGGCTTCGTCCTCTGCGATCAGAATGCTGGGCACGGCGCTTAAGCCTCCTGTGTGGTGTTCAGCGCGGCGGCCCGCGTCTCTTGATGAGGCAGCCGTACCAAGAAAGTCGAACCCTGCGCCTTTTCACTAATCAGCTCAATCTCGCCGCGATGGCGGCGCACGATCTCCCGGGCGGTGTACAGTCCGATTCCGCTGCCGGCCTGACTTTGAACCTCCGGATCCGAGGCCCGCTGGAACTTCTCAAACACCCGCCCGTGATCAGCCGGGTCGATGCCGATGCCGTTGTCTTTTACGGATATGGTCACCCCGTCGCCGGTTAGCTGACATCCGACCACCACGTTGCCATTCGGCGGTGTGTACTTGATCGCGTTACCGAGGAGGTTGTTGACCACTACAGCCAACTTGTCCCGATCGGCTTCGATTGGCTCCAGCTTGGAGGGCAGCACGAGCTGGATATCGATGTTCTTCTCGTCGGCCAGACCCCGAACATCACGGACGCCGTCACTAAGAAGTGCCTTTAGGTCAACATCACCGACCTGGAGGTCGATCGTCCCGACCTCCAACTGAGAAACACTCAGAACATCCTCCACGAGGCGCGATAGGCGGCGGGTCTCCTTGGTGATGACGTTGTAGCAGTCGGTTATGACGCTGGGATCATCAAACATCCCGCTGGAGAGCGTCTCCGCGTACGCACGAATATTGGTAAGAGGCGTGCGCAGCTCGTGTGTCACCTGGGTGATGAACTCTTCGCGGGCACGCTCGGCGCGGATCTGCTGGCTAACGTCACGAATCACGACCACACATTCACCTTGGTGATGACCGCGCTGCAGCGGGATCACCCGCAAGCGGTATGTGCTGCGGTCATGATCGATCTCCTCGTCCGTCTCCAACATCTCCGTGCGCCCTTCAAATGAACCGTCGACCTGCAACGCGTCACGCAACACATTGAGGATCTTCGCGCCTACGCCCGCCGCCTTCGCTTCCGGGAGCGCGGTCTGCTTGGCTTCATGGGCATTCCAGCCGAACAGGCGCAACGCGGTGGAGTTCAGGTATTCAAAACGGACCTCGTCGGCGATGTAGATGATGCCATCAGGGATGGCGCTGAGCGCTTCGGCCAGGGCCCCACCCCCGGAACGCTGCAGCACTTGTGACAGCTCCTCGTCAGCTTCGGACCGCTGGACTGCCTTGTGAAGTCGCTGGGTCCAATCGATCAAATCGTTCCACGCCTTGGTCACGCTGTCGATGGTGTCCGCAATGTGGAGCGAGCCGATGTCCTCTTTCAAGCGATCCTGGTGCGACTGCAAGCGGTCCGCAATACGAGATACGCTCCGAAGCTGCTCACGGAGACACCGGTACACCACAAACAGGGCGCCCAATACCACCAACACGATGGCGAGCATTCGGGCCTGGTCGGCTAGACTCGAAACATCCAAAGGCTCGGGCGGCAGTCTCGCCTCCAGGTAAAGCACCGCCTCGCCGGGACCCGGCTGATCATCGCCCAATTTCGTCAGTGTGGGATCATCTGAGGTCAGCCGGGCACGGACGAACACGTCAGGCGCATTCTGTCCGGCTGCACGTACGGGTATGACCTCCCATATCGCTTGCTTCGATGTCCTCGGTGGGTTGTCGGCACTAATCGTATCGATCTGGGTGGGATCCGTTGATGCGACGACCCGCCCCTGCTCATCGACCACACGCAGCCATCGCGTTGACACGTTGGCAGCGAACTCGCGCAGCGCACGTTGGTATGCACCGATCAACTTCGGATCAGACGGTCCGCTACTTCTCAGCACCGAGAGTCGCTCCGCCAGCACTTTGATGGTGTAGAGGCTGCCTCGCTGGAAGTGCACCGCACCTTCCCGACGTGCCTGGACGATTCCGAACTGCGCAACTGAGCCGAGACCGACCAGATAAATCAGGACAATTGACAGGCCGAACCAGCGCGGCACCTCCTCGGCAGTCAAGAAGCGTCTTAATGTCTTCAGCCCCGATCGCATGCGGTCACCGTCCGTTCAGAGTTCAGAGCACGAGACGAGAGGCGTACGTCATCCTTATCGTTTGCGAGGCAAATCGGCTTAACTTTGACGAACCGGCGATGTCCGCTTCAAAGCATACGATTTGCGGACCCAGTGAGCGTTCATCCGCTAAGCGATTAAGGTCTGCGAGTTACCGGCATTTGGGAGACGGTCCACCAGGCATCGGGCCATCGACCGCCGCTCTTTATAAGTCCTTGGATGACGTGATGCCGGGGCCGGCTTGATCTGATGATTACGGGACCACTGCGGCCCGATCGGTGCCGGGTAGCCAATTCGGATGGATTTTCGCAATGAGGTGGAGCCGCAGGGTTATGGCGCCTGCGACGGACGATGTGATAGTCCCGATCATCCGGCTGGACGCCTTATGCGACTCGAAGGCGTTGCCGGCGACCCGGTCCCGACGAAATCGGTACATCGAGCCGCTGTGGCAAGTATCACTTGCCCCCAGATTAAAACGGGTGCAATATGCTCTTGAGACTTCAGGAGCGAGAACAACATGCGGATTAAGGGATTCTTGCTGGACGTAGAAGGCACACTGGTGAGGGACAAACGCTACCAGCCGATAGAGGGGGCCGCGGAGTTTGTTCGCCAGCTTCGCCAAGCCGGCTTGCCGCTTCGTTTAATCACCAACAACACGACGGATTCCAGAGCGTCACTGTTGGATAAGCTTGTGCGAGCGGGGTTCGATTTCACGATCGATGAGCTTCACACCTGTATCGGAGCGGCTGTCACCCACTTGCGAACCGTCGGCGCCGCCAGGTGCCTGATCTTGGGCACCGCAGCTCTCCGACAGATGTTTGCCGACGAAGGCCTTACCGTTGTAGATGGCAGTGCGGTCGACGCGGTGGTGGTCGGCCTGGATACCGACTTGACCTATGAGCGGCTTAGGCTGGCGTGCGACGCGGTCAGCCGAAAGGGCGCTTCTTTGATCGCCCTTCACCGCAACCGCCTGTTTGTCGATGCCCAGGGGCGGTGCTCGCCGAGCGTCGGCGCCGTCGTTGAAGCCATTCACTACGCGACTAAAGTTGAACCCACCTTGATTGGCAAGCCTAGTCCAGCGTACTACCAACAGGCGCTGGACGATCTTGCCTTACCTCCGGAATCCGTCATGGTAGTGTCGGACGACCCTTTCAGCGATCTGGCCGGTGCGAAGCGGATGGGTATGCAAGCGGCCTTCGTGTTGTCCGGAAAGTACCGGGAACGGTCGGTGATCGACACGATCCCGGCGTCACAGCGGCCGGATGTCGTCACCGAAACGATCGGCGAGCTGCTCACCGCCGGTGCGCTTGACCTGTGACTCGCATGCCGCCGTCGGCTTTCACTGGTCTGGGTACCTGGCTCCCCCGTGCGAAGGCGGACTGTCCAAAATGACCGTGCCCGATCTTCATATTTCGTGGTCCAGGGTGGGCGTCGAGGTCGGCGAATCGCCGACACACAGCATTTGCTGCGCGCATTTGCCGGGCGAGAGTCGTT
>Ga0114930_10003969_pt1 | contig 12664 bp, 8 predicted proteins | sample AnhtaG_FD_87300 | JGI IMG/M metagenome (GOLD analysis project Ga0114930, IMG submission 87300) | Deep subsurface microbial communities from Anholt, Denmark to uncover new lineages of life (NeLLi) - Anholt_01485 metaG | ecosystem: Environmental > Aquatic > Marine > Oceanic > Sediment | place... | reverse complement strand
ATCCTCTACTCGGTCGGCAAAGACGGCGCCGATGGCGGGGGGCTCTCGAAAGAGGAACAGCAGGCGTGGTGGAAGCGTGAGTTCTCTTACGAGGCGGAGGACGACCCGATCCCGGACGTCTCCAGGATGCCCGACCCGAGTTACACCATCGATTTCTGACGAACACCGGCCCCGCCCGGGCGTACTGTATGATGGAGGCGAACGGTTCGGTGTTGCGGCGCCTTCGTCGGGCGTGGTATACTGAAATCGGTATGATAGGGCGCAAGCGCCACCGGCATCCCGAAATAGTTTCGCACACGTGAACCGAGCCGCGAGCGAGGACGCAGCCATGACCGGACGGGCGAGCCACGACAAAGCCGTCTCGCACCTGCGGGTCCGCGTGGCCTGCGTCCTCTTCCTGCGGTACCTCCTTCGCCTTCTGGCCGGCTGGTGCTTCGCGTGGGGTCTGGCCGCGCTGGTGCTGCGCGCCGTGTGGGGCATCTCGTCGGGGCCACTCGTGTGGGGCCTGGTGGGACTGGCCCCGGCGGTGGCGGCGGCCGTCGTGCTCGCGATCCGTCGGACGCCGTCGCGGGCGGCGACGCGGGCCGTCCTCGACCGCTCAAGCCGTGGCGGCGGCCTCGTGATGGCCGGGGCCGAAGTGGCGCTGGGCGCATGGGAGGCTCAGGGCCCTCCCCTGACGGAGCCGTCGCTCGCGTGGCGTAGCCGGCCGCTACTTGTGCTGACTGCGGCGGCCGCCGTGTTCCTCGCCTTCAGTTTCGCCGTGCCGCAGCGGTATGTGGGTATGGCGGTGGCCCGTCCGTTGAACACCGAGGACGAGGTCGCCGGCCTGCGCGAGCAGATCGAGACCCTGCGCCAGGAACAGATCCTCCAGGAGGAGGACGCGCGGGAACTGGAGCAGGCCCTCGAGAAGGCCGCCGCCGAAGCCACCGCTGACGACCCCGCCAAGACCTGGGAAGCCCTCGACCACCTGGAAGACGCCGTGACCGACGCCGCCGCCGACGCGGCCGAGCAGGCGTATCAGCAGACCGAGGCCCTGGCCAAGGCCGAGTCGCTGGCCCGGGCCCTGGCCGCCGACGCCGACGCCCTCGACCCCGCCGCCACCACCGCCGCCATGAAGAAACTGGCCGACCTCCTCGACGAGGCCGCCAAGGAGAACAAACTCCTCCAGGACAGCGTGGGCCGCGACGCCACCGCGTGCCGGTCCGGGGGGCTCGGACGCGAGGCCGTCCTGGAACTGGCGTCGCGGCTGGGGCTCTCGAAGGAGGCGATCCTGTCGCGTCTGGCGCGGCTGGTCGAGGCCCGTCTGCTCGACGGCGAGGCCCTCGACCTGGCCGAGATGCTGGGCCGGCCGGGCGCTCAGGGACTGGCCGAGTTCCTGGCTCAGATCGCCGGACAGGGCGTCCCGATCGAGGGGATCATCGACGAGTGGCTGGAAGCCGAGTACGGGTACGGCTTCGGGGGCATCGACCGCGGTCGTGGCGACGCCCCGATGGTCCGCGCGCCGCCGGCCAGCCCCGAAGGCACGAACTTCCTGGAGCAGGCGCTGCCGCCCGCGGCCGTCGCCGACCTCAAACAAAGCCACCTGCTGGGCGTCAGCGCCGGCGCGCCGACGGTCGAGACCGACGCCGGGCCGACCGGCTCCGGCGCCCTCGAGGGGGCAGCGCGCGGCGGGGGATCGGCTCACGCGCACGTCGTCCTGCCAAAACACAAAGCCACCGTCCGACGGTACTTCGAGAGGGATTCCGCCGGCGCCCCTGGGGCGCCCGCACCGAGCAACGGGGCCTCCCCATGAGCACAACGCCGACCGTTCTGCAGCCGGAGGAGTTGCGCCCGGCGACCGACCTGACCGCCAAGACGCTCGAGCAACTCGGCCGGATCCTTCTCGGCCAGAGCGATCTGCACCGGATGGTGCTCGTCGGGATCCTCAGTCGCGGGCACATCCTTCTGGAGGGCGTTCCCGGCGTCGGCAAGACGGCACTCGTCAAGGCGCTGGGGGCGATCCTGAACCTTCAGTTCGGCCGAGTGCAGTTTACGCCCGACCTGATGCCGGCCGACATTCTCGGCATGCACATCCTGCAGGAGACGGCCTCGGGCCAGCGCGAGATGGTCTTCCGCGAGGGCCCTGTCTTCACGAACATCCTGCTGGCCGACGAGATCAACCGGGCCTCGCCCAAGACGCAGTCGGCGCTGCTGGAAGCCATGCAGGAGCAGGCCGTGACGCTCCTGGGCAAGACGCGCCCGCTGCCGGAGCCCTTCTTCGTGTTGGCCTCACAGAATCCGATCGAACTGGCGGGCACGTACCCGCTGCCCGAGGCGCAACTCGACCGGTTCCTGCTGAAACTGCGGGTCCTGGGCGCAGAGGTCGAGGTGCTCGACGAGATCATCTCGACCCGCCGCCGGGGCGAGGCGCCCGAACCCACCTGGTCGATGTCGGCCGATGAACTGGCCTCGGTCTTCGCCGTCATGGACCGTGTGTACCTGCCGCACGCCGTCTCGCGATACATCTCGCGTCTGACGGCGGCGACGCATCCGGGGGCGGCCGAAGCCACCGACCGCGTGAGCGCGTACGTCTCGTACGGCGCCTCGCCGCGCGCCGCCATCGGAATCGCCGAGGCGGCCCGGGCCGAGGCGCTCCTGGCAGGCCGTCCGACCGTTGGCTTCGAGGACGTGCGGGCCGTGGCGCCGGCCGTCCTCAATCACCGGATCATCCTGAACTACAAGGCCCGTTTCGACAGCGTCGACACGTTCGCCGTCACCGACGAACTGCTCGACTCGCTGGACGAGGCAGAACTTGACCTGCCACGCGACGTGCAGGTCGCAGGGGAGACCGACGAGTGACCGGCACCGTCGAGCCCGGCAGCACCGGCCGGCTCGTGGCAGCCGCCGCGCTGGCGGCGCTTCTCGCCGCTGCCCTGGCGGCGACCGCCCGCGCCGCCATACCGCCCAGCGCCGGCGACATCCTCGTCACAGCCATCCCGAGGCCGGTGGCGGACACGACCCACGGGTACGTCGAGTACCGGTTCGCCGTGCGGAACACCTCGTCGGAGCACACCCACCGTGTCACGGTCACGCTGCCCGGCGAGTCCGACTACAGCGGCGGGCTGCTGAGGCGGGTTTCGCGGACCGCACTCGTGGGGCCGAACACATCGATGGTCCTCTCGCTCGTCCAGTTGCCGCTGTACCTGGACGGCGTGAACGCGAGCGTTCACGTCGACGGCGACAAAGGAGAAGGCGTCCGCCTCTCGATCCCGTCGCACGGGCTGGGGTACCATCACGACGACCCGGACGAGATCAAACGCGTCATCCTCGTCAGCCGCGGGGCGCCCACCCTCTCGCACCGGTTCACTTCACAGCAGTTCACCCTGATGACGGCCCGGAACGAGGTGCGGTCATGGAGCCCGAACTGGCTGGCCTACTCGTGCTACGACGGGATCGTGGTCTCCGGCCGCGAGGTGGACACCATGCCGCCGGCCGTTCGGCTGGCGCTGGCGCGGTACGTTGAGTGCGGCGGATCGTTGCTCGTGATGGGCGAGCCGAAACGCCCGCTCGCCCTGGCGGCGACCGCGGGGCCGGACGGTGCCGGCGTCGGGTATGCCACCTTCGGCCGGTGCCTGGTGGCCCCGGAGTCCGGCAGCACGCAGGCCGTCTCCCGGCTTCGCGACGCGGCCAATGAGACGTTCCACCCGTGGGAAGACCTCTCCGACGTTCTGCGAGCCCACAAGCGGTTTCCCGTCGTCAAGAGCATCAGCGTGCCGGTCCGCGGGATGCTGGCCCTGATGTTGTTATTCGTGATCCTCATCGGGCCGGTGAACATCCTGGTTCTGGCGCGCAAGAAACTCCGGATCTGGTTGTTCGTGACGGTGCCGGCGGCGTCGCTGGTAACGTGCGGCCTCGTGTTCGGGTACTCGATCTTCTCTGAGGGCATCCGCGGCCGGTACCGGACGCTCTCGCTGACGGTGCTGGACGAGAACGTCGGTCGCGCCACGACCATCGGATGGACGGCCTTCTACTCGCCGCTGACGCCGCGGAGCGGACTCCACTTCTCCCTGCAGACGGAACTGACGCCCCAGATCTACACCTACCGCGACTTCTACTACAGGTACCGGGGCCTACCGGACAGTGACGTCCACCGCACCGTGAACCTGACCGAGGACCAACATCTGGCCGCCGGGTGGGTGCGGGCCCGCGTGCCGGCGGCCTTCAAGTTCCGCAAGAGCGAGGACCGGCGCGAGCGGCTGACCGTCCGGCGCGACGCCGGCGGGCCGGTCAGGATCGTCAACGGTCTGGGCGTGCCGATTCGGCGTCTCGTGCTGGCCGATGAGCGGGGGACGCTCCACGAGGCGACGGACGTCGCGCCCGGGGCCGAGGCGACGCTCGCCCCGCGGCCGGGCGGGGCCCCGGGGCGGGCGCTTCGCGCAATCTACACGCGGGACTGGATCGGCGCCGCACGCGACCTCCAAACGTCACCCGAGACGTACCTGCGGCCGGGCATGTATGCGGCGTTTCTCGAGGAGAGCCCCTTTGTCGAGAAGGCGCTCGCGGGCGCCGTGGCGCAGCGGTGCGAGGCCGTCGTGCTCGGCATCTCGAAACGGAGCGACGATGCAAGTTCGCGTTGAGAACCTGACGCGCCACTTTGGCCGCACCCGCGCCGTCGACGGGATCTCGTTCGCCTTCGAGAGCGGCCACATCGTCGGCTTCGTCGGACCCAACGGCGCAGGCAAGACCACCACGCTGCGCATCCTGGCGACCGTGGACGAACCGACCTCCGGCGACGCCTTCGTGGACGGCGTCTCAGTGGTCGAGGACCCCGAGAAGGCCCGCCATCTGGTCGGCTTCATGCCCGACCACGTGCCGGCGCACGGCGACATGACGGTCCACGAGTACCTGGACTTCTATGCCCGAGCGTACGGCATTCGCGACCCGCGCCGGACGCAGATCGTCGGTAGCGTCGAGGCGTTCGCCGGTCTCGGCCAACTCCGCGACAAGACGGTCGCGGCGCTCTCGAAGGGGATGAAGCAGCGGGTCAGCCTGGCGCGGACCATCGTGCACGACCCGGCGGTGCTGCTCCTGGATGAGCCGGCGGCAGGGCTCGACCCCCGGGCCCGGATCGAACTGAGAGAACTGCTGCGGCTGCTGGCCGACCAGGGCAAGGCCATCCTCGTCAGTTCCCACATCCTGACCGAACTCTCGGAGATTTGCGACGACGCCGTCATCATCGAGCGGGGCAAGATCGTCCGGGCCGGAACGGTCGACGACCTGCTGACGTGCGCCACGAGCAGGCGGCTGGTCCGCATCCGCACCCTCGCTTCGCTCGAAGACCTGCTGAAGGCCGTCATCCAGATGCCGGGCGTTGAGAACGGGCGCATCGACGGCCGGTACGTGTCGGTGGTCGTCGGCGGCGACGAGAGCCTCTGCCGGACGCTCCTCGCAACGCTCGTCGGCCAGGGCATCCCGGTGGTCGAGTTCACGCGCCACAAGGCCGATCTCGAAGACCTTTTCATGAGTGTGACGAAAGGCGACATCCAGTGAGCGGCTTCGGCGCCACCATCGGCAGGCTCAGCGACCGGGTGAACCCGATCGTGGTCAAGGAGTTGCGCCAGGCGGTCCGCAGCCGCATCGTCACCGGCATCTTCATCTTCTTCCTGGTCGTCCAGTTCGCGATCGTGGCGTTGGTGTTGCTGCTGGACGAGTCGGCCGCCACGAGCCTGTCGGCGGGGCGCGGCCTGGCGGCGGGCCTCTACTCGTTCATGATGTTCGTGTGCATCGTGTTCGTGCCGATCTACACGGGTCTGCGGCTGGCGTGGGAGCGGTCGGACACGCGGCGCGACCTGATGTTTGCGACCACCATCAGCGCCGGGGCAATCATCCGCGGCAAGATGCTGACGGCGGCGATGATCGTCGCGCTCATCTACAGCGCCTGCGCGCCGTTCATGGTGTTCACGTACCTGCTGCGAGGCATCGACCTGCCCACCATCTTCACGATGCTTGGCCTGGGAGCGCTGTACATCCTGGGCTCGGTGCAGTTTGCGTTGTTCCTGGCGTGCATTCCCACCAGCCGCGTGGCCAAGATCTTCCTTGGCCTGATCGGGCTCGGCGTCATCCTGTGGACGGCCGGCTCATTCGTGTTCGCGTCGTCGATGATGCTGGCCGGCCCGTCGTTCTTCTTCTTCTTCGCCACAGGGGGTCCGTGGGCGTATTGGGGCGCCCTTGCGTTTGGGCTCATTCTGTCGGTCCTGGCGATGGGCTGCCAGTATTTCGTGTCGGTCGCGATCCTTCAGCCGCCTTCGGCCAACCGAATGTTGCCCGTGCGGATTTACACGACGGCCATGTGGCTCCTTGGCGGGGCGGTTGCGGTCATCTGGTCTGTCGTGGCGGCCAATGGCGACGTGATCGTGACTTGGGCAGTAACTTCGGCCTTCTTGTTCATTGGGGCGCTGCTCGTGGCCGTCAGTGAGCGCGAGACGTGGGGCCCGCGCGTGCGCCGGAGGATCCCGAGGTTCCTCCCCGCCCGGGCCGTCGCGTTCGTGTTCTTCTCGGGGGCGGCGGGGGGCGTTCTGTGGGCTTGCCTGATCCTGGGCCTTACTCTGTTGACCATCTCCCTGGTGGGGGTCTACCACCCCACGCTTCTGTCCGTTTTGCCCGGAAGTCTGGGAATCCGCGGAGGGATCGGAGGGATCGCGTTGTACGGTCTGGCGTACACACTGACGGCCGGTCTGGTGCGTCGGCTGCTGGTGCGGCTGGGGGCGCGGCTCCAGCACTACTACACGTGGGTCCTGGCCCTGATGCTGGCGACGGTCGGCTCGGTCGCCCCGTTGCTCGTGTTTCTGATCCTGGCTTATGGGGCGGGAGACTGGTCGCGCCTGGTGCTGGAGTCCTCGCCGCTGACGTACCTGAACCCCATCTACCTGAGCGAGCCGTCCGGCCACGAGGCCCGGCTGCTGTTCGTCGGCATCTGGGCGGTCGTGGTGACGGTGGCGTCGGTTCCCTGGTTTATCCGCCAGGTTCGAGCGTTCCGTCCGCTGCGGCCTGGGCCCGCGCCGGCGCCCGACGGTGCACGCCATGGATAGGCCCTCCCGAGACTACCTGCTCGCCGGCAAGCGCGCCGGCGCCCGCTACGCCATGGCCGCACCCAAGGGCGCGCCGCTGGGTCCAATGGGCACCCATCTGGCGAACCGGCCGGGCAGCAGCCTCGAGTTCATGGACCACCGCGCCTACCAGCCGGGCGACGACCTGCGGCGCATCGACTGGGCCGCCTACGCGCGGACCGACCGCCTCTCCATCAAACTCTACCGTCAGGAGATCAACCCGCACGTGGACATCCTGGTGGACGGGTCGCGATCGATGGACCTGGAAGGGACGGCCAAGGCCAAGGCGACGCTCGGCCTGGTGGCGCTGCTGGCGACGGCCGCCGACCGGGCCGGATTCGCCCACCGCGCGTGGATCGGGGCCGAGGCGTGGGAGCCGGTGCCGAACAGCGCGGCCGACCCCGCTGCCTGGGGGGCCATGGCGCTCGATTCGGCGCGGAATCCCGGTGAGGCGGCCCAGGGCGCCCCGTTGCAGCTTGCCCCGCGAGGCATGCGGTTTCTGATCTCCGACCTGCTGTGGCTGAGTGACCCGGCGGCAGTGCTGGCGCGACTGGCCGACGAGGCCGCACGCGTCGTCATCCTGCAGGTGCTGGCCCGCGACGACGCCGACCCGCCGCGGTCGGGCAACACGCGCCTGGTGGACTGCGAGACACGCCAAGAGCGGGAGGTGTTCGCCGACGCCGGCGCCGTCGAGCGATACCGCCATCGCTTGAGCCTGCACCAGCAGCACTGGCACCGGGCAGCCCGGCAGGTCGGTGCCGTCCTGACAACGGTTGTGGCCGAGCAGTTGACCGAGGGGGATTGGGAACTGGAGGACCTTGTGGCCGCAGGCGTCCTCGAGGTGAGCAACCGGTGATCGTCACGCTGCCGTGGGCACTTCTGGGGATGTTGGCGTTGCCGGCGCTGGCCGCCATCTACCTGCTGCGCAGCCGGTCTCGGCCGCGGCAGGTATCGAGCCTCATGCTCTGGGTCGACGCCACCCGAGCCCACGAGGGCGGGCGGATTCTGAAGACCCTCCACGTACCGCTCCTGTTGGTGCTGGAACTGCTGGCGGCGGCGTTGTTGGTTCTGGCCTCGACCGACCCGCGGGTGCAGGCGGGCAGCGCAGGGCCGCTGATGATCGTCCTGGACGATTCGTTCTCGATGCAGGCCGGCGGCGATGACTCGCCTCGAAACCGAGCCGTCCGGACCCTTGAGGATTTCCTGCGCGACGAGCCCAACACGCCCGTCCAGTTCCTGGTGGCCGGCCGCGAGCCGCAACTGCCCGGCGAGCGGATCCGCGGGGCCGCGCGTGCGGCCGAGGTTCTCGCACGGTGGGAGTGCCTGTCGCCCATGTCGGCGCTCGAGCCGGCGCTGACGCTGGCGGCCCAGATCGGCGGACCACATGCACGGATTCTTGTCATGACGGACCACGCGCCGGCCGACCCCGACGTCCAGGGACGCGTCGTCTGGCGTGCCTTCGGCCGCACCTGCCCGAACCTCGCCATCGTTCACGCCGCGCGGTCCACCGACCCGGCCCGCGACCGGTGCCTTGTTGAGGTGGCCAACTTCGCGAAACGCTCACGGCAGGTGACGGTTTCGGTGCGGCACGAGGAGACCGACTGGGCGCCGGCGCAGCAGCGCGTGGCGCTCGGGCCCGGCGGGCGTCAGGCGGTCTTCTTCGACCTGCCGCCGGGGAGCGGAATGGTCCGGGCCGTCCTGCCGGACGATGCCCTCGGATTCGACAACGAGGCCGCGCTCCTGCCGCAGGAGACGACGCCTGTCCGCGTGCGGTTGGCCCTCTCGAACGAGCCGCTCGCCGGCGCAATCCGCCGGGGCCTGGCCGCCGACGGCCGTGCGCGCATCACCACGCGCGGCCCTCACCTGATCATCACCGACCGGGCGCCGGCCGAGACCGCGCCGCGCGAGACCTGGACGGTGCAGATCGTCGTGGACGCCGAGGCCGAGGCATTCGTCGGTCCGTATGTGCTCGACCGGTCGCACCCGCTGTGCGCGGGGCTGGACTTCGGCGGTGTGATCTGGGCGGCCGCGAAGACGCCGCCGCTGCCCGGCACGCCCGTGGTGTCGGTCGGCAACGTGGCGCTGGTGACCGAGACGCGGCGCAGCGACGAGGGGCGTCACCTTCGCCTACGCATCCAGCCGGACCTCTCGAATCTGGTGCGGTCCACCAACTGGCCGGTCCTCGTGTGGAACCTGCTGGCGTACCGGGCCGCGCACCTGCCCGGCCTCGAACGGGTGAACGTGCACCTGGGGTCGGACGTGGCGCTGGTTCTACCGCCCGACGTGCCGGAGGTCGAGGTCCTCTCGCCCGACGGGCGGCGCCGCCGGGTAGCCGTCCACCAGCGGCGCGTCGTGATCGAGGCCGCACGCCCCGGCCTGTACGAGGTGCGGACCGAAAGCGCGACGCATCGGTTCGCCGCCAGCGCGCTGGCGCCGAGTGAGTCGGACCTCGCGGCGCGCGCGACCGGCGAGTGGGGACAATGGGACCCGGACGACGCGGCCCGAGGCGGCCAGCGTCCTCTGGCGTGGATCGCGATACTCGCCGCGTTGGGCATTTTCGTGACGCACCTGGCGCTGGCCGGCCGGTCGGTCAAGGAGCGGACGGCGTGACACTGAGCCAGCCAGGTTGGCTGATTCTGCTCATCCCGCTTGCGGCGGCGATGTGGTGGTGGCGTCTTCCGTCGCGAGGGCTGCAGGCGCTGCGCGCCGTGGTCCTGGTGCTGGTGCTTCTGGCGCTGGCCGGTGCGGTGGTGCGGCTGCCCAGCCGCGCGGGAACGGTCGTGGTGGTGGCCGACCGCAGTGCGTCGATGCCGCCCGACGCCGCCCGGGCCCAGGTGGAGGCCATCGGCCTGCTTCAAGACAGCCGCGGGGCCTACGACCGCCTGGCCGTCGTCTCGTTCGGGCGACGGGTGGTGGTCGAAGCGGCGCCCGAGGGCGAGGGGTTCTCGGAGTTCGCCGGGGAGGTGAACCCAGACGCGTCGGACCTGGCGTCGGCGCTGCGAACCGGACTGGGGCTGATCCCGCCCGAATCGCCGGGACGCCTGCTGGTGCTTTCGGACGGCCGATACACGGGGGCGGACCCGCTGGCGGCGGTGGCGCGCGCTGCGGCCCGGCAGATCCCGATCGACTACCGTGCGATGCGCCGGCCGGCGACGGGCGACTTGGCCATCGTCCGCGTCGACGTGCCGTTGTCGGTCGCGCCCGAAGAGGCCTTCCTCATGCACGCCTGGGTGCGCGTCCCCCACCGGCAGACGGTCCGCTACGAGTTGCGTCGCGGCGGGACGGTGATCCTGGCCGGCGACAAACGTGTTGAGTCCGGCACAACGTGCCTCTCGTTCCGCGACCGCGCAGCCAGCGCCGGCACAAGAGCCTACACGGTGCACGTCGAGGGCGCGCCGGCCGACCCGGTGCCCGAGAACAACCGGGCCCGGGCGCTCGTGACGGTGCGCGGGCCGAAGCCGGTGCTGGTGGTCACGCCGTCGGAAGGGTCGGGCTTTGCGCTTCTGCTCGAGGGCGGCGGGATCAACGTGGAAGCCCGTCCCGCCGCCCAGTGTCGCTGGCGGCTGGAGGACCTCGCCCGGTACGCCGGCGTCGTGATCGAGAACACACCGGCCGGCGACGTGGGCGACGACGGCATGATGCACCTGGCGGCCTGGGTGAAGGAGGTGGGCGGGGGACTCATGATGACGGGCGGTAAACAGGCATACGGTCCCGGGGGTTATTTCCGCTCGCCGCTGGAGCCGATCCTGCCCGTCTCGATGGAACTGCGGAGGGAGCACCGCAAACTGGCCCTGGCCATCGTCGTGGCGCTCGACCGGTCCGGCAGCATGGGGATGACCGTGCCCGGCGGCCGCACGAAGATGGACTTGGCGAACCTGGCGGCGTCGGAGGTGGTCGGCCTGCTGTCAGGCCTCGACGAGTTCGGGTGCGTGGCGGTGGACTCCTCGCCGCATATCATCGCGCCGCTGGCGCCGGTGACCGACAAGGCGACCGTTCAGCGTCGGATTCGGCACATCGGGGCGATGGGGGGCGGCATCTTCGTCTATGAGGCCCTCTCGACCGCCGCCAGGATGCTCCTGAAAGCCAAGGCCGGAACGCGCCACATCATCCTGTTCGCCGACGCCGCCGACTCCGAGGAACCCGGCGCCTATCAGGCACTCCTCGCCAAGTGCCGCAAGGTCAACCTCACCGTCAGCGTCATTGGCCTGGGGACCCCCAGCGACGTGGACGCCGGCCTGCTGAAAGACATTGCCTCGCGCGGCGGGGGGCGGTGCATGTTCACCCAGAAGCCGCAGGAACTGCCTCGCCTGTTTGCCCAGGACACGTTCGTCGTCGCCCGCAGCACGTTCCTCGATGAGCCGACGCCGGTCCGTACGACGGGCGGCATGGCGTCGCTGACGGGGCGGACTTTCGCCGGCATGCCGGCCGTCGGCGGATACAACCTCTGTTACTTGCGGCCGGGCGCGAACCTGGCCGCCGTCACGGCAGACGAGTACAAGGCGCCGCTGGTGGCGGCGTGGTCGGCCGGGGCCGGGCGGGCCCTCTGCTACACCGGCGAGGCCGACGGCCCATACGCAGGCCCCGTTGCGTCATGGAACGACGTAGGCCACTTCTTCACGAGTCTGGCTCGGTGGACCGCCGGGCGGTCGCAGGAACTGCCGCGGAGCATGCTCCTGGCGCAGGAGTTGGGCGAGGGCCTTTGTACGGTGACGCTGCACCTGGACCCGGACCGCGCGTCGCTGCCGTTCGACGGGATGCCGACGGTGACGACGCTGCGCGGCCGTCCTGGCAGTCCGCCGCAGTCGTCGCGGCAGGAGATGGCGTGGATCTCGACCGACGCGTTGCAGGTCGACGTGCCGCTGGGCGGCGAGGAGACGGCCCTCTCGTCGGTCGAGGTGCCGGGGGTGGGTCGGCGTACGTTGCCGCCCGTCTGCGCACCGTACTCGGCGGAGTTCAGGCCGGCCGACCCGGAGCGTGGAACGACGACACTCGAGCATCTGGCTCGGGCCACCGGCGGCGCGCGGCGTGTGGACCTAGGCGGCATGTGGAAGACGCTGCCCGCCCTGCCTCGGCGGGTGGCGTTGGCGCCGTGGCTGCTGCTGGCGGCGGTTGTCCTGTTTCTGGCCGAGGTTCTCGAGCGGCGGACTGGGGTGTTCGCGGCGGCGCTTGGCGCCGTCCGGTTTCGGCGCAAGGCCGAGGCCGACGAGGCCGCACCGCCCCGGCCCCGCAGGCGTACGCGGCGCCAGCGGGGCCGCGCGCGCCGCGCCGCAGAGGAAACCGTGGAACAAGAGGTGGCGGCGCAGCCGCCCGCCGACATCGGCGAGACGCTCCGCCAGGCGCGCCGTCGCGCCAAGGACCGCACCCGCCGCCCGGAGCCGTGACCGGCGTGCTGCGCTGCCGGCAAGCGTGGGCGGCTCGGGTGTCCTTTGCCATGACCCCGCCCACGCGCCCATCGCGTAGGGTCCGAATATTTGTACGCATCTTGTAACCTTGCGTCTTCGCTGGGCTTATGATAGTCTCCGCACCATCGTGACCCCTTCCCGATTCTTGTACCAGGCGCCATGAGAGAACCGATTGGT
>Ga0114930_10003968_pt1 | contig 12665 bp, 10 predicted proteins | sample AnhtaG_FD_87300 | JGI IMG/M metagenome (GOLD analysis project Ga0114930, IMG submission 87300) | Deep subsurface microbial communities from Anholt, Denmark to uncover new lineages of life (NeLLi) - Anholt_01485 metaG | ecosystem: Environmental > Aquatic > Marine > Oceanic > Sediment | place... | reverse complement strand
TAGTATTGAAGTGGAAGAGGCCTCTTTAAATTTGGGAGCCAGCACTACTACCACATTCAGGAGAATAGTTTTGCCCATTATCTTCCCTGCATTCATGTATGGGTTTCTTTATGTTTTTATGACCACAATGGTATCCTTAAGCGCTGTGGTTTTCCTTACCTCCGCAGGATCTCCACTAGCTTCGGTTTTTATCTTCCAGTGGGCACAATATGGGTACATAGGCTTAGCATGTGCCACAACCCTGAAAGTAGTTTTAGTTGTGGCTGCTTGCCTGGCAATTCTCCAGTTCTCAAGCAAGTGGACTGGGTTAGGTATAACAGCAAAAACAGGAGGTGCTTAAAATGAGTGATAAAAAGAAATCTATGTTGGTCGTGAAGGACATCTATAAGACTTTTGGCACTGTCCAAGCATTAAAGGGTGTTTCCGCCGATATCAAGGAGGGAGAGTTGGTCACCTTTTTGGGGCCAAGTGGCTGTGGTAAAACCACTTTACTATATGGTATGATGGGGTTGTCATGTGCCACAACGCTGAAGGTAGTTATGATTGTGGCTGCTTGTCTGGCAATTCTCCAGTACTCAAGCAAGTGGACTGGGTTAGGTATAACAGCAAAAACAGGAGGTGCTTAAAATGAGTGACAAGAAGAAATCAATGTTGGTCGTGAAGGACATCTATAAGACTTTTGGCACTGTCCAAGCATTAAAGGGTGTCTCTGCTGATATCAAGGAGGGAGAGTTGGTCACCTTTCTGGGACCAAGTGGCTGTGGTAAAACCACTTTATTACGCTGCATCGGTGGGTTGACCAAACCTGACTCGGGGGATGTGGTTCTGGATGGGCAGGTAATCAACGATCTGACTCCTGATAAGAGAGGCACTCAGATGTGCTTTCAAAATTATGCCCTGTTTCCCCATCTGACCGTGGCGGGTAATGTGGGGTATGGGCTGCAGGTGCATAAATGGAAGAAAGGACGGGTCAAAGAGCGGGTGGAGGAGGTGCTTCACCTGGTTCGCTTAGATGGGCTGGGAGACCGCATGATTGAAAAGCTAAGTGGTGGGCAACAGCAGCGTGTGGCTCTGGCCAGGGCTTTAGCTCTGGAGCCAAAAGTCCTTCTGCTGGATGAGCCACTTTCCAATCTGGATGCTAACCTCAGGGTGCAAATGCGAGCTTCACTTCGTGAAATTCAGAAGCGGGTGAACATAACCACTGCTTTTGTTACCCACGACCAATTTGAAGCCATGAGTATTGCAGATAGGCTCATGGTAATGAGCAATGGGTTAGTAGAGCAAATTGGCAGTCCCATTGAAATTTACGAAAGGCCAGGCAATGAATTTATTGCCAGTTTTGTGGGCTATGTTAATATTTTACCTGGTGTGGTTAAGAGCCTGGGGAAAGATACAGAACCCGCCCTTATCTCCACTGAGCTAGGTAATTTGGAAGTTTTGACCGGTGAGAGTGATGTTAAGGTGGGCCAGAAAGTTTTTCTGGTGGCCAGGCCTGAAACTATAGGTTTAGGCTCACCTGGAGAGGCAACAGGGGTAAATAGATTTAAGGGCGTTATAAAAACTGCCATGTATGCAGGTTCCACGATGAAATATACAGTTGATATTCAGGGCAAAGACGTGCTCATAGACCAATACGACCCTAGTAGTCTAGGTATACGTGAGATAGGGGAGAAAGTTGTGATTACCCTGCCTCAACACGTTCATATATTAAAGAGGTGACAATTTTTGCAGGGTGTCTACAACTTGTATTCCTAAACTTAGATGTGATGGGCTGAAATAGGGCGCTGGTTTTCCTTGGTTAATTAGAGATTGTTTAGTGACCGCGTTTTTTTGTCATTCTGAGCAATGTCATTCTGAACAGAGTGAAGAACCTAGGCGAAGAATCTATTAATAGACTCTTCGTGGAGCCTGTCCTGAGCGAGATTCTTCGGTCGCTTCTCTCCCTCAGAATGACGAAGGCTGAAGGACCCAGGATGACAGGAAGCGAAGGGCTCAGAGTGGCGATTTACTATCCAAGTCCCTTAACCATTTCAGGGCGAAGTTCTGCAGTAATTGTTACCTAAGTGCCAATGAATCAATGAAGCTAGAATCATGTCCAAGGCGCTATACGATTCTCTTCTTTATATGGTTAACTTACGGTTCTTTTTACCTCTGTCGTTTGAATATGTCGGCCGTGATCCCACTTGTCATGGAAGATTTAAAACTCAGCCATTTCCGGGTTGGTTTTATCATGTCCGGCTTTTTTATAGCCTATGCACTAAGCCAGTTTCCTGCTGGTTATCTAAGTGACCGGTTCGGCTCCAAAAAGGTGATTACGATTGCTGGTTTTCTATCTGCCTTATCTAATCTTTTTTTCAGTTTTAGCACTCGCCTGTATCATTTTATTTCTTTTCAAATCCTTAATGGGATCAGTCAAGCTGGAGCCTATGCCCCAGCAGTTAAATTAGTTGGTAACTGGTTTCCCCAATCAAGACGGGCCACTGCCCTGGGAATCTTCCTCACCTGTATACCTATATTTACCATAATTTCCTATTGGCTTTCTTCGTTTTTAGGAGAATCGTTTGGATGGAGGTCTGCCTTTTTTGTCCCTTTTGTTATTCTATCTTGTGTGGCACTTATAGGCTTTAAGGTTATTCGAGATTTATCAGAGGGTAAACAATGGACACAAACTGGGGAGGAGAGGGATTCTGATTTTTCCGCCTCATCTATAAAAACGGCAATCTTGTCTAACAGACCACTGTGGCTTTTGGGTGCTTGTCTTGGTGGGATAAGTTTTATAGAGTATACCTATTTGATGTGGCTACCTACGTTCCTGTTTGAGACCTTTGAAATCACTATTGTTAAGGCAGGAATGTTTTCCAGTATATATCCGCTTTTAGGTATACCGGCTCGATTCATAACAGGTTGGATTTGCGATTTTTGTTTTCACAGCAGAAAAAAGACTCTGATTATAACAGCTTTGATAGGCGTTACAATTCTATGTTTTATATTATCTAATACCTCTTCATTTTTATGGACTATCTTAATACTGGGCGGTATTGGTTTTTCAATTCAACTTACGGAGCCATTAATTTTCGCACTCCAGATGGACATTACTCCTGGTAGGTATATTGGCACTGGAGCGAGCCTGGTTAATGGTATAAGTAGCATTGGCAGTATAGTGGCTATGGTGGGCCCTGGTTTTATTATTGATACGTTTCATTCCTATCGGGTGTTATTCCTGATTTTGTCAGGCGCGGCTTTTGCTGCCGTCGTCAGTTTGCTTTTTGTTCCGGAAGGGAAAAGGGATGAGCTGTGTTGAGATTTCTTAGGGATTTTGATTGGAGCGTCAACTTCTTAAAGTAGCGCCTAGCTCATGGTGTAACTGGTTAAGCATTTGCTGCTGGAGCTTGTCAACTTCTATGGTAGTCAAAGTGTACTCAGACGACTGGTAAACGATTCTCACGGCAAATGACTTTTTTCCTTTGGGTATTTGCTCGCCAGTATAAAGGTCGAAGAGAGTGACTTTATCTACTAGCGGGAAATTTCGGATTATGTCCTCCACCTGTTGGTAAGTTGCTTGCTTATCTATTAGCAGTGCAATATCTCTAGTTATGCTGGGAAACCGTGGAATAGGCTGGTATTCCTTTAATCCAGCTGCCTTGTCTAATAGCTTCTCCACGTCCATTTCGATAAGGCAAATAGTGTCAGAAAGCTCGAAGGCTTGTGTTACCCTGGGATGCAAATTACCTACAGCACCGATTTTGTTACCACCGACGATTATATTAGCACTCCTCCCGGGAAGTAGGCTTTCATCATCACTGGCCTCGAAGGTTGCTTTAAGCCCTGATTGTTTTAGTAGTCTTTCTATTACTCCTTTAGCATCGAAGAAATCCAGCAGGTCTTCATTACCATGCCAGGATAATTCACCTCTCGGGCCGCTGAGTGTGGCACAAAGCATTTCCTTCTCTTTGGGTAGTTCCTTTCTATCCTGTGGAGGTTGCTTCGCTTCCCCTTCATTATGCTCAGAGCTTTGGCTTACCGCAATGGCAGAGGGATGTTGTGGCAAGAAAATCTTGCCAATTTCAAATAGCCTTATGCCGGCTCCTTCATGTTTTTGATTATTTGCCAAGGTAGTTAAAAGACCGGCACGCAAGGTAGTACGCAAATATTCTTGTTCCTTGCTCATAGGATTAATTACCTTTAAAGGTGTAATATTTAGCTCAAGCTTTGGAGAAAGCCTTTGTAACTTCTCTAAGCTAGTTAGAGAATAGGTTAGTATTTCTTGAAAACCGCAACTGGTGAGAATATTTCGTAAATTTTGCTTAAACTTGAGCTCTGGAGTTGGTTCTTGTGGAGGCAAGGGGGAGCTAAACCTGGTAATAGGAATCTTGTCATAGCCAACGATGCGAACTACCTCCTCCACAAGATCGGCACTAGATTTAATGTCGCTACGCCAATAAGGACTGATTGCCGAAATTTGCGCGGCCATGTCAGTATGCCGACATGCGAAGCCTAAGGATTGTAACACTTTGCTTATCTGGTTAATGTTTGTCTCTAAGCCCGAAAGTCGCTTCACTTCCTCAATAGAAAGCAATATGCCCTTTGGTTCTGATTTCCCAGGGTAAACATCTATTATTCCTCTGGCTGCTTTACCCCCAGCTAGCTCCTGTAGCAATTGAGTAGCTCGCTTCAGTGGTAACAGTGGTAGGTCTGAACTTAACCCTTTATCAAAGCGAATCGAAGCTTCACTTTGTAAATTAAGATGATTAGAGCCTTGACGAATGATTGCTTGATTAAAATTTGCCGATTCCAGTAGGATGGTATCAGTTTCGTCTGTAACCTCGGTATCCAGGCCACCCATAATACCAGCAATAGCAATAGCTCTTTGTTTGTCAGCAATGACTAAAGTATCTGGGCTAAGGACGTGCTCTATTCCATCAAGAGTGGTCATAGTTTCAGCACTTGCACCCCGACGAACAATAATTTGTTTGCCCTTGAGCTTATGATAATCAAAGGCGTGAAGAGGCTGGCCGTATTCCAGCATCACGTAGTTAGTAACATCAACAACGTTGTTGATAGGACGCATACCATAGCTACTCAGGCGCCGCTGTAGCCAGCTAGGAGAGGGTGCGACTTTAATTCCGGCAATTAAACTGGCACAATATCTGGGACATAGACCCGGCGCAACGATGTTAACGGAGATAAAGGAATTCATTGATTCTTCCATTTCCTCATAGTGGATTTCGGATAGATGGACTGTTTCACCAGTTAAAGCGGCGATTTCTCTGGCAATGCCTGTGGTGCACAGGCAGTCTGGGCGATTGGGCGTTATATCCAAGTCGAAAATTACATCACCTAGATAGTCACTAAGAGGCACGCCTACAGGAGCCTCTGATGGCAAGACCATAATACCTTCATGGCTATCAGAAATCCCCAATTCCTTCTCAGAGCAAACCATGCCCTCAGAAAGAATGCCACGAATTCTAACCGGCTTTAGTGAAATAGCTTCTCCAGTATGACCATCTATAAGCTGGGCTCCCACACGAGCGAAAGGTACTTTTTGACCTACAGCGATGTTAGGAGCGCCGCAAACTACGGTAACCTGCTGGGTGCTAATATTAACAGTAGGTAGCTTCAGGCGGTCTGCATTAGGGTGAGGATTTAAAGCTGTTACTTCTCCTATCACCACATTTTCCCAGGTGCTGCCTACTCTCTGCATGTCTTTGATTTCCATGCCAGCCATGGTTAGCCTCTCAGCTAGAGCTTTAGGGGCAAGGTTGATATCAACGTAATCTTTAAGCCATTTAAGTGAAACTTTCATATTGTCTCTTAAAAATCTAGAATTGCTTTAAAAACCTAAGGTCATTGCTGTAAAAAAGCCGTATGTCATCTATAGCATAGCGAAGCATAGCAATTCGCTCTACTCCCATACCAAAGGCAAAGCCAGTGTAAATTTCAGGGTCAATGTTACCGCGCTTGAGGACATCAGGGTGCACCATACCTGCGCCTAGGGTTTCAATCCAGCCACTGTAGCTGCACAATCGGCAGCCGACACCACGGCAAGCTGAGCACTCAATGGCTACCTCCACACCAGGCTCGACGAAGGGGAAGTAATCACAGCGGAAGCGTACTTTCCTTTCCTCACCAAAAAAACAACGACAAAATTCAAACAAGGTGCCTTTCAAATCAGCTAGAGTGATATTCTGGTCTATAGCGAGTCCTTCAACCTGATACAGCATAGATTCATGGGTGGCATCGGTTGCCTCGTATCTATAAACCCGTCCTGGCATTATGGCTCTTATTGGCGGGCGCTTTCTTTCCATCAGTCTTATCTGCGTTGGCGAGGTATGAGTACGCAAAAGCCTAGCCCCTTTATCCACATCGGGATCTATCCACAGAGTGGCGAACATATCCCGTGCAGGGTGCCATTGAGGGATGTTTAGAGCTTCAAAGTTATAGTAATCCCACTCAACATCAGGCCCCTCAAAAATTTGGAAGCCCATATGCGTGAAAATATCACAGATTTCCTCAAGTATTTGGGTCGTGGGATGAAGTCGTCCTGCTGAGATAGGCCGACCAGGCAAAGTAACATCCAGCCCTTCGTGCTCTAAGGAAGAGATAAAGGTAGCTTCTTCTAAGAGCTTTTTCTTTTCAATCAAGCCCGATTCTAAAGCCTTCTTGACTTCGTTAGCCCGAGAGCCTACTTTTTTCCGCTCCTCTAAAGGTAAACTGGCTAAAGAGCGTAAGATTTGAATTAACTTACCTTTCTTGCCTAGGTAGTGAATTCGCCATAACTCAAGTTCCTTAAGTTCACCAACTCGGCTTAATTCATTAAGAGCTTCTAGGTGAAGTTCTTCAAGCTGCTTTAGCATTTGTGTTTTTAGATGAAACGGAAGCTAATAACTTAGTGAAGTCTTCAGGATGTTTAATTGCCATCTCAGCTAGTATCTTGCGGTTTATTTCTACATTGGCCTTTTTTAACCTTGCCATAAATTGACTATAGGAGAGCCCCTGAGCTCGTGCAGCAGCATTAATGCGGGCAATCCATAACCTCCTGAAGTCGCCTTTGCGTTCTCGGCGATGGCAATAGGCATAATCTAAAGCATGAAGCAAAGACTCATGAGCTCGTTTGTAAAGAGTATGCCTCGTGGCTCGGTGTCCTTTGGTTAACTCAAGTACTTTTTTATGGCGCTGATGGGTAACTTTCCCGCTTTTAGCTCGTGGCAAAATTATCCTCCTTTCAATCCTTATTTGTAAGGTAAAAGCCTTTTTACTTGCTTCTTGTCTGCCGATGAAGCTGGTATAAGCTTATCGTAAAGACGCTTAGTTCTAGGAGATTTTTTCCTTCTCAAATGGCTTTTGCCGCATTTAGTACGCATGAGCTTGCCGCCACCTGTTATATGGAAGCGGCCCTTCGCTCCTTTATGAGTCTTAAGTTTTGGCATCTGATTTCACCTTTATAGATTTTCTGGCAGAAGGAGCGGAAAGAGTTAAAGCTATACTCCTCTGGTCCTTGATAGGATGATCGCTTGTTACTGCTTCCTCTTTCAAAGCCTCGGCCACCTTCTTTAGTACTTTCCAACCCAGTTCCGGATAAATAACTTCACGTCCTCTAAATCTTACTAACACCCTCACTTTATTACCTTCCTCTAGCAATTTTCTAACTGTTCTAATCTTCGCTTGTAAATCATGTTCCTCAATTTTTGGTCTAAAGCGAATCTCTTTAAGCAAGCCAACTTTTTGACTCTTTTTCGCTCTCCGTTCCTTTTTGGTTTGCTCATACTTATACTTTCCGTAATCGAGAAGTCGACACACCGGGGGGGTTGCTGTAGGCGCTACCTCCACTAAGTCAAGCCCTTGATCCCGAGCAAGTTGCAGTGCTTGCAACCGAGGTAGTATACCTAACTGCTCTCCTTTTTCGCCTATAAGTCGAACTTCTCTAGCTCTGATTCTTTGGTTAACTGCTATACGTTTAAATATAGTCGTTCCACTCCCCAAAAAAGTTAGGATTTAGCCTCTATAGCTGTTTTTATCCTTATCTTAATCTGCGGTAAAGTCTCTAAGCCTATATCTTCACCGCTTCTTAAGCGAAGCGATACACCAGATGAAGCTACTTCCTTGTCGCCAACTATGAGCATATATGGAATCTTTTGCAACTGGGCTTCTCTTATTTTCAGATTCATTCGCTCGGAGCGGTCGTCAATCTCAGCGCGAATACTCTCTTCTTTAAGTTCATTTCCTATTTGGTGTGCATAATCAATATGGCGGTCTGCTATAGGGATTATTATAGCTTGAACTGGTGATAACCACACAGGGAAAGCACCGCCATAGTGCTCGGTTAGACAAGCTAAAAAACGCTCCATACTACCCAAAACCGTACGGTGTATCATTATTACATTGTGCTCCAATCCGTCATCACTAATGTAACAAACATTAAAGCGTTCTGGCAAGTTGAAATCAACCTGTATGGTGGGTCCTTGCCAGGCATGTCCTAAGGCATCCCTAAGCTTAATATCAATCTTAGGTCCGTAGAAAACCCCTTCGCCTGGATCCAGCTTGTAGGGCAGCGCAAGTTTCTGCAAAACATGCATCAAAGATTCCGTGGCTTGCTCCCAGATTTGAATAGTGCCAGCGTATTTTTCCGGGCGCGTGGATAATAACACTTCATAATCAGCGAAGCCGAAAGTGGACATCATAAACTGTGATAGCCTTACAACCTCTATCACCTCTTCTTCAAGTTGGTCAGGACGACAGAAAATATGAGCATCATCTTGAGTGAATCCCCTTACTCTGGCTAAGCCATATAGCACACCAGTTCGCTCATACCTATATACCGTGCCTAATTCCGCATATCTCAAAGGTAAATCACGATAGCTACGTAAGCGGCTGTTGAAAATTAGAATATGTCCCAAACAATTCATGGGCCTTATTATGTATTGCTGTCCTTCTACCTCCATCGGTGAATATAAATAATTTCGATAAAAGTCCCAATGACCGCTAGTTTTCCATAAGTCCAGCTTGGCAATATGGGGAGTATAGACAATATTGTAACCTCGTTTAATATGCGCTGTCCTCCAGAAATCCTCGATAATCTGTCGTATCAAGGCGCCTTTGGGATGCCAGCAAATTAAGCCAGGACCGATTTCCTCGTGAATACTGAAAAGGTCAAGCTCCTTGCCTAACTTTCTATGATCCCGTTTGGCAGCTTCGGCCTGACGAGATAAATAACCTTCCAGTTCTGCTTGATTATCAAAAGCCACACCATAAATTCTTTGTAGCATAGGCCTCTTCTCATCGCCCCTCCAGTATGCTCCAGCTATGTGGGTAAGTTTGAAAGTCTTTATTTCATCTGTGGAAGCTACATGGGGACCACGACACAAATCGGTGAAGGAGCCTTGCCTATAGATGGTCACCATAGTGTCGGGAAGCTCATCGATAAGCTCCAGTTTATAGGGCTGGGCAGCAAAGAGATGACGTGCTGCCTCCTTGCTCAGTTCCTCCCTGGTGAAAAGCCAATGGGCATTAATAATCTCCCTCATCTTATTCTCAATTATAGTCAAATCTTCCGGTGTTAATGGACGCGGTAGATCAAAATCATAATAAAAGCCATTTTCAATAGCTGGCCCAATGCCAAACTTAGCCTCGGGGAAGAGGAGTTGTACCGTTTGAGCCATGACATGAGCAGCGGAGTGACGCATCATTTCCAACTTTTCTTCCATACTCACCTCAGATTCTCATCCCGTAACTGAATCTAAAACCTCATGCCTAAAGCAAAAACGGTATAAGAATGAATTCCTCGAAAGTTCAAGATGTGACAAACTACTGGCTGTTACTTCCTAAATATCTTGGCCTTCTTTCTGGAGTAGCTAACAATTGACATAGACAGCGTCTCCTGAGGAAACAACTAAACCCGTACAGTGACTTCGCTCGCATACATTTATATTTTATCATCTCGCTAAACATGGGCGATACTGGATTTGAACCAGTGACCTCTGCGATGTCAACGCAGCGCTCTAACCGCTGAGCTAACCGCCCTTTTCGACGATTGTAGCAGACATATATACGTAGGTCAAGCAGTAAAGACTTTGAAATTGCTTTAAATGGAGATGATTTTTCAGGCTCTCAAGACGGTCAGAATTGCAGTGGCATATGATATAATAAGGTTACCTCCGCTATATAATGGGTTGAAATGGTTAAAAGAGCTTTCGATATCATTGACCACACTGCCGATGTTGGCATCGTTGCTTACGGAGCTGATATTAAACAGCTCTTTTCCAACGCTGCTTTAGCCTTGTTTAGTCTGATCACAGAGCCTGAAAGCATTAAAGAGAAGATGCAACGCCGCGTGGAGATAATTAGTGAAGACAAAGATAGCTTGTTAATAGAATGGCTTAACGAGCTTATTTATCTCTTTGATGCCGAGCACATTTTGTTTAAAAGGTTTGATATTGAAAGTTTGAACAGTAACCAGCTTAAAGCTGCCTGTTATGGGGAAGACTTTGATGCCCTAAGACATAAGATAAAGGTAGGGGTAAAAGCGGCTACATACCATATGTTAAAAATAAACAGAGATAGCGGTGGTTACCAAGTGCAAATAATCTTCGATGTTTAGGGGGTTAATATATGCCAAAGTGGCAAGGGCAACTTGTTAAGATAGACGATTATCATTGGGAAATTCCTCAGAGCTATAAAGGTGGCATGAGGGTTCCTGGTTTAATCTACGCTAGCAAGGAGATATTGGAGTCTATACGTGAGGAACAAACACCAGAGCAAGTCGCCAATGTTGCTTTTCTTCCTGGCATAGTTAAGTTCTCCATGGCTATGCCAGATATCCACTGGGGTTATGGCTTCCCTATAGGTGGAGTTGCTGCTATGAGTGTTAAGGAAGGTGTAATTTCCCCTGGTGGTGTGGGTTACGATATTAATTGCGGTGTAAGGCTATTACGTACCAACTTCGGCGAAGCCGAAGTAAGACCCAAGATTAACCAGCTCATCGGTGAGTTATTTGCTAATGTGCCATCCGGTTTGGGTTCTGAAGGAAAGATTAAGGTAAGCCAAAAAGAGATGAAAGAATTAATGATTGAGGGAGCTCATTGGGCTGTGAAGCATGGCTTTGGCTCTGAAGAGGACTTAGAGGCTACTGAAGAGAATGGGTGCATGAAGGGTGCTGATCCCAGTAAGATAAGCGATAGAGCGATGAAGAGAGGCATGCCTCAAACAGGCACATTAGGCTCGGGAAATCATTTCCTTGAGATCCAGATAGTGAGAGAAATCTTTGAACCCCAGGTAGCCAGTGTTATGGGTATTAACGAAATAGGACAAATATTAGTTCTGATCCACACTGGTTCTCGAGGTTTCGGACATCAGGTGTGCACTGACCATCTGCGCGTGATGGAAGAAGCGGCTTCAAAGTATGGCATAAAGCTTCCTGATCGCCAACTTGCCTGTGCCCCCCTAGAATCGAAGGAGGGAAAAGATTATTTGGCTGCTATGGCATGTGCTGCCAATTATGCCTGGTGTAACCGGCAATGTATTGTTCATTGGGTTAGGGAAAGTTTTTCTAAAGTCTTCGCTAAAACTCCTGAAGACCTTGGCATGAGACAGATTTACGATGTGGCTCACAACATTGCCAAGATAGAGGAACATAAAGTAGAGGGGCAGAAACTTAAAGTTTGTGTGCATCGCAAAGGAGCCACTAGGGCTTTCCCGCCTGGGCATGAGGATATTCCGCAGAGGTATAAGGAGATAGGGCAGCCTGTGCTTATCCCGGGTGATATGGGTCGTTGCTCTTTTATTGCTGTAGGCACTCAGAAAGCCATGGCAGAAAGCTTTGGTTCTACCTGTCACGGTGCTGGTAGAATGATGAGTCGCCATGCCGCTAAGCGAATCTTAAGAGGTAAGGATGTGGCTCAAGATTTAGAAAGGAGAGGTATCACTGTTAGGACAGGAAGCATACCATCCTTAGCTGAAGAGGCATCTCAAGCTTACAAGGATGTTGTTGAGGTGATAGAGGTTTGTCATCAAGCTGGCATTTCCAGAAAAGTAGCCATGGCTGTCCCGTTAGGTGTTATCAAGGGCTAAACGTTATTTGTCATTCTGAGCGTAGCGAAGAATCTCGCATGAAGCAAACTGTAATAAAGTTCCCACCTCCTCAGCTAAAAAGCAAGGTTTCGCTAGAGGAAGTTATAGCCAAGCGCAGGTCAATTCGGAAATATCGCACAGAACCATTAACTCTGTTTCAATTAAGCCAAATACTTTGGTCTGCTCAAGGCATAACTGGGACTGGCAAACATAGAGCAGCACCCAGTGCTGGAGCTACTTATCCTCTGGAAATCTTCGCTTTCGTTGGCAAAGGAGGTGTCATTGCGAGCGAAGCGAAGCAACCTAAAGAAGAACTGCAACCAGGCATTTACCACTATGAAGTAAGCGGTCATTCACTGGTTTTACACCTACCGGGCGATTTAAGGGAAAAGCTAGCTGAAGCTGCTCTGGATCAAGGGTTCATTGCCAATGCCCCCGTAGACATTGTTATCTGTGCTCTTTACCCAAGGACCTCCTATAGATATGGCAGGCGTGGGGAGAGATATGTTCACATGGAGGTAGGGCATGTAGGGGAAAACATCCATCTTCAAGCTATAGCTTTGGGTTTGGCTACAGTGGAAGTGGGTGCCTTCGATGACGAG
>Ga0114930_10003967_pt1 | contig 12667 bp, 8 predicted proteins | sample AnhtaG_FD_87300 | JGI IMG/M metagenome (GOLD analysis project Ga0114930, IMG submission 87300) | Deep subsurface microbial communities from Anholt, Denmark to uncover new lineages of life (NeLLi) - Anholt_01485 metaG | ecosystem: Environmental > Aquatic > Marine > Oceanic > Sediment | place... | reverse complement strand
CTTCGGGCTTGATGATGCGTACGTTACGGAACAACTGCTGCGTTGCGGTGCGTGCCTGCTCGAATTCCGGACCTTGAAAGATCTTGCCGACGAACTGGCCGCCGGTCGTGAGCATCCGCCCTGCGACGGCGAGCGCGTGCATGTACAGCTCGAAGCTCTGGAACTGATCGCTTTGTCGCTGGCCGCTGGTCTTCGGGGCCATGTCGCTCAACACCACGTCGGCGGGCCGGCCGAGGGCCTCGGTCAGTTTGCGCGGTGCGTCGGGATCGAGGAAATCGCCCCGGATCAGCACCGCGCCCGGCACCGGGTCCATCGGCAAGAGGTCGATGCCGACCGCCCGGCCCTTCGCGCCGATGCGGTCCACCACCACCTGCATCCAGCCCCCGGGCGCGGCGCCCAGGTCGATCACCGCCATGCCCGGCCTCAGGAACTTGAAGCGGTCGTCCAGCTCCATCAGCTTGTAGGCGGACCGGGCGCGGTAGCCCGACCGCCGCGCCGCCGCGACATAGGGGTCGTTGAGCTGGCGGTCGAGCCAGCGCTGCGAGGAGGCGCTGCGCCCCTTGCGCGCGCGCACGCGCACCGCCTTTTCCCGGACGCCGGTCATGGCCTCGCTTCGGAGGAATTGCCCCCTCCCCCTATTCCCCTCCCGCCTCGCGCGATGTCTCGCGCCATCGCGCGGTGGGAGGGGGGACTCCGATAGGAAACCGCTCCCCCGACGCGCAGCAACAGCCACATGCCACCGCGCCGCGAGGCGAGGACTCTCTTCATCGAGTCCCCCTTTCCCTTGCGGGAGGGGGAAAGGAGGAGGGCGCCATACATCGACATCGCGATCGACGGGAAACGGCGCGTCACCGCGCGCCGGCGCGCATCAGGCCGAACAGGATGCCCTCGCGCACGCCGCGGTCGGCGACGCGCAGGGAGCCCACCGGCCAGGTGCGGCAGATCGCGGCCAGGATGGCGCAGCCCGCCACCACCAGGTCGGCGCGCTCGCGCCCGATGCAGGGCTGCGCCGCGCGCTCGGGCCCGGTCATCGCGGCGAGGCCGCGGCTGACCCGGTCGATGTCGGCGAAGGCGAGATAGGTGCCGTCGACGTAGGTACGGTCGTAGCGCGCGAGGCCGAGCTGCACGCCCGCGAGCGTGGTGACCGTGCCGGAGGAGCCGAGCATCTGCACTTGGCCCTCCGCGACGCGCCCGGCGATGGCGTGGCGCGCTTCGAACGGCGCGAGCAGGCCCGCGACCTCGCGGGCGGTTTCGTCGTACCACTCCGCGAGCGCCTCGTCCGGCCCGTGGCGCTCCGCGAGGCCGACCACGCCGTAGGGCAGCGACACCCAGTCGATCAGCTCGAGCGCGCGGTCGGGCCCGAGCTTCAGCCACAGCACCTCGGTCGAGCCGCCGCCGATGTCGAACATCAACGCGTAGGGGCGCGCGGGATCGAGCAGCGGCGCGCAGCCCGCCAGCACCAGCTCCGCCTCCTCGCGCGAGGAGATGATCTCGAGCGCGAGGCCGGTTTCGGCGTGCACGCGGCCCAGGAAGTCGCGGCAGTTGGCGGCACGCCGGCACGCCTCGGTCGCGACCAGCCGCGCATGGGTGACGCCGCGCCGGTCGATCTTCTGCGCGCAGACCCTGAGCGCGTCGATGGTGCGGCCCATCGCCGGCTCGCTGAGCGTGCCGCTCTGGCCCAGGCCCTCGCCCAGGCGCACGATGCGCGAGAACGCGTCGATCACGCGGAAGCCGTCGTCGCGCGGGCGCGCCACCAGGAGGCGGCAGTTGTTGGTGCCGAGATCGAGCGCGGCGAGCACCGCCCCGTCGCGGTCCCGGCCGCGGTGGCGGTTCAAGCCCCAGGGATCGCGCAGCGGGCGGTCCGGCCGTCTCCAGGGGCGTAAGTTGCCAACCATCCGTCCTTGTCCCCGTTCTCTGGCGCGGGCTCGTCCGGCGGGTTTTCCCGGCCCTTTTCCTCAAGGCCGAGGGCCCCCCGGACGCTTGCGATTACAATAGCGTGACGCAGGGGCCGGGGCCACGGGCGAAAGAAAAGCACACGGCAGGCCGGACCGACCCCGACCGGGCCCGGGCGGCGGTTGGTCCAAGTCCCTGCCGGGCTTGCGCAAAACCCCGGCCTACCCATCTAATCGGGCATGTGGTAATCAGCCCGTCCCGCGCCGGCGGGCGACCCCGTCGGGGGTCTTTCCGGCGGCGCCCCGCGGCGGGGTCCCGATAGGGGGATCGTTCAACGGTAGGACAACGGACTCTGACTCCGTTTATCTAGGTTCGAATCCTAGTCCCCCTACCAGCCAGTCCGTAGTCATGGGAGGAGCACACCTGCGCCAGATCCTTCGCTCCTACGCGATCTACGACAATCAGGCGCGGCCCCACCGGTCGCTGGCCAAAGATTGCCCGATCCATCGGCCGGTTCAAGCGGTCGGAGCCATCGTCTCGGCCCCGATCCTCGGCGGCCTGCACCACCAATATGCCCGGACATGATTTTCGGTACAGACATCCTCCGTTGGAAACCAGCTCTACCAGTCTCAGACGATTTGATGACGGACACGGGCCAAAGTTCGGGGCAGGTCCAATAACCAGAATCACTCCCGCGTCAACCGGATGGAGTTTTCGGTAGCCACAGGCGTCCTTCGCGTAGGACTTGACCCTCCGCGGGGTTGTGATTAACTAACATTTGAGAGTATCTCCGAGCGATCATACCGACCGTTTCGCGCTCCCTCTTCGGAGCAAGAAAACCGTCAGTCCCCGGCAGGCAGGCCGCAGGCACCTCCAAAGAGGAGCTAGTGCGGGTGCACCGTGCACAGAACGACCTTGATAACGGCGGCGGCCCGGCGTCATGAAAAACGTGCCTGCATCGATCAACCAGAATCGATCCCTCTCTCGCAATGAATTTTGGCTTGGGCGCACACAAGCGGTCGTCGATTTCGACGATCGGGTCGCCAGCGAAGCGGACGACCGATGATCGAGGCCCAATCGGCCGTATCAGCGCTTGACGGTAGAGGGATGCTTCCGTGTAGGACCCGATGATCAAAGGAAGGCCTGCAGCGACGGCGGAGGAACCGGGCACGCGCTTGCGCATTCTGCAATCGGCTGCGCGGCTGTTTCGGACTCGCGGCTACGCGTCGACATCCTTGCGCGATATCGCCAACGCGGCCGGTTTGAAGGCCGGCAGCCTCTACAACCACTTTGCCTCCAAGGAGGCGATTGTCACCGACATCCTAAATATGGGCGTCCAGACCGTGTTCGATCGGGTGAGGGCGGCGGTTGAGCGGTTGGACGACGAGGCGCCTTGCCGGGAGCTGCTGCGGGCGGCAATCCTCGCGCATCTCACCTGCCTGCTCGGCGAGGATAACTTCACCTCAGCCAACATCCGCATCTTCGCTCACGTGCCCCCACATGTCCGTGACACAACATTGCCGATGCGTCATGCCTACGAGGCGTACTGGCTGGACCTTCTCAAACGTTGCCGTGCCCAGAGGGTGATCCCAGCGCGATTGGATGCCAAGGTGGCGTCGATGTACCTGTTCGGCGCGATGAACTGGTCACTGGAGTGGTATCGCCCGGGGCGTCATAGCGTCGAGCAATTGGCTGACGATCTCGCCGCTCTGTTCCTGACCGAGCCACGATCATCCGTTTCCGCGGACGTTGCTCGCGCCCGCTGAGGAACGACGGCGCGCCGTCGCGCCAGGACGAACCGCATAATCCCTCGTTCGAAACGTTGGTTCGGCGCGACGGTCTTGGTCCTATATCTGCAACACCTTGCCTGGGTTGAGAACATTCTCCGGATCGAGCAATGACTTTATCATCTTCATGACCCGGACACCGTCGCCGTGCTCTTCCTCGAGATGACGAATCTTACCCATGCCAATTCCATGTTCACCCGTGCAGGTGCCCTCCATGGCGAGCGCGCGCTTGATCAAACGGCTGTTGGCCTCTTCGACGAGCTTCATTTCAGCCGGATTGTGCAGATCGACGACGAATAGAATATGGAAGTTTCCGTCGCCGACGTGGCCGAAGACGGGACAGGGGAAGGGCAGCGCGGCGATGTCGGCCCGCGTTTCCTCGATGCATTCGGCCAGGCGCGAGATGGGTACGCATACGTCCGTTCCCCACCCGCGGCATCCGGGACGCAGCGCGAGGGCAGCGTAGTACGCATCGTGTCGCGCCTGCCACAGTGCGGTGCGCTTCTCCGTCGAGGTCGCCCAGCGAAACGTCGTTCCTCCGAATTCGGCGGCGATCTCACCCACGTTTCGTGCCTGCTCCTCGACGGCGGCCGCGGTCCCGTGAAACTCCAGGAACAAGGTCGGCGAGATCGGCTCGTCGAGCTTGGAATAGGCGTTCACCGCCCGCATGAGCGTCTCGTCCATCAGCTCCATGCGCGCAACCGGAATGCCGGCCTGGATGGCGGCAATCGCCGTATCGACGGCATCCTTGATAGTAGCGAAGGGGCAGACGGCGGCTGAGATCTGCTCGGGGATGCCGTGCAGCTTCAGCGTGATTTCGGTAATCACGCCGAGCGTGCCTTCCGACCCGACGAATAGCCGGGTGAGATCGTAGCCCGCCGACGATTTGCGCGCTCGGCCGCCGGTCCTGATCACGCTGCCATCCGCGAGCACCGCCGTAAGGCCCAGTACGTTCTCGCGCATGGTGCCATATCGCACAGCGTTTGTGCCGGAAGCGCGCGTGGCCGTCATGCCGCCGATCGAGGCGTCCGCGCCGGGATCGATTGGAAAAAACAATCCACTATCGCGCAAGAATTCGTTGAGCTGTTTGCGTGTGACCCCCGGCTCCACGGAGGCGTCCATGTCGGTCTGGCTCACGCGGAGAATGCGATCCATCTGTCGCAGGTCGAGGCATAGTCCGCCGCGGACCGCACAAATATGCCCTTCGACCGAAGTGCCGGTCCCATAGGCGATCAACGGCGTGCGATGGCGGCGGCAGAGAGTTACGGCGTCCACTACGTCGGCAGTCGATCGCGCAAACACGACCCCATCGGGCGGCACCGGAAGGTGCCGGAATTCATCGGTCCCGTGCTGAATGCAAACCTCGCGCAAGGTGGTGAACCGCGGCCCGAAGCGTTGCGCGAGCTTGTCGCGCAGACCGACGGCGAGACCCGTTTCTCGGCTGACTATGGCGGTCATTTCGACCTCTCTTCCCCTTCGTTAATGCGGTGCCTCCCAGGCCCTCATGGGATTTGCGTGGTGGCGGACCCGTCGCACTTGACCGTCCGCGCCGCCGATTAAGCGACTTTCGCGCGCTTCTCGACGCCGGCCTGGAACTGCGCAACGAGCTCAGCCTTCTTGGCTTCGGCCGCCGCGCGGTTCCCGTCTCTGATGTGACCGAAACCGCGAATGGTCTCCGGCAGTGCAGCGATCTGCCGGGCGATATCGGCGTTATCGTCGTCGAGCCGAGACAGGATCATGTGAAGCGTGCTTTCGTAATCGGCGATCGATTGCCGATCTCGGCGCCTTTCCGCTGTCCAGCCAAAGACGTCGAAAGGTCCCCCGCGCATGAAGCGGAGCTTGGCGAGAACGGAGAGGACCGGGCGTATCCACGCGCCGAACGACATTTTTCGCGGCTCGCCGATCTTCGGATCGACGCGTGAGATCGCCGGCGGGGCGAAATGGTAGCGAATGCGATAGTCGCCTTCGAAAGTCGCCGCGAGCTGCCGATCGAATTCGCCGCTCGTGTAAAGGCGCGCAACCTCATACTCGTCCTTGTACGCCAACAGCTTGAAATAATTGAACGCGACGGTCTTGCTGAGACTTTCGCCATGACCCAACGAGCGCTCCTTCTGCCGGACGAGGTCGACCAATGTCCGGTAGCGCTGCGCATAGGCCGCGTTCTGGTATTCGGTCAGAAAGCCGGCGCGTCGTTCGATCATTCCGTCGAGCGTTGGCGTGCTCGCCGGCCCGATCCCAAGGGGCGCCTCTTTTCTCAAGATCGCGTCGACCGCACCTGGATCGTGCGCCGCAAGGCGCCCCCACTGGAAGGCGAGCCTGTTCGCTTCCACCGACACGCTGTTTAGCTCGATCGCGCGCAGGATCGACCCCTTATTCAGCGGAATCAGGCCCTTTTGGAAGGCATAGCCGAGCATGAAGACGTTCGACATGAGCGCATTGCCGAGGAGACGCGATGTAATGTCGCTCGCGTCGACGAAGTTGATCGCCTGTTCTCCCAGCGCATCTCGCAGACCGTCCTTCATGGCGGACCACGGCGCCTGTTGATCGGGGTTTCGAATGAATGCCACCGTGGGCAGGCGGTTCGTGTTCACCGCCGCGCGCGTCGTGCCGCGCTGCATCCGGACCATCACATCGTTCTCGCAGGTCACGATCATGTCGCAACCGATGACGGCATCTGCGTCGCCGGCGGCGATGCGGATCGACCTTATTTCGTCCGGATCGCGGGCGATGCGGACATGGGTCGTGATGGCGCCTCCTTTCTGGGCGACGCCTGTCATGTCCAGGACGGATACCCCTTTGCCCTCGATGTGACTCGCCATGCCGAGTAACGCGCCGATGGTGATGATGCCGGTGCCGCCAACCCCGGCAATGACGATCCCATAGGGCTTGTCGAGCGTTGGCTGCCTCGGCGCGGGCAAGTTCCTCAGCAGCGCCTGGTCGACGATCGGGCCCTTGCCTTGCTTGAGAGATCCACCCTCGACCAGAACATAGCTGGGGCAGAAGCCCCGGATGCAGGCGAAGTCCTTGTTGCAGGACGACTGGTCGATGACGCGCTTGCGGCCGAAGTCTGTCTCCAGCGGCAGCACCGATACGCAATTCGATTTTACGTTGCAGTCACCGCACCCCTCGCAGACCAGGGGATTGATGAACGACCGCACCGGCGGGTCCGGGAACTTCCCGCGCTTGCGGCGTCGCCGCTTTTCGGCCGCGCAGGTCTGGTCATACACAATGGCGGTGACGCCCTTGAGCGTACGCAACTCGCGCTGCACGTGGTCGAGCTCATCGCGATGGCGGATCGTGACGTTTGGAGCGAAGCGATCGTCGCTCCCGTACTTGTCGGGTTGATCCGTAACCACCACGGTCGCCTTGACCCCTTCGGCCTCGAGTTGACGCGTGACCGCGGGGACCGTCATGCGCAGTGGTAGGCGCTGTCCTCCGGTGGCGGCTGTGGCATCGTTGTAGAGGATTTTGAAGGTGATGTTTACGTTGGCGGAGACGGCGGCGCGGACCGACAGCGTGCCTGAGTGATAATAGGTGCCGTCGCCCATGTTCGCGAAGATATGCGGCGTATCGGTGAAGGGCGCTTGCCCGATCCAGACGGTGCCCTCCGTCCCCATCGGCGAAAATATCCGGGTGTTCGGGAATATGTAGGTCGCCATGAAATGGCAGCCCACGCCCGCGATCGCTTCGCTTCCATCAGGCACGCGCGTCGAGGTGTTGTGCGGACAGCCCGAGCAGAACCATGGAACTCTGCCAGCATCGCTGAGATAGCCGCGCAACTGCGGCGAGAGGGACGGCTTTGACAGCGCCTCCTCTTTCTCGCGGAGAAAGCGTATCCCTTGCTCAATTCTGCTGCTGTTGTGAAAACGCCGGATCCGCGCCGCGATGATCCGGGCGATGTGTTCCGGCGTCAGTTCGCCCATCGGCGGCAGCAGCCAACCATCGGAATCGATATCGGACGGGCGCTCCCGTTTGCCGAGCACACGAGGACGGCGATCTTGAGCAAGATCGTAGAATTGCTCTTTGACTTGACCTTCAATGAGAGGGCGCTTCTCTTCGACGACGATGATTTCTTCAAGATCGTCTGCGAAATTGCGCAGACTCGAAGGTTCGAGCGGCCAGCTTAAGCCGACTTTGTAGACGCGCACGCCGATCTCGGCTGCCTCCCGCTCGCCGATGCCGAGATGCGCCAATGCCTGCAGCACGTCGAGATAGGACTTTCCGGCCGCCATGATTCCGAGTCGCGCGCGCGGACTGTCGAAGACGACCCGGTCGATCTTGTTCGCGCGCGCATAGGCCTGCACCGCCGGCAGCCGGAACTCGTGTATTCTGCGTTCCATCTGCAAGGGCTGATCGGGAAGGCGCAGATTCAATCCGCCGCGCGGCTTGACGAATTCGTTCGGCAGCGCCACTGCGATGCGGTGCGGATCGACGTGGACCGACGCGGAGCTTTCCACCGTGTCGTCGATCGCCTTGAAGGCCACCCATGAACCGGAGAAGCGCGACATCGCCCAGCCGTGGATGCCGAGATCGAGATAGTCCTGGACACCGGCCGGAACGAGCACCGGAATCATCGGCGCCAGCATGAGGTATTCGCTCTGCGTCGCCACGGTCGACGAGCGCGCCGCATGATCATCGCCGCAGACGAGGAGCACTCCGCCGTATTTCGAGGTGCCGGCAGAATTGCCGTGCAGGCACACGTCCCCGCAGCGGGCGGCGCCCGCCCACTTTCCGTACCAGAGCGCGAACACGCCGTCGTAGCGTGCGCCTTTCAGGAGATTGACCTGCTGCGAACCCCACACGGACGCCAGCGCCAGCTCCTCGTTCTGGCCGGGCAGAAAGTGGATGTGATGGGCCTCGAGGTGTTTCCTCGCCGCGAACAGCGTCTTGTCCATGTTGTTCAAAGGGGAGCCCTGAAACCCGGATGCGAACCCCGCGGTGTTGAGTCCCGCAGCCAGATCGCGCTGACGCTGCATGACGAGCAGGCGCGTGATCGCCTGGATTCCGGTGAGGTAGACGCGGCCGGTCTCGAGCGCGTACTTGTCGTCCAGCGTCACGGGTGCGTGCGACATGCAGGCCTCGCTCCGGGGCGTTCGGAGCCTCAAATTAACAAACGATTGTTCATAGTGCGCTTGGGCGGAAAGCGCGTCAAGGCACCGAAACCCCGGCGGCGCGACGACTCTTTGGGCGAATATGCCGCTATTAACCGGCCTTCCGGGCGGTTTCTGGCTTCGGCGCAGGCGGCGGCGCGCTCTTGCACCGCGACCCTTCAATCAGATAATATGAACAATCGTTAGTTCACGGTCATGCGGGATGCATCGCCCCGCCAATGGGAAAATCCAGCCATGAACCAGCTGTCGCCGCCGGCGCGGATTCTGGTGACCAAGATCGGTCTCGACGGTCACGATCGCGGCAGCCGGATCGTGGCGGCGTATCTGCGGGACGCCGGCATGGAGGTGATCTACACGCCGCCCTGGCAGGCGATCGAGGCCGTCGTCAAGCTGGCTACCGAGGAAGACGTCGACGTCATCGGCGTCAGCTCTCTGGCGACCGACCACCTGCTGATCCCAAAGTTCATTCGCGCCTTGCGTCAGGCTGGGCTCGACCATGTCGGGGTCGCCGTCGGTGGGATCGTGCCGCCGGATGAGATCCCCTCGCTCATTGCGGAAGGGGTCAGTTGCGTATTCGGCCCAGGTGCCTCGCGCGCAGAGATCATCTCGCACATAGCTGAACTGGCGGCGCAATCGCGGCGCAATCGCGCCGACGATCTACTGGAGATACCGTAATGGCAGAGAACGCGGCGAATGCAACGCAGCTTCCGTTGTCCGAGTTCGACAGGGCCTACGCCAAATGGCGCTCGGACTACAGCGGCCAGATCGGAAACGATCGGCCAATCCGCAATCGCTCCGGCATCGAGGTCAAGCCGCTTTACACGCCGCGCGACTGGAGCGGCGACCGATACAACGATGCACTCGGCTGTCCCGGTCAGCATCCATACACCCGCGGCATCTACCCGACCATGCATCGGGGCCGCACATGGAGCCAGCGGCAGCTGATCGGGCTCGGCACACCCGCCGACTACAATGAGCGGGTGCTGCGCATCCTCGAGGCCGGCGCCTCGGCCATCAGCCTCATTCCGTGCAACTCGGCTTTCCGCGGCAATGACTGCGACGAGGTGGATTTCGAGCTGCTTGGCACCTGCGGAACCGTGGTGAACACGGCCGACCACATGGATCGGGCGCTGCGCAACGTTCCGCTCGACCGGATCTCGGCGGCGATGAACGACCCCTCGCCGTTCACGCTCTTGGCGTTTGTGCTTGCGACCGCAAAGAGACGCGGGGTGCTGCGGACGGCCGTGTCCGGTACCTCCAACCAGAGCGACTACATCTCCCATTTCGTCGCCAATCACATGTTTTACCGGCTCTCCCTGGCCGGCTCGCGCCGCGTTCTGGTCGACCATGTCGAGTTCTGCCGCCGCCATGTGCCGAAATGGAACCCGATCTCGGTGGTGGGGCAGCACATGCAGCAGGCGGGTGCGACTCCAGCCGAAACGATGGCATTTACGCTCTCCACCGCCGTTCAGTATGCGCAGGATTGCCTCGAGCGTGGGATGGATATCGACGACCTGCTGCGGCGCTTCACCTTCTTTTTCGACATCTCGATCAGCTTTTTCGAGGAAATCGCGAAATTTCGCGCCGGCCGCCGCATTTGGGCGCGCATCGCCCGCGAGCGGCTGGGCGCCAAGGATCCCGCCTCGTGCCGCTTTAAATTCCACGGCCAGACGTCGGGCGTCGAACTGACGCGCCAGCAGCCGCTGAACAATATCGCACGCGTGGCGACGCAAGCGATCGCCGGCGTGCTTAGCGGGCTGCAATCGATGCACACGGACGCCTATGACGAGGCCATCGCGACGCCGACCGAGGAGTCCGCGCGCATTGCGATCGCGACGCAGAATATCCTGCGCGAAGAAGCACACTTGTGCGACGTGATCGATCCCCTCGGCGGGTCCTACTACGTCGAGAGCCTCACCGACCAAATGGAGGCTGAGATCGAGAAAGTCATCGCCAAGATCGATGCCGCCGGCGGGATGTTCCAGGCCGTAGCAAGCGGACTCGTTCAGGCAATGATCGGGGAATCGGCGCTCGCCTTCCAGGAGAAGATAGAAAGCGGCGAGCAAAAGATCGTCGGCGTCAACTGCTATCAAGCTGCGGACGACGCGCAAGCCGATCGTCCGACTCAACGGCCCGACGCGGATCGCATGCGCGCCCATGTTGAAGCGTTCAAGGCTTTCAAGGCGCAGCGCAGCCAGGTCGAGGTCAGTCGAGCGCTCGACGCCCTGTCCCGCGCCGCCGGCAGCAAGAATGAGAATGTCTTCGAGCGCGTAGTCGCCGCCGCCGAGTCCGGCGTCACGCACGGAGAGATCGTATCCTGCCTTCGCAAAGAACTTGGTTTCGGTCATCCCCTGATCGTCGCCTGACATGGGTGCCCCGATTGCGACCGCCCCACGGCGTCTGTCCTTGGTCGACCGCATTCGGGCCGGCGATACCGCGGCGCTTGCGCGGGCGATCAGTCTGGTCGACGCGGGCGGAGCGAAAGCCGCTCAGATTCACCGCCGCATTCATCCGTTGGCCGGCCGCGCACTGGTGGTCGGCTTCACCGGCCCGCCGGGAGTCGGAAAATCCACGCTGATTGACGCCTACATCGCCGAATTGCGGAAGTCGGGGCGAACCGTGGCGGTCGCGGCCGTGGACCCGTCCAGCCCCATGTCGGGCGGAGCGGTACTGGGCGACCGCGTGCGAATGGGCCGTCATTCCACGGATACCGGCGTGTTCATCCGCTCGCTTGCTGCGCGGGGACACCTCGGCGGCCTCTCGCCGGACATACACCGGATCATCGATTTGATGGACGCCGCGGGTTACGAGCAGATCATTGTCGAGACTGTCGGGACAGGCCAGTCGGAAATCGAGGTAGTTGAAATCGCGGATGTGCGCGTCGTGGTCAACGCTCCCGGGCTCGGGGACGATGTCCAGGCGCTCAAGGCCGGCATTCTCGAAATCGCGGACATCCTCGTCGTCAACAAGGCCGACCTGCCCTTGGCTGATCGCGCCGTCCGGCAATTGGAGAACATGATCAGGCTGCGGAAGGACGGTGGGCGGACCGTAAGCATTGTCGCGACCATCGCCACCACGGGTGAGGGCATCGAGCGCTTGGCCGCACACATCGACGAACTTGGCCGCACCGGACGCCGCCATGCCGGGCGAGGGCGATCGCGCATGATCCGTCTCATCGCGCAAGCCGCCGCAAAGCGGGTGCGCGATCGGCTTGTCGCAGCCGGTGCTCCAATCGAGGCGCTGGCTTCAGACGCGTTGAGCGGCAGGATCGACATAGAGGCCGCTGCCGCAATGGCGCTCGCATGGTTGGAGGAGAAGCCTCAAGGGGACAGGTTGAAGGGGCCTGCCGGAGCGTGATGCAGGCGGAGCGCCGCTGCCCCGCCGGGCGGCCTTCCAATTCGGTGCACGCGCGGCGCGCCACTGCAGCCGCCGCTCGTCCCAACTGAGGGGGCATCGTGCGACAACGCCTACGTGGAGAGCTTCGGCGCGCGGGTGCGGATGGAATGCCTGGGCCAACATTGGTTCCTCGACCTTGACGATGCTCGGCAGAAGGTCGAGCCTTGGCGCGTTGAGCACAACGAAGTGAAACCGCATGGCGCGATCGGTTACAGGACGCCGATGTCCTTGATCCGTCAGCCCTTGGAGCAATCCGGGGCAGCAAAAGGACCGGAGATTCTCACCTAGACCGGTCCAAGTTCTGGGATGCGGCCAATAGCGAACAGACTCTACTCATCCCCGGATGAAAGACGGGGGCACGTCAGCTTCAGCTTGCCTAGGACTGTCCGATCCGCCGCCGCATTCAGGCGATCGGAACGATCGTCGCTGAACCCGTTTTTCAGCGGCCTGCACCACCGCTATGCCCGGACATAGTTTTCG
>Ga0114930_10003966_pt1 | contig 12669 bp, 8 predicted proteins | sample AnhtaG_FD_87300 | JGI IMG/M metagenome (GOLD analysis project Ga0114930, IMG submission 87300) | Deep subsurface microbial communities from Anholt, Denmark to uncover new lineages of life (NeLLi) - Anholt_01485 metaG | ecosystem: Environmental > Aquatic > Marine > Oceanic > Sediment | place... | reverse complement strand
TATCGAATAACGCCCAATTCAGTCGCATTGTTATATCTTGTGCGTGCGTATTTGACAATATCATGAGAATTGAACGCAGCTCCGGCACTTGCCGCAGCTAAACCGGTTAAATACCATGAAACTTTCGGCATTTCCGGCAGCGAAAACATCGGTTTATCGAAAAACTCATCTCCCGGATATTTGTTGAACCAAAATTGAGCAATTGCACTGGTAATAATTGAAGACCCCGCAATAATCAGGGCTGCATCCCGGCGATCCCTGTGTTTAATCATTTTTTGTTCAAACCGCTGCTGTTCTTCAATTGTTTCCGCCTTCTTCCGGCTTTCATTATCCTGGGACTTTTGATACGTGAAGAATGCCGCTGCGCTAAGAGAAGTGCCGCCCATAATGAGAAAAGTTTTGCTTATGAAATTCCTTTGCCGAACAACATACTCTTCCTCAGGATTTGCTATTTCACAGGTATTGTCCAGGCATAACTGATTCAAAATTCCAGTACAAATTGCCGTACCTGCAAGGATATATGCGGCATCTCTGTTCCTGCGGGCTGCAGCAGACTTGCCATGATACTTTTGATATGTGCCCGAATCAAGCGTACTATTCATTATATTAACAGCGTTGTTTTTCTGCTGAGCATAATACGCCCCGGCGCCAATCGCTGCTCCGCTGATGGTCAGGAAAGTCCTCGTCGTTGTATTCCACTTAGAAGGTCTTAATCCAAAACCGGGAGAGTACAGAGGCTCGCCGTGACGGCTCCATAAAACTTCGGATAACAATGCGCCGCCAAGCGTGATTCCTGCACTCACCAATGCTGCATCTATTCGCTTTTTGTTGTCTTTAATTCGTTTTGACAGCATTAATTTTTCGGCATCATCGTCTGTGTTATTAATCTTTTCTTTGTCCCGTTCCCTCCACAAATGAAAAAATTCGGCTGACGCTAAAGAAAGACCGCCTACAAGTCCTAAACTTTTTGCGGTAGCATTAAGGCGGGTCAAGCCCGGAAAAAGCAGTTGTACCCGGTCGGATGATTGAATTTCCTGGTCAGGATATACGTAGTCAACGACGAAACCCGACCTGGTAGGCAGTGTTTTAAGCAGACGGATTTGGGCTATTTTTTCAATCGAATCTTCGGAATACCTGACAACACCCAGCCGCTGTCCTTCGTGCAGGTCCCTGAAAGTTCCGCTGTTAATTAAGCCGATGTCATCTTCAATAATTGTAACATTAGCCACTTCAGGAAACGTTAACCCGGTTACAAGTTCTGAGACATTCATCCCTTGAATTGCATAATAATCCCGCAGTCTCCAGGTTGTTAAATCCGGCATTTCAACAAACAGCGGCACCAATAAACCCTCTACGGGTATATTCCCGTTATCAGGTTCATACCAGTCAATAATATTGCGGCTCTGACCGGCAGGTATTGTATCCGTAGAACTATATTCGATAAGTGTCGGTCTATCTTGTTTTTCATAATAGAGGAGAAGCCAAATCTTATACGAAATTATATCTTTATCACCGGTATTCTCTACATCACAATATATCCTCATACCCTCACCCGCAGTGTAAAGAAGCTGGGGTTTAGTAATGAATAACGGCGCGCCTTCATAATCAAACGTAGCGATAGGAACGTAGTGTGATTGTCCTTGAACAATCGAGGCGCTCAACAATAGCATGATACAACAAATCACAACCGAGGTAATTTTTACTATCTGCAATGAACCAGTCTCCCGTATTTTATATGTAATTGTAAATAGAATTGCACTTTTTATAAAAATATCTAAGCTAATGTAACATTTTCAATACTATTTATCAAGTGTATTTCTTTGCATATTAAATATATTTAACCGCAGAGGTCGCAAAGGTTTTGCAGAGACCGCAGAGATGCTTCGCATATTTTTGTTAATACTTTGGTGCTGTCTCCCGAGTACTCGGGATTCACCTTCGACTTTTTATACCTTTTTGCAAGCTGAATGGTGTGTTGGTGACAACACCAACACACAGCTTCTGGCGGGACAACACCAACACACAGCTTAATATTTTTCTCTGTGTTCTCTGCGCCATCTTTGCGTTCTCTGCGGTTAAATTATTTTCAGTTCCAGCTTTTCTAAGTCAGGATTTGATGAAGTTTTACATCACTTTGAGATTAAGAAAGATACTCATTTTCATTGGGGATTAAAAAAAGTTCCTCTTTGAAGTGACATCACCAATAGTCCCCCTTTGAAGGGGGATTCATGGCGAAAGCCATCCCTTCGGGAGGGGGATGTTACTATTTACTTAACCACTTAATAAAGCGAAAAACCGGATTTATCTTTGAATGTTCATAAATTTATCCTGGATGGAACAGATGATTATGGTAATCCAGATGTGTCGGGTGTCTATTTAAGCCGCTTAAAGGGAGGAGATAAAGTTTGTATGCAGAAGACAGTATGCGTAAAAGGAGTTCTAAAAATATCTATTTTTTGAGAAAAATTATTCCTCACACCTTCATTTCATACTCAATTGGGTCGGGGATGCCGGCGGCTTTGAATGCGCGGAGGCGGAGAACGCAGCTTTCGCAGGTACCGCAGGCTTTATCGCTTCTGCGGTAACATGACCAGGTGAGGTGCAGCGGTGCACCGAGTTCTACGCCTTTCAGGATTATATCCTTCTTTTTCATGTGGATAATTGGGGTAATGATTTTAATTTTGGTATCCGGTTTTGTGCCGGTTTCGATGAGCCGCTCGAACGCATCATAAAATTCCCTGCGGCAGTCGGGATACCCGGAACTGTCTTCTTCGACTGCGCCTACAAAAATTACCGATACACCGTTGACTTCCGCCCATGATACCGCGCCGGTCAGAAAATGTGCATTACGGAAAGAAACATACGAGGTGGGAATATCCTGTGAACCAATATCGGCATCTGCAACGGGGATTGCTCCGTCGGTGAGACTGGATCCGCCGATTTGATGCAGGGTTTCAATGCGGCTGACCAGCCGTTCATCTATTGAATAATAATCGGCAATCTCATGAAAGGCTCGCAGTTCCCGCTCTTCGGTCCGCTGTCTATAGAGGAAGTGTAAAAGCGCTGTACGGTACTGTTCGAGAGCAATCGCCAGTGTAATGAGACTATCCATGCCTCCGCTTACAAGGGCGATGGCTTTTGATTTATTCTCCAATGTATATAGTTGTTAGTTTTCAGCTATCAGCGCTCAGCTAGAGCTCACCCCGAGTACTCGGGGTGAAATAGAAGGATATGTGTGTTGGTGACAACACCAACACACAGCTTAATAGAGAATGTTTCCTGAAATGCTATCTTAGTTATCAGCGGTCGGACTTCAGCTAATTGAGAAGCGGTTACTATTTTAATCCCGGTTTTCGATAGAAGAGCAATTACCACTGGCTATTCAACAATTTCCATGACAAGCCTTTTACCTGCTTTAGCGCCAACCGCATTCAGCAATAACCTGATCGCTTCTGCCGTACGACCCTTCCTTCCGATAATAAGACCGACTTCTCCTTTTGCGACCTTAAGCTTAAGAATATTAACGCCATCTCCGGTTATTTCCGAGACTTCAACCGCCTCCGGCGTGTCTACCAGATATTTTGCTAAAGTCTCTAAAAATTCTTTCATGTCATTCCTTTCATGTGGAATTTACGGACAGCATCTTCGATTCTTATCCTGAGTAATTTATAAACACAAAGACCGCAGAGGTCGCAGAGATAAAATTTATATAAAAATCTCAGCGTTCTTTGTGTTCTTTGTGGTTAAAAATTAAGTATTTGATTATAAATGAATTAATAACTTTTTCAATTTAATTCTGTGAAAATCAGTATTCGAGTGTATAACAAAAGTGAGAGCGGAAGGAATCGAACCTTCGACCCACGGCTTAAAAGGCCGTTGCTCTACCGACTGAGCTACGCTCCCTCAAAATTTTTGAAATATAATAATATAATATTACTAAATCAACAAAGAATAGTATTTTGTCGGTCAGAGCCTACAGATATAATTTCAATAGGTACTTCAGTAAGTTTCTCTATCCTTTCAAGGTAAAGACGGGCATTTTCAGGTAAATCGTTAAGTGTCCGGCATTTTTGTGTTGATGTACACCACCCGGGCAGCTCTTCATACACCGGTTCGGCTGAATTAAGAATGTTACTCTCGCTTGGAAAATGTTCGATTACTTTTTCCTTATACCGGTAATGTGTACAAATATTAATCGTTTCAAGTGTATCTAAGACATCCAATTTAGTAATTGCGAATTTATCAATGCCGTTCACCTGTGCTGCATATCGGGCAATCAAAATATCGAGCCATCCGCAGCGTCTCGGTCTGCCTGTTGTAGATCCGTATTCTGAACCTAAGTTCCGAATGTGATTACCAAATTCTTCATCAAATTCAGTGGGAAATGGCCCAAAACCGACCCGCGTCGTGTAAGCTTTCATTACTCCGATAACCTTGTCAATTTTTGTAGGACCAATTCCCACACCGATGCAAGCGCCGCCGCTGATGGGGTGCGAAGAAGTAACGTACGGGTAAGTCCCGAAATCAATATCCAGGAGCGTTCCCTGTGCGCCTTCAAGAAGGATTTTTTTCCCGTCCTTTATCGCACGATTAATATAAAGAGACGTATCCGTAATAAATTCATCCATTTTCCGGTCAAATTCCAGATATTCACTAATGATCTTATCCGGTTCCAGCTCTTCTTCATCATAAATATGTTTTAACAGCAGGTTTTTAGCCTGGATATTTTTCAGCAGCTTTTCTCTCAGAACGTCACGGTCAAGGAGGTCGACAATACGAATACCGCAGCGGGAGTATTTATCTACATAGGCTGGTCCGATCCCTCTTCCGGTTGTACCAATTTTATCTTCTCCCTCCTTTTCCTCGCCGATTTGATCGAGCAGCTTATGATAGGGCATGATCAGGTGCGCCTTATGGCTGATGAATAACCTGCCGGAAACCTCGATTCCCTCTTTCTTTAACAGTTCAATTTCATGCATCAATCCAGCAGGATCGATAACTACGCCGCTGCCGATTATGCAAATTGCGTCCGGTTGTAAAATGCCTGTCGGAATCTGATGGAGTATGAACTGTTTCTGGTCATATACAACGGTATGCCCGGCATTTGCTCCGCCTTGATACCGCACAACTATATCCATATCAGGGCTCAGCAGGTCTACTACTTTGCCTTTGCCTTCGTCACCCCACTGAGCGCCAACAACGATTGTAACAGACATTTTTACTCCACTTGTTACGAATTATGTGAATTACAAATCTTCATAAGATAATAAAACCAAATAACCATAAAAAACTCCGGTCATTTTGACCGGAGCAATAAGGGGAATGGTTATAATCAATATAATCCAGAGTTTATTTCACAATTCAATATAAATAAACACTACACATTTGTCAAGAAATTTTTCTAAATAAAAGTAAAAAATTTTATGTCCGATTGCATAAAGGAATATTGTTGACATTGTAATGCTTATGAGCGGGTCGCTTGATGTTCTTGTCGAAAATATCCGTGAAGTTTGTAATCCCGATTATTTAGTCTGTACGGAACTGGAAATCGCCCAAAAACGCGCCTGGCGCATCGAATTGTGGGAATAAAAGAACATCTAATGGTAGAACAGCCCCGAATGTTCGGGGTCACTTCGTGAACATTCTTGTCTTGCCCCTGTTTTTGGGGTCTGTTCAATAATATAACTTTCTCCAGATATATACAACATTTTTCGTAGGAACACGCCACGGCGTGTTCCTACAAACCCGCAATTCAACTGATAATCATCTATTACCCTCATTTCACGTATACCGCCGGGTCAATTTTGTATTTTTCGACTTCAGCGAACTCATCTCTTGGCGATTTCAGCCGGTAAACATAACCACCTCTAATTGATATTTGGTCAATGTAACTAAAACTTGCCACCCATTGAGGAAAATAAACAGACCGCAAATATTTCCCGGTAGATGCATCAAATATATCCGTAAAATAATCATTTTTATCATTCTTTTGGTAGGTGAAAATGAAAACATAATTGCCGTCCGCTATTATTTTTTGTATTGGAGCAAAGTATTTTATTTTCTTAAAGTGTTCCCTGACGATTTTAGCATCTCTTTTCTCTTCCGGGGTTCTGTCCCAGTTATAAGAATTTATAAGTGAATCCGGGAATTCAATTGGAATATAGGTATGTGAAATGAGTGTCTCTTGAAACGTCTCAAGAGAAAGTATATGCAAAATGTAGCGTGATTCAGACTGGTTCATTTGCTTATCGTAACCGGTGTGCGTGTAAATTAATCTGCTATCCGGCAATAAATCCCATTGAAAGTCTATAGATCCCATACCACCACTAGGTAAAGGTATATAGCTTGTGCTTAGTAATTTTTTTATAGCAAACATAGTATCTGCATTTTCATAAACTAATAAATCGTAAACCTTTTTATCGAGTCCCCTTCTTTTATTTATATCGGTAGTACTTATGGTGAAAATTCTTTCGTTTTTATTTACTGAAATCAAATCATTAACTCTCGGATCTGCCCATAAATTGAAATCCTTAAACAATGATTTTAATTTTTGGTTATTGCGTAAATTCCTCTTAATAAGAAATAGATATTCCGGAGAGAATACATGGTAGGTATCGCTTTTTTCCAGAACTGTAAAAAATCCTTCCGGACTAATATAAAGTTTTGGCCAGGCAATACCCATAAAACTTGTAAATTCTCCCGGACCCTGACCTTGTCTGCCTATAATTCTTTTTTCATTGCCGTTTTTATCAAATACCTTTATACTAAGTTCATCCCCAATAAAAATATCTCCTTTATCGTTTGCGGCAATTCCCCGCGGCTGCGCCAGCAGATATTCTTCCTTGTGGGTATCGTCTTCCCCGCCAAAAGTCCATTCAAGAGACAGCACATCGGTTAATGCAGGCGGTTGTTCAAAAGTAGCAACATCTGATTCCGAACTGCAATATATGAATAAAAATATCAGCAGTGAAAAATAAATTTTGAAATGCATGACACACCTCCATTAAATTATTATGAACACGCCGCCCCGAGTACCCGGGGTTCCTATATATTTTTGTTGGCTCTTAATTTTATACACTATTAAAAACACAGCAAGTTCCATAAATCTAATAAATATTTTTTTTAATTTAATAGGAATTGACAATATTTGAGAAAATAACTATTGGGATGTACTTTTTCAAAAATCAACCGCAGAGAACACAAAGAAATGTCGAATTACGAATTACGAATGTCGAGTGTTGAATTATGAAGGGTTAGTTAATATTGCACAACATTCTTATAATCCAAATTCCCACTTCGCCAATCGCACTTCGCCATTCGCCATTATAATCTTCGCTCTTTGCGGTAAAAAAATTAATATTGCTTATATGCTGGTATTTCCGTATTTTTTAACGTCATCATTTACCTGATTCCGAGTAATCTATGACAAAAACCATTCAAGGAAGTAATGCGCCATGACAACTAAACGCAAATCCGGTCTTATCATAGTCTACACGGGCGATGGAAAAGGGAAGACTTCCGCAGCCCTCGGTGCAGCCGTACGCGCAAGCGGCTACGGATGGAAAATTTACATCCTTCAGTTTATGAAAGGAAGCTGGCACTGCGGCGAAATTGACGGAATTAAGAAGCTGGCGCCCCCGCACGGCGGGGTCGTCATGGAGCAGATAGGCAAGGGTTTTTATAAAATCATCGACGATAACCTGCCTGAAGAAGAACACAAAAAGACGGCGCGCCATGCACTCAATAGGGCACGCCAAATGATGCATTCCGGTGAGTACCAGCTCGTAATTCTCGATGAGATCAATTTTGCAATCGACCTTGGTCTTCTGCCGCTTGAAGATGTAATCAAGTTGTTACAGGAAAAACCGAGCAGGCTCCACGTAATTCTTACCGGAAGAAATGCTAAACCCGAAATTATCGAGATGGCTGACCTCGTGACCGAAATGAAAGAGATCAAACACCCCTTTCAGCAGGGATACAAAGGTAAAAAGGGTATCGATTTTTAAATACAATTTTAACCGCAAAAACGCGGAGGAAAATTACGAATTACGAAGTGCGAATTACGAATTACGAATTACGAAGTGCGAATTACGAATTACGAATTACGAATTACGAATTACGAATTACAAAGTGCGAAGTGCGAATTATAGTAAAATTTTAATATTCGATACTGGATACTGGATGCTGGATACTGGATGCTGGATGCTGGATGCTGGATGCTGGATGCTGGATGCTGGATGCTGGATACTGGATGCTGGATGCTGGATATTCGTAATTCGGCATTCATCTTAATACTCTGCGGTTAGTTTTTTAAATTTTGGTACGGGATTTGCGTTAATGATTGTCCATTTGTGCTTTTCCTTAAATGCACTAAGCAAAAATGTTTCAAGAAGTGTCCAGATTAGAAAATACTGACCGGATTTCTGTGGCTGTAGTCGGCGCAGGAGGGTGGGGGAAGAACCTTATACGGGTATTTTCAGCCTTGCCGCATGCAGACCTCAAATACATCTGTGATATGAGTGAGGAAAGACTCAACGCAATGCAATCACTCTATCAAAATGAAACAGCAACGACACAATTTGATACGGTGCTGAACGATGAGTCAATTCAGACAGTTGTAGTTGCGACACCCGCTGATACACACTACCGGTTTATTAAAGAGTCGCTTCAGACGGGCAGGCTGCATGTTTTTACAGAGAAACCTCTTTCACTTTCTTCCCACGAGGCTGCTGAATTGGTAACGCTGGCAGAAAAAACCGGACTTACCCTGATGGTCGGGCATCTTTTGCTTTATCACCCCGCGGTCACAATGTTAAAAGATTTAGTTGACAGTGGAGAACTTGGGGAAATCTACTGCATATATACAAACCGGTTAAATTTAGGAGAGATCAGAAAAGTCGAAAATGCCTGGTGGAGTCTTGCGCCGCACGATATCTCGATATTGAATTACATCTTAGATACAACTCCTGTATCTATTTCCGCACAGGGTCAATGCTTTATACAACCGGGTGTCGAGGATATTGTTTTTGCCGTGCTGAATTACCCGGAAAACACTATTGCGCATGTACACGTAAGCTGGCTTGACCCGCACAAAATGCGCAAAATTACCATCGTCGGCAGTAAGATGATGGTGGTATTTGATGATATGCAAGCCGTAGAAAAAATAAAAATCTACGACAAAGGAGTAATCCCGGCTTACCCGGAGTACCCGGGGCACAGCAGGACCGATCCGGTTGTTTCATACGATGATTTCTTCAGGATTCGAACAGGAGATGTGCATATCCCTAAAATAAATATGGAGGAACCGCTAAAACTCGAATGCGAGCATTTTCTTGATTCGGTAATTAATGGCACCCCACCCTTATCGGATGGCGTCAGCGGACTCGAGGTCGTCAGGATTCTTGCAGCGGGAGAGGAGTCGATGAAAAATGGCGGTAAACCGGTAGCAATAAATTAAATGCAAAATGCAAAGTGAAGAATATATAACCGCAAAGACGCAGAGAAATGGTGAAGTACGAATTACGAATTGCGAATTACGAATTGCGAAGTATAGTAAAATTTTAATATTCGAAGTCCTACACTCGACATTCGACATTCGACATTCGACATTCGGCATTTTCCTTTGTGTCTTTGTGAAATATTAAATATTAATTATTAATTGAGATCAACTATGTCCAGAAAATTCTACATAATTGACGGAACCGCATTATCATACCGTTCCTACTTTGCTTTTATCCGTAATCCATTGATAACGTCCAAGGGTGAAAACACCTCTGCCGTTTTTGGTTTTGCATTGTCCATTTTGCGGCTTATTAAAGAAGAGAAACCTGATTATCTGGTAATAACCTTTGACAGCAAAGAGCCTACCTTCCGGCATAAAATGTACCCTGAATACAAGGCAACGCGTGAAAAGATGCCGAATGAAATAATAGATGCGCTCCCGAGGATTGACCAGGTTGTGGATGCACTGCGGATTCCCACAATCCAGATGCCGGGTTATGAAGCGGATGACATCATGGGAACCCTGGCATATCGCGCCTATAATGCCGGTTTAACGGTTTACCTGGTTACCGGTGATAAAGACCTGATGCAGCTTGTTAACGACCGTACATACTGGTTCAATCTTCGGAAAACCGGAGAAGAAAATGAAGTTCTTGACCCTGATGGGGTCAGGGAAAAATTTGGCGTACTGCCGGAAGCGGTAATTGATGTACTGGGCTTGATGGGTGATACCTCGGATAATATTCCCGGTGTTGCAGGCGTTGGCAAAAAAACCGCAGTAAAATTGATTGATGAATATCACACGCTGGAAAATGTGCTGGAGAATATCGATGCCATTCCTCAAAAGAGTCTTCGCGAAAGACTGGCGGAACACCGGGACCAGGCGCTTCTATCGAGACAATTGGTTATAATCGACAGGGACGTTCCTCTGGAATATGACCTTGAATCATACAAGTTACATGAACCCGACACAGAAAAAGCGTCATCCCTTTTCAAAGAACTTGAGTTTTCGTCGCTCGCCAATCAGCTTCCAAGTGCTGGAGAGAAGCAGCAGCAAGCACGAAATTATCACACTGTTGTAACTCGTGAAGGATTTGCCACCCTTATAGAAAATCTCAAAAATCATCCGTTTGTTTTTGACCTGGAAACCACCGGTCTTGATGCTATTTCCGCTGAGGTGGTCGGCTTTTCGTTTTCGTGGGCGGAAACGGAAGCATATTACCTGCCGGTTACCGCCCCGGATAAAGAAATACCGTTCTCGCTTAAGGAAATTCTGGATGCATTGAAGCCGATTTTCAAGGATCCATCAAAGCAAAAGTGCGGGCATAATGCCAAGTACGATATCATGGTTCTAAACAAATATGATGTCGAGGTCAATGGACTGGTATTCGACACGATGATAGCTGCCTACCTCATCGAGCCGGATAAACGGCGGTTCAGCCTGGACGACCTCAGCTTAGAGTATCTTAACATCACGAAAATTCCTATATCCGATTTAATCGGCAGAGGTAAAAAGCAGATCCCGCTCATCGGGATGAGAGAAGTACCGCTCTCGAAGATTGCCGAATATGCATGCGAGGATGCCGACTGCACTTTCCGGTTATGGAAAAAATTTGAACCGCTCTTAAAAGATGGCGGATTACACAAGCTGTTTACAGAAGTTGAAATGCCGCTTATCCACGTGTTGAAAGACATGGAATTGGCGGGCGTTACGATAGACGTTGATTTCCTGAAAACGATGTCCGGTAAACTGCACAGGATGATGGAGCAGCTTACGAAGGAAATATACGTATTAGCCGGGGAAGAGTTTAACATCGGCTCGCCGCAGCAGTTGGGGAAAATCCTCTTCGAAAAGCTCCGGATTCAGAAGGAACTGGGAATTAAACGCGTCAGGAAAACCCCGAGTACTCGGGGCTATTCGACGGATATTTCGGTTCTGGAACAATACCGTGGACACCCGATTGTTGAGCGGATTCTTGAGCACCGCCAGCATTCTAAACTGCTCTCGACCTACGTAGATGCGCTGCCAAAGTTGATTAACCGAAAAACCGGCAGAATACATACCTCATTTAACCAGACGGTTGCGGCAACCGGAAGACTCTCCTCAGCGAATCCAAATCTTCAAAATATCCCGATTCGTACTGCTTTCGGACGTGAAATTCGCAAAGCCTTTATACCGAGAAGCGAATCCTGGGAGCTGCTTTCCGCTGATTATTCACAGATCGAGCTGCGTATCATGGCGCATATGTCCGGGGATGATCATATGCGTGAAGCATTTATCAACGGCGAGGATATACATTCAAAAACGGCGGCGCGCATTTTTGGAATCGCCGATGACGAGGTTATCCCTGAGATGCGTTACAAGGCAAAAGCAATCAATTTTGGAATAATATACGGCATGAGCCCATACAGATTGGCGCGGGAAACAGGTATTACTAACGAGGAAGCCCAGGATTTTATCACAGCGTATTTTGCTTTTTACCCGGGTGTACACGAGTATATAGTTGACCAGCTTGTTAAAGCGCGGGGTGATGGATATGTCACAACACTAATGGGACGAATGAGAAACCTGCCTGAATTGTACAGCGATAATCAGCGCGTGCGCCGAAATGCTGAAAATATTGCAATCAATACGCCAATCCAGGGAACAGCGGCGGAATTGATTAAAATTGCTATGAGTAATCTCAGCCATGAGCTAAAAAAGGGTGGTTATCAGGCAAAACTTCTCATGCAGATACATGATGAACTGGTGCTTGAAGCGCCTCATGAAGAGGTGGAAAGTCTCAAAAACGTGGTCAAAGAGTGTATGAAAAACACCATAGAATTGTCGGTTCCTCTCGTAGTGGAGGTACACTCGGGACATAATTGGTTCGAAGCGCATTGAGTAATTGAAAAAAATGAGTGAATAAAATTTATTTATCCTGAATAATTCAAAAAATAGTTTTATTTGTTCTGCTAACTGTTGTTATTATTATATTTGCTGCAATAATCACCCCCAAACAAGTTTGGGGGTGCCACCCTAGCTGTCGTCCTGTCCCGAAACTTCGGGAAGGACATAATGTTAGAAGGGAAATTTATAAATTAATCAGGTGTGCGCCGTGAAGTTGTATAGAGTCCGAATCGGTGAAAATCCGATACATGAACCCAGTAGCGTGGGAATGTTAACCG
>Ga0114930_10003965_pt1 | contig 12669 bp, 7 predicted proteins | sample AnhtaG_FD_87300 | JGI IMG/M metagenome (GOLD analysis project Ga0114930, IMG submission 87300) | Deep subsurface microbial communities from Anholt, Denmark to uncover new lineages of life (NeLLi) - Anholt_01485 metaG | ecosystem: Environmental > Aquatic > Marine > Oceanic > Sediment | place... | reverse complement strand
GTGAAAGTTTCGATGGCGTGTTTCTCGCCCTTCGTTCCCACAAACGCGGAGGACTCCTCTATTCCCGTCATCTTCTTCACTTTCGCCGTCAGCAATGAGTCGAAGGTGAACGTCGAGGTTTCGCTCGTCGGCACGCTCCAAAATGCCGTGGGCTATGATGGCAAGGCCCGGTACGAAGGCGTCTCGTGGGAAGGGTACGGCGGCAACGTCAATCATCTGTTTCCCGGCGGCGAGAACGCTTACCTTGCTTTCATGGCCAGGGAAAATTCCACTGCGAATATGGGGCTGGCGATGGACGGTGAAGGAGCCGTCGCAAACCCTCAATGGGCTGATGCGAAATCCTTCCTCGACCACCTTTCCCGAACCGGCACCCTCGGTACCGCGGCCGAAGGCCCCAGTCAAAAAGGAAAAACCTGGAACGCCGCCCTCGCTTCTGCGTTCGAGATCGCGCCCGGCGAAAAGAAGGAAGTGGGTTTCGCCATCCTGTGGTACTTTCCGGGGCGCCTGGGCGTCGGAAATATGTACGAGAACCGGTTCACGAGTGGCGTTGACGTGGCGAGCTACCTGCTGGAAGCCGAGCGGCTTGCCGGGAGCACCCTTCTCTTCCACGACACGCTTTTCGATACAACGCTCCCCTACTACCTTGTGGAGAGGCTGAGCAGTCAGATGTCCTCGCCCTGCACCCAGTTGTGCATGTGGCTGAAGGACAACAGCTTCTTCGGTTTTGAAGGACTCCACGGCAACGGCACAGGCTGCTGCCCCATGAACTGCAATCACGTCTGGAACTATGAGGAGACCCTTGCCCGGCTTTTCCCGGACATCGAGAGACGGATGCGGGTCATTGACCTCCAGCACCAGATGGAGGAGAACGGGGCCGTTCACCATCGCGTCGCCTATCCCCTGCGAGGAAAAGTGACAGGACCGGGCGCCGTCTGCGACGGGCAGGCCAGCACCATCTCCAAAACGTACCGCGAGCATTTGCTTTCGGCGGACGATTCCTTCCTCAACGAAATGTGGCCGAACGCCAAAAAGGCCATGGAGTTCATGATTCGCAACTGGGACGGCCCCGACGAAGATGGTGTCATGCGAGGAAAACAATTCAATACCTACGATACATCCATCTCCGGACCCAACACCTTCACCGGCACGCAGTATCTGGCTGCGTTGCGAGCTGCGGAAGAGATGGCCAGGGAAATGGGGGACAACGCGGCCGCCAAACGCTATCGGGTCATCTTCGAAAAAGGGAGCAGGTGGCTCAGCGAGAACCTGTTCAATGGCGAGTACTTTGTGCAAGAGTGGCCCCAGGCTCAGCCGGACCACGATTACGGGTTGGGCTGCCATGCCGACCAGTTGATGGGGCAGTGGTGGGCGAACAAGGTAGACCTCGGCTATCTCCTGCCCAAAGAGAAAGTGAAGTCCGCGCTCCGCTCCATTTTCAAATACGATTTCATCCCCGATTTCTCCGTGTTCGACTACTCCCTCGGGCATCGCGTGTTCGTCTGGGGCGATGGAGCGGGATTGATCTGCTGCACCTGGCCGAAGGGAGGTAAGCCGAATAGGATCATCCTTTACGCCGAGGAAGTATGGACGGGAATCGAGTACGAAGTCGCCGCTCTGATGATTCGAGAAGGACTAATCAACGAGGCGCTGGCTATCGTTCGCACCGTCTACGATCGTTACACCAACGGACGCAATCCCTGGAACGAAATCGAATGCGGCGACCATTACGCCAGAGCCATGAGCAGTTGGTCAATCCTCCTGGAGGCTCAGGGCTTCCGCTACCACGGCCCGAAGGGAATCCTCGGATTCGATCCCAGGCTTCAACAGGATAATTTCAAAAGCTTCTTCTCGACAGCCGAAGGATGGGGAAGTTTCTCGCAGCAGCGAAAGGGTAAGAGTCAAACGAATCTCATTGAATTGAAGTACGGCGGGCTGAAGCTCAGGCAGCTTGAGCTCGGCACCCCGTCGCCCCGGCTGAACCAGGTGAAGCTCGAGGTCAACGGCAAGAGCTTCCCGTTCGAGGGAAAGATGGTCGAAGATCGCCTGGTCGTAAGCTTCCCCGGTCCGCTGAGCCTGAAGGCGGGCGATTCGATAAGCGTCGTGATGAGCTGGTAGAGACGCGCGGCGACATCCGCCAGGTCGCCGGGAGTTGGGACGGAAGAGATGTACAGAAAAATCGCCGTTTTGAAGGAATTCAACTCGCCCCTTGAGATACGAGAGGAGGAGATAGCCCCGCTCGAGGAAGGAGAGGTGCTGGTTGAGCTTGCAGCCTCGGGGGTGTGCGGTTCGGACGTTCATATGTGGAAAGGGAAGGACCCGCGAACGCCCCGTCCCCTCATACTCGGACATGAGGGAGTGGGCAAAGTCGTTGACGGCGGCGGCGGCAAAGATGACATATTCGGCAATGCAATCTGTGAAGGCGATTTGATTATCTGGGACCGGGGCGTCACCTGCAACCGCTGCGCCTTCTGCACGGTGCTGAAGGAGCCGTCGCTCTGCCCCTATCGGGAAGTGTACGGAATTGTGAGAAACGGCTGTTATGCGACGCACCTGACGCTTCTCCCGGAAACGAATGTTTTGAAGCTTGCGGACGGGTTGACGGAGGAGCTCCTTGCGGACCACGAGGAAATGATGGACCCGGCGGTCCTTGTGGCCGCAGCGTGTTCAGGGGCCACGGCAGCGCACACCGTTGAGCTGCTGCCTATCCGCCCGGGTGATGTCGTCGTGATCCAGGGGCCGGGGCCGCTGGGTCTTTTCTGCCTGGCGTTTGCGTTTGCGAAAGGTGCCACGACAGCGGTCGTTATCGGGACTCACGCCGACGCCTCGCGGCTGAAACTCGCAATGGAATTCGGAGACGTTCTCACCCACGAGGTTGAAAAAGAACCCGCCGAGAAAAGAAGAGATCAAGTGCTGAACTTGACTCACGGAATGGGCGCGAGCGTGGTAGTAGATTGCACGGGGACGCCCGCCTCCTTCAACGAAGGTCTGCGTCTCACGGCGCCCGGGGGAACGTATTCTCTCCCCGGGATTGCCACGCCGGTCGGCGAAGTGCCGCTCGCCATTTATGAGGATGTGGCGAGGAGGAACGTTCGCATCCAGGGGGTGTGGGTGAGCGACACGTCTCATCTCTATCAGGCGGTGCAGCTTGTCTTGAGCGGGCGCTTTCCGCTGCACAAGCTGGTGACGCATCGTTTTCCCCTGGATAGGGTGATGGATGCCCTGGACGTGGTGGACACCAAGCAGGCGATCAAAGCTGTCCTTTTGCCTGGAGCGGATTGACGCGGTTCCTTCGTTACACGGCGAGCTGTTCCGTCGAGCGTCCGCCGTAGAGAGCGAATGAGTCAACTCATCAAATAATATGGAGAAACGCGGGGTACCCGTTGAGAGACATGAAGGTCGAGAAATGTGATGTCCTGGTCCTCGGTGGAGGGGGAGCCGGCCTGCGGGCTGCCATCGAAGCGGATGCCTGCGGGGCGAATGTGATCCTGCTGACCAAAGGCAAGCTCGGCGCCAGCGGGGTGACCGCCACCGCCTGCTCAGACAGGATGGCTTTTCACGTAACTCTTCCCCACACCGACCCGGGCGGCCCGGAGGCCTGGAGGTATCATGCTGACGACATCTACGCCATCGGCGGCTACGTCTCCGACTACGACCTCGCGGAAATTCTCGCCCGAAACAGTGCCGATGCATTCTACTTCCTCGACGCCCTGGGCGTCCCCTTCGTGAAGAAAAACAGAAAACCCGACCAATTCGTGACTGACGGCTCCAAGTACGCCCGGGCTTGCTACACGGGTCCTCGGACCGCGAACGAGATAGAGACCGCCCTTCTGCGGCGACTCCGCGAGACGGCCGTGCGCGTTTTCGAGCACGCCACGGCAGCCGAACTTATTCTCGACGAGTACCGGAGAGCCGTCATCGGAGCCCTCTGCCTCGATACGAACTCGGAGGTCTTCTTCGCCGTGGAAGCTCGCGCGACGATACTGGCGACGGGTGGCGCCGGCTCCGCCTTCAAAGTGAACGTGTACCCCGAAGGAATGACCGGCGACGGTTACTCGCTCGCCTACCGCGCTGGAGCGGAATTGGTCAACCTGGAGTTCATTCAGATCGGTCTTTCATCGCTCAAGACAAAGCTCGCCTGCTCGGGGAGCTTGATGCGCGCTGTCCCTCGCTTTGTTGACGCGAGCGGGAACGAGTTCCTGGCAAAGCATTTTCCCTCCGACACAAGCCCGCTTGAGATCCACTCCACGGTTTTTCGCAAAGGAGCGAGCTGGCCGGTCTCCCAGAGGGAGCCGTCCCGGATCATTGACGTGGCCGTCTCGCGGGAAATCGCTTCCGGCAACCGCGTTTTCCTCGATTATAAACTCGACCCCGGCGGATTCGACTTCGACGCGCTCCCCGAGGACATAAAGCAACGGTATGAAAAGGAGAAGAAACCGTCTGGGGCGGAGGGGCTTAGCAGGAAATCACCTTTCCAGCGGCTTCGGGAGATTAACCCCGATGCCATTGCGTGGCTAAAGGAGCATGGCGTGGACCTCGAGGCGGGGGAAATGCTGGAGGTGGCACCGGCGGCTCAGCATTTCCAGGGTGGAGTAAAGATCAATCGCGTCGCCGAAACGAGTGTCCGGAGTCTCTACGCCGCCGGAGAATGTGCCGGCGGACAGCATGGGGCGAACCGACCCGGGGGAAATGCGCTCCTCGACTGCCAGGTCTTCGGCAGAATTGCCGGTGAGAACGCTGCCCACAGGGCGGTAGCGGGCGTCGCGCAGGGGGTCACACAGGCGATGGTCGAGCAATGCCGCACGTCGCTGGAGAAAAGGCTGGGAAGGCCGGCAGCACAGCCCGCGTTCCGGGTTCGGGAGACAGCGCAAAGCTTGCTTTCCTCCGCCGCAGGAGTGATCCGAACGGAACAGGGCTTGAGCGACGCCATTGCCGAACTCAATGACCTATCTCACGCCGGACTGAAGACTGACGAAAACGGGATATCTTTTGCCGTCGAGACGCTTTCCATCCTGCACACGGCAGCCATGGTCATGGGCGCCGCTCTGCGGCGGGGGGAGAGTCGCGGCCCCCACCTCTTCTTTGCCTCTCCGGATTCACCGGAGCCCCTGCCGATCGACGAGCAAAATTGGCGCCACTACATCGTCATTTTTAACACCAATGGCGAGATGGTCTTCGAAAAAAGAGACCCGGTCCCCGGGCCGGGTGGCTAACCTTCCGATGAAGCTCCTGGCCAGCGCGTCCCTCACTCCACGGTGACACTCTTGGCGAGGTTGCGGGGCTTGTCCACATCGCACCCCCTCCTGACGGCGATATAATACGCCAGAAGCTGTAGCGGAATGACTGTGAGCATCGGATAGAAGCGGTCACAGCACGGCGGCACGTAGATGACGTCGTCCGCGCACTCGGTGATTTCCTCGTCCCCCTCTGTGGCCAGGGCGATGACCTTCCCCTTTCTCGCTCTCACCTCGCAAATGTTGCTGATCATCTTTCGATAGACGGAATCTCGCGGGGCCAGGCATACGGTCGGGGTTTCTTCATCCACAAGGGCAATGGGTCCGTGCTTGAACTCCCCCGCGGGATAGCCCGTGGCGTGAACGTACGATATTTCCTTGAGCTTCAGGGCTCCTTCGAGGGCGACCGGGTAATTGTATCCTCGGCCGAGGAACATGAAATTCCGGACGTGGGCATACTTGTCGGCCAGCCCCTCGATTTCGGCGGCCCGGGACAGGATAGCTCGCATCTTATCCGGGATGGCCCGCAGTTCCCCGATCATCTCGTGTCGAAGCTCATCGGTGATTGTCCACTTGATACCGCCCAGATACAGAGTCAACAGCGCGAACGCCATCAGTTGACCCGTAAACGCTTTTGTGGAGGCCACCCCGATCTCCGGCCCGGCGTGGATGTAGATCACACCGTCGGATTCGCGGGCGATGGAGCTGCCCATCACATTGCAGATGGACAGCACCTTCAGAAACTTGCTTTTCGCTTTCCGAAGGCTCTCCAGCGTGTCGGCGGTTTCCCCCGACTGCGAAATGGCGATGATCAACGTGTCACCGCCCATGACGGGGTTTCTATATCGGAACTCGGAGGAGATGTCGGCTTCGGTGTGAACCCGAACCTGTTCCTCCAGAAGCAGCTTCCCGATCAACCCGGCGTGCCAGGATGTCCCGCAAGCCTGGATGATGATCCTCCCGATGTTCGCCAGCTCCTGCTTGTTCAGGGAGATGTTGTCGAATGTGATCTCACCGCTCGTCGAGATTCGCCTGTTCAGGGCCGACTCAAGGACGGATGGCTGCTCGTGGATCTCCTTGAGCATGTAGTAATCGTACCCTCCCTTGTCAAGCTGGTCCATTTCCCATTCGACCGTCGTGACCTCCGGGACGACTTGCTCGCCCTCGAGAGTCCACACCTTTGCGGAGTCTCGGGTGATGGCTGCCACCTGTCCGTCCTCCAGATAGATGACATTCTTGGTATGAGGAAGAAGGGCGGTGACGTCAGAAGCGATGAAATTCTCTCCTTTCCCCACCCCGATCACCAGGGGCGAACCGTGCCTGGCGACAACCAGTGTGTCAGGACACGATTCGGCGATGACGGCGATGGCATAGGCGCCATGCACCTCCTTCAACGCCCCGGTCACAGCCTCTCTCAAGTCGCCCGCGAAGTGATCTTCTATGAGGTGGGGGACAACTTCCGTATCGGTATCCGAGGCAAACACGTGCCCTTGCTTTTGGAGACGGTTTCTGATCTCGGAGTAATTCTCGATGATGCCGTTGTGAACGACGGCAATCGTGGATTTGCAGTCGGTGTGCGGATGGGCGTTTTGCTCGCTGGGATCGCCATGCGTCGCCCAGCGCGTATGCCCAATCCCTATGTTCCCCCCGAGAGGCGTCAATCGAAGGCTTTCATCGAGAACCCGGAGTCTGCCTTCCTTTTTCCTGACGAGAAGCTCGTCGTCGAGAATGCTGGCGATCCCCGCAGAGTCGTATCCGCGGTACTCCAATCTCTCCAATCCTACCAGAAGCACCGAATCAATATGCTTGCTGCCAACGTACCCTACAATTCCGCACATGTGCAAACACTCCGCGACGCTCGGTTCGTCGCATAAGACCTCGTAGATGTCCCGTCACACCCCTGCGGGGCTTTCCATCACGACAACGTCTCAACCAGTACTCTCGCCAGCTTATCCGGGTTATGGCGGATGAGGTCCTGCTTTTCCCAGAGAATCCGTTTGTCTTTGACGTCTTCCATGACGTCCCTGCAAATGGATTCAACGCGACCGGAATACTCGTCCGCTCGGACCAGCTCCGCGCCATCTTGCTCGTACCGCTTCATCATGGTGGCGGGCGGCCGGGTGCTGTTCATGATTACGTAATCGAGGACTCCCTCACCCAGATACTTCTCGATTACGGCCACATGCTTGCTGGCGTCGAATCCGTCAGTCTGCCCCGGCTGAGTGACAATGTTGCAGACGTACACCTTTTTGGCCGGAGATTCTCTTATGGCTTGCGCGATCCCGCTGATCAAAAGGTTGCATACAGTGCTCGTGTACAGGCTGCCGGGACCCAGAACGACAAGGTCGCTGGCGAGAATTTCATCAACCGCTTCGTCAAACGCTTCCGCATCGGGCGGCTTGAGGAACACCTGCTCGATATCCGGTTTCCCCGGCTCCCTGACCTTGTACTCCTCTTCAACCAGGGTCCCATCCTCCAGCCTGGCGCAAATATGGGTGTCACGGAGAGTAGAGGGAAAGACCTTCCCCCGAATAGCCAGAATGCTGCTTGCTTCTCTGACGGCCTGCTCGAAGCTTCCGGTGACTTTGGCCAGGGCGGCAATAAGCAGGTTGCCGAAGTTCATGCCGTCCAGTGCGCCGGCGGTGAAGCGGTAGGCGAACAGATTGTGAAGTAGCTTTTCTGATTCGGAAAGGGCTACCAGACAGTTGCGGATGTCTCCCGGTGGGAGCACCCCCAGGTCTCTCCTGAGCCGCCCCGAACTTCGTCCGGAATCCGTTACAGTCACAATGGCAGTGAGGTCCCGAGAGTACTTCTTCATCCCTTCCAGGACAATCGGCAATCCCGTTCCCCCTCCGATGGCCACAACTTTCAGACTGCTCTTCTTTCCCCTGAGCTTCACAGCCTGCAGCACGGTCGGAAGTTCCGAGATCGCCCGGATTCCGAAATCCGCTCGCTCCGACTCCGTGGAAGGAACAAGGTCCCTGAAACGACCGTGCATCATGTGGACGGTGATCATTCCGAGCGAATTGCATATCCTGATTTCGGAGTGGATGCGGTCCCCCACCGACACCAACTCCTCCGCTCGCAGTCCGGACTCCTCCATCAGGTTAATATAGCATTCCTCCTTTGTGACGCCCCGGTCATCGTCGTTGATGATGATACGGTCGAAGCACTTCTTCAGGCCCAGGAGCCGTATCTTTTTTTCCTGTCTCGCGTAAACGCCGCTGGTGACTAGGAAGAGCTTTAGCCCCATGGAGCGGAGTTGGGACAGCGTTGGCATCACGTCGGGGAAGGGACGGATCTTCTCCACCTCGTCCCTGTTGTAGGCTCGCATCACCTCGTCAACGAAATCATTACCCCGGCCATACATTTCGGCAATTCGGGCGAAGGCTTTGAAGCGGGGGCCATGCTCTTCCATCAAATCGGTTTGCAGCCGATATGCCTCTTCCACAGTGAGAGGCAGCCCCGCTTCCACCATAGCCCCGGCCGCTCTACGATGTGCGGCTTCGCGAAGACGTTCCGTACAGTCGTAGAGCGTGTCATCGAGGTCAAAAACAATTCCCTTGATCTCCGCCATTGGCTTCCTCCCCTTCCTCTCTGCCCCCGCCCCCGGTGGCGTGACTACTGCGCCCGTTTCATGCTGTCTTTTCCTTGTTGGCGGCTGGCCAGCAGAAGCACGACCTTAATGAGGGATTCGCGGCTGGCCACCACGATATCCTCGTGAAAACCGGAAGTGGTCAAAAGTTCGCCGTCGTCCGTTGCGTAGGTGATATTCACTTGTATTTTGGCCTCGGCGCCGACATTCCACCTTTTCGGAAGGCCCACCTCGTAGTTTACCAGCCGAAAGTTTGTTGGCAGACCTGTCTTCCCAAAAACTTCCTTCATCGCTTTGAAGCTTATGGCGACGGGGCCGTTCTCGTCGTCCTCGAAGACCTTGTATTCCTTTCCATTGAGCCTCACCTTGAGGATGCAGGAATTGTCGTGTTCGATATTCCCCTCGTATTTCGCGTAGTGGGAGGTTACATCGCACCTCTGCACATCTATATCCGTTTTGATCTCTCCGAAGTGTTTGAGTGTCAGAAGCTCGTGCTCGTTTTCAAGAAGGCCCAGGTTGAACCCCTCGGCGCATTTCTCGTGAATTTCGTCCAGCATCGACTGGAGGCGAGCGTCCTTCTTGTCCGCATCGTGGCCAAAAGACCTGGCCACCGCCATGACACTCGCTTTCCCCGAATTGGTTGAAAGCACGATCCTGGTTTTGTTCCCCACCGCGACAGGATCAATGTGCTGGTAGCTGGCGCCCTTCAAGACCGCGTCCACGTGCACGCCCCCGTCGTGCGCGAAGGCCTTTTCCCCGCAGAAAGGTTGATCCTCCCTCGGCCTCAGCCCCGCCAGGCGATACACCCTTTCGCTCAATGCCGTGAGCTTCTCCAGGCGGATGGCTTTCGGCAGCGGATACGAGGTTTTCAGGGCGAGAGCCGCAATGATCGTGTTGAGATTCGCGTTGCCGATTCGCTCCCCGAACCCGTTAACTGTTCCCTGCACGTGCGTGACGCCGGCCCTCACTGCCTCAAGGGTGCTTGCCACCGCCAGACCGCTGTCGTTGTGAGCGTGCATGCCCAGGGTCACACCTCGCTCCTTCATGACGTTGGCTATCCTTTCGTCGGCCTCCAGCGATTCCTTGACCCGCCGGATGATCTCGCCAACCTCGTAATGGAGGCAGCCCCCGTTGGTGTCGCACAGCACGATCACGTCCGCTCCGGCGAGAATCGCCTGGTGGACAGTCTGCAGGGCGTAGTCCGGATCGTCCTTGTACCCATCGAAGAAGTGCTCGGCGTCGTAGATGACTTCCTTCATCGGGTTGATGGGATTGTCCCGCAGGTAGCGAAGAGTGACATCAATGACTTCGAGGTTCTGCTCAGGGGTGGCTCTCAACTGGTTGGACACGTGGTGCAACCACGTCTTGCCGAAAATGGTCGCTGTCTGAACGCCCGACTCTAAGAGAGAACCCAGGACCACGTCCTCCTCCACCTTTCCTTTGATCTTCTTCGTGGAGCCGAAGGCGGTGAGTTTGGAGTTCTTCAGCTCGATTTTCGAGGCTTCCCGAAAGAATTCCTCATCCACGGACTTGGGCCTCGGCCATCCGCCCTCAATGTAGTCGAAGCCGAAATCATCAAATTCTCTCAGCAGATCGAGCTTTTCCCCGAGAGTGAAATTGATGTCAGAAGACTGACTTCCGTCCCTGAGTGTCGTGTCATATAGCTTGATTCGCTGCTCTTTCATTTTGTTCTCGCCCTCACAGTCCTCAGAGGGTGATCCTTTTCCTTGCCTGGTCTCGCTGTTTTCCTTCTACGTGATGTTCTCGTCGTACACTTCCGGATTGACGCAGTTGGGCGCCCTCTCTCCTTTCAGCATAGCCACGAGGTTCTCCGCGGCCATGACCGCCATCTTCGTCCGGGTGGCGATCGACGCCGATCCGATATGTGGCAGCAGTACAAGGTTATCAAGCTCCGCCAAACCCCGCCTCAGGCGGGGCTCATCCTCATAGACGTCGAGTCCTGCACCGGCGATCCGCCCCCTTCGCAGGGCTCCCACGAGCGCCTCCTCGTCTATGACCGCTCCCCTGGACGTATTGATGATATAACCCGTAGGTTTCATCAGGCTGAGTTCTCTCTCGCCGATGAGATGCCGGGTCTCCGGAGTAAAATTCACATGCAGCGAAACGAAATCGGATTCGCTCAACAGCTCGTCCAGGCCGACTCGCCGTGCCGCCACGTCTCTTTCCAGAAGAACGTTCTGCACCCGATCGTAGTAGAGAACCGCCATCCCGAAGCCGCGAGAACGAAGAGCCACTGCCGTGCCGATGCGCCCGGCGCCGACGATGCCCAGGCTTCTCCCCGTGACGTCGCCACCCAGAAACATCATTGGGCCCCAGGCCTTGAACTTCCCGGCGCGGGTGAACTTGTCCGCTTCCACAACCCGCCGGGCGACTGCAAAGATCAACGCCCACGCCAGGTCGGCTGTGGCGTCGGTCAAAACTCCGGGTGTGTTCGAAACAGGAATTCCCCTGTTGGTGGCCGCCGTCAGGTCTATATTATCATATCCCACCGCCATGTTGGCAACACCTTTTATGCCTTCGGCCGCCTCCAGAACGTCGGAATCTATCCTTTCCGTCAGGCAGCAGAGGATGCCATCTCGCCCGCCGACCTTCCCGATCAGCTCCTCCCTGGTGAGCAGGCTCTCGCCGCCATGGACCTCGACCGTCTCGCAGTTCGCCCGGAGCAGGTCAATGGCTTCCTTTGGTATTTCACGCGTTACCAAAACGTTGCAGTTCATGATTCCTTTGCCTCCTCTGCGCTCTCAGCGTGCTATGCGCTGAAAACTCCTCGTGGCACGGGCGTCCCGCCCGTGAGCGATCATGGGCAAGATGCCCATGCCACCACAGCAGGAAGCTTGCTGGCCATGTCCAGCGATCAAAACTCGTTTCGCGCCCGCAAATCCGGCTCGACAAGAGCGTTTGGGTCGTCGCCGGGTGAACCAAGTTCATGACGGAACTCGGTGATTGGACCTTCATGCAACGGAAATGACCGCCGACGTATTCTTTAACGGAATAACAGGATAGACGTGAAGTTATGCATTGCGGACTGCGGATTGCGGAATCCGAAATCCGAAATCCGAAATCCGAAATCCGAAATCGGGTCCATCCTGTACATCCTGTCAGAGAAACTCTTCTCACACAGGGCTGTACGTCACCGTATTTGCGAATCCATGTACTTAGAGCAATGACCACGCCCGATCGAGCTTTTCCTTGCAAATGCCCACAACCTCCTCGGTCGTCTGATCTCCGAAAGGTTTGACCTCGAAGCTGAGTATTCGCTGGCCGCCCTTCTCGAGAAACGCCACGTCCATCAAGCCCGTCAGAAAATCCTTTATCTCGGGCACATCGTTCTCGCCTTCCGGAATACCGAAGACGGGATGCTCGTCTCCGTAAGCGGGGTGGCGCCTGTCTCGCTTTACGCAGTTGCCGATATGAGCATGAACGAGAAACTCCCCCGCCTTGTTGACAGCTTGACGAGGCTTCTCGTCGAGCAATGGGAGATGACTCAAATCAACCAGCAACCCGAAATTCTGATGATGACGGCGAATCTCCTGGGCGAACTCCACCGCTTCCTCCATCGGCCCGATGAGCGAGTTCTTGCCGAAGGGGACTCTGTCAAACTGTTCTAACTCGATGACCATGTCCCCTTTCTCGGCGGCGTAGCCGCAGAGTCGCTCGACCGATTCCGTCAGGCGAGCCTTCGCCGGTTCTCGCTTAAGGCGGTCACCCGGGTCTTTTCCCGCGAGGATGCCGCATGCTGAGGCGCCGAGAATGACCGCTTCATCAATCCCCTCACAGACCGCTTGAACCGCCTCATTCCTTTTCGACTCGTCGTCCGCCGCG
>Ga0114930_10003961_pt1 | contig 12682 bp, 9 predicted proteins | sample AnhtaG_FD_87300 | JGI IMG/M metagenome (GOLD analysis project Ga0114930, IMG submission 87300) | Deep subsurface microbial communities from Anholt, Denmark to uncover new lineages of life (NeLLi) - Anholt_01485 metaG | ecosystem: Environmental > Aquatic > Marine > Oceanic > Sediment | place... | reverse complement strand
TATTTTAGACCTGCGGGGGAATCCGGGAGGTCTGTTTGCCGAAGCATACGAAACCGCCGACCTCTTCCTTGAGGAAGGAGCCTTCATTGTCGGCACCGATGCCCGCTCACGGTGGAACGAAAGTGAGTATTATGCCACCGGAAACGATTTAACCGACGGCTTGCCGCTGGCCGTTATTATTGACCGCGGCTCGGCTTCGTCGGCCGAGATTGTGGCCGGTGCTCTCAAGCAAGCAGGTCGGGCGGTGCTGGTCGGCGACACTACCTTCGGCAAGGGGCTGGTGCAGGGATTTACCCGCTTTCCCGATGGCGACGGCCTCAGACTCACCATCGCCCGCTACTATTTCGACAACGACCTCTACCTGAACGACTTTGATTCCACCCTCAACGATACCGGGCACGGCCTGGTACCGGACTATTATTTTTCGTCTGACGAAACGCACCCATTTATACGGACGCTGGATTATTCTTTGCTGCTCCAGCAGTTTGCCAACCAGCATCAGGACGAGATTATCGCTACCACAGAAGAGGATGAGCTTACGGATGACTGGCCCAGGAGATTTGCTTCGTTTGCAATGCAGAATGATTTCACTTATGTCTCCACCGTCACAAGGCTGTCAGAACTGCTGGTGGATCTCGCTGAAATGGAGCAAAGCTCCAATGACACCAAACAAACAACAAAGACGATCTTGGATCTTGCACGTCAGGATGATGAAAACCAGTTCCGCATGCACACCGACTACGTAAAGATGCGGTTGAAACAGATTGCCTTTGAAAGGAAATTCGGCGCCTACCGAGCCTACCGCGATGTAATTGTGCCCCAGCGCCCGGTAATACGGTTTGCGTCACGGGTACTGCTGGAGGGTAACTAGTGCCGGACATGCTTCTATACCTTCTTGGCGGCCTTTCTGCCGGTCTGCTCGGCGGCTACCTGGGGCTGGGGGGAGGGGAAATTATGGTTCCCTTTCTGACCATCGTGGCCGGCGTCGACATCAAAACAGCCGTGCCGGTTTCCGTGGCGGCTATCGTGGTCAACTCAATTTCCGCCTCCAATGAATACTTGAGAAGGGGAATGGTCGATCTGGAGCTTGTCATTGTGCTAGGGCTGTTTCTGGTTATGGGCAACATTACCGGCAGCAACCTGAGCCTGGTGGTCCCTGCCGACAGTATCAAGCTGCTGTTGACGATCCTGCTGGTGTACACCTCCTTTTCTTTGCTCAAGGGCAGAAGGGCTCCGAGGCACCTCGTTTTCAGCGACAACCGGACAAAGTACTTGCTTCTCTGTCTGCTGCTGGCCTTCGGCGTGGGGACGTTGGCGGCCCTGGTTGGTCTTGGCGGTGGCGTATTCTTAATACCCATTTTGTATCTCATCATTGGCTTGCCGCTTAGCACGGCAAGGGGAACGTCGTCCCTGATGATTTGCTTTGCCTCCGCGTCGGCAACAGCGATCTACTTTTTTCATGATATGATAGACCTCTCAATAGCCAGCCCCGTCATAGTGGGGATCGCGCTGGGCGGCAAGGTAGGTGGGTTTTTCGGAACGGTTGCCAGGCCGATCGTTATAAGGGTGTTGTTTTTTGTGGCTATGCTCTACCTGGCGTACGAGCTAGCGAGCGAGCCGCTGGAGAAGCTGCTGTGAAAGAACGGTTCTTTCAGATCAAGTCTCTGATAAGACTGCAGAGAGTCTCATGGTATCTTATCTTCGGCTGCTTCCTGCTGGCAACCGTTCTGTATCTACTGGAACTCCCTATCGCCGAGAGTGTCGCCTTCTGGGGACTGATTGCCTTGCTGGTGATGACGCTGATAAAGATATTCCTTCTTGCGGAGCAGTTCCGTGCCGCTCGACTGTACCGTTTCTGGCTGTTGAGCTACACTCTGCTGTTTATTCTCCTTTCGACCGTTCTGCTAAAAGTATATTTTAGCCCATGACCGAATTTTTGGTGGTGCCGGGTGACCGGAGGTTGTCCCAAAAGTTGACTCCAGCTACACTGGACATGGCACCAAATGAAGTCGCCATTTGCTAACTCCGCGTAGCGGCGGGCCTTGTGTCCGCCGATGATAAGGTGGGAGACAAACCCCCACCCTACGCGGGCCAGAATAGTTGCCTTTTGGGACAGCCTCACCCGCCCGGCACCCACTTACGATGCAGCTATCATGTAGGATCGCATGACAGCACCATAAGATGAAACGTTGGTTGTCATCTGAGAGTAGCCCTGTACGAAAGCGTGTTTTAGCCCATGACCGAATTGCATACAGCCGTTTTCTGTGATTTCGATGGAACCATCTCCCGCCGCGACGTTGGCTATAATCTGTTTCGCCACTTTTCAGGGGGGAAAAACGATGAATTTATTCCCGACTGGAAGGCCGGTCGCCTCTCAACCCGCGATTGCCTCCTGCAAGAAGCAGCAATGGTGCACGCCACCGAAGAGGAGGTTTATCGTTTCCTTAAGCAGTTTCAGCTTAATCCTGGGTTTGTGGAATTTGTAAGGCTGTGTCAAGCAAGCAGCGTCGATCTGTTTGTCGTCTCCGATGGTCTCGATTTTTACATCAGGCACCTTCTCGAGAGTAACAACCTGGAGCACCTTCCCGTTATTGCCAACAGGGGTAAGTTGGAAAACGGCGGCATCACGGTGGAATTTACCCACCACAATCGGACTTGCCGGCGATGCGGAAGCTGCAAAGGGGAAAGGATACAGGAATATAGAAACGGAAAGTCGGAGAAGACCCGTGTTATTTTTGTCGGGGACGGTTACTCCGACACCTGCGCCACCGCCGAAGCCGACCTCATCTTTGCCAAAAAAGACCTTGAACAATACTGCCTGATTAATGATATTGTCTTTTACAAGTACGACGACTTCTTTGATGTCGCCCGGAAAATGGTGAAATTGAGATACTTGAGGACCGGATAGCCGGGGAAATCAGGCGGAGCGCACAGATGAAGGCAATTATCATGGCTGGGGGCTTCGGAACCCGCCTTCGGCCGCTCACGATAAATCTCCCCAAGCCGATGGTCCCTGTCGCAAACCTCCCGATAATGGAACATGTTGTCGGCCTTCTCGCTAAACACGGCATCACCGATATCACCGCCTCGCTTTATTTTCAACCAGATACTATCAAAAACCATTTCGGGGATGGCCGCGCTTTTGGCGTGACGATGGAGTACGCGCAGTCGGAGGAGGATTTTGGCACCGCCGGGGCTGTTCGCTCCGCCCTTAATGTTATCAATGAACCGGTGCTGGTCATTTCCGGTGACCTCATCACCGACTTTGATCTGAGCGAAGCGCTGAACTGGCACCGCCAAAAGACGGCCGAAGCCACTATCCTGCTGACTCGGGTGGAGAATCCGCTGGCCTATGGCATTGTTATCACTGATCAGGACGGCCGCATTGTCCACTTTCTGGAAAAACCTTCCTGGGGAGAAGCTTTCTCCGACACCATTAACACCGGCATTTATATCCTTGAGCCCGGCGCCATTCAACTGATTCCGCCCAAAACCAGCTTTGACTTTTCCCAGAACCTATACCCACTCATGCTTTCCAGGAAAATGAGGCTCTATGGCAAGATCATGAGCGGCTACTGGAAGGATATCGGCAACGTTGACGAATACCGGCGAGTCCACATCGATTTCTACGAAGGGAACCTGTTGCTTGATCTGAAAGGGGCATCGACCCAACGCGAGGGTGGGACGGTTTACAAGGGAGCCAATGTTCACATTGAAGAGGGGGTGGAGCTGACGGGCAGGGAGGTTCTGGGCAATGACGTGTACCTTGAGTCCGGAGTGAAGCTGAACAACTGTGTGGTCGGCGACCGCACGCGAGTCGGCGGCAGGTGTGATCTGAAGAACTCAGTCATATGGGCCGATTGCACGATTGGCGCCGAGACTATCATGAGTAGAAGTGTTGTGTGTAACCGCGCCCACGTGGGGGAAGATGTCCAACTTCTCGACGACGTCATCGTCTCGGATGACTGCACCATTGGGGATGCCGCCACCGTCAAGGCCAACTGCAAGATATGGCCGAGCAAAACGGTTGACGCCGGAGCCATCGTTTCCACTTCCATCGTGTGGGGTGAAAAGTGGAACCGGGAACTATTCACCGACTCCAAGATTACCGGCCTGGCGCTGACCGAGATCACCCCCGAGATGGCAGTTCGGGTGGGCGCCGCTTTTGGCGCGTTTCTTGGCCAGGGAAACACTGTTGTGACCAGCCGCGATGCCTCCGATACCTCTCGCCTGTTGAAGCGAGGTCTTATTGCCGGTCTGCTGGCAGCGGGCGTTAACGTGTCCGACCTGGAAACCCTGCCCATTCCTATGGTTCGCTACTCTCTGCAAAAGGGTGGCCATGCGGCGGGAATCTACGTCCGGCATAGTCCCAAAGACTACCGCCTGATTGACTTCATATTCTTCGATGGCTGCGGGCTGGACATGCCGACCGCGAAGTTAAAAAAGGTGGAGCGGATGTATTTCAGCGAGGACTTTGCACGCGCCTCCCTTGACCATATCGGGCGCCTGGAGATCCTCGAGCCGGTACTGGACAACTACCGCCGGGATTTCCTGATGGAAATCGACGTTGACACCATCAAGAAAGCCGGTTTCAAGGTGGTTGTCGATCATTCTAACGGCTCGTCCAGCCAGATCTTTCCGACTCTGTTCAGCGAGCTTAGCATTTCGGCCGTCGAGCTGAATGCCACTCTCAATCCACGAAAATTCTCAAGTTCACCCGAGGAGAGCGCTCAGGCGATCGTGCAGCTCTCTTCGATTGTCACCTCACTCAATGCTGATATTGGCTTTCTATTGAACCCGGCGGCCGAAAAGCTGACCGTCGTCGATGAGTTGGGCAAGCCGATTGACAGTCAGCTCTTGCTGTTGATTGTCACCGACCTCTACCTCAAGACTCACAAGGCGCGAAAAATTGCCGTGCCGGTGGGCGCCTCGATGGGCGTTGAGGAGGTCGCCGAGCAGCATGGTGTCCCTGTCATCCGGGTTGCCAACGACCACCTGGCCATGATGGAAATCCGCCGCGGGGGCGAGGTCGATTTTGTCGGGGGTACCCGGGGCGGTTTTATTTTCCCCGGCTTTCAAATGGGAGCCGACGCCATGTTAGCCGCGGTCACAGTGTTGGAAATGATGGCCCAGACAAAAAGCCGCCTGGCAACCCTGCGCAAGAAATTCGAGCACCTCAATCACCGCATGATCTCCGTCCCCTGCCCCTGGGCTAAGAAGGGCGCCGTTATGCGCAAGTTGATTACCGGCTCCGAGGACAAGTCACGCCAACTTATTGACGGCATACGTATATTCGAAGATAAAGGCTGGGTCCTGGTCGTTCCCGACCGGCTGACGGCCGCCTTCAACATCTTTGCCGAGTCCAGCTCAAAAGATGAGACCTCCCGCCTCATAGACCGGTATCGTATACTGATCGATCAATCCCAGAGCAATTGATTTCTTCCCGCTATGGGGCCTGCCCGAAGCTGTAGGCCCATCTCACATTTATCGAATCCCCGGTTGGTAGTTGTGCTCGTCTACGGCCGCCTCCATGGTCGATAGCCAGGGCATTCACTGAGGGGCAAAACAGCACTAAAGAACTAGGCGATAAAGCCGAAATAAAGACCGCCGAAAGCAATGACGCAAGGTCGACAAAAATGTTCAATTTTTTTTCAGACAGGACGATAAGACTATTGAATACGTCGGCTTGTGTGAATCAGTCAGACGTGAATGTGTGAAAGAAAAGCAAATAAACGCTATCTGAACCAACATCCCAAACAAAGGAGTGTGAGATGAGAAGAGCGTATGTAATCGCCGGCCTGGTGATCAGCCTTCTGCTGGTTTCCGGTGCGGTGGCAAACGCTGCCGACAAACCCACTTTCGACCTGAAGTGGTACGGCTACTTCAAGCTGGACGGGTCGTACGATCAAAACCTGACCAGCCACGGTAACTATGTCATGTGGGTTGAACAGCCAATCTACAACAAAGATGACGAGCAGTTCAACATGACCGCCAACCAGACCCGCTTCGGGTTCGTGGCTACCGGAAAAGGATACAAAGATGTCCAGGTTGGCGGCAAACTCGAGTTTGACTTGTACGCCGGTGCTTCTGGGCCCTCTATTGTCCAGAACGAGGCGACGCTCCAGTTGCGCCACGCCTACTTCACCATCCAATCCAGCAACACCAAACTGCTTGCCGGTCAGAGTTGGGACCTGATTTCACCGCTGAACCCAGCCACTCTGAACTATGCGGCACTGTGGGGTTGCGGCAACATTGGCTATCTTCGCCCTCAGGTCAGCTTGTGGCACACCATTCAGTCCAGCGAGCAAACGGATGTCACCCTTGCGGGCGGCTTCTTCCGTACGATCGGGAGTGATCTGACCCCGACTCTGCTGACTCTTGCTCTTGCAGGCGATACAATAAGCGATGGAGACGATGACGGCACCGATGCTGGCATCCCCTCCTTCCAGGGGCTGTTTGAGGTAAAACATAACTTCCCAACTGGGGCATCTGTTCGCGTTGGCGCTTCCGGGCTTTGGGGGCAGTTGAAAGCTGAAACCAACCAGGGCAATTCCCAGAAGTACGAAAGCTGGGCTGCAGTCGGCCACGTCATGGTTTCATTCCCTAACGGTTCTGGGTTTGCCGGCGAGGCATTCACCGGCATCAATCTGGGCAGCTACTTTGGAGGTATTCTGCAAAGTAGCACAATCGATGGGGTGGAGTCTCTTGGCGGTTGGGCCTCGGCCTGGGTTAAGCCGTCGCCAAAGGTCAAACTTGCGGCCGGCTTCGGACTGGATGATCCGAAAGACGACGACATCGTCAGCGGTCGCTCGAAAAACACGAGCTACTTCGGCAACATCCGTTACTACATCGTGCCGCAGGCTTCGATCGGCCTGGAAGTGTCCCAGTGGGAGACTGAGTACAAAAGTGCCGAGACCGCCAAGAATTTCCGGGCCCAGACGTCATTTATCTTGAACTTCTGATTCCGTGCGCGGCGGATGTCCCCGTCCGCCGCGTTTCGCTGCAAACACCAGGCGAACGGCGGACGAGGACGTCCGCCGTTCACAGGATTTAGACCTTTGTCACCGCCTCCGAATCGGTTCCGCCCTATAGTTGCTGCGCTGCCGGCAACCGGTTGAATTAGATTGTTCACTATTTATACAGTAACGATCATAAAGCCCGCTTTGGACAAGCCGAGGGGGTGTTAATTGGGGATGTTCATGGACAAAGCGCAAAAGAACACAACTAACTGCTAAACATAGAGAGGGGTCGAAATGAAAAAACCAATCACTCTTATTGCCGCCTCGGTTCTGAACGTGGATCACCGCGGACTTTGGGCTTGGCCAACATACAATAACATAAAAATACAATAAACGGAGGTAGTAACTATGCTCAAGAACCTCAAAATTGGGACAAAGCTGGCTCTTGGCTTTGGTGTTGTCCTGGTGCTGTTTGTTTTTGTCGGAGTCTACAATTACATGGGCTTTGACACTGTTAAAGAGCAGGCAGCCCATGTTGAGGAGGCCGGCGGCAACAAGACGTTCATGGTTGAAAAGGAAGTCGATCATCTAAAATGGATAAGCGGCCTCTCCGAGTTGTTCCTGGATGACGAGGTCAATACGGTGACCGTCCAGACGGACGACCACAAGTGCGGCCTTGGCAAATGGCTCTATGGGGAAGAAACGAGGGAGTTGACTGCTAACGATCCGCAGTTGGCGTCACTTCTGGAGAAATTCAAAGAGCCGCACCACCAGTTGCACGCCTCGGCTATTCATATCGGAGAGACGTACGTCGGCTTCGATATGAACTTGAAGTCGCTTCTGGCCAACAGGTGGATTGACCACCTGAACTGGAACAAGCACGTTGCAGGCTCGATACTGGAGAAGCAGGTATTCGACGGCGGGATCGACCCGCACCAGTGCGCCTTTGGCAAGTGGTACTATTCCTATAAGGCGGAGAATCCCGAGTTTGGAAAGCTGCTGAACGAGTGGGAAGATCCGCACAAGGTGCTGCACTTATCTGCCGCCAAAATCGTCGAGGCGCAGAAGAAGGGCAACTTTGGTCAGGCCCAGGAAATATACTACAACGAAACCCATCCTGCTCTGGCTCACCTGGAGAGCGTTTACCACAAGACGTACGGGTGGATAGACGAGATGGCTGCCAAGCAAGAGGAGGCCAAGGGCATCTACGCCGCCGAGACAAAGGAGGCACTCCAAGAAACGCAGGCGATTCTGGCCGAGATAAAGCAACATTTTACGTCAGGAGCAGAGAAAGCCGGCGAGGAAATGTATGCCACAGTGGAGCAAACAGTACAGATAATGGTCATCCTCTTGATAGCCAGCATCCTTGTTGGTGTGTTCGCTTCTTTCTTCATTACCCGCGGCATCACCAAACCGATTAACAAAGTGGTCGGCGCCACCGAGCAGATGAACGAGGAGCTTGGGGAACTTGAAAAAGTTATCGAAACTATAGCAAACAATGACCTCACTCAGGAAATCCGTGAAACTCATGCAGAGTCCCTCAACATTGACTCCAAGGACGAAGTCGGCATGCTCGTTAAGGCCATTGAGAAGAGTCTTGCCGCCAAAGACGCAATGACGACCTCTATGAGAAAGATGAGCGATAATCTCGGCGGCATGATTCGTCAGCTCACCGGCAACGCCACGGAGCTGGTTTCGGCAGCCACCGAAATCTCATCTTCCTCCGAGCAGATGTCCAAGGGCGCCCAGGATCAGACCCAGCAGGTCAGTCAGGTCTCTTCGGCTATCGAGGAAATGACCGCCACCATCGTGCAATCCTCCAAAAACGCCGGCGAGGCCACTGACGCCTCCAAGAATGCCTCTGAGACCGCCACTACCGGCGGACAGATTGTCAGCGACACTATCCAGGGGATGCAGAAAATCGCCGACACGGTGCGTGAGTCGTCTGACTCAATTGCCAAGCTGGCCAAGTCCGCCGACCAGATCGGCGAGATCATTGGCGTCATTGATGACATTGCCGACCAGACTAACTTGTTGGCCTTAAATGCCGCTATCGAAGCGGCCCGAGCGGGCGAACAGGGTCGCGGCTTTGCAGTAGTGGCTGACGAGGTGCGTAAGCTCGCCGAGCGTACCGGCAAAGCAACCGGCGAGATCACGGGAATGATCAAGGGTATCCAGCAGGGTACCGAAGAGGCGGTCCACTCGATGGAGGCCGGCATTCAAGAGGTTGACAAGGGTCGTGAACTGGCTGATATAGCCGGCGCCAGCCTCAACGAGATCGTCAACATGTCGCAGCTCGTGATGGACCAGATCCAGCAGATAGCCACCGCTGCGGAGGAGCAGTCGACAGCCGCCGAGCAGATCTCCAAGAACGTTGAGCATATCTCATCGGTAACCAAAGAGACAGCCACAGGCGCAGAGCAGTCGGCCACAGCCGCCGAGGAATTGAACCGCCAGGCTGAAGACCTCAAAGAAATGGTCGGCCAGTTCAAGATCAAGGAGAACGCGTAGCCGACCAGGCGCCGCGAGGCAGTCCTAACGGCAATAAACCAGGTGGGCGGGCTTTCAGAGCCGCCCACCTGCAACATAAGGAGAGACAGATATGGCTGACCAGGATAAAGAACGGCTGGACGAACTAATTCAGCTTGTCACATTCCATCTGGGGCGGGAGGAATTCGGGATCGATATCCTCAAGGTCCAGGAAATCAATCGGATGGGGGAGATTACGAAGGTCCCGCAGACCCCTCACTACTGTGAAGGTGTGATAAACCTGAGAGGCAAGGTGATCCCGGTTATCGATCTTCGCAAGAAGTTCGAAATGGACGTCGAGGAATGGACCAAGAACACCCGTATAGTCGTTTGCGACGTCGACAGCAACGTAATCGGCATGATCGTGGACGCTGTTGAGGAAGTTCTCCGTATCCCCAGTTCAACTATCGAGCCGGCACCGAAGATTGTGACCACCGTCAACTCCGATTACATCAAGGGCGTGGCAAAACTCGAGGAACGCTTGCTTATCTTTTTGGATATTTCCAGAATTGCCGGGGAAATGACCCAGGAGATCAGGCAATTAGAACAAGTTTCCGCTTAATAACCGGCGGATTTATAGGTTCTTCAACAGGGGCGTGTGGGGGAGCTTCCGATTTTCTTCCGCGCGCCTTTCTATATGTCTTATACCTTAACTACGCACTCACCAATGCCCTCGGCCCGGCAGAGCGCACCTCTGGCGGCGTTTGATCTTCAAACTGCCGGAAGTTTTCTGTGAATAGACGGGCCAGCTCACGGGCCTTTTTGTCATACGCCTCTTTGTCAGCCCAGGTATTTCTCGGCTTGAGAATCTCAGCCGGCACTCCCTTGCAGTCGATAGGCACCTGGACTCCGAAAACGGGATCTTCTTCGAAACGCCCCTTGCTGAGACTGCCGTCAAGAGTGGCGTTTAACAGCGCCCGCGTGTACTTGATCTTCATTCGTTCTCCCACGCCATACGGCCCGCCGCTCCAGCCGGTATTGACCAGCCAGCAGTCGACTTTGTGCTCGTTGATCCTTTGCGCCAGTAGCTCAGCGTAGCGAGAGGGATGTAGAACCATAAACGGCGCCCCAAAGCAGGCCGAGAAGGTCGCCTGTGGCTCTTTGATACCGGCTTCCGTGCCGGCCACCTTGGCGGTATAACCGGAGATGAAATGATACATGGCCTGCTGGGGTGTAAGCCTCGATATGGGAGGAAGAACACCAAAGGCATCGGCCGTTAGCATAATGATGTTCTTGGGATGCTCGGCCATGCTTTCTCTCAAAGCGTTCGGGACATGGCTCAACGGATACGCTGCTCGGGTGTTTTCGGTAAGGCCGGCATCGTTGAGGTCAAGCCGTCTGGTGATGGCATCGATGCCGACATTTTCAAGGATGGTGCCGAATTGGCGTGTCGTTTCATATATTTCAGGCTCGGATTCTTCTGAAAGGTTGATCACCTTGGCGTAGCAGCCGCCCTCAAAATTAAACACGCCTGAAGGACTCCACCCGTGCTCGTCGTCACCGATCAGCTTACGATTCGGATCGGCTGACAGGGTGGTCTTGCCGGTGCCGGAAAGGCCAAAAAAGAGAGCGACGTCGCCATCCGGGCCGACGTTGGCGCTGCAGTGCATCGAGAGGACGTTCTCTTGGGGCAGAAGGTAATTCAAGACGGTGAAAACTGACTTCTTTATCTCTCCACCATAGCTGGTGCCGCCAATAAAAACGATCTTGCGGCTCAAATTGAGGATGATAAAGGCCTCCGAGTTGGTGCCGTCAAGTTCGGGGATAGCCTGGAAGTTGGGCACGTGGAGCACCGTAAACTCCGGCACATGGTCAACCAGTTGCTCCGGTTCGGCCTGGATGAACATATTGCGGGCAAACAGATTGTGCCAGGCCGTTTCGGTTATCACCCTGATCGGCAGGCGATATTTTGGGTCATACCCGGCCAAGCAGTCCTGCACGTACAAATCCCGTCCCTGCAAATAGGCCAAAAGCCTTCTAAACAGGAGTTCAAACTTCTCTGACGAAAACGGCTTGTTTGCCGGCCCCCACCAGACGTTGCCGGTGGTCTGGGGCTCCTCAACGATAAACTTGTCTTTGGCCGCACGGCCGGTGTGCAGCCCGGTTCGCACCACGACCGGCCCCAGATGCGCCACACACCCCTCGCCGTTGCGGATTATCTCCTCGTACAGCATGGGGGTGTTGTGGTTCCAGTGAGCCTTGCGGATATTGGTTATGCCGTGGTTTTCCAGACCATACTTGCTAAACAAACGCTTTACTACCATGTTTCTACTCCTTTGATGGAAATTGTCGTCAATTATCGATTCTTAGAATATTCATCGGATATTTGCACTGAATATCTATTCTTTAACTGATATTCCCTATCTCCCCTTGCAGTGTAAGGCTCCCATGTTCGTTATGAACTTTCAGCGCTCAGACATAGGGGAGCTTCTTGTTCAACCGGGCACGCGCAGTAACGGCACACCTTACCGGAAGGGACTAACTGCCGGGCTGTTGCCTTGACTCATCACTGCTGTCAGCCTTCGGACGCCCCCTGATAATCAGCGCAATGGGAATCAGTACGCAGTAGCCCAGCACCAGCAAGATCGGCGCCAAGGTAATCGAACCCTGTCCGAGGGTGACGTATCCGATTATTATGACCACCAGCGCCAGGGCAAAAACTAAGTAGTTCCTCTTACCGAAGGGCCATTTAACCTGATCTTGTCTTTCCTTGGCCGGTTTTTTCGTTTTCACTGCCATGCCTTACCTCACCGGTATTAAACTCAAAAGGCGGCTTTTGTCAAGCCCTTTTGACGGTTGTCGTTTCTTCCTGATCAAAACCTTTATACCGCGGCCACAGGCCGGCGGCCCAGATGAACATCAGCATCTGGCGAACTTCCTCGTCGGCGAAAGTAGCTTCAAAAAGGGAAGTCACAAAAAACACGACAGAGCCGACCAGCGCCGCCAGGGCCAAGGTTCCATCCGGCTCCGCCTTCCGCCTCATTCGCCAGCCTTTCCAAAAGTAGCCGAGGGCGGCCAGCCACATCCCCAAAAAAAAGACAGCCCCTGGTACGCCTGAAATGGCAGCGACATTAAGCAGATCGTTGTGGGCATGGACATGTTTTCGCTTCTCGGGGATGTCGACTCGCAAGTGTGAGGAATAGGCGGCTTTGAAATTCCCCTGCCCAACACCGAAAATGGGATTTTCTTGAATC
>Ga0114930_10003960_pt1 | contig 12682 bp, 9 predicted proteins | sample AnhtaG_FD_87300 | JGI IMG/M metagenome (GOLD analysis project Ga0114930, IMG submission 87300) | Deep subsurface microbial communities from Anholt, Denmark to uncover new lineages of life (NeLLi) - Anholt_01485 metaG | ecosystem: Environmental > Aquatic > Marine > Oceanic > Sediment | place... | reverse complement strand
TCTTCCTTTCTTGGTATAATAGACCTTCTCATTTGTTTGTTTTTCCAGAGTATCAGTTACCTCCCTTTCGCTTCTAAGGCTTTCTTCGACTTCTCTCTCCTTTTGAATCAACCTTCCGCTGGGGATATAATATTTAGCTGTAGTTAGCTTCAAGGCAGTGTTGTTTTTAAGCTCAAATAGTGTCTGCACCGCTCCTTTGCCAAAGGTGGTATCACCTAAGACCAAACCCCAGTCCTGGTCCTGAATAGCACCTGCCACAATCTCTGAAGCTGAGGCGGAGCCAAAATCTACTAAGACAATCAAAGGAGATTTATCAAAAATAGGTTGAGCTTGGGAGTAAAACTTTTTGGAATCAGAACCTTTCCTGCCTTTGATCTCAACTATGAGTTCCCCTTTTTTAAGAAAAAGCTCTGCCACCTTTACAGCCTCTTGCAAAAGCCCGCCTGGATTTCCTCTTAAATCTAAGATCAATCCTTTAATTTTTTTGGATTTTAACTCGTTTAGAGCTTCCTTTAATTCGCCGGGTGCATTTTCTGAGAACCTGATCAATCTGATATACCCGATTCCATCTTCTATTTCTCCTGAAAATGCAACGCTTTTTATCTCTATCACATCCCTTTTTAGGTTGAATTCCAGAGGTTCCCTAATTCCTTCCCTTAAAATAGTAAGCTTAACCGTGGTGCCTTTAGGACCTCTGATCTTCTGCTGAGCCTCCTCCCCGGATAAACCCTTAGCTGACATATCATCTATCCTGATAATCTTATCCCCGGCCTTAATCCCAGCCTTATAAGCCGGAGTACCCTCTAAGGGGGAGATAACTGTGGGATAACCATCCCTTATAGCAATCTCCATCCCCACTCCCTGAAACTTTCCTTTACTTGCCTCTAAAAGTCCTTTGAACTCTTTTTTGTCTAAATATTCAGAGTATGGGTCTAAATCAGCCACCATCCCTGAAACCCCATCCCGGATAAGCTTTTCCTTCTCTATCTTATTAACATAATTGGAACCTATCAGAGATGCCACCTCATCCAGTCCACTGATTTTTTCTATGGGCAGAAATCTAAAAGTGCTGTTCAGAAGTAAAATCAGAACCGCAACCACCAAGATTAAGAGAACAAAAATTGAGCTTTTCATCCTTATCTCAGGCATCTTTACTCCCATCTATATGGTTTTCTCCCTGAGGAAATAATCTACTGCTTTTTTAATCTTATCCCACACCTCTCCAATTTCGCCTGACCCCTCGATCACCCTGAACCTCTTTTTCTCTTTTTGAGCAATTTTAAGGTACCCCTCTCTAACTTTTTTATAAAAATCTATCTTCTCTTTTTCGATTCTGTCTTTTTTCTTATCATTTAGTCTCATCCTCTTTGTGAAAACCTGAATGGGAATATCAATCAAAATAGTTAAATCAGGTTTAAACCTGGAAACAGAAACCCTGTTAAGAGACTCTATCATCTTTTTATCAATACCTCTGCCATATCCCTGATAAGCTAAGCTGGAATCATAAAAACGATCACAGATTACAACTTTGCCTTGTTTTAAAGCGGGTAGGATTATTTTAGAAACAAGTTGAGCTCTGGAAGCCATATAAAGTAATAGTTCAGACAAAGGATTCATCCCGGTATTCTTAGATGATAAAAGGATTTTGCGGATGCTCTCAGAAACCTTCTCCCCGCCCGGCTCTCTCAAAAGTATCACCTTATGACCTTTTCTTCTCAGATAACTTTTAAGTTTTTTTGCCTGCGTAGTCTTCCCGGAATAATCGATCCCTTCAAAAGTAATCAGGATGCCTTTCATAATATTTTAGCTTTATTATTTATGTTTTTTTGTAGGGCAACCCTTCAGGGTTGCTTCCTTTTGCTTTCGCAAGACTGAAGTCTCAAGACCTTGATGGCCTTGCCCTACGTGAAGCTGGAATGTATCCGCCTAAGGCGGATAGCTTTACCTTTGGTCAACCTAAAGGTTGACACTCCATTGAGGGTTCGACTCTTCGACTCAAATTGATTCCTCCTCTATCCTGGGTGACACAAGGGTCATACCTGATTTGAAAAACCTCCATTCAAAACAAAGAGGTGATTCTCACCACCTCTTATAATTTAAAATTTCAATCTATTTTCATCCCTGCCTATCTTTTTTTCTCAGTAGCTTTTCTTTTTTCAACTGCAGGCTTCTTAGTATATTTCTTGATATACTCCTCGGTTTGTTCTCTTGCTTTCTCATCCGTGAACTGTAGGGGAGGAGATTTCATAAAATAAGCTGAAGGGGCTTCGATCGCCCCGGAAAGTCTGTTATCTAACGCCAGCTTACAGCATCTGACCGCATCGATAACCACCCCGGCAGAGTTCGGTGAATCCCAGACCTCTAATTTCAACTCTAAATTCAAAGGAACATCTCCGAAGGTCTTCCCCTCTAATCTGATATAGGCTGTTTTACGGTCTAATAACCAGGCAACATAATCAGAAGGTCCTATATGCACATTATCTCTACCTAAGTCATAATCTAACTGGGAGGTAACTGCATTGGTCTTGGAGATCTTCTTGGATTCCAGCCTGGCTCGCTCCAGCATATTAAGGAAATCGGTATTTCCACCTACATTCAATTGATAGGTTCTCTCTAATCTTACCCCTCTGGTGCGAAAAAGACGGGTCAGAACCCGATGAACAATAGTAGCTCCAACCTGAGATTTTATATCATCTCCTATCACCGGAAGATTTCGGTCCGCAAACCTTTTCTGCCAGTATTTCTCCCTGGCGATGAAAACCGGAATACAGTTGATAAAACCACAACCTGCATCCAAGACCTGCTCCACATACCATTTAGTTGCTTCCTCGCTTCCTACCGGGAGAAAATTGACCACCACATCAGTTTTGGTCTCTTTAAGAATTTTTACAATATCTGCTGTAGATCCCGGGGCCTTCTCAATTATTTTGGAAAGATACTCACCCAAACCATCATGAGTCATCCCTCGGTGAACCGGAACACCCTGATTGGAAACCGAGCAGAATTTGTAGGTGTTGTTGGGCCAGGTGAAGATCGCCTGACTCAAGTCCTTTCCTACCTTGTTCTTGTCTATATCAAAGCAAGCTGAAAACTCGATATCCCGGATATGATACCCTCCTAAATTCACATGCATTATCCCGGGAATGAACTGGTTTTCTCTGGCGTTCTTGTAATATTTGACTCCTTGAACAAAGGAGGAGGCACAATTCCCCACACCTATTATTGCCACCCTTACTTTGCCCATTCTTTTCTCCTTTCCTTAGATTCCTTGAGCTTCATCTAATCTTTTTTTAATATAGATAATTCTCTGTATAACGGTTATATTAGCAAAAATAGCGATTATCCACAAAGAGAGCACCAAAAAAAAATTATTAGTCCCGGGGATTGAGCCCAAGATAGCTCCAGCGGCTAAATAGGTGATCCTCTCCTGGCGCTGCATAATACCCACCTTGCATTCTATGCCTAACCCTTCTGCCCGGGCACGGGTATAGCTTACCATAAAAGAGCCGGCAATAGCCAAAATTATCACCAAAACCATATATGAACCCCTCATCAAAAAATAGGTAGAAAGCCCTAAGAAGATCAAAACCTCAGAATAACGATCGATGCTGGAGTCAAACAGAGCCCCGAACTTGCTGACTTTCTTAGTCTCCCGTGCAAGCCTGCCATCCAGCACATCACAGATCCCGGCTAAGATAACCATTATCCCGGCATAGAAGAATCTACCCTGCATGAAAAAAAAGGCTGAAAGGATACTGAAACCCAATCCAGCATAGGTCACCCCATGAGGATGGATCTTCAAGTTTATTAAAAGCTTTGCTAAAGGCTCAATTACGGTTAGAAATCCATTCACTAAATATTTATTTAAAAGTTTGATCTCAGCCATAAAACAAATTTTAAAGTCTCAAAATATCATTTCGATTCAACCAAGTCAAGGGAAAAATCCTTCTCCTCAAAGGCGTAGTCTTCTCTCTTTCTCCAAAAGTGTTCCATTTTATCTATCAGATAAAGGCTGAAAATACCTACCAGAATCCCGGCTAAAACATCTAAGAAATAATGAAACCGACCCCAGACTGTGCCAATAAAAAGGCTGAGGATCAAAGGTCCCAAAAGATAAAACAGTCTCCGGGTATACCGGTAAGTAAAGACAAAGACCACACAGGCAATCGCCACATGTGAGCTGGGCATACACCCACCGTGTAACCCACCCACCTTGACCACCCACTGGGTTAACGGCACAAAGACAAAACCTTTGATCGGAACCTGATGTAAAGTTGATAGAGCATACCGGGGCCCTTCAACCGGGAAAAAGATAAAACCTAAATAGGAGATATAAAAAGCCACGGCTGAGGCAAAAACCATACTATCGAACTCCCTTATCTTCCCACCAAAATAGAGAGCTATCCCTGAAACAGGCAGAAGAAAATAGTAGGAGAAATAAGCCATTAAAAAATATTCATTCAGGATCGGGAAAGAAATCTTCTCCAGCCAGACCGTGGGGTAATTTCCCAAGAGGGTTAATTCCAAATTATTGATCCAGAAATCAAAAAAGCCCGGGAAGATCAGATGAATTAAATAACGGGTCTCCTCATACAGAAAAGTGAAAAGAAAGACTGGATACCAGTGCCTTAAAAATCTGGCAAATCTTCCATAAGGAAAAGACAAAAATCTCACCATCAAAAGAATCAGAACTGTAATTGAGAAATTGAAAATAAGATAATAAGGCCAGAAAGGTTGGTTATGCCTGAAAAAAATAATTATAAAGCTTAAAACTAAAAGGTAGATTATAGTCGCCCAGTCAACTGGAAAAAAGGAAGGCCTTTTTTTCATTATTTACTTTACTGGCAGATTATATTCATATATTTTTCAAACTGTCTTCAGTCCGATTTTGTCATCAAGACCCAAAATCGGGGATCCATCGGGTCGTGTCTTTACGCCACTAAAGTGGCTACGAACAAGAAAAAGCTATATGCTTTTCCAACCGACTTCAGTCTGGTCTTATGCCCCGCCAGAGATAGGGCTATGAAGGTATGAAAATTGTTCTAACTGACTTCAGTCAGGTTTCACACCTATGAACAATAGCAGATTGTATTCATACTAAAAATTCGTTTACCTTTTCCCCTCTACAATTATAACAAACTCTCCTCTGAGTTTGGTGGCTTTAAAGTATGCCTCTATCTCCGTTAACTTCCCCCTTTTAACCTCCTCGAACTTTTTGGTCAACTCTCGAGCTACGCAGACTCTTCTGTCTCCCAGTATATTTATAAGCTCCTCTAAGGTTACCAAAATACGGTGAGGTGATTCGTAAAAGATCAGGGTTCTTTTTTCTTCAGACAATTCTAAAATTCTTTTTCTTCTTTTCCCGGCTTTGGCTGGAAGAAAACCTTCGAAGACAAATTTATCCGTAGGCAAACCCGAAATTACCAGTGCGCAGACAAAGGCAGTAGGTCCTGGCACAGATTCTACCTTTATCCCTCCCTGAATAGCTAATTTGACTAAAAGGAAAGCCGGATCAGATATACCCGGGGTGCCTGCATCTGAGACCAAGGCGATTGACTTTCCGGATTTCAATTCCTGAAGCAGGGAATGAACTTTTTTCTCTTTATTAAAATCATGATAGCTGGTAAATCGATTGGAGATCGAATAATTTTTAAGGATAAACCCTGTCTTTCTGGTATCCTCTGCGGCGATTAAATCAACTTCTTTCAACACTCTCAGAGCTCTAAGAGTTATATCCTCTAAATTTCCAATTGGAGTACTGACCAGATAGAGGGTCCCTGAATTTTTGAATGCTGTTTTCATTTGCAACTTTATTTTTTAGGCTACAAGAATTTCTTTAGTAGGGACCCAGTCATCACCCTTTTTCTCTAAAGGAATCTTCCCCTTCTTTTTATATCCCCAGAAGAGCTCATAAAGATAAGGCAGGGATAATTGAAAGAGCTTCTTAGGCCTTAGGTAGAAGGAAAGATAAGCCCGGATGATCAACCTCTGCAGCTCCTTAGGAGTGATCTTGTCCAAGCGGATAACCGGCTGACCTCCCCAGAAGATCTCCCAGTTATCGGACAAAAGCTTATGTTTCACTGAGTCGTAAAGCTTGGTCCCAGGATAGGGGGTTAAAATGGAGAATTGGGCATAAGCTGGGTCAAGCCTTTTAGCAAAGCGGATAGTTTTTTTGACCATCTCCTTAGTCTCCTCCAATCCCCCGATTATAAAGCTTCCCCAGACATCGATCTTATTTTTCTTTAAGATCTCCACACCCTTAAAAACACTTTCTGCCTCTAACTTTTTGCCAAAACCGTCTAAGGTTTCTTGCTCTGCACTCTCAAACCCAATGAAAACCTGCCTTAGCCCGGCTTTGCCCATCAACTCGACCATCTTCTCATTTTTTACGATAGTGTCAATTCTGGAGAAAGCCCACCATTCTATATCCCAGCCTCTTCGGAGTATCTTTTCGCAGAAATCTATAACCCTGTGCGGGTTCAAGGTAAAATTATCATCCAAAAAGGAGATCGCTCGATAACCGTAACGATTGTAAAGAACTGAGACCTCCTCTATGATGTTCTCAACAGATCTGGTTCTCCACTTTATCCCGGAGAACTCGGAACAGGAGCAGAAATCGCAGTTGAAAGGACACCCCCTGGAGGTTACCATGGTAGCACTATACCTTTTCCCCATATTAAGAGTATATAGATTCAAAGGAAGAAGGTCCCGGGCGGGGAAAGGTAAAAAATCCAGATTTTGAATAAAAGGACGCGGAGGATTCTTATCCCAAGTTCCATTGTTTTTGTAGGAAAGCCCGCCCACCTTCTCTATTTCCCCTCCATTTTCCAATGTCTCCACTAAATCCAGTATACCATATTCACCCTCTCCTCTTATCACATAATCGGCCGAATCAGAAGTCAAAATCTCCTTATCGAAGAAAGCAGCATGTGGTCCGCCCATCACTACTTTAACCTTATACTTCATAGCCATCTGAGCGATCTTCTGAGAGATAGGATAACGTGTGGTATCTACTGAAATTCCAACTAAGTCGAAGTCCTGGTAAGGTAGAAAAAGGTAATCAAAGGGCTCTACATTCAGGTCCACGATCCTCACCTGATGACCTTTCCCTTTTAGGACACTGGCTAAATATGCTAGGCCCAAAGGGGGAAGCTTGAGCCCGATGCGGTGATAAAAGTTAATCGCCGGTGGGTTTACTAAAAGTATCTTCATCTTATTTTTGCTCCATTAATTTTTTCAAAGCTATCTCAGCTCCATCTCCAGCCAGTTAATGTCAAAGAAATCTTCCTCTTTTACATCCTAAGATCCAAATTGGAAAACCAAGTCCTTCTTTCAAAATTATTCTATGATACGAAAAATTAAAGATTACGCAAGAGAAAAATTAAGAACTTTTTTACTTTACAGTAAAAAGTTATCGAATTTTTTAGAGAGAACGATTTCCGGAAGTTTCTATTTTTAATTACAACAGTGATTTGTGGGAAATTGAAGACCCCCTGAGATAAAAGGAAGTGCCGGAGCCCGGAATTGAACCGGGACAGTGATGAATCACCGAGGGATTTTAAGTCCCTTGCGTCTACCTATTCCGCCACTCCGGCATGTAAAACAGTTATTAGTTTGTAGTCCTCCTCACCCCCAAAAGACATTTTTCTACATCTCCAAGAAGAATAATTATATAGAAACACCTGTCCTTGTCAAGCTCTCTTTTTGAATTTTGTTATAGCAAGATTAAAATGTCCTAATTTCTGCAAAGTTAAAATGTCCTGTTTTCATGTTTTAGTTAGCAGCATCTTTTTTTCTTTTTGGCCACCATTTTCTTTTTGTTCATACGATGTAAGTTGTGGATTAACTTTAAACTTTCGCCAGGGATGATCCGCTGGAGGTATATAGACCGTTTTAAGTTTTAATCTGGGTAGTTTTGGAGTCTCTTCTATTCTCTTAGACCTGGTGTTAATCTCTTTTCCTATGGATCCAAATTCGGAAAACTTCAAGATGGTATCTTTGTAGCTTATTAGCATAGAGCCATCTATCCTATCTTCTACCATCACCTTCTTGGTTCTTACATTATCCTTTATCTGTCCGAATTTGGATCCTGTGGAATAGAGCTTGTTATTATGTGCTACTCCGCCAGAGGCGGATTCCTTAAAGCCCTTTCGGTCTTAACACACAATATTCTATCAAGGTCAAGTTCTCCGGGAAGAGGTCTATGAAGATCAAGCTCTTCTGCCACCCTAAGGCTGAATCGCTTGTTATATATGGGCAGATAGTATCTTAAAAATCGATTGGCTTCTTCTATGGTCTTAATACCTTTCAGCCTCAGCTCTTTTATAAGGCGATCCTGGAAGGTCCTGAATTGTCTTTCTATCCTGCCCTTAGCCTGAGGTGAATGGGCATAGATGACCTCAACCCCCAACTCCTTAAAAGCCCTGGCAACCTCACTCAACGGCTGTACACCCTCGAGCTGATCTTCTAAGGAAGGCTTCTTGGTTGATTTATAGGTGGTGTGCTTATCTAAATATACGCTTATGGGGATACCATATTTTTTGATATAGCGTTTAAAACTATCCAGGGCCGGGATAGTGCCTTCATAAAGATAAAATCTGGCGAAGACATTGCCAGTGGCATCATCCACATACCCCATAAGAACACATTCCGGACCTCTACCCTCAAGCCAATCATGGTGGGAGCCGTCTATCTGTATCATCTCCCCAAAGTAACGCTTCCTCTCCCGCCACTGGCGATGATCCGCCTTAGGCGGACTTTTTCGACCCCTGTACCCTATCCCCTTCTCCCTAAGCCAGTTCCTTAAAGTCTCACGACTTAATCGGATCTTATCTATCTCAAAAAGCTTTTCTGTCGCCAAGGTCGGACCAAATCCTTCATACCTCTCCCTATAAAGATCGATAACTCTTATTCTTATCTTATCTGGTATCATATTATGCGATGGTTTTCCTCGAGATCTGTGGACTATCCCCTTGTCGCCTTCTTCTAACACCCGTCTTATTATCCTCCTAACCTGCCTATCGCTTAAATCTAATATCTCAGCCGCCTCTACCTGAGTTAAACGCTTATCTATTGCCTGGTGTATCACATTTACCCTCTTTATCTCCTCCTGACTCATCCTTATTATGTCCTTTCCTGCCATAATATCCTCCTTTGAAAAAAGATATTACGGCAATCTCAAAATAGGACATTTCTACTTTGCTAAAACAGGACATTATTATATTGCGATTACACATTTTTTGTTTTTGGCTAATTTCTAAATTCTTTAGGAGTTTTCAACACGCTGTTTCCATTCTTCATTCTTACAGACTTACAGAAAAAGATAAGGTTTAGATAAGTATTACTCTCCATTTGTCAAAAATAAATTAATTGAGTTTTTTCTTACCATTTTCTTCTCCTTCAATCCTTAATCTATAGTAATTAATTATCCTCAAACTGAACAGGTGTTTTGTAGTTAATAGACGAATGGGAATACAGACTGTTAAATTAAATCTATCATTCCAGCTCTTTTATCACCCCTTTAATATCCAGAATCATTCGCTCATCTAAGTTCTGATTGTGTCCGCCAAAACTTTTATCCTTTTCCATCAAATCCAATCTTTCCTGGACATAATCGACTACCTTTACCTGTTCAGAACTTAATTTTTCTTTTTTCTTTATCTGTAGAACAAAATCCTTAATCTTTTCCAATTCTGTCTTATCCTCTTTCTGTTGGTTGTCCAAAATCTCAATATATTCCTTCTCATGACAATTCGCACAGGCATCTCTAACTATCTTTGAGGTTTGTTGAAATTTAATCTCTAAATGACAGTCCTTACAATCCAAATCCGTCATAGGAGCGGGGATGGAATCATAGTCTAAGACCTTAACCCCTTTACGGAATTTCTCTTGAACCGGATGACAGGTCTGGCAGTCCTCTCTTTTGCCATGATGGCAGTTACTACAACTTTCTTTCTTTAAAATTAACTCACCATGTATCCTCTGATTTGAATGACAGTTACCACAGGGTAGATTTGCCTTGACTAAATGAGCTTGATGAGGGAAAAGCATCCCCAAAGCTGAAACTGTTTTGGTCTCGATCCCCAAATGACAGGTATAACATTCTGATTTAGGAGTTATCGAAGGCAAGGATAAAGCTGGAACCTGATATTTAGAACCCAGTGCTTTCATACCTTCTTTGAGCTTCTGGTTGGCAACTTCCAAAAGATGGATAGAATATTTTATATTGTGTACCCCTTTACCCTCTTTAACCAGTTCTATATTATCTTTAGCTTCTTCTAACAACCTCTTACCTTTCAAATAAGCTTCTCCCCTCTTAGTTGTTATCTTCAGCTCAGACTCAGCCCGGTTTAAAGCTGGGAGGATTTGAGAGAGCGCCTCTCCTATAACCCTTTCCCATTCCTCTAAGATCTGTCCGTAATCAGCCCCATGGCAGGAGATACAGGCGGCGGGTGAGGCAAAGGCAGTCTTCCCTTTGAATTCGTCTCCTTTATGAGAGATATGGCAACCAGTACAGCTAACTCGCATAAGGAACATAGGGTCTGGCATCTGCTCTGTTCCCTTTCCGCCAGTCCCTATGAAAAGCTCCTTCTGAGCAGCGTGATGTCCTGGATGACAGGAGCTGCAATCCACCTCGATCGACTTAGCCATAGCTACCATCTTATGGTTGATCTCCTCATGACATCTCAGACAATCTACCTTATGACTGGCCACATGATACATATGCATCAGGAAAACATCCTGGTATTTATCAAGACGTTCCGGCTCGGTATGACAGCTAAAGCACCTTTCTTTGGAGACTCCTCCTTCCCCCTGCACCACATCTAAATGGCATTTCATACAGTCTATCCCTAATTTGACTGACTCCTTATGGTCAAATGTTATCCCCTGGTATTCCACCACAGAGGTTGGAACCCCATGGCAGGAGGGGCATCCGCCCAAGGGCTTTTCCCCTTCTACCTCTTTAAAATGGCAGAGGAAACAGGTGTTGTTAGTAACAGTCATATGGACTCTCTGAACTATCTGAGAATGACAGCTGGTACAGCGCAGTTTCTTTCCCCTTTTCATTTCAACCAGATGAGGAGTGTGGTCGAAAAGGATATTCCCAAAACTAACCTTCCCCTGAAGGAGCCTTCTGTCGTGACAGTCAGACCTGAGACAACTCTGGTCACTTATCTCCACCCAGGGCCTGCTTTTCCCATAGGTACCAGTAACATATTTAGCCACTGAGACCAAGGCTTCGAACTTCCCCCTCAACTCACTTTCTATTCCCGGTGGATAATGACAATCCACACAGGAAACCATATTGTGGGTGGAGGTTTTCCAGCCGTCATAATAGGGACGCATATAATGACAGGTGATGCAAAATTCTGGCTTGGCGCTGTATTCAACGCCGATGAAAGTCAGGATAACACCAAAAACTATAATGACCAAAAAAACTTTGCCCGCTCTGACTATTCTCTTTTTGAATTTTTCCTGCCTAAAAAAATCCAGTTTCATTTTTTTACCTTTTTATATCTATACGGAATAAAACCGACACCCCAGAGAAGAGGCATCGGTTTTAAAGGTATTCTGCTTCTTGAGATCGGCTAAACCATTTATTGAAAAATTATACCCTTTCTTTTTCCTTCTCCTTTGATAACTCGAATTCCTTATCTGCTCTTTTCACCTTCACATAAAGAATCACCACCACGAAAAAGATAAAAAGCCAGACAATCCCCAATCCCACCTTTCTCAATCGCAAAGATTCCAGATAATTATGCGTAGAGGCGGCTATCTCACCAGCCATGGTTCTGGCACTATTGGTAATTGTCTCCACCTCGGAGAGGATCAAATGATGAGTAACTGGCAGCACTTGTAACATATCGGTATTAGCCTGTTCTAACTCGGGTTCATACTGAGAGACATCCAGCCCCTTGAGTCTAGCTCTCACCATCAGTTTTTTTGCTTTATCTATCTGCTCATTCGCTTCCAAGATCATTGCTTTTATCTGCTGCCCTCTTCTGTAGGCACCTGAGCCAGGGTCATGACAGTTTGAGCATACCCGATCAAACATAGATAACTCAGGGTAATTGATAGAATGATGTTGGTGACAGGAGGCGCACTGGGACATCTTCTTTTTCTGCATAGCCTCAAAATGAGGACTTTTGACAAAATAGGACTCTGAATAGATGTGGCATTTACCGCACACATTCCCCACCTCTGTGACTCCTGGAGGAGCTGCTCCATGATTCCCATGACAGCCAGCACAGGTAGGGGCAGATCTGTCGTTTTTCTCTAACAAGGCCTTACCATGTACACCAGAGGCATATTCCTCTAAGGTATTGCTGGGCAAACCATATTTTTCCATAAGTTTTTTATCTGAATGACAGACTGCGCAGGTCTGAGGAAGGTTAGTAGGGAAGACCATATTTTGTGGGTCTTTGACCGAAGTAATCTTGTGGCTACCATGACAGTCAACACATCCAGCAACATTCAGGTCGTTCTTTTTAAAAAGAGCCATTCCGTGCTCACTGGTTTGGTAATAATCTAACTGATCAGTGGATATTCCGTATTGCCTCATCCTTTTTTTGTCCGCATGACAATTTCCGCACAAAAAGACCAGTTCCCTTTTAGTGGGTTTCCCTTTGAACCCCGCCTTAGAGGACATAGAGATTTCTGGATCAAGGCTGGAGGGGTCTCC
>Ga0114930_10003957_pt1 | contig 12690 bp, 19 predicted proteins | sample AnhtaG_FD_87300 | JGI IMG/M metagenome (GOLD analysis project Ga0114930, IMG submission 87300) | Deep subsurface microbial communities from Anholt, Denmark to uncover new lineages of life (NeLLi) - Anholt_01485 metaG | ecosystem: Environmental > Aquatic > Marine > Oceanic > Sediment | place... | reverse complement strand
TGCCTAATAATCGTTATGTGGTGGGGCAATTTATAGAATTCTGGTATAATACTTGAAATCAATATCAGTAACGGACTTGAATGATGATAACAAGGGTCATGTCACGTAATTTAGGACATTACCCAATTTTTTCACTTTTAATCCTTATTCCAGTATTTAGTTTGAATTATAGGGATCTTCGGTTCAGGAGTGACAACTTACTTGTTGTCAATCAGCTAGGTGAACAATATGGTCATCATGGAATGCTGGAAATATATGTACATCTCTATGTGGGAATGTTCCTGTTCATAGTAAGTGTAATTTCAATTTTGATCTTATATAAACAATTTAAAGGTTCTACTTTTACCTGGAGGCCGGTAATGGCAGGTATTTTGTTACAGGGATGATAGGTGTGAGTGAAAGTATTGACCACCTTTTCGCGGCATATCTGGCAAGCGGTTTTACAGCTTTCGCCCTGCACAATTTTTTCAATTTCATACACCTGTTCGGTGGTCCCATGGCTATTTTTTTCTTTTATCAGGGCACTAAAGAATATTCAATGCAGTTCAGGGAAGGGGGATCTCCCCTCTCTAAAATCACCATTCTTTTATATTATTGATCCTGCCAGTTATGGCATTATTAGTGACGATTTTAATACTTAAGACATTTGACGTGGATATTACCACGTCAACAGTCTTTTTAATTAGTATTCCGACATTGATATTAGTAGGATTCACATTGAAAGAATCCTATCAACAATGGGAGATGCAGAGTTTCTTAATGGGCTTTTTATCCATGCTTTCAATCTCAGTTTCACTGCTTTTTTTGACAATTCTTCTGAGCATAAATTCGGCTGTTCTGGGCAATGGATACCTGTATGTGCTGGCATATTCATTGCAGAACATTTTTCATGCTGCTACGGCTTCACTTATAATCCTGTTCACTATTTCAATGAATGTCATTTTGAGTGAAAATTAAGTGTAAATATCACTCTTAATAACGATTTTTTTCATTCTTTTTATTTAATGAAATAATCAATTCTATATATAATGTGTATCTGGGGAGTTTGTTGTGAAAAAGGTGTGAAGTGTATCGACGGCTATTTATCACCCAATTACATTTTTATGTTAAATATGGCATTTTAAGAAGAAATCTAAAATGAATAATCATTTATTTAAAATTTTGTGCGTTAACAACTATTTTTTTCAAATTTAAAGTTATAATATCCCCCAATTAAAATAATTTAGATTGTTCAATTAACCAAAAGATATATAATGGTTTAACATTATGTATAAAATAGTGAAATGCTAAAGGTGATTATGATGGAAGCAAACTCATACCAAGTAACAAAACCAAGGATCTTTGAGCAAGAATATAAGGTGCCCAATGGCTTATCAAAAGCTGTAATATACATAATGTCATTGTTCCTACCGTTTGGATTTATGGCAGGTATGTTCTATTCAACAAAACCTGGTAAACAGAGTAGATTGTTTGGAAGAAATTGTCTAGCGCTTTCAATCACTCCTATTCTGCTGATATTAACTGTTGGTATAATTACTTTCCTAACAATGACAGTTATTTTCATATTAAAATATTAATTTTTTTTTATATAAAAAAGTGGCTGAGAGGGCAGTCCCTCTCTTCCATAATATTTTTTTTTTAAATTTTTCTACAATCCAGAAGAATGTATTACTAACGATCTTGAATACATTCCTGAATTAATTTAACTCATGTTTTAGATGGATAAGATCCCAATCACTTTCAACGTGACATATATCGCTAGAACAAGAATTATTGCTACAATTATTTTAAAATTAGGTGTTTTTTCGATTAAACCTTTCATGTCAATTTACCTCAACAAATAGAATTTTGTCTTTAAAAAAACTAATATTAGTTAATCTACTTATATGTTTCTTTTTTTGTGAAATATTGTGAAAAATATATCGAGAACGGTATTATTATTTTTATGGTTAATCGAAAAATTATCACTATCAAGGGACACATAATTTAAAAATACTAATATCTTGTTGAACCTTGCAATATTGTTAAATGTGATTGATTCCAGTTCGACCGATTCATATTTATAGTATTATGTTATTAGTGTGAAAATGGTGATAAAATGAAATTTTATTTAATTCCGTTAACAATGGTAATAATAATAGCTTTATCTGTTCCGGGAAGTGCTTATTCTTCTTATGGAAATAATATTCCTGGAGACCTCAATGGAGCATGTATTGTATGTCATGAGGATTCAAATGGTGGAGGCACCCTAAATCCATATGGGGTAGACTATGCTGCTTACAAATCAGTTGATGATATAGCAAGCAAGGATTCAGATGGTGATGGTGTTTCCAATAAAGCCGAATTAGATGAAGGCTACCTCCCGGGAGATGCAAATGATTTCCCTGAACCTGAAAGCGAAGGTTCACCAGGATTCGGAATAATCGGATTGACAGCAGGCATCATTGGAGCATTATTGATCATTAAAGGTCGGGGAAGATAAACCCGATCATTTTTTATTTTTATTTTTTAATCTGGCTTTTCAAAAACAATTTCTAACAATTGTATTGCCAGATCAGCCATTATCCTGTAGAATATATTACAATCCGAATCCTTGATTCTCATAAATAATTCTGGAGCCCATTTAGATAGATGGGAATTATAAAATTCAATTTCAATCTCCAGGAATTGTCTGCCAAGTTTTTTATCGATCTGCCCTAAGCATAGATACTGCATAAACTCCAGTTCTATGTAGATATGATCTGGCAATTCCTCATCAGGAACATTAAAACCTGTAGATACATAGTAATTCATTACATCCACAGCAGCAGGACCCATTAGCTGACTTTTATTCTGTGAAAAAGCAGATTCGTAAGGTATTATCCTTTTTTTTGGGGTAATGAATAGATCTGTGTATGCAACTCCAAGGATCTCCTCTAATTCCTGGCTGCTATTTGATCCAAAAAGGTCTCTAAGCCGGACCAATTCATCAGATACTTGTGGGAAAGATTCCAGAGCATCAAATATCTCACCCTGCTTCAGATATTCGATAAACCGGACAGATGGCTTTGACCTGAAAACCAATGAAAATAAGCCGTAGAGATTGCCCCTTACATGAGCTGAATCCAACAGTATATCAGAAGAATTTTGCATATTAAAAATAAATGGTGTAAGGGCTTAAATTATGCCCTGTACACCTTTACACTGGATTCTTTTGAAATGGCATTGCCGGATACCGGTTCGGCTTCAGTTTTGTAGAACTGATAATCATTGGTGCCGTTTCCGTTTGTGACCTCGCCAAGGTACCAGTGGCCAAATCCGTGCATCATGCCCACCACATTAGGATGGATCCTATCTGTTAGCAGTGCAGTCGTCTTTGCTTTGGTGAAATTGGTCTCAACCCAGACCATGTCATCTGTCTTGATACCCAACATATCCGCTGTTTTGGGATTAATGGCTAGCTGGTTAGTATGCTTCAATTCATCCAGCCAGATATTATTCTGGGTGCGGGCCCCTGTGTGGGATGCTTCTTTCCAGTTGATAAGATACAACGGATATTCATAATCAGGTGTATTATCCATTTCTTTATATTCCGGAAGTTCTGGAATTAATTCACCATTGGCATCAACTATACCATCCAGGTCTGAGAGGAATTCGAATTTCCTTGATTTGGTGTTAAAACCAGTATAGTATTTATCCCAAATACTAACTCCTACCGGATTTTGGGAACCATCATAAACGACTCCATTCTCATCAATAGTAGCTCCTGCAGGCAGGGTAATTGTGGTTGAATATTTCCTGTATTTCGTCCCCTCAGTATCCATCCACGTGGCACCAGGTAACTCTTTCAATTCTTCGAGGGATATGCCTGGAGCACCGTTCTTAAGTTCAGTATCCAGATATCCCTCGTAGATTAGGTTATCAAAGAATGGATTACCGTTCGTCTCTGAGAGCCCGAGTTGTTTTCCAAGTTCTATGAGTATCTCATATTCAGGCTTACCATACAGTGGTTTGACCACTTGTTGGCGTAAACTGACAGAAGGCCATGTAGTCCAGTTATTGACCAGATCTGTTCGTTCAAGATAATGGGTGCCCGGGAAGACGAGGTCGGCCAGTTCAGAGGTTTCGGTCAGATGGGTGTCCACTACCACCAGGTATTCAAGTTTTTTCAGTGCTTCAATAACAGTGTCGGTACCTGGAATTGACAATACCAGGTTCTGGTGCATGACGATACCGATCTTTGGATTATAGGGCCCAGCTTCATTTACCATGTTATTCAGAACTTCAGTAATCACACCAGAATCCTGGGCAAATGGATATTTCTCAGTACCACCATCCAATCTTGGATATGTAGAAGGCTCATATTCCACATTCTGGTGGAGGCTTCCGGTCATATCAGGGATGATAAGACCACCAGGATTATCGATCTGCCCCACAAGTCCGGCCAGGGCGATTATAGCCCGCATGGTCTGGAAGCCATTGGAGTGCTGGGTAATGCCTGACCATGCATCTATCGCTACAGGTCTTGTATTGCCTAGCTCCCTGCCCAATTGTTCAATTGTTTTGGCTGGTATGCCTGTTATGGATTCAGCCCATTGCGGGGTTTTGCCCTTAACATATTCGGCATAATCATCAAAGCCAACAGCCCATTTGTCAATAAAATCCTCGTCATACAATCCCAGCTTCACGATCACATGTCCCAAAGCCAGGGCCAGTGCACCGTCTGTGCCAGGCCTGATGGGAATCCATGAATGGGCTTTGGATGCAGTAAAGCCGTGATAGGGATCTACTACGACCATCTGAGCACCGTGTTCGATACTCCTGATCATGGTCCTGGGTACATGCGCCCATTTTATTGCTGAAAGTGGATTGGTACCAAACAGTAATATGAATTTTGCCTCTACTGTATCTGCTAATAGACGTTCATGTCCAACCATGAGTGTGAAGGCTGCACTTCTGGCTGCATCGTACAGATTTCCATTAGTGAAAAAATTTGGAGTGCCGTACAGGTTGCAGAAATCCTGCTGGAGATGTGTGAAATTATCCCCGTCCCCGAACCAGAGCAAGGTGTGTTCTTCATTATTGGTCTTTAATGTTTTGAGCTTGGAGGTTAATATTTCATTTGCTTCGCCCCATGAGATCACTTCCCATTTCGGGTCTATTCCCTTGCCTTTGACCGGGTTCGTCCGTTTCATTGGCTTGGAAAGTCTGTCCGGATCATAGAGATCCATGATACTGGCATTCCCTCTTGGACAAAGGGCTGCACCTTGATCTTTATTCTCGATATAGTCCTGGTAAACATTGGCCACACCCATTGGGTTCTGAAGTTCAGGCACTACCTTGATCACGATTTCTTTGTTCTCAACTGTAAGGACATCTGCAAGCACGCCTGTCTGGCCGCTGCACATATTACATACCGTTGAAATCCATTTATGGGGCTGTTTTCTGGCAGGAGCGCCAGCGATCTTATGACAGTCAATACATTCTATCCCTGCATTGGCAGGATTTAACAAACCACCTCCAATAAAAGCGGCCCCTCCTGCTGCAGTTGCCAGTTTTAGAAATCCTCGGCGCGTTATATCGTTTGAAGTAAGATCTTTAATTTTTTTCATCTTTTTTCCTCCAGCACGCGGCCCATAATACTGGCATCGGCATCTATATAGAACACTTTAGGTTCGGTCCCAAGTTCAGGTTTAAGTGTTTGCGTTGCATTTAGATTTATCAGTTTATGCACCTCACTTTCGGGATCGTGCATGTCTCCGAAGGTCCTGGCTTTTGTCATACATGATAACACACAAGCTGGCAGTGCACCGTTATCTACCCTGTGAGCACAGAACGAGCACTTATCTGCCGAATCCTTGTATTCGATATGCTCTGGATCATTATTGGTAAAAGGTCCTTCATTCATGAACCTGGCATTATACGGACACGCTGCTATGCAGGCCTTGCACCCGATACAGCGGTTGGAATCCAGCATGATATTCCCATCCTCCCGCTTAAAAGAAGCACGAACAGGGCATACAATAACGCATGGAGCCTTGTCACAATGATTGCATAACCTGGGAAGATTAAATGTTTTAACATTGGGATAATCACCTTTTTCGATCTTTTTGACCCATGACCTGTAATGTTTCATAGGGACCTCATTTTCCTGCTTGCATGCGATAGAGCAGGCATGACATCCCACGCACCTTCGAAGATCTATTACCATGGCATATTTCTTTTCAGGGTCCCCATGTCTGTTTTCAGGTCTTGGATATTTTGGCCCCCAGTTCTCATTGATCTTTTCGATTTGTTTCCTGGCCATATCTCACACCTCGTCTGATAAATCGTCCTCTGCTACATTCTTTCCAATAAAACGTTTAATTTTGGCCACTATTATTGGGGTGTACTTAAGTGCCAAAATGTATGCGATTATACCAAATACAATGATACCTGTGAGGAGTGCTATTTCTTCGATCAGTGTATATCCAATATAACCTATTTCACTGGTATATGGTACCAATCCGGCCTCGCTTTTTGGTATGGTCTGTCCCCCGATGACCACATTGAACCTCATGGCAAATGTTCCAATGACCACCAGAGCAGCTGCCAATCCCTGACCAAGATATGTCTTTGATGCTTTTGGATGGGATAATAGCAATAATGGGATAATGCCGCCTAAAAATATCTGGATTCCCAAGAATGAAAATGATAGCGGTCCACCCAACCACAGCATTACGGCCTGGAATTCATCATGTCCTGAATACAACATGGTTACGATATCAACAATATCCAGGAAGAACTCGAGCACCAGGAAGAATACCAGCAGGTTTCCGATACTGAAAATCACCTCACGGTCGAGCTTTTTATCAGATTCTTTGGTGAAGAACGTTTCTTTAAGGATAACTACGAATGCCAGGAGTGCAATTCCAGAGGTAAGTGCCGAAACAACGAATAGGACAGGCATAAGGGCAGTATGCCACAGTGGCATGCCTTTATTCAGCCCAAACACAAAACCAGTATCTGCATGGACCCCAAGGGCGATGGGGATACAAACTATACCCATGATCTTGGCATATTTATCGTTCTTGGTAAATATGAAATATGCATAGATTATACTGACAAGCATATAGGCGCTGATAATAAAACTGGCCCAGCTGAACATAGATGCCAGGTTCGGATACAGAAATCCGTTCATGACCCTCAACGGTTGGGTCATATCAGCGAATATTGTCATATTGGCCATAATAAGTAGTACGATGGCCATCAATACCGCATTCTTTGAGATCGATTTATACTCTTTTTTACCAAACACGTAAGCTAGCGTTGATAATGTGAACGATCCTGCACTCAATCCTGTAAAAAATGGGAATGATGTGATTAGCAACCCCCATATAAGGCCGTGATGTGCGTTGTATATTTCCTGGAAAACCATTTTTTAAGCACCTCTGAGCTTATACGAATATGTTTTAACAATCAATTTGAAGTGACAATAATTCATTTCAATTCATCTCCTGTGGTGTGTAAATATGTCATAATCTGCACATTCTACTTAAATGTTTGTGAAATACGATAATATTAGTGTGAATACGAATAACATCAAATCAACTCTTAAAACAAAATTTAAACAATTATAATCAATTATTTCATCAATATTGGACAAATAAAGTAATATAAACATATAAAAAACCTAAATAGTGCATTATTTCGTAAAATGATGTCAATTAACTCTAAATATAAATATATATTAAATGTAAGAAGTGTGAAAATCACCGAAATGTTTATGAATTTGATTTTCTTTTAGACTAATTATAATTGGTCAGACCAGGAGATTTCAATTGATGAAAACGAGATTAACAATAGCAATATTATTGATTTCAGTATTATTCGTAATAACAGCAGGTGCTGAGAATGCTGCTGTCGAATTGGATGCTACTGATGTCAACTGCCGGGATTGTCATGCTGATCCCCACATTATTCATTCTGAAAAGAATCTGGTATGCCAGAACTGTCATGGGACAAACCTTGATGTAAAGATCCCACGATGTACGAACTGCCATACCGGTCCAATCCACGAGGTCCATAAAGGAAAAGTGGAAACTGAATCGTGTTCGTATTGTCATAATAATATTCAGGGTAAACATAATTCGATCCTCGGAGATTCTATCTGCGAGTACTGTCACAAGGAGCTGATCGCTATACATGGTGGTGAAATTGATGCATGCATTAAATGTCATGGCGTCATTTCAAAAATTACCAAACCTGCCATTTCATCAGGTATGACAATTGTATGTGAGAATTGCCACCAGGCAGATAGTATAGCCACGATACACGGTTCAAATGACGATCCACAGACCTGTTATAGATGTCATCGTGAAGGAGTTGATAAAAACCAATCTGTAAAGATCCCCCATATTATTCATGTACCGAAAGTAGAATGTATGACATGCCACTGGGATCTAAATGAAGATAATATCATTGTTCCCAAATGTTCAAAATGCCATGAAATTGATAGAATTCATGCCATTTCCACTGTGGGCAAGGGTATGAGAGAATCTATTGATTGTTCGATATGCCATCCTTTACTTGCTATACAGCAGAGCATGGGAGAGTTAACAGAAATACCAGGCAAACTCAATAAGGCCCAAGAAGATTCTGCTGAGGCTCCAACCTCAACACCACCTATTCCGGGCTTTGGTCTGTTAACATCAATAACAGCTCTTTGTGTAATATACATGCTGCGGGTCCGGAAGTAAAAGGGGAGGGGCCATTTTTTTTTATTTTTAACAATCCATAACCTATAATAATGAATAATAAAGGCAATTATTTAAATCATAAGTTCAATACATGGTTTTTATTTGGTGAAAAAATGAAATTAAAATACTTGCTTTTTGCTGTAATATCCATACTACTATATTATCCATTATTGCGGTTAGGATTCTACGAAAAAGTAGTCTTTGAAGATGGTATCCTTCAAAACCAGTTCATGGCCCATAAGGGGTTACAAGAGATATACATGCACATCTATTCAGGATTTATCCTGTTCGTGGTGTGTGTGATATCAGTAGTCGTGCTCTATGAATATTTCAAGGATTCAAAATATACCTGGAAACCTGTTTTGGCAGGGATTTTATCCACTGGATTGATCGGTCTTGGAGAAGGGGCAGAGCATTTATTTGCCACTTTTGGCCATGAGGTGTTCCATTATACTCATATGATCGGATCTCCGATAGCCATGTATTTCCTGTATGTGGGTGCAAAGGAATATTCAATGCAATTCAGGGAGGGAGGCAAACCCATGGGGACCAGGGCCATTCTTATTCTGATGTTCTCTGTATTTGTGATATCGTTGATACTTGCATCAGTTTCACGTGCCCATTGGGATCCTGCGATTGAAAGACCATTCATCTATGTGATCGCCATACCTTTAGTAATACTCTCGTTCTTGACATTAAAAGAAGCCTTTGAACAGATTGAAAAGCAGAAGATGTTAATGCATTATATTTCACTAATTGCCATTTCGGTTATGTTGCTGAATATTGTGATCCTTTTGGGAAGAGACGCCGATATTGTAAATAATGCCTATATTTATATTGTGACATTTGGTTTTCAGAATATCCTGCTAATCGTTAATGCCACTTTTATACTTGCCTTTACTATCTCAATGCGCATCATGATGACCAGGGATGAAGGTTCGACAAGCCTGTCAAGTTTCGGCAGGGTTCAATCTATTAGATGAAATATTATTGATGCTTGGGCTTTACAAATCTTCCCAGTAACAGGCTCATCTCATAGAACACCATCATTGGTACTGCGATTATGATCTGGCTGAACACATCAGGTGGGGTAATAATGGCAGCAAGGACCAGCAATCCTACATACACGTGCCGCCGGTAGTAGGTCAATGTAGAGCGTTTCACGATCCCTGTACGCAATAATATGACAAGGATCAACGGGAATTCAAAGACCAACCCGAAGATCACTGTGGTCAATGCTACAAATGATATGAACTGGGCCACTGAATATGTGGCTACTACCCCTGCAGAAGCAGCATTTTCGAACAGGTACTGAATAAAAAGAGGCAGCATTAAAAAATATGAATATCCAGCACCCAGTAAAAAGAGAGCAAGGGCTGTAATCCCGATAAATAACAGGGATAACCGGGAGACCGGGATATTAATAGCTTTCTTATTTTCCAATCTGCTTTTTACTGCTGAATAGGCATAATATGCAATAACCGGGATTATCAGCAGCACACCTACAATAAGTGACATCTTAAATTTCAGGAGCATTACCTCAAGAGGTGATAAATAGATAATAGTGGCACCCTCAGGCAGTATGGCATTATTGATGTTGTTTATTACCCGATTCATAAGTTGGAACGAGACTGCCATTCCGAAGAACAGGATTAATGCAATGATTACCAATTTCTTTTTTAACACTATCAGAGCATAACTTACATCTTCATAGGTCACATCACGTTACATAAACTGGATTCCACATAAATTTATGTGATAAAAAATGACATTGCAGCAATACTGTTATAAAAATATCTTCAAATGAACCGGGTAATTAGCAGACTGAACTCAAAAAGAATTACAAGCAAGAAGGCCATAATAAGCTGTGACATTCCCGTAATATCAGGGGTTACAAATATTGCAAAACCGATTAGAATACCATAGACATAAATCCTTTTTGTTTTCAGTTGCTCTCTTTTAATTAGATCTGATTTGATGGCAAAGATCACAAACATTGGGAACTGGAATATTATACCAAAAACGATGATTAACGATGAGATCATGGAAAATGTGTCTCTGATGGATAGTGCAGACGTAGCTACCCCTTCAGAATAGAATATCATGTAATTGAATATCAAGGGTATTGCCAGATAATAGGCTATTGAGGCACCAATGAGAAAGAGGATCAATGAAGTGGGCACTATGGTCAAAAAAAACTTTCTTTCATTTGGGAATAGACCTTTTTTCATAAAAGCAAACAATTCATATACAAATAGCGGGATTCCGGCGATTGCTGCAATGATAAGGGACAGCCATAATTTCGTTACCATCCATTCCAGCGGATTATAGGCAACAAGGTTTACTTTTTGGGGGATCAGGTCATCCCATATCAAGGATGCCAGTTCTTCTGAAAAAGGAAAGGTCATTAACAGTGTAAAAACCAGTACAGCCGCAACTAACATCATTCGGCGGCGCAGCTCTTTAATATGTTCCATCAGGGGAATTTCCACATCGCCTAGGATCTGGCTCACAATTATACCTAAATGTGCTACTTTAATATGAATAATTGGGAAAAATGGGACTATGCTTAATGATAGAAACATATATTGCCGCTAAACCTAATATAATATGATATTAATTGAAATAAGCTTATAATAATAATTAAATTGCAGAAGAACTAAAACATGTTTGGCTCAACAGAACTACTTCTTATTGTCATTATTGCCCTATTCCTGTTCGGACCTGACAAAATGCCTGAAATTGCCAGGACATTAGGTAAGGTTATGGGAGATTTTAAACGGGCAATGAAAGATGCTGAGGCCGAATTAGCAATTAATGAGGCTAAAGAGTCTATTAAAGAGACAATTAAAATAGAATAACTGATAATAATCTAAAAAAATTGAGGTTAATAAATGATTCCTTCAACCAATGAACTGTTAATAATATTCTTTATAATCATACTCCTCTTTGGAGCCAGTAAACTCCCTGAATTATCCCGGTCACTTGGCAAGTCCCTGGGCGAATTCAAGAAAGCGCAAAAGGAATCAGATCTCTCACTAAAAGAGCTTGAGAAGGGTGAACAACCCAAGAAATCAAAGCTCCAGCAGACAGCTGAAAATCTCGGGATATCCATAGAAGGGAAGAGCGACGACGAGTTGATGGAAGAGATCGAAAAAACTTCAAGGAAATAAAATAAATGTTTTTATAATGATTGTGGATTTTTAATCTGGAATATTCGAACTACCATCAATATACCTATAAAGAACAGGATCACTGATCCTGTTTCTAATACTTCAACCAGAATTTCAGAGACCTCAGTGCCTAAAAATTCAAATCCTTTATATGCTTCTCGTATGGTAAAGAGCATAACTCCAAAAGCGATAACTATTGTCGGGGTCTTGAATTTATCTCCTTTTAAAAACATTATACTTCTAACGACATCCCGTTTATTGATCATCATCTGAAGTACATATAGCAGCAAAATAAAAGTGATAAGGCTAATTATTGCATTGATAAATTCCAATAATAGTTCGAACATCATAAGGTGAATTTAGTAGAGCTTTAGTATTAATAAGCATATCTGTATAATATTTGTTATATGGCGTTCGAAAAAGTTGAATTGTCAATGCTATTTCTTCTTTTTTAATTCCTTAAGCAATTGCTTTTGCGATTTTTGGTCTCTATCTTGCTTTAAGGAAATTCCAAGAGATCGAGCAAGCTCTGGCATTTTAATAGCTCCAAGCAGAACCAGTAAAATAGCAATGATGAATATTATATCTGAATATCCGAATGGCAACATATCAATTTACGTCCCGTGTTTTATAATAATAATTATATTTAAAGAGGTATATATAGCTATGTGTATTAACGGCCTTGGGACAATATTATTAGATCGGCCCAAATTTGCTTAAAACAACCTCATCCTCATCCAACAAAATTATATCCCTAATATAATACTCCGCGTTATACTCTTTTAAGAAATCAATCACTT
>Ga0114930_10003956_pt1 | contig 12692 bp, 12 predicted proteins | sample AnhtaG_FD_87300 | JGI IMG/M metagenome (GOLD analysis project Ga0114930, IMG submission 87300) | Deep subsurface microbial communities from Anholt, Denmark to uncover new lineages of life (NeLLi) - Anholt_01485 metaG | ecosystem: Environmental > Aquatic > Marine > Oceanic > Sediment | place... | reverse complement strand
GAGGATGTATTCGGTGGGCAGGAGCTGGTGCCGGGCATGATTCATTACGGGGAGGGACACAATGTCCACGTAACGGGTTCGACACACCTGCCCAACGGCATGAGGGACGTGTCCACGCCCCGGGTACATGATGATCTCACCAGGCGGATCTGCAGAAAGATCGATGAGAACCGAGAGAAGATCGTACGGGTCGAGACGGATATCAACGACAACGGGAATTCCCATGTTGGCGTTATCTCGTATGGAGCTACCGCCAGACCTGCTTGTGGTGCCGTCAGGTTGGCGCGGGCGGAAGGCAAGAGCGTGGATTTCCTGAGACTGATAACGATATGGCCGTTTGCCCGAAAGCAGGTGGCCCGGTTCGCCGAGAATCTGGACATCATTCTGGTGCCGGAGATGAATCTTGGTCAGATGTCGAGAGAAATCGAGAGATTTGCCGATTGTGAGGTCGTCCCAGTGTCGAAGATCGGTGGTGTTTCCCACTCGATAGACGAGATTTACAAGGCTATAATGGAGGCGATCTGATGCCTGAACCCCGACACCGACTGATGGACTATATCCGTGAAGAGATCATGCCCCACCGCTTCTGTGTCGGTTGCGGGTGTGGAACGATACTGAATGTATTCACCAATGCGGTGGCGGACATTGGCTTGGAACCTACCCGGATGGTCTGCGTCTCCGGTATCGGTTGTTCCTCGTGGATACCAAGCCCCTACTTCAAAGCCGACACTCTTCACACCACCCATGGCCGTCCGATAGCGTTCGCCACCGGTGTAAAGATCATGCGTCCTGACCTGACGGTAGTGGTGATAGCGGGCGACGGAGACGTGGCTGGTATTGGCGGCAACCATCTCATCCATGCCGCCAGGCGCAATATCGACCTCTCGGTGTTCATGGTAAACAATATGATCTACGGTATGACCGGCGGCCAGGTGGCGCCCACGACACCTGAAGGTGTGAAGACCGCCACGACTCCGCATAGAAACGTTGAACCGCCCTTCAGAGTGGCCGACCTGGTAGTCGCAGCCGGGGCCAGTTATGTTGCTCGATGGACAACCTACCACGTGTTTCAGCTTATGAAATCTATGCAGCACGCCATGACAAAGAAGGGATTCAGCTTCATTGAGATCGTCTCACAATGTCCGGAATACTATGGCCGCAGGATCGGGCTGAGAACAGGGGTTGACTTCCTCAAGAGATTCAAGAAACAGTCGGTCCGCATCAAGAAGGCTCAGGCGATGTCTGAAGAAGCGCTTCTGGACAGGATCATAGTCGGCAAGCTGTGCGACCTGGATCGGCCCGAGTTCGTGACGCAACTGCACGAGCTGACCAACGAACAAGTCGAGCTTCTGAGCAAGGAGAAGGCAGATTGATCATAAGGTTTGTCGGCTTTGGTGGTCAGGGGATAGTCTTGTCCAGCTACATTATGGGCCAGTCCGCCGTCTTTGACGGCAAGAAGGTGATTCAGAACCAATCCTACGGCAGTGAGTCGCGGGGTGGCGAATGCCGGGGTGACGTAATCATCTCCGAGGATGAAATCTACGAACTGGAACCCACCAGACATGATGTGCTAGTGGCGATGACTCAACCCGGCTATGAGAAGTTTATCCGCTCCCTGAAACCGGAAGGAACATTGATCTATGACAAGGACCTGGTGGTTACCGACGCCAACCTTGATCCGCCGGGAATAAAGGAATGCGGTATCAGCGCTACGGACATTGCTTTCAGGAAGTTTGGTCGCAAGATTATTGCCAACATGGTAGTTCTCGGATATATGAATTCGCTGTTGAATCTGGTGACGGTTGAAGCGCTGGAGAAGGCTATCATTAAGAGCGTTCCCACGGGGACCGACGAACTGAATCTTAAGGCCATGCACGAGGGCATCGAACTGGCCAGGCAGGAGAGCGAAGCCAAGTAGAAAACGTAGGTCACGCTGACTCGCGGCGTGACAAAATGAATGTCAAGCCCCAAGTGGGCTTGACCTACCGATGTGCCACAATCCACAGTCTCGGAAAGCCATAGGTCTCCGCAAAGGCTCCGCATCGGCCAGCGGTCCAGGTGAACAAGTGCAAAATGGGAAATGGGTTTGTTTGGTAATTTTTAGTTTTAGTCGATAGGCGAGTTCTCCATGGGTTTGGGGTGGGAAAGGCCACGGTGCTCTTGCAGGCTTCGGAGTTGATTGATAGCCCGATGGAGCAGACGCTCGATGGCGTATTGACAGCGGACGATTTTGAGGGTGTCTCGGGAGGACGGGAGGGTGCGGCGCAGGCGCCAGTACGACACGGCTATTTTCTCCACCAGCATACGCTCCAGGACGCTGACGGGTTTGAGATCGACGGTCGGCAAACCGCGATCAGAGATCGCAGTCACACAACCGGAGGGCGTCCGGGGGCCGCAGGCATCGCCTGATTTAGTGGAGCGCTGTGCGTTGCACCTGTTGGCCTCGAGCTGCTTCGGGCTAGTGCCTGACATAATTGTGCCTTTCTGTTACAAAGGGGGGCGGGGAAAGAATCAACAGCAAAGTTGTTGGGAATTTGCCAGGGGTGAGGCGCGATTGGAGATCGTCGGTGCGATCCCGTCAGGAAGGGATTCCTGACGGCGCAGGTAAGGTGGGTGTTTCTTGGCTATGAAGCGATAGTAGGTCACGCCGACTTGCGGCGTGACAGAATGAATGTCAAGCCCCAAGTGGGCTTGACCTACATTTTCTGAAAGCGCTTGTTAGGGCTTTTCTTCTTTAATTTCAACCAAGTTCAGCAAAGAACCTATGAGTAAATAGGCGTCAATTACACATATATTGACATCTTGTAAATCTAGCCCTACATGAGTTCCTTTTGAAAGCAAATCAATAAGAGAATGAATTCTAGCCATTAAATCATTCAGACGTGATTTAGTGAACTTGCCTTTATCTCCGTGGGTTTGTTGGTCAATAAATGCAATAAGTCTATTTTTGTATTTATCATCAGCAACGTCGAGTGTTTCGCCGTTTTTGTTTCTATATTTCTCATTTTGTGGAGGAAATACGAAGTCAGCAAATTCTTTAAGGACATTTCTACAGGTTGACATTGCCTGTGACCATTCCTCAGGGTTGTCTGAGGATAGCCTGTTATAAGCTGCGACAAATTTCCTTATCGCATCAGGACATATTGTATTTAGTTTTTTATCAACTTGTATTTTGGTTTTTTGAAATATAGATTCCGTCGTATGTTCGAATCTGAGCTGAAGATTAATATTGAGAACATAGTTATAAATGTTGTTTTTGATTTTACTTAATAATGCTCTGTAATCTTTGATTAGGTTTGAAATTTGACTTCTTTTAATCTGAATATTGTTTAATACATCTTGATATTTTTCTACAACATGTTCCGATGCAGTTGCCCCTGTGTACCTGCTATCAAATGAATGTTTTCTAATAGCTGGTGTGAAATTCGAAGGAGGTTGTGTATTCTGTAGAGTAATCAAATTTGTTTGAATATCCGCTTCTATTTCGCTAACGGAAGGTGTCCAATATTTATGTGTTTCTTTTTTTGTGGTTGGATCAATATTAATAGTAAACCTTCCAGACATACCAGCATATCTTTCAATATCATCACGAGTGATGCCTGGAATATTGATATTAGTTCCATAACCACTTAGCTCAGCTGTAAACCAGTTTATTGCATCAAAATCGTCCCGAAGGCGAGCCAATTTCTTGCACTTGAGAAGAATTTGTTCAAAAGATATGTCTGAATTTTCGATGTTGTTTAGAATTTCATCGGAAACTTCCAACATCTTTTCAAGTTTATTGTTGGTATCTTGTGTCATGATTTTTATTAGCACCTAACAATGATTATACAGCCTGTATAAAACAGCAAACACAGGCTGTTTCTTTCTGTATAAGAATTTGTCATGACTTCTTGCATTGCATTCTAAGCTCTTTCATTTTAGAGCCTTGTTGATTTTTCCCCAATCTCATGTGCGGGGTTATACAATATAACATAGCAAAATCGATAAAGAAGTCAATCGCGAATTCTCCCGTTTCAGAAAATGAAAGATCCCACCGCAAGCGGTGGGGTACCCGTTACCCGTTTATGAACGTTTGTCCCTTTTTGCCTGCATCGCCTCCACCAACCGTTCCGGGGTTACCGGAAGTTCATCGATGCGCACCCCCGTAGCGTCGTAAATGGCGTTGAGAATCGAGGGAATCACCGGCATGATAGCACCTTCACCGACCTCTTTGGCTCCGTAAGGGCCATGGGGCTCATTTGATTCCACGATAATTGCATCCAGGTGGGGCATATCAAGCGCGGTGGGGATTTTGTATTCAGCCAAGTTGGCGTTTACGATACGTCCTTTCTTATCGTAGATTATCTGCTCCATCAGCGCCTCACCCATGCCCATCATCATCGAACCCTGCATTTGACCCTCTACCTGCGTGACGTTGATGGCAAAGCCACAGTCGTGGGCGCCGGTAATATGTTCAACCGTAATCTGCCCCGTTTCCAGGTCAACTGAAACCTCCGCTATTTGCGCCGAACAGCCAAAGGCTGGCGAAGTACCAACCGCCGCACCTTTGAACGAGCCGCCCAAAGGCGGCGGGCGGTACTTGCCCGTGCCAACGATAGCACCACGTTCGAGAAAAGCAATGCGGCTGGCCTCACGAAATGTCAGTTGGGGTCCATCCGGCAGGTCCGTGAAGCCTTTATGTTCCTGTAAGTATTCCTTTCGCAGTTCTGAGAAATCGATCTCACCGGCCAAGCTCACAAGTTGACCGTCTCTGAGGTCAAGCGTTTCAGGAGGTACTCCGAGTGTGCCGGCTATGGACTCCAGAATCTGTCGCTTGGCGTCCAGAGCCGCCTCGCGGCACGCGTGGCCGGTCATCAGTGTCGTGCGGCTGGAATATGCCCCTAAGTCGACGCTAAGGCTGGAGTCACCCGAAACCACTCTCACGTCATCCAGGGACAGGCCCAATTCCTCAGCGGTGATCATGGCCAGCACTGTATCCGAGCCCTGACCGATGTCGGCCGCTCCCGAGGAAACAGTGACCCCGCCGCCAACCTCATCAACTTTAGTTATGACAGTGCAGTGGTAAGTCCGGGAACGGTAAATCGGATAGCCTGCGCCGGAAACGAAAAAGCCACAGGCAGCGCCGATTCCCTTCCCATCACTCCGGGTCTTGCCGCCCAAAGAGCGCTTCTTTTTCCAGGCAGTCGAGTCTCGGACCGCTTGGAGGGCCTCGCGCATGCCAAAGCTGCTGACAAATAGCTCATTGCAGGTTGTCTCTCCCGCTTCCATCACATTTTTCAAACGTAGCTCGATAGGATCCATGCCCAACTCTTCAGCGATGCGATCAAGCTGCACCTCGAACAGGGCGCGGGCGATAACGGCTCCATGCCCCCGTTGGGCTCCGCAGGCTGGTTTGTTGGTAACAACGCGGTAGCCGTCGTATTTCATATTCTTGAGCCGGTAGGGGCCTCCCAGAAGGGAGCCGGTGTAGTAAATAGCAGCGATGCCAAAACTGGCGTAAGCTCCACCGTCCAAAATGCATCGATGTTCAAGGAATGTCAGACGGCCATCCCTTTTGACGCCGGTGGTCATGGTATGGAAGAATTGGTGCCGCGCCCGCGAGTGCAGGAAGACCTGCTCACGATCGAATGTCAGCTTGACCGGTTGGCCGGTTTTCAGAGCTAACAGACATGTTGCCAGCTCGGCAGTGGAGCAGGAGGCTTTAGGTCCAAAACCGCCCCCAACCGCGGGCTTGATCACCCGAACCTTATGCAAAGGAAGACCCAGGGCCATCGCCAGCGTACGCTGCACATAATGTGGAGCCTGGGTAGAACTCCAGGCAGTTAGATTGCCATGAGAATCCGTCTCAGCCAGCACGCTCTGCGGCTCCATGAAAGCGGCATCCTGCATCTTGCTCGTAAGTCGATCAGTGCGCACAAGGAAAGAATCCTGGCGCCCCTCCTCGATGTCCCCGAAGTGCCAGTGGACCTCAGCACAGATATTATTCTTGTATATCTCGTGAAGTTGCGGTTGGCCTTCATCCATGGCGGCGCGGCCATCCAGGATCGTGGGAAGCTCTTCAAAATCTACCTTTATAAGACTTACCGCCTCGAGGGCCGTATCTAAATCAACGGCGGCCACAGCCGCAATCTCATCCCCCACATAGCGCACCTTGTCGTGGCAGAATATGGTCTCATCATAACGGGCCGGGCTGACCCCGTACGGCGTGGTACCGGCCTCACGGTTAGTCACCACCGCCTTCACGCCGGGCAGACGCTCGGCGCGCGACGTATCTATGTTCAGTATGCGGGCGTGAGCCACCGGGCTGTGTAAGATGGCGCCGGTCAGCATCGTAGGCCGCTTGAGATCGTCCGTATAGAGTGCTTTTCCTGTGGCCTTGTCGACAGCGTCCACCCGAGGGGCGCGCGTGTTGAGAATGCGGTATTTGCTCATGGCGTTTCCTCAGAAGCAACTTGGATGGCCTCGACTATCTTTTGGTAGCCGGTGCAGCGACAGAGGTTGCCGGAGATCTCTCGGCGGATGTCCAGCTCGCTGGGCTGGGGATTGCGCCGCAAGAGCTCAGTCGCCATCATCAACATGCCCGGTGTGCAGAAACCGCATTGAATAGCGCCCTGGTTAACAAATGCCTGTTGAAGGCGGTTCAGTTTGCCATCTTTTGCCAACCCTTCAACCGTTTCAACCGAACAGCCATCGGCCTGGATGGCTAAGGTAAGACAGCTAAATGTGGCCACACCATCCAAAAGCACTGTGCAGGCACCGCAGTCACCGATGCCGCACCCTTTTTTTGTCCCGGTTAAACCCAAATCATCACGTAAAAGCTCAAGTAGCGTGCGGCGGGGTTCTACAGCGAGGTCAGAAGTGACGCCATTGACGGTCAGTGAGATTATCTTTTTCATCGGTCTCCCCGGGCTCGCCTGAGAACGATTTTCAGTAGGCGTAAGGTTAGCAACTCTACCATCTGAACGCGGTACCAGGCCGAGCCGCGATGATCATCGATGGGGCGTGCATCTCCAGCGGCCGCCCCGGCGGCCTTTACAAGGGCCGGTTCGTCGGGAATCTTTCCGACCAGGGTTTCTCTTACCGATTCAGCCAGGATCGGTGTTGGCCCAACGGCGCCGAGGGCAACCCGCACATCCTCAACGGGACCGTCGGGTTCTTCAAGCGCAAGCCAGACAGCCACGCCGACAGTAGAGATTTCAAGCGCTTTTCGGTTTGCCAACTTGTAGTAGGAGCTTCCGGAGTGAGGGAATGGAGGCGGATAGTTAATATCAGTTAGAATTTCATTCGGCTCAATGACCGAGATGCCTGGCCCGCGAGGGAAATCCTTTGCCGAGATGGTGCGCGCGCCGGACGGTCCGTGCAGGGTCAGCCGGCCATTCAGGGCTATAGTCGGCACAGCCATATCTGCAGCAGGGCGAGCATTGGCGATATTCCCACCCAGCGTACCGCGATTGCGAACCAGCGGGCTGCCCAGATTGTCGGCCCCTTCGGCAAGAGCCGTCCAGCCGTCGCGAACCTCCCTCGAACGCTCAATTTCGCTGATGGTTGTCAGGGCGCCAATCCTTAAGCCGCCGTCCTTAAGCCGCTCAATACCCTTTAGCTGATCCAGTTTGTGCAAAGATATAAGGTATGCAGGAGAGGCACGCCGGGGATCCTCCAGGGCGGCCCGAAGGGAACCACCGGAAGCCATTAACGAATCAGAATCGGAGGGTGTACATTCGATGGTGGAAAGTATTCTCCCCTCCGGATGGGTGGGGCAGCCATCACACCGGGGGACGTGCTGAGGAATGATGGGGCGTCGCAAATCCACAAGAAGATCGGTGCCGCCGGCGAGAAGACGTATACCCTCGTCGGCATGATCGGCCAACATCGTGCAGGCTTCATCCACCGTCTCCGGCACCAACACATCAAAACGGGGTAGAATCATACTCGCTGCCCAATCCTGCCGAAATCAATTTCTTCGATCATCTTATTATAATGACCAATAACACTCCCCCTGGTCCCAGCATTGAATAGTCGCGGCTCTACGTCTCTCGGTTGGCCTTCCGCCATCGGATACACTCCTGACATATCTGTCTACCATTTGCTCTCGCAACTGGACCTGAAGAATATAGAAGCCTCTGGTTTACTTGGCAATGAGAATCTAATGACCAACTCAAAGGCTTTCACTACCTTAAACAAATATCCATTTTTTTCTTGACAGACTGAAAAATTTGCCTTATTATTAGAACGAACGTTCGATTTTGAAGTTATTGGAAATTGATCACCAGCTTACCGAAAACAAAGGCGAAACCTCCGGCTACACGGCGCCATGACAAATACGAAAAACGGTTGTCGTCGATATTGAAGGCCGCCTCGAAAGTGATCGCCAGAGATGGCTTTGAAGGAGCCTCAGTACGCGAGGTAGCTGTCAAAGCGAAAATCGGTCTGTCCGGGATCTACTACTATTTTGCAAGCAAAGATGAACTCCTTTACGCATTGCAGCACCATACTTTCTCTACTTTGGTAAGGTCGCTTAAAGAAAAGCTGGAGACGTCCACTTCACCGGAAGAGAAGTTGAAAGCGGTGATATATAATCATTTCCAGTTTTTTGTGAACAACATGGACGATCTTAAAGTGTGTGTCCATGAGATAGAATCGTTATCAGGGAAATACTATAAGAGTATCCTCAAACTAAGGCGGGAGTATTACCGTCTTGTCAGGGGGGTGGTGGCGGAGATCATCGGCAGGTCAAATTATGAGACCAATCTGGCCACCCTTTTCTTGTTCGGGTCTTTAAATTGGGTATATATGTGGTATGATCCTGAGAAGAACTCTGATATTGACAAAGTATCCGCTCAGTTTCTGAGAGTGTTTCTAAATGGAATAAACGCATCCTAAGCGTTACAGGAGGATTATGTTTGCCAGGTTTTTTGATTGGTATGAAAACCGTCATGATTACGCTCGAAAATGGCTGGAGAAAAACGGCGGGGAGGTAGTCGGCTGCTTTTGCAGCTATGCTCCGGAGGAATTGATCTACGCTGCCGGGCTTTTGCCGGTGAGAATGCTTGGTTCCCATGAACCGCAAGATGTCACCGAACCACACATTTTCGGCATGTTCTGTCCTTTTTGCCGAGATGTCCTGGCTCAAGGATTGAAGGGTCGCTGTGATTACATGAAAGGTGTTATGCTGGCCCAGTCTTGCCTTCACTTAAGACAGTCATTTACCTCCTGGAAGAATCATGTCCCCGCTGATTATGCATTCTATCTATACATGCCAAACAAGGTTCAGACTGATCATGCCCGACCGTACTTCAAGGGAGAGCTGGAAAAGTTCAAGCAGTCGCTGGAACAGTGGACCGGACGAACCATTACCAACGAGTCGCTTCAGGGAACGGCTGAGCTTTATAACGAGAACCGTCGCCTGATGCACGAGGTTTACGATCTCCGGAAAGGTCCAAATCCGCCCGTGACCGGCTTAGAAGCGATGGTCATGGTCGCTTCGTCATTTTTCGTTGACAAGAAGGAGCATAATGCGGAACTGGAGCGCATCCTGCCGGAATTGAAATCACGGAGGCTCGATCGCGAGACGGGGGGGCGATTAATGATTGTCGGGTCGGAAAACGACGACACGGAGTTCGTCAAAATGGTCGAATCGGTTGGGAGCTCTGTGGTCGTTGATGACCATTGCACCGGTTCCCGCTATTTTTGGAATCTTACACAGTTTACCGGCGATATCATGCAGGATATTGCCAACCGATACCTTGATCGGCCGCCGTGCCCCACAAAAGACTGGGAGGAACGGCGCAGATTTCCCCATATTCTAAATCTTGCCAAAGAATTCAGTGTGGATGGCGTCATTCTTATTCAACAGAAGTTCTGTGATCCTCATGAATGCGACATGGTCCCTTTGAAGGAGTTTCTAAATAGTAACGGATATCCGACCCTATTTCTTGAATTCGATGTAACCGTGCCTGTGGGCCAAATGAGGGTCAGGGTAGAGGCGTTTCTGGAGATGCTGGGTGTCGAGGAGTTGTTTTAAGCCAATTAACGAAAAGGAGCATAAATGGCTGAGTATAAGACCGAACCTTTAAAATGCTGGCAAAAAGCCAAAGAGTTACGGCTCAAGTATTACAAAGACTATCAGGAGGCGCGCAGCAAAGGCGGTATCCGTTGGACGGGAGGAGCCTGGGCGTTTGATGCTATTCCGGCCGGTTTGGGCCGTGATGTATACAACGTCACTGGTGAGCCTTATGCGGCTTCTCTTGCCTTTGACAAGAAATTGTCTATGGAATGTTTGGAGGCGGCGGAAGCCAAAGGCTGGGCTCGTGATCTGTGCAGTTACATGCGCAACTACTGGGGTTCAATGTATCTTGGAAAGTATGCCTTTGGAGGTGAGTATCCAGAGCCTGATTTCTGCTTCCAGGACCACATTTGTTGCAGTCACGGCAAGTGGTATCAGCACGTGGCCGAATACAAGAAAGTCCCCTATTTCTGTATTGATGTCTCCGTTGGTCCCTACGAGGATGTGGATGAAAACAGATTAATGTTCGTTGTCAACCAGATGCATGAATCGATTGAGTGGCTTCAAAAAATTACCGGGCGCAAGTATCAGGATGAGTTGCTAATCGAGGCGGTGGAAAACGAGACGCGATCTACATCTACCTGGGCTGAAATCTGCTGCCTTAATATGGCCAAACCGGCTCCTTTGGATGAGAAATCAATGTACTCTCTCTATGTCCATGGTACTTTGGCCAAGCACTCCAGGGAAGTAGCGGATTTCTACGAAGAGCTGCGCGATGAAGTCAAGTATCGCGTTGAGAATCGTATTGCCGCCGTGCCGGACGAAAAATGCCGGCTTATGTCGGACACGCAGCCGCCGTGGGGATTCTTGAAGGTGTTCCGCTATCTTGAAAAATTCGGTGCCATTTCTATCGGGTCATTGTATACTTTTGGTTTGATAGGTATCTGGGAAACCAAACCTGATGGCAGTTGGGGACCGAGGACGACGCCTATGCAAAAGGGAGAGACCATTTCCAGCCGTGACCACGCCCTGAGGATTCTGGCTGATTGGAATCTCTCCAAACCCGAATGGCAGCACTTCTACGACCCAAATCTCAAAACCGAGATGATGCTTCAGATAGTCAAGCAGTGGCAACTGGACGGCGTCATGCTTCATCTAAACCGTGGATGCGAGGGACTTACCTGCGGAATCATGGAAAATCGGTTGGGAATCGCAGAAGCCGGGGTCCCGATAATGACTTTTGAGGGCAACATGGGTGACGAGCGGGAGTTCGACGAAAAGCGGGTGATAGCAAGGATTGACTCGTTCATGGAAACCCTGGGTATGGAAATGTTAGAGCCATCGGCCAACACGGCATCACCTTAATAAATGGTTGTCTTGTAGATTTAGGCAGAATATATGTTAGGCGTGTTAAAAAACATAACAAACGTCATAGCGAGGAGCGAAGCGATTTGGCTATCTCGTTAGCACTCAATAACCTAGATTGCCACGCTGTCGCTCGCAATGACGAGAACGGGACTTTTTCAGCAGTCCCATGTTGCATCTAAAGGAGGAATAATGACTACCGCCGGAATAGACATGGGCTCCAAATTCATAAAGGTACTCATTCTGAAAGATGGGACAGTCCGGGGCAAGGCTATGCTAACCACCGGCTTTGAACCTGCTGCCTCGGCATCAAAATGCCTTGAGCTGGCCGCTAAAGAAGCCGGCATCGACATATCATCTATCGATCATATTACTTCGACCGGCGCCGGAAGGAAAGCCGCCCCAAATATTAACTCCGACATTACTGATGTCAGCGCCGCTGCAAAAGGGGTTGCTCATCTGATACCGGACGCGCGCACGGTTATTGATGTCGGCGCTGAAGAAGGTAGAGGTATCAAGATGGAAGCCGGCGGCAAAGTGATTGATATTGCCGTCAACGAAAAGTGTGCTGCCGGAGCGGGTGCTTTCGCTGAGGCGATGTCACGCGCTTTGGAGGTTTCTCTTGACGAATTCGGCCAATTGTCATTGAAGTCGGATAAGACAATCCCAATGAATGCTCAGTGCGCAGTGTTTGCCGAAAGCGAAGTGGTTTCGCTGGTACATGCCAAAACTCCCAAGCAGGACATTGCCCGAGCGATTCACGATGCGATTGCCAGCCGAATTGTCTCGATGGTCCGACGGGTGGGAATCAACAAAGAGGTGGCTCTCGTCGGCGGGCTCTCCCATAATCCCGGCTTTGTGGATGCCTTGAGCCGCGGACTCGAAACACAGGTGGTTATCCCGGAAAACCCGGACTACATTGGAGCTCTGGGAGCTGCTATTGCCGCCGGTGAAAGGAGTCAATGATGTCTGAAAATACAAAAGAATTCTGGCGCTGGAAAGAATACAACTGGCATGATGAAAGGGTGGATCCGAAGGACGCTGAAACCGTTTCTGCCGGAGTGGACGTCGGGTCCGTCAGTTCTCAAGCAGTTGTCATGATAGATGGCAAGCTTTATGCCTATTCAAATATGCGCACCGGCTCCGATAGCCCGGATAGTGCCCGGAAGGCCATGAATTGGGCTATGGAAAATACCGGCTTGACATTGGATGACATCCATTACACGGTGGGGACCGGATATGGCCGCGTCAACGTCCCTTTTTCCAACCGCGCAATTACCGAGATCGCCTGCCATGCCCGGGGAGGCAACCTTATGTACGG
>Ga0114930_10003955_pt1 | contig 12695 bp, 14 predicted proteins | sample AnhtaG_FD_87300 | JGI IMG/M metagenome (GOLD analysis project Ga0114930, IMG submission 87300) | Deep subsurface microbial communities from Anholt, Denmark to uncover new lineages of life (NeLLi) - Anholt_01485 metaG | ecosystem: Environmental > Aquatic > Marine > Oceanic > Sediment | place... | reverse complement strand
TGTTTAACCTTAACCATTGTGCCAGGTTCTATAGTTAATGTAACTTTCTTTGGCACAATTACATCATCTGTTACGTATATTTCCCCACTCCAGGTTTCATCTTTTGTTAGCCTGCCGCTTTTGCTTATTTTAGTCATTGTTTACACCTTGAATGATAGATTTAATCACAATCGATAATCTTAATGTTATTAAATTTACAATACAGCTTTAACTTGGATAAGTCTTTTTCAAGAGTATTAGTGGGCAGAAATGTAAAGTGATTTCCAAGGCAACCTTTTTCAATCCATTTTTCAACATTTCTCAATCGCATCTCAAATGCTACGCGTCCGGGAATAATTTCAAATGAAGATTTAAGAAATTTTCCTGTAGCTAAAACTATCTTATCCAATCCTCTACCAAATATTCTAGCTACAATTACATCGCCTGGCTGGTAAATTGGCACAGCAACTCCTAAAATCCCCACTTTATATAAACTCATTAATTTACCTGCCTTGATATTTCCATCACTAGAATTAGCAAGCCCAGAAAATGGAGCGCTACAGGTCCCCACTACCATGTAGTTGTTCTCAACCTTAACTTTCCAGGGATCGGCCATACTGGGGATTCTATCTGTCAGATGTCTGAAAATCATCTGTTGTGCAGTATTAACAACATCACTCTCACATCCGATAATCACAGAACTTAAAGCATGCCCCTTTAAACAAGCATTAGCACCTAAATTACCTAAAATACCTGTATATCCTTCTAGATCTGCTCCTCCATAACAATTTATAGCAATGCCGGTTAGATTCTCTTTTATCTGTAATTTCTCCAATGCCAAAGAAGCAGCTAGAGCCCGGCGAATTTTAGATAAAGAGTCTTCATCTTCATCAATTTGAAATCCTTTTCCTTTCAGCTCTTTTATCAACTCATTGATTTCATTGGCTTTTACATTTTTATGAAACTTAATCAATTCAGTTATGCTTAAATCGGTGTACTGCGGCCCCAATTTTGAAGTTAAGATATCTGGATGCCAATTTGATGCCGGCATTACCTCATAAGCGCCGCCAACTAAGCCTATTTTTTCTCTCTTCATGGCACGCAGTGCGTGAGATGCTTTGGACCATATTTCTAATTTATTCTGAACTTTCTTATCTTTGGGTGAGCCATAGAGCGGATATAATGAGACATTTGAATTCACCTGTGCTTCATCCTGGATATATCCAATACCTGACCCCGCAGAAGCCATAGACCACCAGTTGGTTGCAGGGAAAAACCAACTGGCAACAGGACCGTCAAATAAGCCTAAAACTGCGGTTTGCTTTGCAGATGTTCCGGTAAATGTAATTCCCAAAAGACCATCAAACTGCCCTTTAATAAATAAAACCTTGTTTAGAATCTCATCCACAGAAATACTTGGTCCAAATTCACTCAAGTTCCAAGGAAGCGTTTTTAAGAAATCTTTAACCTGTTCAAATAATTTTTTTAAGCCGCACACGGTATCAAATTTTTTCTTGTCCACAATATATATTACAGCTATATCTGGTCTGGTACTCACCTGGCGAATCTTACTCATCATTTTAGGTTCTCCTCGGATTAAATAAGTTTTTCCTCAGCTCTTTCCTTTTCATATTTTGTCCTTTGCTCAGATAAATAAGCAGGTACTGGCACATCCCACCAGCCAGCAGTCTCCGAATATGGCCATTCACGATTGATCATTACATGAATCAGGGCTGGTTTCCCGGAGTGAAAGGCTCTTTTTAAAGCCCCTTTAACCTCACCAGCTTTTTCTATTCTTTCAGCATATGCACCAAATCCCTTAGCAATAGCAACGAAATCAATTTTACAAAACTCGCCAACCTTATTTTTCCTGTAAAAATCTACGCCTATTGGTCTGTTTCCAAAAACACCTAGCTGAAGATCCTTAATAGCAAGCCAACCAATATTATCGAGCACTGCCACAACTACGGGTATATCATATTGAATTGCTGTAGCTAATTCCTGCATAGTCATTAAGAAATCTCCATCGCCAACGACAGCAATAACTTGGCGCTCTGGGTGAGCTAATTTAACCCCCAACGCTGCAGGAAAACTAAATCCCATAGTTGAAAAACCCCCGCTGGTTATATAAGTCTGGGGTTCGTAAAAAGGAAACTCCTGTAAAATTTGAGCTTGAGAATTTCCTGAGGAAGAAACCACAAGGGCATTCCGATCCAAAAATTCTCTTAATTCTTTTAAAAAACAGGATAAAGTCATCGGGACTTTATTATAATTTTGGAATTTCTTTAAAGAGGTAAACCATTCCTTTTTTAATTTCTGAATCTCATTAAAATAAGATGTATTTTTGTAATCTTTTTTCTTCTTATTTTCTTTCAAGACCTCTAAGATTTGTCTGAGAACTTCTTTAGCATCACCTACAATTCCAACCTCTATAGGATAATTCTTCCCAATTTCATTGGGGTCTAAATCAACATGGATCAATTTTGTCGGCGGAATAGAAAAGGCTACTCCTTTGCGATAAGAACAGGTAGTTTCATCAGCGAACCGGCAACCTATGGCCAAAAGAACATCGCAAGATCTGGCCAATTTATTGCCACAGGTAGTTCCTTTGGCGCCAGCATGCCAGGCATATAGAGGATGATCTTCAGGAAAAGAGCTTTTTCCCATCATTGTAGTAATGACGGCAGAACCTGTAAATTCAGCCAACTCTTTTAACTCATTCCAAGCGCCTGATGCTATTACACCTCCTCCAGCTAAAATAACCGGCCTTTTGGCATTAAACAAAAGATTAGCTGCTTTTTCAACTCCTTTTACATCGCCTAATGTTCTCCCTGGAAAACTATGCTTAGAAGGCTCAGGGATTTCTACTTCTGCAGAATCAGATTGTACATCCATAGGTAAATCAATAAGTACTGGGCCAGGTCTACCTTTTAGCATCCAGTTAAAAGCCCTCTGCATAATACGAGGGAGTTGCTCCACCCTATTTGCCTCCCAATATCTTTTCACAATCGGCCTGAATATTTGAGGGCTATTAGCATCGTGTTCTCTTTCAATTTCTTGAAGAGTCCCCACACCTCGCATATGAGTATGAGTATCTCCGGTAAGAATGAGCATGGCTGTGGAATCAACATAAGCAGTAGCGACCCCTATCACTGTATTCATCGCACCAGGACCAATAGATGTAAAAATAGCTAATGGCTTACCAGTAACACGATAATATCCATCTGCAAGATGAGCTGCACATTGCTCATGTCTTACCTGAAGAACTTGTATTTTATCCTCATGACCTATGAAAGCATCAAGTAATCCTAAAGTTCCATGTCCACCAATCCCCACCAAATAAGGAACTCTCTCTTTAATGAGATACTCCCTGATTACTTCTCCACCTGTTAATTCCATTTTTCCTCCCCTTTTTCCGTTTTATAGCCCGCCGAGCTGCCTTGACAACATCTTTTACTCCCAGCCCACAATGGTCTAATAATGACTCATAATCCAAAGCAGTCTCAGTAAAAATATCCAAAATACCCACACGTTCAAAAGGTACCGGGCATCTCTCACCCAATACCTCTCCTACTGCACTACCTAACCCTCCAATAATGGAATGCTCTTCTGCGGTAACAATAGCTCCTGTTTTTTCTGCTGCCTCTTGCAGCATAGAAGCATCCAACGGTTTAATAGTATGTATGTTTATCACTTGCGCATCTATTCCCTCATTAGCCAAAATCTTTGCCGCTTCCAGACAACGAGCCACCATTACCCCACTACCAATTAGAGTTACATCACTGCCATCCTGAAGGAGTACACCTTTTCCAATTTCTACCTTATGTGTATCATCAAATACAACTGGTGTTTCCGCTCGACTAATCCGCACATAAACTGGCCCATCGTATTCAACTACCAGGGGCAAAATCTTTTTTACCTCAGTGGCATCAGCGGGGGCCAGGACTGTTAAGTTGGGCATAGCTCGCATAACAGCAACATCCATAATGGCATGGTGAGTTGGACCATCCTTGAAAGCTGATACTCCGGAATATCCTCCCATTAATTTCACATTTGTCCTGGCATAGGCTACACAAGTTCTAATTTGCTCCACTGTTCGCAAGAAAAGCCCAGCAAATGTATTGGCAAAAGGAATCATTCCAGCAAGGGCAAAACCAACAGCAGTATCAATCATTCCAGCTTCTTGAATTCCGAGGTTAAAAAAGCGCTGAGGAAACTTTTCTGCAAAGTACTCTGTCATTACTGAAGAGGAAACATCAGCTACCAAAACCACTACATTAGAATTTTTAGCACCACATTCAACCATCGCCTCTGCAAACGCTTTGCGAAATGATGCTTTTTCCATCATTTTATATCTCCCTTTAATTCAGCTACTGCCCGGGCATATTCTTCATCGTTTGGGGCAAGGCCATGCCATTTTGACTTGTTCTCCATAAAGGATACTCCTTTTCCTTTTGTGGTGTGGGCTATGATCACTGTTGGTTGATTATGAACCTCCTTTACCATATCCAACGATTCCAATATTTGCCTTATATTATGACCATCAATTTCTACTGTAAGAAAGCCAAATGATTTCCACTTCTCCACTAATGACTCCAAGGGCATAATCTCATGCACTGGGCCATCTAACTGGACATCATTATAATCCACGATTGCCGTTAGCTTTGATAATTTGTATTTGGCGGCAGTCATCGCTCCTTCCCAGAGGACACCGCACTGACATTCTCCATCACCTAACAGGGCATAGATATGATAGTCGAGCCCTTTTAAGCGAGCAGCTAGGCACAGTCCAGCACCAATAGGAAGTCCATGCCCTAAAAAACCTGTGGTCATTTCCACGCCAGGAGTTTTTAGCCTGTCAGGATGCCCCTGCAAACGGGAGTTAAGATGTCCCCAGGTTGCAAGCTCTTCCAGTGAGAAATAACCTCGATGAGCGAGGGCAGCATACAAAGTTGCAGAAGCATGTCCCTTGCTCAAGATAAAACGATCACGCTCTGGCCAATGAGGGCGGTTGGGGTCAATTCGCAAATGGTGAAAGAAAAGAGCAGCTATAACCTCTGCTATAGACAAGGATCCCCCTGGATGTCCTTGCCCTCTTCTGTGAATCATTTCCAGAACATCTAGACGAAGCTGCCTTGCTTTCTCATTTAACTCAATAATTAACTTTTCTGAATGGTAGGCCATTAATTCTCTCCCTTACAAAAGTGATTTTAGTTTTTCTTTGCCTTCGCCTCTTTTTTTAGCTATTCTCTCAAATACTTGTGAAATATCAGCTAAAAATGATTTTGACTTTTCGGCTGTGCTTAAATAAAACCTTTGGATTATTTGCTCTGTCTCTAAAGCTCTGTGTACCATATCAGATAAGCTTGCATCTTCAGCCACAGTACCCTCAAAGATGTATTCATCTGTATTGAACCCTTCCAGGGAAAAGCCTGTTTCAAATGCATCAGTTACAACCTCATTGTAAGTTCGGTATATCAATATTTTGTTTTTTTTATTTTCTTTAACAAAGGATAAAAAAGTTTCTTTATATTCTTCAAATTTTTCAGCTAAATCTTCATAAAATTTTGCTGATTTATCCTCAAGCTCCACCGCGTAGTTAATGAGTTGTGAAGTTGTTTGAAGCTGCATTACCACCACCTCTGAATTACAACCTTGCTTTCAGTGAAAAATCGAATAGATTCTCTTCCTTGCCCATGAAGGATGCCAAAGAAAGAATCTTTCATTCCACCAAAAGGGAAAAAAGCCATAGGAGCAGCTATCCCAATATTGATACCTATATTACCGCACTTGACCCTGTACTGAAATTCCCGGGCGTATTTACCATTTGAGGTGAAAATAGAGGCTGCATTTCCATAATGAGAGGTGTGAATTATCCTGATTGCCTCATCGAAATCTTTAGCTCTCATAATATTTGCTACCGGGCCAAAAATCTCTTCCTTAGCAATGGTCATATCAACTGTTACATCCTCAAAAACAGTAGGATTAAGAAAACAGGTCTCGGGATAATCTCCTGTAATCTTTACTTTTCTTCCATCAAGTATAATTCTTGCCCCTTCGTCAATACCCTTTTCTATAAAGCCCAAAACTCTTTCTTTTGCCCGTTTTGACTGAAGAGGTCCCATTTGGATTGCATCATCAAGGCCGTAGCCTACTTTTATCCTGGATGCCGCTTTGAGAAAGGCCTCTACAAATCTTTTGTAAAAAGCATCATCCTTACCCATAACAATAACATTAGCCCCTGCTAAGCAGCGCTGACCTGCATTACCAAAAAAGGAGGTCATCAAAGCGGGAATAGTTTTTTTTAAATCGGCATCGGGCATTACCAACATAAAGTTCTTTGCCCCTCCCTGAGCAATAACTCTTTTACCAAACTCTCCACACTTTCTATAAATCTTTTTTGCTACGTTGGTAGAGCCAACGAAGGTTACCCCTTTAATAGCTGGATGTTCCATAAGAAGTGATGAAATCTCCGCCCCTGACCCATGCACTATGTTCCAAACACCCGGTGGAAATCCAGCCTCATCTACAAGTTCAACGACTTTTGCCTGAGTAACTGGACATCGACTCGATGGTTTGATAATGATACAATTTCCTGTAGCAACAGCATAAGGAGCAAACCAAAGAGGAATCATAAAGGGAAAGTTAAAAGGAGCAATACAAGAAAAAACTCCTAGGGGCTGCCTGATGAGGTACTCATCTATACCTGTGGCAATATCTTCCAGGTTATACCCCATCATTAATGAAGGTATACCGCTAGCAACTTCTACATTTTCAATCCCTCTTCTTGTTTCTCCCCGTGACTCATCAATGGTCTTTCCATGTTCCACAGTCTGAATTCTACTAATTTCCTCAAAGTTCTCTTCCAGAAGCTCTTTTAATCGAAAAAGGCATCTTACTCTGGCAAGAGGAGTAGTTTTTCTCCATTCAGGATATACCTCCTTAGCCTTTTCCACAGCTTCATTTACTTCCTCTTTAGTTGAAAAAGGGACCTTGGCTATGGTTTTGTAAGTTGCTGGATTTATAATATCGTGAAGTTCTCCTTTAGATTCAATCCATTCTCCATTAATATAATTTCTTAATACTTCTACCTTCTTTATTGGTTCCTCTAAAATCGCCATATTTACCTCTCATCCAGATATTTATGAGTTTTCTACCTGTAGTTTGTTTAATACCTCCTGGAGATATTCTCTATCCTTTTTGGCGGTCTGAAAAGGAGTTCGGCCTCCAGGTGATCCTTCTGTCTCTACCCCTATCCATCCCTTATAGCCTACTTGTTTTAAAGTTCTCATTATCTCTAAAAAATCTACTGTGCCATCACCTAAACCCAGATCTTTGTATATTTTTCCCCTAGCATCTTTAAAATGGAGGTAATCCAACAATCCTCGCTGATAATAATCTTTTATTGCCTCGAGAGGATCATCACCTGCCGCCAAGAGATGGCCAGTATCCAGAGTAAGTTTGACATTTTCACATTTGCATTCCTCAAAGAGAAAATCAATCTCCTCTTTTGTCCCCAATAGAGATCCAAGATGATGATGTAAGGTGAGTTCTATTTTTCGGGAAGCAGCGTATTCTCCTAATTCCTCTAGGACTCTGGCTAACATCCTGATATGAGTTCTGATATTTTTTTCTTCTCTTCCCCCTGAAGCAAACATCACCTTGTCACAGCCCAAAGCAAGAGCAAAGTCAATACCATTCTCATAGATAGTTATCTGACCTAATTTCATTTCCGGTCCCAAATTCCCTACAAGAATGGAGCAAAGCTCCAGTTCGCTAGCCTGAAGTGACTTTTTTATCTCTTTTAGTAAAGGCTTAAATTCTCGTTCGGTATCTCCTATCGGGAAAGGAAGAATAAGGTCTACTCCCTGATAGCCAGCTAGCTTTATTTCTTTGAAAACTTTCCCCAGATCTTTATCTGAAAAGGGAAACCAGAGTACAGTAGCATATGCCAACTTTATATTCTTCATCTCGCTCCTCCTCGTATATTATTTTTAATACCTGAGCTCTTGTTGGTATTCTATCACTCAGTAACCTCCACAGAAAATTACTACTTTCATTTTTCCCTGAATTATCTTCTATATTCTTTCATGGAATTTTTGACAGTACCTAGAAATTTTGTTTTGGATTTTACACAATCAATCGTCATAAAACATCCCTTTGGCCATGTTTAGTAATGTTGACTTATTGCATCCCCCCTTTCTCACCAAAATTTAGGGATAACGCTAAAAAACTCTCCTGTAACTATAGCTATTTTATCCAATCCTCTACCCTTTATATCTTCTTGACAAAATATCTCACAGTCTATCGTTTCTAATATTTTCTGCATCCACTAGACTCCATACTCCAGGAAATTTTAAGACTTTTTTAATAATATTAATATCCATTTTTTCAACTATGAGCTCAAAAGGAAGATGGGTCTTTTGCGATATATCCTCCAAAAACAATACTCTCTCTTTTTTCAAAAATCAGCTTACTAACCTAATAAGATTAACAACGCTTTCGTATGCTAACCTTGCTATTTTTGAAGGATCTTGTTCCCAGTCTTTTTCTCTAAACAACTCTACTGTTAAATAACCATCATATCTTTTCTTCCTTAATAATCTTAAAAAGGGTACAAGATTTATCTTCCCTTCAAGGAGATATTCTCTATCAAAATCGCTAATTCTATTTGTTGGGATATCTAAAACATTTGCCATATGCACAGAAAAAATACGATCCCCAGGAATTTCTTTGTAATCATCTAATTTATCTTCTGCTTTATACATATGATACGTATCCAAACCAAAGCCAAAATTTTTATTTCCCACTTCGTTAACTACTTCTATGGCTCTTTTTATGCAGTTTATAAAATTTGAACTACCAGTAAACTCAAAAGCAATTTTTATATCATATTTTTCGGCTAATTTTACCAATTGACTATTTCTCTCAACTGCATTTTCAAAACACTTTTGGTAACTCCATATTTTCTCTATGGAAGGCACTACAGGTCTTCCAAGTTCGGGCTTTATCGCCACTTTCACACCAAGGGCTTTTAATGCCTCGAAAAGCGGGATTACCTGTTCCTTTTCTTCCTCAAATTCTTCATTAGTTGTAAACTCAAAATCAGGTAAATATCTATGTAAACCTGTAAAACAAAATGGCTTAATCTTAAGAGAGCCAAACAAGTCAATTAACTCCTTAATATTTTTTTCTTTACTGATTACGTATTTATCCAAATCTTTCCCTTGAAAGTCAAATCCCTCGAAACCCGCCTCATCTGCCATCATAATTGCTTTTTCTACTGGTGTAGTTAAAATAGTAGAATGATTTATACAAGTAAGGAACTTCATTTAACTCCTCCCTTTTATTTATTTTATGTAGTAGTCATACCAATTATATAAAGGTTGGTATCCCAGTAATCTTTTAGCTTTACTCCAATCAAAGAGCGATTGTCTCTCTTTTATTTCTTTTTTAAAAGGGACGCCGCTCCAGCCAATCATTTTTATAAATTCCACTGAATTAAATTTACTTGGATTATCATCTGCACAAATGTTGAATGCTTCGCTCTTGCTTTCTAACCCTTCTGCTTCAACAGCAAGACGAAACGCTTGAGCTACATCTCTAACATCATTATAACAAAATACCTGAGATATATCTCCAGCCTCATTATAAACATGTGGCGGCGACATTCTACCTTTCTCATTTATATCTTTTCTGTAAGCTTCCACACCTACTTCATGAGATTCTTCGGGAACTCTTGTATGAGATATTCTCAAAGAAATAGTAGTCATTCCGTACTTTCTAGTAAAAGCTCTTGCGATCTCTTCATCTACTTTTTTACTTAATCCATAAGCATCTTTTGGCTGTTGGGGATGATTTTCATCGATAGGCAGATATGCAGGTAGAAGTATATCGTCGAAAGAATTTCTCCAATTAAATCCATACGATGAATCACTACTAGTATAGACCACTTTTTCTATTCCTAAATCAGAAGCCGCTTGGAAAACATTAAATGTCCCAATTGCATTTACATAAAACACTTTCTCTGGTGGATCACTAAATAAATTAGGGATGGCAGCAAGATGAATTACAGCTTCGGCTCCCTTAAAAGCTTTCTTGCAATCATCAATTTTTAAAACACTCCCCCTAATAAGAGTAACATCCTTTCTTTCGGGCTCCTTCAAATGAACAAGCACAGTAACCTCATGATTGTTTTTTTTAAACTCGTCTATCACATACTCTCCTACTCTTCCGCTTCCTCCTGTAACAACTATCTTCATTGCTTTTCCTCCTCGTATAATAGGGACAGCGACCTATTTTTATACATTCTTTCTAATACCTGCGCTCTTGTTGGCATCCTGCTTACTACTACACCGCCAGTAGCCTCAATTACTAAAGATGCTGTTGCTGAAGCAAATAAGCCAGATCTCCAGTATTGGAGGTATCAAAAGCCATATCAACGCCCAGGCCATCTGTCATAGTATTTGTGTCTATCTGATCCACAGATACCACAATAGGCAACCTTTATTACAGCTTCATGAAGTCCAGGCTTTGGTTTTCTAACTTCCTCTATTTTTACTACCCCACCCCCATAGAAAATTGCTGCTTTCATATATATCTCCTATCTACTTCCTGGGTAATTTTTCAGTGAATTAAGACTTTCTCTCGTCGTTCCCGGCTCGCATACCCATAACTACCCAACGCTCTACTAGCAGTTATTATAGAAACTCCTGCTTCTCGAACTACGTCTTTAAATGTTTTTCACAATTTTTCAATAACGATTCCCTATTTTTTCATATTATAGTATAAAAAAAATTTTTTGTCAATTGCCCTCCCTCATACTCTTTGTATTAGCCTAATTTAGACAATAGTTTTCTGCATTGCCAGACATTGGAACATCAGGCTCTTTGAGATAAGTAAACATATATTAACACATAGGAACATTCATAAATAGCTTAATGATCTTTTTAAAATGGCGATTTTTCTGCTTCAAAGATACATAAGTTTTTATATGTTAATTTCTAACTTCTTTAAATAGTTTTTCTAGATTAGGCGACTTTTCCAATGGGAGCTTAACCCTCTGTCCCTTCCATGAAGATAAATAGGCAGCCTCAACAGCTTCCGTCGTTTTTCATCTCGTACTATGCCACTACTTGATCCTCCCCAATCAACTCTGACTTGAAAGGTATCTCCTTAATTCTCCCTTGAGAAAATCCGTAATTTTCTAACTTCTTCCCTAAATTCCAATATTCCCCTTGATTAAATACAAGGGGTTTGGCTTTCGCGTAATCAATTTTTCCTTCCTCATTTAAGATCTCTTCAGTAGTATGAATAGCTACTACCTCTCCCAGAAAAAGATCATGAACGCCAAGAGTTAACTGTTGCTTCAACTTGCACTCAATGTTCACCGGACATTCTTTAATTAAAGAAGATCTTACTTTAGCAGCAGATTCCGGAGTAAATCCTGCTTCCTTAAATTTATCTACTGTCTTTCCAGAAACGGTTCCACAATAGTCCACCTTTCTTAGTAAATCCACAGTAGGAATATTAACCACAAACTCTTTTGATTCTTTAATTAGAGAATTTGAATAACGGCTTGGCCTAATTGAGATTCCAATCATTGGAGGTTCCGAACAAATAATCCCTACCCAGGCAAGAGTAATAATATTCGATCTGCCCTTTTCATCGATACAGGTTACTAAAACTACCGGCGCCGGATAAAGCGCTTCTTCTGGTTCTCTTAATTGTTTTGCCATTATATTTCCTCCTTTAATTAGCTAAACTCAGTATTTACCTCTAATTCTACTTTTCATTTAGTAGCTTTCTCATATATTCTAAAGATTCTAAAGCCCATCCATCGATCTCTATTCTAGTCCCAATATTATATACCTGAACTAACAAATAACTATCGTAACCAATCTCTCGTAAAGTTCTTATGAGCATCTTAAAATTTATGTTTCCCTTCCCTGGAAGTAAATCAATATCTCCTCGTACATCTCCAAAACTGTCATTTGGGCATAGGCAAGTGAGGAGCATAAGCCCAAAAATCAACCCCAGGATAGACCTGTTGAGGATTGTCGTACCAAGCTGGCTCTTTACAACATGGCCAACATTGACAAACTCTCTCAAATGCTCTGGAGCACCATCCATTACCGGCCCCATCTGGACCTTAACACCAAGTTTTGGAACCTCCGAAAGCTTCTCGGTATTGTTTGGCTAATCTTATAATTTCTTCTTTCCTAATAGAATTTTGCATCATAGAATCTCCTTGCCGTAAGCTTTTTCTCCATTAGATTTTTCCTTAATAGTTTCTAGAAAAAATACTAAATTTTCTTTCCTCTTTTCCGCAAGCTTCCAAATGTGCTAATTGATGGCAACATCCTTTTTAAAGTATCTCAAGCAAAATAAGCTTTCTCTTGTCGACCTCCTAAAAACTTATCCTACCAGTTTGTCGGCTCATAGGTTCCTGTGCGGCGAAGGTCCCTCATCTTCTTTAGTGCTTCTTCAAATTCAGGATTGTAGGGGTAAAGCTGGAAGTATTTTTCCACTGTCTTCTCAAATTCACTATTCCATATAACTCCCATATCTACCCCTCCTTGACCAGCCTTTTCTGCTGGAGAATCGGGCTTAAGATGAAAATCTGTATCTAGCCTAGGATCCTTATCTACCATCTCTCCTTTCCCAAGAACATAATGGGGACACATTACTATATCATTATATAAGTTGTAAGATAT
>Ga0114930_10003954_pt1 | contig 12698 bp, 10 predicted proteins | sample AnhtaG_FD_87300 | JGI IMG/M metagenome (GOLD analysis project Ga0114930, IMG submission 87300) | Deep subsurface microbial communities from Anholt, Denmark to uncover new lineages of life (NeLLi) - Anholt_01485 metaG | ecosystem: Environmental > Aquatic > Marine > Oceanic > Sediment | place... | reverse complement strand
TTCCTCCCAGTACTGGAAACACTTGACAGAATCTTCGTACCAAGCCTGATGACCCGGGTTGTTCCACTCGCCCTGTACCTCAAAATCCGGCTCGTCCTTCATCGACAGTGCGCCAGGAACACACGTCTCTGCACACCGTTTGCAGACCTGGCAGAACTCTTTGAGGCCAAAATGAATGGGCTTATCAGTGGCCATCGGCAAGTCGGTAAGAACCTTAGCCAGCTGCACAGCTGCACCGAAATCCGGTGTAATCAATCGGTTGGTCCGTCCCACTTCACCCAACCCAGCATCCACAGCTAAGGCAATACACGAACCCACATCGTTGACGCTTGGAATGGCGGTGTAACCCAGATTCCGGATAAAATCTGCCAAAAGACCGACAAGAAACTCCGCCCGGCTATACCCTAGAGAGGTTGTTGCATCACATAGTCGGGAGGGTGCAAGAGCAGCACTCTGAAGCGACATGCGTACGGTAAGTGCGATAACATACTTGCACTTCTCCGGGATGACGATCTTCTTATCCTCCACTTCGTAGGATTCTTCGACGTCTTCAAAGTGAATCTCTTTCCCGTAGCAGTGTGAAAGAACATGGCGACGATCCAAGAGGGCGATCCCTGAACTGGCAGCACCGAAGAAATTGGCTGCTCGTTTGACAACATTCGCTGCATCTTCCGGAGCGCCCTTCCACTTTCTGCGTTGAGACTGGTTTCGGTCTCCGCGTGAAGGCCGGGTCCACGATCGCAATCCTCTGTTCATGTATCCGGTCCGGCGTAGTGTCCAACCGGCATTCTCCAAGGCAATATCTTCTATACGATAGCCCGCTCGATCTTCGTTCTTACATTTTTCTATAAATTCGTGCTTCCTCTTTTCAATCTCCATCAGTCTCTCGCGGCCGACATACCGGTCAAAAGCTCTGAGCACGTCCTTATTCTGATCGAACTGACCATAGATTTTGTCGTCAACGGCAAGCACTGGTTCATCGACCTCCTCAACCCACCAGGAATGGTCGGACGTGTTCCGATCTCCTTGGGATGCAGACAAAGCCATGGAGGGTAATATTCCTCCGGTCGCAATCAAACTACCCCCACCAAGACTGGCCTTCAGGAAATCCCTTCTTCTCATGCCATGACTCATAAGATCTCTCCTCTCTAATATCTTACCAAGATCCGATTGGTAAATGTTTTTAATTTCCAACAACGTTGATTGGATCTTGGGCGGAACAACAAAATTTGTGTGTCAATGAAATCTTTCACTTGTTGAAAAAAGAGGCGAGGGGATAGCAAAACGGAATTACATGAAAGCTCCATTTCAGGATAGTCTCCTATCGATGGATTTGAGCTCCCTAAGAGTCGATCGATAATTGGGTGTCTTCTCACATCTCTTCGCTTTTACCTTATCCTTCTGAATCATGCGCCTGAGATTTGTCTTTCTCCGGTCAAAATTAAAAGCATTTTTCTTGTCGAATGATTTCCCAAACGATGTACAAAAATATACACAAATAAATGAATATGTCAAACTTTTTATTCTAAAAAGGAATGGAATCACTCGTACCGTAAACTCTCCACCGGATCGAGCTTGGCAGCACGCTGAGCCGGAAAAACACCTGCAACGATTCCGATGGTTCCTAAAATAAAGCTCGTTATCAGTAAAACGGCCTGCGAAAGCTGGGGCTTCCCCAAATAAGCCAATCCCTGATTTTCAACCGGGATCATGGCAAACAGTTTAATTATTCCCCAGGATATGAAAATGCCAATCAATCCTCCAGCTACGGCAATGAGCAAGGATTCGAATACAAACTGAGTCACGATATGTTTTGGCTTTGCACCGACTGCCATCTTGATACCGATTTCACGTGTCCGTTCCTTGACGACAACATACATGATGTTTGCTACACCCACTCCGGCTACTAAGAGCGTCAGACCGCCGATAACGCCCAGGAAGATTTCAATACCCACAAACACCTTATTCATCTCTTGAATATTGGAGACGAAATCCCACATGCTCAAGGCATTCTCGTCCGACGGATCGAACCGCAGTTTGCGTCCCAGGACACGATAAATCCCCGATTTAATCAAGTCGATGTCTGTGAGTTTATTCGGTCGAACCGTAATCATTCGTAAGTATCGGTGATAGTAGAGGGACTCGAATGTCGTAAAAGGAATAATCGCCCGTCGGTCATCAGGACCGTTGCTCATTCCCATCTGGAGCTTCTCTTGCATAACACCGACTAAGGTGAACGGAACACCATCCAGCTCGACGGTTTTTCCTATCGGATCTTCATCTCCAAACAACTCTTCGGCCACTTCCGAACCCAAATAGATCACCCGGCGTTTTTCCTGTATGTCTCGATCGTTCAGGAAACGCCCTCCCTTTTTCGGATACATCGTGCGAAGCAATTCAAAATTCGGGAACACGGCTTCCAAGTAGGTGGAAGCAGTCCTCGAACCGTTTTTCAGCCGAACACCCCACCTTCCGTAACTGGGGGAGACATCCCGGATTTGGGGAATGCTTTTTAACAGTAAATCCGCATCCCCTCGTGTAAATTCAATCCACCGCCCCTCCGGCAATCCTTGATATTTCTTGCTGGTTTGACCCCCGTACACCCGTATGATTTGATTCCCGGCATTCAATATACTGGTCGTTATTCGATACTTGAACCCCCGACCGAAGGCCATCATCAAGACAACGGCGAGCGTACCCCAGGTAATGGCAAACGTCGTTAAGAAGACCCGAGTCTTCTGAACCCTCAGGTCGTGCAAAAAATCGCTAATCAGCACCCAAAACGGCACAATGAAATCACCTATCCAAGATTAATAATGCAGACACTCCACCACGTTCAGGTTGGCTGCCTTGCGAGCCGGGAAGAAACCAGCTATGAAACCAATACCCGCGAGTACAGAAAGGGCAATTGCCGCAATCCACAGAGAAATACTCGGTGTACCCACAAACTCATCGATGGGGAGCATAGAAATTAAAAAAAGAAGTACCAAAGAGATGAGAATACCGATACATGCACCAATGGCAATGATGAAAAAGGTCTCCACAAAGAACTGGATCATGATATGGTGTTTTTTCGCACCCACAGAACGCCTGATACCGATCTCATTCGTTCGTTCCTGTACAACCACATACATAATGTTGGCGACACCAATTCCCCCCACAGTCAGCGTGAATGCACCAAGGATCCCCATGAAAATATTGAAACCCAAAAAAATGTACCATACCATCTTCTGGAATTCCGTCGTATCCCAGATGGAAAGCGCCTCTTTGTCCGTCGGATCGAACTTGTATTTTTTGCCCAGCACCTCGTAAATCCGATCCTGGATCATCGACGAGAACACCGGATGTATCGGCTTGATGACAACGTTATTGACATACTGATGACCGAACAACGAAGAGAACGTCGAAGCCGGAATGAAGGCCCTGTCTTTGTCCCGCGAGTTGTAGGATGAATCCTGTTCTTTATGAAGCATGACCCCAACGACGAGAAACGGCGTCTCCCCGACGAAAACGTATTTCCCCACAGGATTCTCTCCGGAGAAGAGGTAATCTGCCAATTCATCCCCCAAGAAGACCACGCGGCGCTTGAGTTCGACATCAAGGTCATTGAGAAAACGACTGCCTGTTTGAGGTTGAATGTTCCGCATATCAGCGTATACAGGGATAACTCCAGTAACATTGGGATTCCGAACATTCGTCTTAACCCTGAGAGGAGTATCCCACGTGGAATACTCCGGACTGATCTGTTTTATCAAGGAGATTTCATCCTTGAGAAGTGTGGCGTCTTCCTCTCGAAAACGAATCCTGCGATTCGGCCCATACCCCTCGAACGATTTCGCAGTCTGTCCTGGAAAAAGGAGAATAATGCTTTCTCCGATTCCATACATGGTCTTCATCGTCTGTTTCTGGAACCCGTTGCCGAAAGCCAACAGCACCAAGATGGCCACAGTCCCCCACACAACGCCGAAGATCGTTAAAAAGGTCCTCAGCTTCTGCGCCCGAAGATCACGGATAAACTCGCCGATGGTTGAAAATATTCTCATCCTATTCTGCAATTCTTGTCATAAATAGAGATTCATCCCTCGGTATTTCAGATGATTTTCTTAATCTCTTTCTCCAGCACCTCCTGCCCCTCCTCCAATCCCGAAATCACCTCAATCTGAATGGCATCACTCAACCCTGTTTCGATGAAGACTTCCTCCGACTCCTTTTCGTCCTCGCGAATTCTCACAAATGCCGAATCGTTCCGGAATGTTACGACACGTTCAGGTATGGAAAGCACACTGTCCTTCTTGGCGATGATAATGTTGGCATTTGCTGAAAAGCCCGCACGGAGGACTGCATCTCCCGACTCATCTATAACGATCTCTACTGGAAAAACCGTGGTATTCTCTTCTTTCCTCGCTTTCAAAGATATCAACGTGACGTGGCCCCTGACCGTCTCTCCCGGCAGAGCACCGATTTGCAGCTCAGCAGTCATTCCCTCCGCGATTTTACCCACGTCGATCTCATCCACAGTACCCTTAAAAATCAGGTTTTCCATGTTCGCCATTCTCATAAGCTCTGTGCCTGCTTGATAGGATGTGAGAGGTACGACAGGATCCCCGACGTTCACGGATTTCTCCAGAATGTATCCGGTAATCGGCGATTTAATCACCGTTTCAATATCCTTACCCGCAATCCGGACCTTCCCCTTTTCAAGAAGGTCTAATTGTTCTTCGGCAATCTTGCAACTCAGAGCAGCCTCATCATAATGCTGACGAAGGATTTCAAAATCGTAATCGGAAATGAGGTCCTTCTTCCTCAGTTCTTCGTTACGTTTTAACTCCCGCTCCAGCGTCTCCAAGGCAATCCTTTTCATTTCAACGTTGCGTTTTGCTTGAACCAACTCCAGTGGAGTCGGATCGGGACGAACTTCCAGAACCGGCTCACCCTCTCGGACAAAATCTCCAACATTAACGTACAGTTTACCCAAAACCCCCGATATTTTCGACTTGATCGCAATTTCGTTCAACGGTTCAATGGACCCAACGGCCAACGCCTTATCTACAATATCCCTTCGTTCAACCTTAACAGTCCTCGGACCAGAATCGCCCTTCTTCCCAGAAAATACGATCACGACAACGACGATAATCACCACAACAGCAACACCGATCCAAATAATCCGTTTCGTTTTTTTGCGTTTCATTAAAATCTGTCCTCCTTGCTTTTCAAATCTTTGACGGGTATCGTATCATGAGAAATAGATGCAAGCAAATTTTCTAAGCTGTTTTCAGAATAAAGAGCATGGGTGTATTTGTTATCATATACAAGTACGATTTCAGAATAGTATTGTTACAAAAAACAAACGCATCGATATGAAAGGCGCAATCGTCTTGGGCCTTCTGTAACGATAGCAAATGGTGGTATCAAAAAGGGTATTCCAAAATGCTCAAAGCACAAGAGCAATCAGAGGTACCTATTGGAACAGATCAACTACCTCATTAAAATCAATTTCTTCGTTTCCACGAATTCTCTACCCTCTAAGCGATAAAAATAAAGGCCGCTGGGCAAACCGTTCGCTGTCCACATCATACTATACTCGCCTGCCGGACGGTACCCACTCATGAGTGTTTCAATCTCTCTGCCTAAAAGATCGTACACCTTTAGTGTAATGAAGCCTGGCTTCGGCAAACTGAAGCGAATCGTTGTAGAAGGATTGAAGGGGTTGGGATAGTTCTGATAGAGCGCAATTCTATTCGGAAAAATCGGATCCGAGGGGTGAATCTCTTCAACCCCAGTAACGCCTCCTCCATCGAGCGTCTTGAGAATAGCACCCTCCGTTCCAACCACCCATCCAGTATTCACGTCCGTGAAAAAGGCCGAATAGAGCCACTCCGATGTTCCACTGATCTGAGGAAACCAGTTTTCGCCCCCATCCGTGGTTTTGAGAATCGTACCGTACTCCCCAGTGACCCAACCGCTATTCCCATTGGCGAAAAAAACAGAATACAGGGGACACAACGTTCCACTATTCTGAGAGATCCAGTTTTCTCCCCCATCGGTGGTCTTGAGAATAGTCCCATACCATCCAACAGCCCAACCCGTATTGGCATCGGTGAAATAAGCCGACGATAAAAGTTCAGATGTTCCACTCGCTTGAGGAATCCACTGAGTCCCTCTATTGGTGGTTTTGAGAATCGTTCCCTGACTCCCGACGGTCCAGCCTGTATAAGTATCAACGAAAAAAACGGAGTGTAACCCCTCTGATGTTCCACTATCCTGATATCGCCATTTCATTCCTCCATCTGCGGTGTTAAGAATAAGACCGTCCTCTCCAACGATCCAACCACTCAAGGCACTCGGGAAAAATACAGATCTTAATAGATGGTCGGGTGAGATTGCATAAATATAATCCCAGTTGTTCCCCCCATCGGTCGTCTTGAGAATCACACTCTCTCTTCCCACGACCCATCCCCTATTCACATTCGCAAAATAGACAGATTCCAAAGACTTCCACGTATTGCTGTTAAGAGAAATCCAGTTCGCTCCGCCGTTGGTGGTCTTCAATATCGTACCATCCCGACCAACCGACCATCCTGTGTCCGCGTTGACAAAATAAACGCTCTTCAACCATTCAGAAGTTCCACTCGTCTTGGGAATCCAACTCATCCCCCCATCCGTAGTTACAAGAATCGTACCCCAACCTCCAACTACCCAACCGATACCAGCGGATTTGAAACGAACAGAATACAACCGTTCCCCTGTTCCACTACTCTGAGAAATCCAGCTCGTTCCGCCGTTGGTAGTCCACAGAATAGTACCCCACTCCCCAACAACCCATCCGGTGTCTACGTCTACAAAATGGACAGAATAAAACGGATGTAACCTTCCACTCTCTTGAGAAATTCAGTTTATTCCACCATCCGTGGTCTTGAGAATTGTTCCCCCGGTCCCTACCACCCATCCCGTATCCGCATCGACAAAACAGACAGATTTCAGAGATTCTGATGTTTCACTATTTTGAGAGATCCAATTCAACCCACCATCAATGGTCTTGAGAATCGTGCCATTCTCCCCAACCACCCAACCCACTTGAGCATCGACAAAATAGACAGATTCCAGCGATCCCGATGTTCCACTGCTTTGCGAAGCCCAGCCTGTTCCACCATCGATGGTCTTGAGAATCGTGCCGTATCCTCCAACAGCCCACCCCATATTCCCATCGACAAAATAGATAGAGGTCAACTCCTCTGAGGTCCCTGCTGTACGAGAAATCCACTTTACCCCACCGTCGGATGTCTTGAGAACCGTACCAGACTCTCCAACAACCCATCCAGTCGTGTCATCGATGAAACAGACAGACCACATGCGAAGCGGCGCTCCATCTGGCACATGACGTATCTCCCAGTTCGATCCCCCATCGGTCGTCTTCACTATCGTCCCTGACGCGCCAACAGCAACGGCTCTGTTCCGATCAAAAACGTATATGTCGTACAGCGAATTCCCCTGGGGCAGCGGATTCTGCCAGAACCAACCCTCCTGAGCCCCAACACTCCCAACCCAAAATAGTGTGAGGATGAACAACCCGCTCTTGCGTTTCATGACAAATCTCCTTGGGTGAAAAACACCGCGAGAAAGAATGAAACAGATGAAACTAAATAGCATCACGTGGCCAAAGGAACCGGCCACAAAAAACTGCCATGTTCAAAGAAATGGGTAATTTGCTGAATACTGTGATGGATCTTCCTCTCTACCGCCTCCCATGTATTGAAAGCATTGTGTGGTGTCAGTACGACGTTTGGATGCTTTGTCAGTTCGAGAGTAGCCTGAACCTCCCTCTCTTTGCTCTTGGCACCCGATCGCAACGAAACAGCAAGTTCGCTTTCATGGTTATAAACGTCTAAACCAACACCCCCGAGATGGTTTTCATCCAGAAGGCGAAGTAAATCCACCGACGGAGAAAGTTCACCCCGGGCAACGTTAATAAAAATAACACCCGGTCTTGCTCTCTTGAGCAAACGATAATTAAAGTAACCCACGTTCTCAGAAGTCAAATTCATGGCGCAAACGATAACGTCCGCTCGAGAGATACCCTCCTCAATCGATACATAGGATACCAAAGAATGTCTTTTCACAACATCAACTCCCAGCACATCCATGCCCAATCCGTCACCTATCTTCACGACTTCATAGCCGATATTGCCCACACCGACGATAAGTAAAGTTTTATCCTTGCACTCTTCCCCGGTCAGACCATCCCTGTTGAAATGGGTGAAGTGATCCATCTGGCGTGGAAGTTTCCGCAGAAGGGACACCCATAACAACATCGCCTGTTCAGCCACGGCCCTGCTGCAGTACAAAGGAAGGTATCCACACGGAATGTTCGTTCCACATTCTCGTCGATATCTCTCCATATGATCGTAACCGGTACTACGCGATAGAATACCCGACACCTTTGTTGCCCAATCCATCGGGATAATCGACTGGGTTCGCACGCTGATTAAAGAAGCTGGGGGTTCGCGATCTCCCTGTTCTTGAATCGTTTTCCAAGTGAAACCGGCTGTAACGTGAGATGGCAAGAAGCGCCCTAATGCCTGAGATTCCTCTTCAAAAGCTTCGTAAAAGAATATGTCCAAGAGCGAAATCTCCCCGCATCAGAGATATGCTTCACTTCTGAGTTTCATCACCCTTTCAGAAACCAACCCGTACACCTTCCACTCAATTCGATTTTTCTTGCTTAAAATCAAGAACCCTTTTTCACCAGCGGCTTCCCACAACAGGAAAATGTATAAGAACTTCCTTCGTCGTGACAACAGCACTCTTCAGCCGGAGTCCCCACATCCTTGCATTCTTTGATCACCTGAATTTCAATGCCGCAGCCTTCGCAAACATAGATCTCCCCCTTCTTCATGACATGGCAATTCGTCATGATCATCACCTCCTTCCCATTACGTTTTTACACTATTTTAAATTTCACTTCAAGAATAAAATCTTCTTACATCGTGTCGAATGCTTCGATTGCATACGCACTAAATACAAACCACTGCTCACCTGATCTCCACGGAAATCCAATCCGTCCCACGTAATGCGATGATGACCCGATTCTTGCACACCATCGACCAACGTCTTGACCCTGCGCCCAAGAAAATCATAAATGGTAAGGGTCACTTCCGCTGGCTCGGGTAGACCGTACTGGATAATCGTCGTTGCGTTGAACGGATTCGGGTAGTTCTGCGACAGACTCCAATCCCTAGGAATCTCATCGGTACCATCGGTCGGTACCTCCGTTGAGCTCAGAACCTCCAGATGGACCGGAATTTCGATCAACGCTTGGCTCGTATCGTTGGAGGTAATGGTGAGAAAACCCTCATACTGTCCCAGCTCCAACCCCTCCGTCTTGACAGAAACCTCCACCAACGCCGATTCACTGGGGTCTATCATACCCACACCGTTGGAAATCTGCAACCACTCAATGCCTCTGATTTCGCCCCCCTCTGAGGTCGCCTGCATGTCACCGATGGCAGTACCGTTGTTCTCAAACAACACCGTGCTCCCGTCCACCACCTGAATATCATCGATAAAAAACCCGGTAAGATCGGGATCATCCACCGTACACAGCCCCTGATCCGAGGCAAAGGCAAATCGGATGATAACGCTGTCCGATTTGTACGACGACAAATCAAATTCAACCGGCGTCCATTCCCCACTGCTCCCTCCCCATCCGGCGATTCCAACTCCCATGTCCCAACCCTCAATCGGATGACCAAAACTCCACAAACTCTGGCAATTATACGAAGGACTGGTCGGATCAGCGACCTGGAACGAACTGCCACCATCCACCGAAACCCAAACATTGCATCCGTCCCATCCGTCGTACGGTGGTACAGGATTTGACGGCTCTTCAATGGCCCAATACCCCATCCACTCCAGTTTGGGAGAAACGGTTTGCGACAGATCAAGAACGGGCGTATTCAAATACTGCAACCAGTGGTTGTCATAGCCACCAATTTCAGAATCGCCGTTCCACCAGGAAAAACCATCCCAAGCCATGAACGTATCGGGGTGAAATGCAACCGCCCCTTGCAATCTATAATCCATGCAGGCAAATTCCAGAACGTCCGATCCAGTATTCGAGAACGTGATCGTTGCATGTGCCGAGTCCCCAACTGTCAGCGAGAAGTCGAGTTGCTCCGGCGAGACGGCAAGTGCAGGACCGTCCGTCACTTCATCCCAGATGAAGGGCACGTACTTCCCGATGTCACACTCGCCGTACTTGATGCGAAAATAGCCGTCCTCGCCCCAGGTCGTATCCCAACTGTTCTCACAAATCCAGCACGAATCCGCATCGCTCCATCCCACGAGGAGAACAGCATGCCCCCCCTCTGCCTCACCCCAAACATGCTCATAAACACCGCTCTCATAAGATAAAAGAAAATCAGTATACACAATATAACTTGCCGACACCGGATGTCGAAAAACCCCACTCTTAATGTTTTCAATGATAGCTTCCTCTAAAGTAACATAGCCCCAGCCAGGGATCGTGACGACTTGGGCAGCCCAATAAGGACAGGCACTATCACAGGAAATTTGATCATCGGCAGAGTAAGGAAAACAGTTCTCAGAAGGTATGCCCGTCGACTGAATAAAATCCAGAGCATCCTCTTCGTATCCCCCATCACAACTCCCCGCACCGCTGCAGGAGAGGACAAACTGTTCCGAGAGATCGATCATGAAATAGTCATCATTGTGAATTTTCCACCAGGACTCCACCTGGGCTACAGCAGAGAAATCCCAACAACTCCCACACGCGCCTTGGTCCTTCACCGGAGTCACCCAGTTGCCGTCGTGGTCTCGCCAATCAAGCTCGGAGGGCAATTCATCGATCAAGGATATAGATAGCAGCGCCGCCTTTGATGAATCAGCAGGTCCGAGTATGGTACCGCACAGCCTTCTTCTCTCTTCCGGCGAGAGACGAGTCACCCAACTTTCACCCGCTGTCCAACGGGCGCCCTTTTCCTGGATGGCCTTCCTTATCTGCTCGAGCTCATCCGAAGCAACGCCAGCAGCCTGAAAGAAAAAAACCACCGGGATTACCATAGACAGCCAACTCCATCGACGAGGAATCAATCTTTTCACAACCTACCTCCTTAAGATTATGTCATGCATTGATTATAAAAAACGATCTTCTGATTTCACGAATCCTCGCCACCGGGCAGGAGTTCCTGCACTATCTTGATCAACTCCTTCACCCCAAAAGGTTTTGCCAGCGTACGCGATGCTCCAAATTTCTTGGCCAGCTCCAAATAATCATACGGACCCATCTTACCACCCCCAGAAATTGCAATGATTTTCACATCGGGAAACTCACTGGAGAGTTCTCGGATAATTTCAATGCCTTCTTTATCAGGCATAAGAATGTCCGTTACAATCAGATCGGTTGGCTTCTCACGAAAAAGCTCTACTCCTTCTATACCACCTGAGGCTTCAACCACCTCATATCCCTGCGCCTCCAGTGTCCGCCGAATCATCCATCGTACTTCATCCACATCTTCAATAACAAGAATACGGGCCATAGTTGTTATCTCCTTTCTACCCGCGATTGATTTCCAATTTGCTGGTGCGAATTCGACACTTTACACTAAAACTGCCCGGATTGCAGCATAACAAAAGTACAGGCCTCTATAAAAGAAATCCCACTCTCAGAAAGACGCCTTTCCAGTATTGCAGATTCCGTACCACGATTGAATATCACTCTACTGGATTTCACAGATGCGATATCTTCGACAAGAGGCTGACTCCTCATAGATCCGATGAAATGTGCATCAGGGAAGAACAGTAAAAACCCGAGCCGGCGCTCCCGTTCCATCCTTAATCAACATCGGTATAACATAGAGCACCGCACCAACAGAAGGAAGCCGATCCAGATGGGCAATGTTCTCCAAAGCAAGTTTGTCCGCGGCAAAGAGAATCTGATGCACTTTGAAGTCTTTGGATTTTCCGTAATCAATGCTCGGCGTATCAACGGCAATTCCAGTAATCTCTCTCTCTTTGATCAGGAACTCCACCGATTCAGGCGAGAATCCCGGAAAACTCAGCTCAGGAATGGCCTCTTCACCCCTCTTGCTCGTTCCGAGAACCTTTTCCTTATCAGGATAATACTTTGTATCGATCCCCGTGTACATGATGACCCAAGCGCCTTCAGCAATCTTCCCGTAGTGTTCTTCCCAATCTTTGATATCATCCACCTGCAGAAGATAATCCCTGTTCTCCTCGCATTTCTTGGTGACGTCGACCTTCACGGCAGGCCCGATCCACTCCTCCAGCCGAATCTGCTCTATCGTCCGACCACCTTCGGCAAAATGAATCGGGGCATCGACGTGTGTGCCGCCGTGCTCCGCAGCACTGTAGTCGTTAGAAGCGTACCACCAGCCCCCTTCAGTAATTCCCCAGTCAAGCTTCTTCAATGTAAACGACTTCGCCGTCGGCCAGTAAATCGTACTCTCGTCAAACGGATAGGTCATATCGAGAATTTTTCCCTCGAACTGTTGAGCACGCTGACAGGCAGAAAATACTAGGACAATCAGAAAAACGATAGACCATCTTTTCACAAACGTATTCGTCATTTTCATCTTGTAGGTTCCTTTCTCCGATCTTCAATATATCCACGAAGACCAATCAACGGCCTTCTCTATTCTTTCTTGATAAACACCATCGTC
>Ga0114930_10003953_pt1 | contig 12700 bp, 11 predicted proteins | sample AnhtaG_FD_87300 | JGI IMG/M metagenome (GOLD analysis project Ga0114930, IMG submission 87300) | Deep subsurface microbial communities from Anholt, Denmark to uncover new lineages of life (NeLLi) - Anholt_01485 metaG | ecosystem: Environmental > Aquatic > Marine > Oceanic > Sediment | place... | reverse complement strand
GAAGCCCTGCGTTCAAAAAAAACAGTGGGAGAGTGGCTTGAGGAAGCAATAGACGAGAAGATTGAGAGAGAAGAAAAGAAGGTTAAATAGAAAAGACCTGTGGGAGCAGGTCTTTCTGAGTTATAACAGGTAATGGTATACGGTTGTTTTTATTCTAGACCAATCCTGAAGATAAGTCAACCAAGAGGGCTCAGGGACCCAAAGTGCGGGTGTAGCTTTGAGCCCTTTGGCTTTATTAAGGTGGTTGGTGATGAGTGTTGACTGATTGACAAGATGGATTAAGCGCGGGGTATTGCCCCCATCAAGCTTTGCCGAGGTGGACAGACTTTCGAGAGAAGTTACCGAGTAACTCAGTGCAACAAGGAGGTGCAAGAGCTATCCCCAAATTAGCTTGGTAGGACTAATTATCTCAGGGTTATCCCTTTTTTGAAGGTACTAAAATAAATCCTCTAAAAACATATTATACGAGGAGGTCAGAAATTTAGTAGATTTGGGAAACGGGGTAAATCAAATCTGGTATCGAAGTGAGCAGAATTATCTGACTGCTAATTTACTTTAGGAGGCAATATATCAGTGAATCAGTTCAAAGTTTTGGCCGAGCCAATAAAGATTGGGAGTATCCAATTGAAGCATCGGCTTATCCAAGGACCGATGTGGACCCGCTTTTGCACAGTTAATGGTGAAGTAACACAACAAATGCTAGACTATTATTCCCTGCGAGCAAAAAATGGGGCGGCAATGGTAGTAATTGAGTCGACGGCGGTGGACAGGCGTTATGGATGGGAGATGGCAACCTTAGTGCTTGATGATCTGGAAATGGAGCCCGGGTATGCGAGACTTGTTGAACTTATCCACCTGCATGGGATACCGGCGGTGGCTCAACTTATCAATGTTGGCGCCTTCTCACCGAAAGACCCCATTTCGCCATCCGGGGTGGCCAGTGTAATGCATGGTGCAGTAGGAGTTGTTCAGTCGCGCGTCATGAGCCTGGAAGAGATAGAAGAACAAAGGGGCAAGTTCATTACCGCTGCAGTTTTGGCCAAAGAGGCAGGGTGCGATGGCGTATTGGTACACGGCGCTACATCCTATCTATTGCACCAGTTTATATCTCCGTATACCAACAAGAGAACTGACAAATACGGGGGTAGTCCAGAAAATCGTATGAGGCTGCCACTGGAAATAGTAAGAGGGATTCGTCAAAAATGTGGCCCCGACTTTGTTATCGGCTATACGATAGTCGCCGATGAACTTCTGCCCAGCGGCGGGCTCACACTTGAAGATACCGTAGCTTTCGCCAAAGTGCTGGAGCAGGAGGGGGTCGACTATATTGACTCTATGGTTGGTATGTATGAGACATTTGCCACCAGCGAGCGGTCTCCAGGGCACAGCAAGTATACTAGATTTGGGGCGTGGGAACAAACGAAGGCGTTTAAGAAAGCGATTAAGATACCGGTGTCTCATCGCGCTCAGGGTGACTATGACCCGGTTAGCTGGGAGAAACATCTTGTGGCTGGCGATGCCGATTTCATCCAACTTGCTAAACAGACGCTTTGCGACCCGGAGATATACAACAAAATTCTGGAGGGCAGGCTTGAGGATATCCGCGAATGCACGTGCTGTTTACATTGTTTAGAGAGTATGATAATCCAGCACTATCAGGTTGAATGTGCGTTAAATCCGGAGACGGGAAGAGAGCGGGATTATGCCATACAACGAGTGTCCAAGCCGAAGAAAGTCCTGGTTGTAGGCGCAGGTCCAGGTGGCTTGGAAGCAGCCAGAGTGGCAGCCCTACAGGGCCATGAGGTAACGCTTATGGACAAGGAAACCGAGCCAGGGGGTAATCTAAGATTTATCACTCTATGCTTAGATAACGAGCCTTATGGGCGGTTTCGCGATTGGGAGGTACGAAAGTGTAAGGAGGCTGGGGTCAAGATTGAGCTTAGTAAAGAGGCTACCTTGGGGACAATCCAGGCGGCTAAGCCTGATGTAGTGATTTTGGCTATCGGTGCTCCTGAACGCATTATTCCTGACATCCCTGGGATTTCCAAGCCTCACGTGGTTACGCCTGAAGACGTTTTAACCGGAAAAGCCCGGGTTGGGGAAAAAGTGGTAGTGATTGGGGGCAATCGAGTCGGTGTCGATGTTGCATATACGATTGTAAAGAAAGGCCTGGCAAAAAGCTTAACAATAGTGGAGCCGAAACCTGTGCCTGCGGTAGGTTACGACATGGAAACTCTGAATATGCTTATGCAGACCATAATTATGTTGCCTAAACTGGGAGTTCAGGCACTCACTGGTACACAGGTTGAGGAAGTCACAGACAACAGCGTAGCGGTAGTTGATCCGGAAGGGAAGAAAAGTAAAATTGAGGCGGATACCGTAGTCCTCTCGATGGGATATGCAGCTCCGGACCAGGCGCTTTACAAAGCGTTAACAGGCAAGGTCAAGGAGCTTTATGCGATTGGCGACTGTGTGAAGCCGAGGAGAGTAAGTGACGCTGTTCATGAGGCGGCGTTCGTAGCAAGGCAAATCTAGAAATCGGTGGGGTAAACATTTTGAATGCGGTAAGCGAAGCGTCAACACTGGAAAATGGTAAGGTGTTGGACGTAGAGGGACTCAAACTATGAGAATGAAATCACACTTTATGGGTACTTTAGAGGTAGTAGGGCAAATTACACAGCTAAAGGAGAAGGAAGACTGGCTAATTCTGAACATAAGGACCACGACTCCTGCAGGATGGAACCTGACTGCAGCGTTGACCCATGAAGATATAGTAACCATGATAAAATTGATGCTTAGGCCAAGCAATCTTCGCTATGTTCTCTTCGGTTTTGGCAAGCCCAGTGACAAAACCCGGGTTCCTGAATATTAAGAGTCACATTTTAGTAATCACATATTACCAACCAGAAGACAATCAGGCGGCTGACGCCTATAGTTTGTGCGAGGAGGTGACAAGATGCTCTAATTTTATGTGTTTTTCATAAAAATTTTGAAGGAGGTAACAAGAGAATGAAACGTCTGGGAGTAAAGTTATTATTTGTGTCTTTGTGCTTAGTTCTGGCGGTAATGTTGGCACTGCCCGCTTGCGCTCCCACTCCCGAGGAGGGCAAGCCATTAAAGATAGGACTTCTTTTACCCTACACTGGCTTTGCCTCCCCGTGGACTGCTCCACACTCGGAAGCTGCTGTCAGGCTTAAGCTGGATGAGGTTGGCTGGGAAGTTGCGGGCAGAGCAATAGAACTTATAACGGAAGATGAAGCAAGCGACGCTGTTGTTGCTGTGGAAAAGGCAAAGAAGTTGGTAGAACACGATCAGGTGGGAGTGCTTATTGGAGCTCTCTGGGGCGCTTCATCTATTGCGGTGGCTAGCTATGCAAGCCAGGCCGGAGTATGTTACTCCACCTATATACAGGAGTCGATGGGATGTCTACGTAACACTCCCAACTATACAGTCATGCCATATGGCACACTTGCAGGGGGAAACGTTCCAGCCGGTTACTACGCCTATGATGTACTGGGATATAGGACAGCTACCACCGTATACCAGGATTTCATAGCCGGCGAGGAATTCATAGGTGGTTTTGAAGCAGGATTCAAGGAAAGAGGTGGCACTATTGTCCAGAGGCAGGCGGTACCACCGGGTACGATAGACTTCGCCCCATACCTGACGAACCTCAAGGAAGCTGACTGTCTGGCCTATTGGTTGGCCGGCACCATGAATATTTTTCTGGGTCAATATTATGACTTTGGGGTGAAAATCCCTATAATTCCCGTGGCCGGGTGGTGTCTAGAAATGGAACCTCTGAAAGAGATGGGCGATAAAGCCTTGGGTATTGTTACTTCGGGACACGCCAATGAGTGGGTAACTGATTTGCCGTTAAACGCCCCATTTGTGGAGGCTATGTATGATAGAGGATACCTGCCAATCAACTATGCGTACTCTATATACGTAGCTACGGCTACATTTCTAGAAGCGGTAGAGGCTACAGGCGGGGATACCAGCCCAGAGAAGCTTCATGCGGCTTGGTTGAAGGTTAAGATGGATGCACCTATGGGTCCCATCTCCTTTGACGAACAAGGGTGCGGGATTGGAAACTTATACGTTTATGAGTGGTCCAAAAAAGACGGGGAATATTACTGGAAACCAATTAAGGAGTATGAACGGATATCGATGAAGTGCCCCGCCATCGACGGCTAGTCTCTTCGGGTATTTGGAACATCGCGTGTCAGATATGTATCTCACTAAGGCGATTTTCAATGGCCTTAGTGAGGTACATATGTCCAGGAGGGTGACTTGAGAAGCCCAGAGGGAAAAAGGAACCCCCAAAAACAGGTCTTATGCCAAAGGTGTGGTCAGCCTTTGATACCTCAAAAATTACTCCGGCGGATTGTACAAGCTGCCACCCAAAACACTTTAGATAGATACAAGTTCTACTTTGAACTTTGTCCAAAATGCCGCTTGCAGTTGTTCGCTGAGCAACTGATAGAGCTTACCCATGAAGCTGGTATATTATGATGATAAGACAATCTTGAGGAAACCGTAAGAGTATACGAGACGCCGGGCCTAAGTCGTCTGAATAAGAATAACCCGTTCGGAAAGGGGGTTAGCGTATGAGAGTTTTGAAGCCTTTTGAATACTTTGAACCAGGAACGGTTGCACAAGCGGTGCGACTCCTATTAAGTTATGGTGATAAGGCAAAGGTGCTTGCTGGTGGTGTCGACCTAATACCCCGGATGCGGCAACGCAAGGTCACTCCAGAATATGTGGTGAATATTCAGCGAATAGCAGGGTTAGATTATATTAGGGGTAATGGGTCTAAAGGTTTACGCTTTGGTGCTCTAACGACACTCCATTCCCTAGAGCTTTCGCCGAGAATTCAGAAGGATTATACGGTTCTATATGAGGCTGTCCATCATATAGCTTCAGTCCAGGTGAAGACTATGGGCACTGCCGTCGGTAATCTTTGCGTTGCCACACCAGCGTCTGATGTCGCTACTGCCCTAATTGCCTTAGGTGCTGAAGTGAAGATAGTTAGCGTTACCGGTGAAAGAACTATACCTATTGAAAACTTCTTTGTCGGGGTTGGTCAGACCATTCTCGAACCAGGTCAAATAGTCACGGAGGTATTGTTGCCAGACCTGCCAGCAAGGACGGGTGGTGCCTTTTTGAAGCTAGTAAGAACGGCAGCTGATATTGCCAAAGTCAATGTAGCGGTAAACTTGAGAGTTACCAGCAATAAATGTGAAGATGTCAAGATAGTTCTTGGCTCCGTGGCCCCGACTGTATTCCGGGCAATAAAGGCAGAAAAAGTCCTTGGGGGACAAAAACCTGATCCGGAGGTAATTAAGGCGGCGGCTGAAGCTGCTGCTACGCAAGCAAAACCAATAACTGACCTTCGCTCCACCGCTGAATACAGAAGGGAAACAACCGAGGTACTGGTGAGGCGGGCACTGGAAAGAGCATTGGAGGGGGCGAAGGCATAAGTTGGGGAGGGGTAATACAATGAGAAAAGAAATCGCAAAGTTCATCATAAATAGTAGACCATATGAATTATTAGTAGAACCGAACATTACCCTAGTCGAACTATTAAGAGAGCAATTAGACCTTACCGGGACGAAGTGTGCTTGTGGAGTTGGGGAATGTGGCTCATGCACTATACTAGTTGATGGTAAACCCACGCTTTCCTGCTCGACCCTAGCCCTAGCTATTCGAGGGAAGGACATCCTCACCATAGAAGGTTTGGCTCAAGGGACTACCTTGCACCCCATTCAGCAAGCATTTATCGATTGTGGGGCGATACAATGTGGTTTTTGCACGCCAGGGATGATTCTGATGGCTAAAGCCCTATTAGATGAGAACCCCAACCCGACTAGGGAAGAGGTTAAAGAGGGTCTAGGGGGCAACTTGTGTCGCTGCACCGGCTACGTGAAAATAATCGATGCGGTATTAGCCGCAGCGGAGACGATGAGGAAAGGAGCAAGCTAACATGAGTGAGGAGTTATTGGTTGTAGGTAAGCGGCTTCCCCGATGGCAAGCGCATGCCAAGGCTACGGGGGCAGCTAAGTACACGGTAGATATAAAGCTGACAGGGATGCTGGTAGGAAAGGTATTGGCCAGTCAATATCCTCATGCCAGAATTAAGAAGATAGACAAATCTAAGGCAGAGAAGCTCCCCGGAGTTGAAGCAGTCATTACCTGGGATGATGTGCCTCAAAAGCTCTACAACCCCAGCAAGTTAGATTTGATACTTCGTCACCCTGAAGGCGAACTAAAGGATATGTATGTTATCAGCGAAAAGGCGCGCTTCGTTGGAGACAGAATAGCGGCGGTTGCCGCGATAGATGCCTCAACCGCTGAGGAGGCATTGAAGCTGATAAAAGTAGAGTATGAAGTGCTACCGGCCGTATTCGACCCTATAGAAGCCATGAAGCCGGGGGCTCCCAGAGTACATGAATTTGCCCAAAATAACATCTCCCTACATATTGACTTTCCCGTCGCCTGGGGTGATGTGGAAAAGGGCTTTCAGGAGGCTGATGTTGTGGTGGAAGAGACATTTCGGACCGCTAAAAACCACATCTGTCAGATAGAACCCTGCGCATGTGTGGCCAGCTTCGATGCTGACGGAAGGCTAACCGTCTGGTCACCCAGCCAGCATGTCTTTCTCCACAGAAGAAAACTAGCTGAGCTATTCGATATGCCGGAGGGTATGATACGATGGATTACCCCGCATATAGGTGGTGCCTTTGGCAAGTATGGCAGCTTTGGCGTCGAGCCCATTTGTGTTGCTCTGGCGAAGAAGGCTGGCAAACCAGTCAAGCTGGAGTACAGCAGAGAGGAAGATTTGTTTGGCACTGAGGCCCGGCAAAGGTACATTGCAACCGGTAAAATAGGGGTGAACAAAGACGGTACGATAACGGCGCTGCAAGAGAAGCTGATCGTAGATGGAGGCGCCTACTTTACCCATAACAGCTCGACAACAGGAGTCAATATGGGTTCCTTTGTCGGGCTTTACAGGTGTCCTAATGTGGCTGCAGAGGCAGATTGCGTCTACACCAATGTCCCTCCGACTGGTGGTGTCCGGGGGTATGGTAACCATGAGGGGACTTGTGTGTTGGAACAACTCGTTGACCTGACTGCCAAAAAGATAGGAATTGACCCTATCGAGCTGAGGTTAAAAAATATCAAGCACGCCGGCGACCCCAGCAACACAGGGCTTCCTATGGAGACCTGCACCCTTGAAGAGTGTATTCATTTAGGTATGGAGAAGATAGGCTGGAAAGAGAAGAGGGCACGAAAAAAGGGGAATGGGACAAAGAGATATGGCATCGGAATGGCAATTATGATGGATGTCAGTGGCGCCCAACCTTTTAACATACAGTCTACAAATGCCTATATCAAGTTTAGCGAAGACGGCTCCGCGAACTTAATTGTGGGTGCGGCTGATATCGGGCAAAACCTTATGGGGACGCTGTCCCAAATTGCTGCTGAAACACTGGGCATACACTATGAAGACATCCATATAGTCACTGGGGATACAGATAGCAGCATGTTTGATTCTGGTCAGCATGCCAGCCGGAGTTGTTATCAGATAGGTAACGCGGTTATTATGGCAGCCAGGGAAGCCAAAAAACAGCTTCTAGAGCGGGCGGCAATAAAGCTGGGAGTAGCAGCTGACGAGCTGGATGCCAAGAATAGGCGAATTTACGTTAAAGCAGACCCCCAGAAGTGGGTGTCTGTTGATGAAGTAACTAAGGAAGCCATCTATAATTTCGAAGGGGAGCATCTGAATATCTCCGGTAAAGGCTCGTTTTCCCCAACACAGAATCCCCCACCGTTCGCAGTTGTTTTTGCTGAGGTAGAAGTGGACACCGAAACCGGAGAGGTAAAGTTATTAAATGTATTGTATGTCAATGATTCGGGCAGAGCGATAAATCCAGCAACCTTAGAGGGTCAGCTGGAAGGCGCAATAGCACAGAGCATGGGCTATACTCTAACCGAGGACTATTTTATCAATAAGGAGACAGGCGCCTTAGAGAGTGACAACTTTAACACCTATAAAATTCCTTCGGCCCTCGATATGCCAGAGACAGAAGTGGTACTTTATGAGGAGCAGCCAGTTCCTTCAGGTCCACTTGGTGCTAAGGGGGGAGCCCAAGGTGCGATGGTTGCTATCACTCCAGCCATAGCTAATGCAATTTATGATGCTGTTGGCGTGTTCATAACAGATATGCCAGCAACACCAGAGAAGATTCTCGAAGCCCTTAAGAGAAAAAAAGCTACCAATTGACAATTTGGAGCGCACCCCTATGGTTGGACAGGTAGGGTTAGGAGATTCTGGCAGAGTATTCCCCTATTCTGCCGAATAGTCTCTCTGGGGGTATTTGGAACATCGCGTGTCAGTCAAGTGGCATAACTAAGGCCATTGAAAATGGTTTTAGTTATGCTTATGGGCTTGGATTATCATGGAGATAGCAGTAAACCTCTTAAATGGAATTTCATACGGCATGATATTATTTATCATGGCAAGTGGCTTGTCACTAATCTTTGGTGTCATGGGAATTCTCAACCTGGCGCACGGGGCATTATACGTAATTGGCGCCTACATCGGGTTGGCCTTGGCTACACAAGGGATAGATTTCTTTCTGGCGGCTTTAACTGCTGGAGTGGTTATTGGACTACTTGGTTTAGTGTTAGAACGGGCGCTCTTAGGACGTCTGTATAAGCAAGTAAATGAGCAAGTACTGCTAACCTTGGGACTGGTCTACATTTTTTCGAATGTGATTCTGTGGATCTGGGGCCCAGTGACACAGATGGGGAGGGCACCTTCCATTCTACAAGGTGGTGTCAATATAGGCGATTCCAGCTACCCCTTATATCGTCTCGTCATTATTCTCATCGGGTTAGCAATATTTGTTGGTCTATGGTTTTTCCAGGAAAAGACTCGAATCGGAGCCATTATGAGAGCCGGGATGGATGATAAGCAAATGACAATCGGTCTGGGGATAAACTACGGCTTGTTTTACAGCTTTATCTTCTTTTTGGGATGCCTTTTGGCTGGGTTGGCTGGCTTTCTAGGAACGCCAGTAATCGGGATAGCGCCGTGGCTCAGCTTCGACATTTTACTTCTTGCGTTAATTGTGATTGTTGTCGGCGGAGTGGGATATGTCCAAGGAACATTAGTAGGAGCTATATTGATAGGCGTTATAGATAGTTTTGGTAGGGTTTACTTCCCAGATTTTGCCTTATTTACGATTTATCTAGCCATGATAATCATCCTGCTATATAGACCTACTGGGCTTCTGGGGAGAGCACAGTGAAGACGGGGCGGACAGACCTGCATGCTCTTGGCATGCAGGCTTGGCGTGGGCGGCTAGCCCTCTATGGTGCTTATGCCCTCATCGGTGTCATCATAATTTTATTACCTCCTTTTGTGTCCGCTGATTTGAAAAGCATGATTACAAAGGTTCTCATTTATGGAATCTTTGCCCTGAGTCTGAACCTTCTCTTCGGCTATACAGGACTTTTTTCCCTGGGGCATGCCGCTTTCTTTGGAGTAGGGTCTTATACCGCAGCCATTCTAATGATGAAGTACGGGATTGGCAACTTTTGGCTGCTTATCGCTGCCGGTCTCCTAGCAGCGACAATTTGCGCTGCCTTCTTTGGTTTCATCGTACTTCGGGTCTCCGGCATATACTTCTTGCTGGTCAGCCTTGCTATTGGACAATTGCTTTACAGTGTTGCCATAAAGTGGCGCACGATGACGGGGGGCATTAATGGTATAGCAGGTATAACATATCCAGATATCGGCATACCCTGGTTTACCTTGACTTCTACATCTTTTTACTACCTGGTGTTCATATTTTTTGTCATTTGCCTCTTCCTGTTGTATCGGGTGGTAAAATCTCCCTTTGGGCATGCTCTACAGGGCATCCGAGGAGATGAACGCCGAATGCAGTGCTTGGGTTACAATACATGGCTGTACAAGTACATCGCCTTTGTTGTGGGGGGATTGTTTGCCGGTATAGCTGGGGTACTAGCGATTTACCAGAGTGGGGTTGTTGGTCCTACATCCCTTGGTGTCCTAACCTCCACCGTCGTAATGCTCATGGTAATAATAGGCAGTGACCGAGTTTTCTTGGGGCCTGTTCTTGGGGCTGCACTAGTAGTGCTTTTGGGACATTATTCCAGCATATATATAGCTGAGCGCTGGCCTATGATTCTAGGGGGTATTTTTGTCCTATCTGTCATGTTTCTTCGGGGAGGAGTAAGTATTCACCTGGTTAGACTCTGGAAGAAGGTTCAATACCGTTATGGAAGCACTTAGGATTGACAGGTTATCCAAAAACTTCGGTGGTCTCCGAGTGTTAAGAGACCTTTCTCTGACTGTAGAAGCCGGGGAGTATGTGGCGATTATTGGGCCTAATGGAGCCGGAAAGACCACGCTACTTAATGTTATTACTGGTGAACTATCGGCAAACACCGGCCGGCTATACCTTTTTGGAAAAGACATAACAGCTATGCCTACACACCAGCGTGTTCACGCTGGCTTGGGCCGATCTTTCCAAATAACCCGCCTTTTTTACGATGTTACCGCACTTGACAACATCTCGCTAGCTCTGCAAGCCTCTCGACCCTCTCGTTACCAAATGTTTCGCCGAGCTGCAAGCTATAGCGAAGTTTTTGCCGAAGCTGAGGGGTTGCTGAAAGCAATCGACTTGTGGGACAAAAAGGATGAACTGGCGGCTGGTATATCTTATGGCGAGCAGCGCAAAATGGAAATCATCCTTGCTCTAGCCTCAAAACCAAAACTATTGCTGATGGATGAACCTACTAGTGGGCTAGCGCCTGCTGAAATTGATGGCTTTATCAGAATGGTCAAAACTTTGGCAGCAGGTACAACACTAGTTTTCGCCGCGCATGATATGGATGTAGTATTTGATTTGGCACATCGAGTAATAGTACTCTATTATGGACAAATCATAGCGGAGGGGACACCCGAACAAATTCAGGGCAATCGAAAGGTTAAGGAGATTTATTTGGGGGTCGAGAAAGATGCACCCAATGCTGGAGTTAGTTGATATACACACCTACTACGGAGAGAGCCAGGCCCTGTGGGGCATCTCACTTAAGGTAGAGAAAGGTTCCGTAGTAGCTATATTGGGCCGTAATGGTATGGGTAAAACAACCATTATTCACTCAATCATTGGTTTTACTCCACCTGGCCGCGGCAGGGTAATCATCAAAGGAAAAGATGTTACCAAACTCGAGCCTAATCGAATTGCAAGGATGGGCGTGGCTTTAGTTCCACAAGGACGACGGATTTTCTCATCGCTAAGTGTGCGAGAAAATCTTACTATAGCAGCACGAGGTGGTGAGCAAGGTGAAGCTTGGTCTTTAGATAGAATATACTCTCTGTTTCCAGTCTTGAAAGAAAGAGCCAACCTCAAGGGTAATCTTCTTAGCGGTGGGGAGCAGCAGATGCTGTGCATTGGTCGGGCATTAATGACCAATCCCGACCTACTCCTGATGGATGAGCCATCAGAAGGGCTGGCTCCTTTGATTGTCCAAGAACTCGGTAGCACTATCAAGGAACTTAACGAGAGAGGACTTTCCATCTTGCTGGTGGAGCAAAATGTTAATTTGGCTTTAGCTGTAGCTGATTATGTTTATGTAGTAAACAAGGGTATGATTGTATATGAGTCAACACCAGCAGAGTTAGAAAAGGAAGAAAAAGTCAAGGATGTATATATTGGTATATCAAGATGAGAATTGATTCCTTTTAGTAGATCTGGAAGCGGCACTATGGTTATGATAGACAGGCGTGTAAATGCTTTAAAGTTAACGTGACTGGTTGCGTTATCAGTGTGCAGATAACATAGAGTGTCGGCAATAATCACAATCAATAATGGCTACAAGGCCTTGCAGGATGCTAAGACAAACTTCTGGCAGTAAGGTAATGGCACCGCTTGTGTCAGTTTCGATTAATATGTGCTAACAAATACAAAGGAGGTTACAATTCATGAGACTAAAGGATAAAGTAGCTATTGTTACCGGTGGTGGGGGAGAGGTATAGGCAAGGCTATTGCCCTGGCCTTTGCCTTTGAAGGGGCTACAGTAGTGGTAGCAGCCCGTACCCTCTCTAAATTAGAGGAGACAGTTGAAGAGATCAAATCTAAGGGAGGCAGAGCAAAAGCGATACAAACCGATATTACAGATGAGAACCAAGTACAGCAGATGGTAGCTCAGACCCTTGATGAGTACGGACAGGTCGATATACTGGTCAATAATAGTGGTATTGGCGGACCTACTGCCAGCGTGGTTGACCTCAAGCTGGAGGATTGGAATGAGGTACTGGGTATTGACCTAACCGGAAGCATGCTCTGTTCAAGAGAGGTACTTAAGAGCATGATTCTTCACCAAAGCGGTAATATCATTAACATCGCCGCCGAGGGTGGGAGAGGAGGCGACGGGAGAGCAGGATACCCGATGAGGAGTCCGTACTGTTGTGCCAAAATGGGTATCATCGGCCTTACTGAGACGCTAGCTATTGAGGTTGGACAGTATAATATTCGCTCAATTTTCCTTATCAATGGCGATGGACATTTCAGCAAGAGTGGATAACAATTTGTTAAGAATTTGATAAAAATTGCCCCAAAAGGTATTGACAAACTTCATGATTTGTGCTACCTTTCTACTTTAG
>Ga0114930_10003952_pt1 | contig 12701 bp, 16 predicted proteins | sample AnhtaG_FD_87300 | JGI IMG/M metagenome (GOLD analysis project Ga0114930, IMG submission 87300) | Deep subsurface microbial communities from Anholt, Denmark to uncover new lineages of life (NeLLi) - Anholt_01485 metaG | ecosystem: Environmental > Aquatic > Marine > Oceanic > Sediment | place... | reverse complement strand
TAAGGCGAACCCGTGAGTCTTCCATACATACATCACATTCATCAAGAATCTTAAGGTGTTCTTTAATCTCCTTTTCCAACCATTTAACCGTTACGCTTTCAGACTTCAAATTAACAGGCACAAGCTTTTCCATTCTGATAATCCAAATACCTGGATTTTCTAAAGAAGCATCTTTTTCGTAAAATCCCAAAACCTTTTTAATTGGCAATCTTTTGAATGTATTTGAAGTAATAGCTCCTTTACTCATTTTTTCACCTTCCGAAACACATCCCTCAATTCATCAGCCCGCAACTCAACAGCAAGAGCTTTCAAAGAAACAGAAGCCATTCAACATTCCTCCAAGTCTGCCAAAGAATTTAAGTTATGCAAGGCCTGGCAATCTTTACAAATCCAAGGCTCCGGCATGCAATTAGGCACACACTCGTCTTTGGAACAATCCTTACAAAAAACAAGCTTCATTTCACGCCACCGCCTTTTTTTCGTTTCTCCAATCAAACACAAAATTAATCAAAAGTATTAACAGCATCCCCCAACCAATACAAATACTGCGCAATTGTTCGTAATAAAATTGTTCTAAAAGTATCGGATAAAAAGAAATAAAAACAAAACCAAAGGCAATAAACAATGCATTATATTTTATAAGTCTATCCATTTCAAAACACTGACTCCTTTCTTAAAATTTTTATTCCAAGCCAAGCATTAAATCCAGCATAACATAACCCAAAAATTAAAAACAAAACAGTTCCCAAAAAACTTGGCTGTATGTTTAAAATAGATGCTACTGAATACTCGTAACAAAGAACGCTAAGGAATGTCGAAAATAACTGAAACCCTGAACCTATAAGTAAAGCATATCCAATTATATCTTCAAACTGTTTCACTTCAAATCACCACCATTGCAAAAGAAACCAAGCTCAAAGCAAGCCCTGCCTCTGAAGCATGCCTGTGAACAAAATCCTTTACGCTTAAAATATATTCCCTGTCCCGCCTGAAGCCCGAACCCTTTGAGCCAAAATCATCAGGCAAATCCTCTAAGAAAAGAACAGGCTTACTCATGCAGAAGCCTCCTTACGAACAGCAGAAAGCAAATCTTTCATTTCACTTACAAACAAATCCAAAGAAATTGCAAGTTTACAATCGTAATGATGTATTAATTTGTTTACTTTTTCCTCTAATGATTCAACAGAAACAACAGGTATAAGAGATTCTTTTGTAATGGCTACAAAATTCCCTGTTTCACTTACTTTAAAACCTATCTTAATTCCAATAACCTTTTCAGTCATTATCTCCCAACCCCCTTAGGTGAAACAAGCGAAAGGGCAGGGCCTGAACTCAGGGAAGCAGCTCCCTCTTGCGGGGCCCTACCCGCTAATACCGCAAGTGCAACAGTCATTTTTCATAACCCCTAATTAGGCGTTCAATGACTGAGTAATAAGGTTCTTTCTTCCAAATCCTCTTTGCTTCAATCATTTCAATAAGGCCTTCAGGAAGGCGAACCTGCCTCCACTTTATTTTTGTTTCTTTTTCTTCTGTTTCCATGTTAATACATACTGCACCGTTCTTTATAAATGTTATTGAAAGCTCTAAACTATAAACTCGAGTTAATATGTTTCAATAAAGCCTGTTTAGAAAAAGCGTGTTCTGGCGCGGTTGCTTGTGGGGTCAATCAATTTAATACTGGGGTAATTTTGTGCTTCTACATAACACACTGGTAGGGTGTTCTCCTTATTCAACAAAAAGGGCAGGTTTAAATATTTTGACTGCGCAATCTGTATATGAGTGAGATAATGGAGTATCAGGAACTCAAAGAAAGGCTGCAAACCATACCATGCCAGCAAGAAAGAGCCTTACTCTGCACAATATATGCCTGCATGGCCCGGGTAAGCGAAATAGTAGGCAATACCCTAACCAAAAGCCCCGGCATAAGCACAAAAGACGGAGAAGCAAATGCACGAAAGCTCGTTTTAAAAATAAACACCCTGAAAACAAACAAACCCCGCAAAATAGTCCTATTCCGCAACAGAGAAGCCTGGCTCATCAAAGAAATAGAAGAATACGCCTCTTTAGCCGAAGGAATCATGTTCCCCTTCAGCAGATGGCAGGCCCAACGCATATTCAAAAAACACTTCCCCGAATTTTCTTCAAACAGAACCGGAAACAAAGCAGGCAGCAAGCACACAATTCACTGGCTCAGAGGATGGCGTTATACCCACTACCGTAGAGGAAACATCACAGGCAAAATAGTTGAAAGCAGAGTTGCATCACTCTTAGGCGGATGGGCCTCAAGCGCAACCCCTGAAAAATACTACGACTTCACAAAAATAGATGACTTTGAAGCAGAATTGGAAAACGCTGTTTGAACCAAAAAGCTTTTTTAAATCAAAAGCCATAGATATTCTTAATTACCTCCTAATCAATTAAAAGAGAAGCCAGGGCATTTGGGCGTTTGCCCTCGGCTCTCTTTTTCTAAAATTCACTAACCACAGTCAAACAGTTTCATTATCCTTGTTTGGTTCAACATAGTGCAATTCAAATCAAAGTGCGTTAAGACTATCCCTGTGTTAAAATCCTGAATATGATGGCCTGCCCAGGCTGTTGGCTTGCCTCCATAGAATTTAATCCAGTAACCGTAACTGAAACCATTTTTGGCTTCCCTGCCTGAATCCTGCAAAGCCACCCATTCCTGCACAACCCCAAGGTCTGCTTGTGATGGCGGCTGTGAAACAGTTATCGCATAACCGAACACAAACGGCATAAAAATGCACGAAATTATTAAAATGGTTTGAATCGTATCCCAGAAAGGAACTTTTAGAACAGCATCAAGCTTTCTGAAAGGCAAGTAATTAAACAATGCAACCGTTGCAATTGCAAGCCATGGAACAGCATTTATTGCAAGCGGAGCCATCAAAATAAGAATCGCAAACCAGTAAATCCCAATTAAAACAATTGCCGAATTTAAGAAAAATCCAGCTATTGTAAAAAGATTCAATCCAAGAAAAAGCAACGCAAGCCCAAATTCAGCCTCCCACATCCCCGGCCTTGGAATAAGGTTTCCAATCAATTGGTTTCCGTAAACAATAATTGTTGTAATTGCAGGCAAAACAAACGGCAAGGCAAGCAATCCAAAGCCTACAAGATAATAAGCAGCCCCTTCCCAAAATAGCCCGGCAATGCAAACAAGCCCGATTGCAATAACCGCATTTCTCCACCTTTCTTTTCCTTTTGAAAGCTTTGCCTTGATTGCAAAATAGTTTGCCCAAAAAAGCAAAGGAATAGCAAAGTTTTCGTTTTCCAACTTTGTCATTCCGAAAACAAATATAGGGTTTAAGAAAACGAACAATCCTGCAAGCCATCCGTTCTTTTTGTATAAAAGCTTTCCTGTTTGGGTTACCCCTAACAAGGCAATTAATGCCAAAAAATACAGCAAAATCTTCAAAAAAACGAAATCGCATGGCAGCAAAGAGAAAATGAACACTGTTGCAGGGCTATCGGCAACCAAAGGGCTTCCGTTACAAATGCTATCCAAATAATAAAAAGTGTCTGCTCCATAAATTACTGGATTAAAGAAGTAGAAACTAAACGGAATCGCTAAGATTAATGCCAGTAATAGGTATTCTTTTCGCTGCATAATTTCCACCCAGGAAACAAAATATTTTTACAGTTTTTTTAAGCGCATTTCATTCATTTTTTGCTCTGCATACATCTTTTCAAAAGCGGCTTTTGTCTTTTTATTTGATTGCATTACAGGGCCGTCAGACAATTTACCAATCATAACATAGCACCTCCCTTTAGTTTATTATTTTTCAAAGTTTTTAAGAGTAACTTAGAAAAAATCATGGATTTCTTTTTACCAAGTCTTTTTTGATTAATCAATTGCATTTGCAAACGCTGTTTTGCTTTAATAATGTCCTGATTGTTTGAAAGCTCTTTTAAAACATTTGAAGCAACCAAACAATCCACAGGCAAAAGCCTTCGGCCTCCATTTGTCATCTTTTGAAATACCTCCATAGAGCAAAGCCCAAAATTGCGGCTCCGAAAAACATAATCAAAAGCATCAAGCTCTGATAAATATCCGATTCAAAAGTAATCCAGTAAAGCGCAAAAATTGCCATAAAAGCCATTGGAATTGCAACAATCATGTTGAAACCCGCCTTGTAAAGAATGTAAGCAAGCATGATTAAGCCAAAAAGAGAACCCAACATAGCTGTTGCAAAAACCTCACCCCAAACACAGCCAATAATTTGAGGAATTCCAACAAAACATTCAGCGGTAATAGTCAAGCATTCGCCCCCCTAATAGCAGCCACAGCATACAAAATAAGGTAAGTAATTGAACCAATCTGCATTAAATTAATCAAAGGAATAAGTGTCAAGCTTAAAAAAGTCCAAACCAGACCAGTATCTCCAAAAATTGCTTCCAAAACAAAAGCCCAGGCATTCCCAAAAGCAAAAAATGGGCCAATCAAAAGAGAAATTGCTCCAATTCCTCCGGTAACCGTTCCAACAACAACTGAAATAAAGCTAAAAATTGCAGCAAACGCATCTCCTTCCTTTACGGAATTTTCAGAAGTTGTTGCCGCATTCTGAACCTCTGCTTGAGTAATAAGCATATCGTTTTGTGCGGGATAACTAAAGTCCATGCCTGCCACTGGCCCGCCAAAAACAAAAAACATTCCGTTAATGCAGGTCATCATTACCAAAAAGACAACCGCCATTTCAAAAAAACTAAGCATTTAGAAAGACCTCGTAAAAAGTATTAAACCAAAACAAATAATACCTGCAACTGCAAAAGCAGGCCAGTAAACAAGACCCATGTAAGTAAAAATTCCTAAAATAAGCATTGCAAACAAAGCAGTTCCGCCTGTATCAATTTGAGATTTGCTCTTAATTGCTCCACAAATAAAAAGTGTTAAAATTAAACATCCCAAAGTTGAAATTTCCAAATGTTCACTGTGCCGATTAAAATTAACTAAACCAGGCAAGGCTTCAAAAAATTCAGTTAAACCACTCTGTTGTTCACTCAAATTAAAAGAATACGCTTTTGAACGGCTGATTTTTATTCCTTCCGAAGTAGTCAAAATAACTTCCACATTCAAAATTCCTACCGCGCCAACAATCGAAACAGGCGGCAGCGCATAAAATCCATCAACCGCAACATTTGCATTGTAAAGCGTGTTGTCATCCAAATAGATTAAAATGTTTAAATCCGAAATGGTTGCATTTTCAACATTAATGCTTATGTTTATATCAGCCCAAGAATTGCTGTCAATATAATCCACTTCAGGCGAATAGTTTACGTCAAAAATAATTCCATTCTCATCAGGAACATTAAAAATTTCCGCACTCAAATAAAACTGGTAAGAAGTATAAACAGGCCTTAAAATCAAATCGCTTGAAAACACATTGCCATCCCTTGCAAAATCAAGCGTATAATTTGCCCCCTGAACAAAAGCAAAAGTTGCGCTTCCAGCAGCATCAGTTATAAGCTGCTCCATCAAAGTTTTTCCACTATCCGGAACAATCCTATAAGCCCTTATTTCAATATCTGGAACAGCCTTGTTGTTTTCTGTTCTGGTAAAAAGAACAGATTGAATCCCCCCACCGCCGGCAGTTGCCTTTTTAACCAAATAAGGCTGCAAAGAAGCCGAAGAAGTTGCTGCCGGGAAATTCAAATAATACCCGCGCTTATAATACTCAGAGGTGTTCTCATCAATTTCAAAAGTCAAAAGCGTTCCAAGAGGAATGCTCAAATTAAGAGGAGAATTAAAATCGTAAATAAAAACATTGTTTCCATCAGAATAAGAAACCCTAAAAGTGTAAGTGTTGAAATCAAGCACTTCAAAACTTTCCTCATCAATTGGAACCTGAATAACCAAAGTTACATCGTTTGCAATTTCAAAGTTTCCGTCTCCTGTGTTAAAATCTCCAGTGCTTAATAATCCAATAATTGTATAATTTCCATCAGGGGCATCTGAATAATCCCAAGAATAAGAACAAGTGCTTGGAGAATCACTCCAATCCTGGTCAGGGCAAATGTTTGAAGTTAGGTTTAAATCTTTTACAATAATTGTTCCACCACCCTGTGAAGTTATTGGAGAATAATTTAAATCAATTGTAAGCCTGGCATTGTTTCCATAAAACACGTTAAAATCCAGAGTAATGTTGCCGTCAATTCCAAAAGCAAAAACAGGATGTGTTTTAAAAGAAACTCCATTAATTGTTGTAATGTTTAAATCGCTTACTTCATTTGTTTCTTCTCCTCCAAGAGCATAACTTGGATTCGTTGGATTTTCAAACCCTACATTGTCATAAAAGGCAGTTTTGTCTCCATCTGTTAAAATATCAATTATTGTTAAAGCTTCTGTTTCAACTGCTGCTGTTACCCATTCTTCCACAAATGCTTCTGCTGCATTATAAATTGTAAAGGTTACTGCTGTTGTGCTATTATGCACACATAACTTATACCAGGTTGAATTTGTTGGAGTTGCTACCCAACCATTATAAGATGTTTCATCTGAATCCGCTAAAAACTTGTTTTGGTACATTCCAAAAATGAAATGATTATCAGCTCCATTTTTTCCTCTAAACCAACTCCGGCCTGTTGAATCGGTTACATACATCCATCCGCAAAAAGTAAACTCTGGCGATGTTCTTGTATTTACATCCGTTGAATAATAAGTATAATTTCCTGTCGATGTTATTACTTTTAATCCATAGCTTCCAAACTTTTTAGCTGAGGCTTCTACTGTTGTTGTTGCTTCAGTTCCACCACCTTCCAACCTATACCACCAAGGAGCAATAGTCATATCACCATCTTCAAAATCGTCAAAGCTCATTTGGTCAATTACTTTGTTTGTTGCAGCAGGGCATCCTGCATTGTTTGAATAAATATAATATTCTCCTTCATAGGTTCCGGCAGGAAGTGCTGAACGCAATTTAAACAAAAGGTTTACATCTGAATCAGTATTTGTTCCATCCCATCCCTGAAAGTTTAAATCAGAAACTTCAGTAGTTGCATCTGCAACCCTAATATCAGCAGCATCAGCACACTGGCTATTTAAAGCAGAAAAATCTACCTTTGTAATCTTTAACCAATTTGTTGCATTCAAATCCTCAAAAACAACCATTGAATTTATTGGAAACCTGGAAGCCCAGCTGTTATTCCACCAAGCCCATTCAGAAATTTCCTGCCCAAAAAAAGTAGGAATCCAATCCACGCTATTTTCTTCAATTCCAGGAGTTCTCTTTCCCCAAACCCTCAGCCTGTAAACCTTGCCTTTTTCTGCTTCAAAATTGTAAATGGAATCTGAAATCTTGCTCCAAACTGTTTCAAAATGGCTTCCGCAAGCAGGTTGTTGAATTCTTACACAGGAACAATTGTCTTTGTCTTTGGAAGCGCAACCTATATCTTCACAGGTTTGCCCCAATCCGTTTGTATCCAATTCGGCTTTTGCAAAATCAAACGGTTCCTCTGTTCTACAATAATCTGTTACTTCAATTGATTCAGAACCCCAAACCTCAACTCCAAAATTATCAAGGCCCTTTGTTTTACTGTTTGCTTTTTTTAACTCAAAACCAAACTGTGAATTTGCCTTGTTTGGCAAAAGAACATTTGAGGTAATGCCTTTTGACAAATCCCATTTAATCCAGGCTTCACAGTTTGAAAGACATTGGCTTGTATTTGAAAGCAAAGTGAACTCGGTTCCATTAATTGCCTTTGTTGAAAAATCAGAAGCAAAAGCTTCGCTTACAAAAATGCTGCCGAAAAGCAGCAAAGCCAAGAAAAGAAACAATCGCCTCATGCAATTGCCACCTTCAAAACTCCGACCTGCTTGGTTCAAACACTGCTGAAACAATCAAAATTATGCCTGTAAAGACAATAATTGCAGGAATTAAATAAATTATTCCCATCATCTCCGTTGTCATAGCCATTGTCGTAGTGCATAGAAACCCTGGAATTATTGAAACAATAGGAGTCCAAATAATTACAAACACCAACATTCCAATAATGAACAGTAAAGCTCCAACTATCCCTTTTAGCGGATTCATGTTTTTACCTCCCTTTTAGTCATAAATATTTCTACTCCTTGCTCGTTTTATCCTCGCTGCAAGTTTTATTGCAGCAATCCTTCCTTTTGCATAAGCAATCTTGCTTCCTTTGACGGTGAGCTTTCCTCCGGTTTTTAACAATTCAACTCTTTCTTTGAATTCTTTGCTTTTTACCATTTCGGACAAACCAATGCCCTGCTCTTGCCTATAACCCTGCCGTCTTTGCTGATATTGCCTTATTGCTATTCTTTTCTGTTTCTTTGAAAGCCTTCTTGGTTTTCTTCTTTCAGACAATGGTTGAAAAAATTGGTCTAAACTATCCAATCCAGTCATAAGTTAATCAAACCTCCTTTTGATTTTTTGAAACTCGGAATAAGCGACTTAATAGCCTTTTGCCTTCTTGGAGCAAAAGTTATTTCCTGCAATTCTCCAGGAGTTGAAATCCTGAATTTTCTTCTTTCTACAAACGCGCCACCTTTACCTACCCTAAATCGGCTTTGTAATCTTTCCCAATCCCTCAAAGGTGAACGCTTAACTCTTTTTTCTGTTGGAATTATTTTGAATGTTGCGGCAGCGGTTTCCTCAACTCTTTTCGCTCCAACTGATAAAGCTGCAAGCTTTGGATATGCTCTTGTTCCAAGCCTTGTAAACTTTCCCCTACGCCTTACAAAAATCGCAAAGCCTTCAACCAAAGCCCTTGTTTGTTTTGGCGTTATTCCTTTTTCTACTTTAAATTCAGGCAGCCTAAAGCGAGGCTGTCTTGGCTTTGCAAATTCTTTAAACGCAACATCTTTAAGCGAAATTCCCCTGCCTCTTGCTTCAGGAACAAACCTTTGGCCTGTGATTGCAGGTAAATCAAATATTGTTTTGATTGCAGTTCTCTCTCGTTGTATTTCGGTTTCGGCTGTTGCTGAAGTAAGCAGCTGAGTAGGCGCAAAAGCAAAGGCAGCCAATTGTTTCTCTCGCGTTGTTTCTTTTGTAACCTCTCTTAAGCTTTCAGCCTGTTTGAATAATTGAGGCTGTGCAAAAGCAAGGGCAGATTTTTGTATTTCCTTTTCTTGCGCCTTTGTTAAAACCACGTTTGCAAGTAGTGCCTTTTCTGCAAGGCTTATTCTTTCAATGGTCTTTGTTTTTAATGCAATTTTTGGAAGCGTAACTTTTGCTTTGCCAACAGCTTTTATTTGTTTTGGAATAGTTAAGCCCTTAAGAGTTTCACCCCTGCCCAAACGCATGATAAATTCTTGCGTTCTTGCTCTCTGTAATTCTTTTACGGCTTTTATTGGAATTGATATTATTACAGGTTCAGCTCCTTTTTGAACGGTTACTGCTATTGTTCCGCTTGCAGGAGCTCTTGTTGGTTCAAACCCTCTGATTCTTGGAGCAGGTTTCTCAATTGTTTTTGGAAACTTAAAAGGTGTTGTTGTTGGCTTTACAATAACCCCAAGCTTTCGCAATCTTATTGATTCAGCTTTGGTTATTTTTGTAATCGGAAGCCCTCTTTTTCTCGTCTTTCCAATTATTGCGGCTTCACCTAATCCTAAGCTTGGCTTCTTTCCAGCCTTTGCAAACTTTACTGCTGCGCTTGCTCCACTAAAAGCAACCTGTAAGGCCGCAAATTGCGCAATGGTTGAACCTGCCAGGCCACCCTTTGCAATCTGTTCGGCTCGTGTTCCTCCAAGAAAAGAAAACTGTTGGCCTGCTTCCAAAGTTTCCAAACCAAAAGCCCCTCTTATTGCAGAAATCGCAGGGGTTGCTTCTTTCGGAAGCAAAAATAGTCCAGGCGCATATTCTTTACCAGGAGGTATAGCGACCTCGACAGCTTTTCTCCCGGTTAATTCCGCTGCTGCAATACCTGCTCCTATAATGTCCCCTGATTCATAAAGAAATCTTACCCTTTCCCGTCCAGGTCTTTGTTTTCTTGCAAGCGATTCAGCAATAACCGGAAAGTCTGCTATATCTCCTTCGGTTAATCCCAAAAATCCAGCAGGGCCTTCAGCAGCAAAGCCAGCTTTTCTTTCAATCTCTCTAAGTTTTTCTTTCTCCAAAGCATATTGACCAGGCAACCCAACAAGTTTTGCGCCAAAAACTCTTGCTTCGGCTGCAAGCCTTTTGGAAACAATTACTGTTTCGGCTGCTTCCAATCCAAACTTTTCTTCAAGCGGCACGCCTTCACGTTCTCGCTTCGTAATAATCCCTGTAATCCTTTCGGCTTCCGCAATGCCAGCAAGCTTTGCCTCTGTTCTTTCAAACTTTCTTTCCTCGCTCTCAAAGCCACCTATAAGAGTTTCACGCAAACCAATATCTCTTTCAAAAGTTCCACCCAAAGCTTCAAACTCTCGCAACTTTTTATTAAAATAAACTGTCGGTGTTGTCATTGACCTTGACAACCTTTCCAACTCTACACGCCTGGAAGCCAGTTGTTTTTGTTTAGATTGTAATTCAATTGCTTGCTGTCCCAAAGCCGCTTCACGCACAGCCAAATCTCGCGCAGTATCTTTTGCCCTCTGTTCCAAAAAAGCCTTTTCTTCAACAAGAATTCCTTTTTTACCAGGGCCTTGAGAAACAACGGCAAAAGTAACACCTCCACTTACACGAGTTCCAACTCGTGTTCCAGTAGGAACTGGTTTTTTCATAGGTGGAGCCAACTTTATAGCCTCAACTGCTGGAGCTTTCTGTGCTATAACTGAATCAATAGGAGTTGTTCTTACAATAGCTCGCTTTGCTATATAATCAGCAATAATCTGCTGGCCTCTTTGAGAACTTCCCGCAAATTGTTTTCCTGTTACAGGGTCTTTAACAGAATCAAAAGCAGAACCACGAATAGCAGGGGGAATATCCTGCGGCCTAAAACTTTCACTTACACCGGATTGAATTCCTAATCCAAAACGCTGGGTTAGCATTTGTCTTTCAGAAGGAGTAGTTTCTCTTACTTTAATTTTTCCTGTTACGATTGGGCTAACCGTTATTTTACTTCCATACGATTGAAACGGTTGCAAAGCCATTTACGAACCTACCTCACAATTGCTTCCAATTGTTTTATCCCAATGGTTTTCTAACAAATCACTTTTTGGTTTTAACCAGGAATCAATCAAATCACATCTGGTTTTTGTTACCTCAGTGTTTGTAGCATTGACAGAGATTAGCGACATAACAAGGCAAACGAATAAAAATAGGGCAATTCCGGTTATGGCGATATATTTTTTACTCAAATTAAGAAGCCTCCCTCCTAACCAATTATATGTAATCTTTAAGGGCTTTGTTGTTTTTTAATCTTTCGGAAGCCATTTGGCACTATAATTTGTGCTTTTTTAGCCAAAGGCCTGTATTTTTCAAGGTAAGGCTCTAATTTTAAGCGCTTTGCATCCAGCTTTTTGTTTAAACGCCTTGCAATCTTTGTTGCCTTTGTTGCACTTATTCCAAGCTTGCTTTCAATTTCAAAATCAAGGAAAGCAAAATCGTCTGTGTCAAAATAGTCTTCTTGGTTTGCGATAACTTCTTTTTCCAATTCTCCAATGTTCTTTTGAGCAGCGCCCTCTTTCAAAAAGGTCTGCATGAAAGCAAGCTGCTTGTTGTAATTCTCATACCAGTTTTTGTTCACGTTGTCTTTCAATTCCTTATAAACTTTTTCAACTTTTCTTGAAGGTCTTGGAATCTCGTAAGACTTTATTTTTTTCTTCATTCCTTCACTGTCAACAAACTGCGGGTATTTGAAATAAACATCCCCTGACTTTGGATTTGTAGAAGTCCACTGCCATTTTGAAATAGCCTGTTCTCCATCTCTAATCTTTCCACCCATTTCAATATAGGCATGAATTAGTTTTCTTACTCCAATATCTACACTGTGAAAATCTGGCACAGTCATAAACACAATAAGGTTAAGGTATCTGAATGTTTGAAATACTTTTTTAACCAGGCGATTCTTTAAAGTAAAATATTCCCTGTTGTCTGCATCAACTCCTATCTCATCCCAAATAATACAAGAGCCTTTTGGCAAACCGCTTGAAATCAGTTTAACAAAAGCCTGCGCTGAGGTAACAATTCTGTTCTTTGGGTCAAACGGGTCTGCGCTAAAATAAAAACGACAGTTGTTATGTATATCTCTGTCAAGTTCAATGCATTTTCTTAAAGCGCTTCCACTCTTACAAGAGCCTGTTTCCCCGCAAACAAAAATAAGCACGTTCTTGTCCTTTTTATAAATCTTATTCCAAACACGCCTATTAATTGGGTCGCATTTTACCTGCCAGGGCATTTTCTTATTCGTCATCTTCTCCACTTTTACCCAAAGGAACCTCTTTCTTTCCAGAAACATAACCCACGTCAGTCGGAGGATAAAAATTAAATGTTTTCATATAATCCATTAACAGCTTATACCATTTTTCAATAATCAAAGAATATTTTACCAAACTTGCAAAATCTCCAGAGTTCTTAAGCAAAGTCCAACTTTCTTCAGAATCAATTCCAATTGTTTCACGTTCTGCAATAAATTTGTCATTGTTCTTTAACTTGGCCCACATCATTGCCTCCAAATCAAAAACATGCTTTCTGTAAGTTATCAAAGATTCCTTTCTCCCATCAAGAGGCGATTTAAAAATATACCCGGAACTCTCGTTTATTCTGTCAATTTGCCGAAACAAAAGCGAGGTGAAATCCACC
>Ga0114930_10003950_pt1 | contig 12705 bp, 8 predicted proteins | sample AnhtaG_FD_87300 | JGI IMG/M metagenome (GOLD analysis project Ga0114930, IMG submission 87300) | Deep subsurface microbial communities from Anholt, Denmark to uncover new lineages of life (NeLLi) - Anholt_01485 metaG | ecosystem: Environmental > Aquatic > Marine > Oceanic > Sediment | place... | reverse complement strand
TCTGCGATCTTGTTTCCAAAATCGAGCACCACCACACGGTCGCAGATGTCCATAACAACTCCCATATCGTGCTCGATGAGGGCGATTGTATAGCCGAGTTCCTCATTGGCATCCAGGACAAAGCGGGCGATGTCCTCTTTCTCCTCCAGGTTCATACCTGCCATGGGCTCATCCAGCAAAAGGAGCTTAGGCTCCGCAGCTAATGCGCGTGCCAGTTCCACCCTTTTTTGCAATCCATATGGAAGCATGCTTGCAGGTGTTTTGCGGATGTTTTCTATCTGGAGAAAGTCGATGATATATTCCACTGCCTCTCTGTGCTCTGCCTCCTCCTTTTCGCTCATGCGCCAGTAAAGGGCCTGGGAGAAGATGTTTGAGTGCATTTTCATTGTCCGCCCTATCATGATGTTTCCCAAGGTGGGCATTCCCTTAAACAGGGCAAGGTTCTGAAATGTCCGTGCGATTCCCAGGGCTGCAATGCGGTTCGGTTTCATCTTCTTTGTCAGCTCCTTGCCCTCAAAGAAGAGGCGGCCCGCGTCGGGCTTATAGAATCCGTTGATGATGTTCAGCAAGGTGGTTTTGCCCGCACCATTAGGGCCGATGATGGCCATAATCTCACCAGGATAGATCTCCAGGCTCACGTGATTCAGGGCCATCAGACCACCAAAGGTAATGGTTATGTCTTCTGCACGGAGCAAAGATTCCTTCTTTTCATTCATGGGCAGCCTTTCTTCTAAAAGCTCTCGGCATCCCGGATCCTCAGATTGGCCTTAATCATCGTTGTCCTACCATCTTCATAGGTGATTTTCGCATCCATCTCGACACTATCTTTGTCCGAATAAAGCGCATCTATGAGGTCGCCATACTTTTCAGCAACGAATTTCCTTCTCACCTTTCTGGTCCGGGTTATCTCTCCGTCATCGGGGTCAAGTTCCTTGTGCAGCAACAGGAACCGCTTTATCTGGGCGCCCCTGAGTTGTTCATCATCGCTCAGACTCTTGTTTACCCGCTTGATTTCGTTATATATAAGGTCATATACTTCGGGTTTCTGGGCCAGATCCGTATAGCTGGTATAGGCGATATGTCTCCTTTCGGCCCAGTTTCCAATGGCCCCGTAATCTATATCAACGAAGGTGGCAACATAATCCATATCTTTTCCGTGGGCCACTGCCTCCTTAATATAAGGGCTGAACTTGAGCTTGTTCTCGATGTACTTGGGCGCAAACAAGGTGCCGTCATTTAATCTGCTGACATCCTTTGCCCGATCTATAATCTTGAGATGCCCGTGCTTTGTCAGATATCCCGCATCACCGGAATGGACCCACCCGTCTTCAAGTGTCTCTTCCGTACCCTCCGGGTTTTTATAATATCCCTGGAAGACACCGGGACTCTTGTACATGACCTCCCCCTTGTCGGATATTTTAATCTCCAACTCAGGGATGGGTGTCCCCACGGTTTCAGAGTCAATATCATCATCCTTCTGAATAGAGATTATGGCACTACTCTCAGTCATGCCATAAACCTGTTTCAGGTTGATCCCCAGGGATCGAAAAAATTCAAATATCTCCGGACCGATTGCCTCTCCCGCCGTATAAGCGATGCGGACATCTCTCATGCCCAGGTTATCTACAAGAGGCCCGTAGACAAAAAACTTACCTAATTGATAAAGGATTTTTTGACCAAATGGGACAGGGTTATGGGCCATCCTCAATTTCTCCACCCGGCTTGCCACATTCATGAAGAAGTGGAACATCTTTTGTTTGATCCAGGCAGTATCCTCCATCTTGATCATGACCTGGGTGAGGATGTTTTCCCATATACGCGGGGGAGCAAATAGGTATGTGGGACCAATCTCTCTCATATCGTGTAACACTGTCGAGGTATCTTCCGGGCAATTGGCGGCAAACCCGGCGACAAAGCTCTCACAATAGGAAAATATGTGGTCGCCAATCCAGGCCATAGGAAGATAGGCCATGACCTCTTCATCTTCTCGAAGGCCTTCCATTTCGATAGCGTTTTTGGCAGTAGTCACAATATTTCGATGGGTAAGCATAACTCCCTTAGGGTTACCAGTTGTACCTGAAGTGTAGGCGATGATGGAAAGATCATCCAGTTGCCCCCTGTTTACCTCATGCGCGAAAAAGTCCGGGTTCTCTTTTGCGAATTTACGACCCATTTCCTGGACATCCGTGAAGGCTATGAGCCAGTCATACCTGTAGTTTCTGAGTCCCCTGGGATCATCATATATGACGTATTCCAGCCTCGGGACCTCTTTCTTTAATACCATAAGCTTGTCAGTTTGTTCCTGGTCCTCTGCCAGGGCGAATCTGCACTCCGAATGATCAAGGATATAGTGAAGCTCCTTGTGTATAGCATCCTGATAAAGGGGTACAGGAACACCACCAAGACATTGGCTGGCGGCCAGGCCCCAGTATAATTGGGGTCGGTTATCGCCGATGATAGCCATCTTATCATCCCGCCTAAAACCTAAGGATGCCAGCCCTAAGGCAAAGTCTCTTACCTGGTCCAGATAGTCTTTCCAGGTATAAGACTGCCAGATGCCATAGTCCTTCTCACGAATGGCAACTTTACTATTCCCATACGTCTTCGCATTTTCGAATAGGATCTGAGGAAATGTCATCACCCTTTTTTCCATAATCAGAATTCTCTTTCCTTAAGGGGTTATGGATAATTAAAAAGCGTGATAGTAACCCAAGGTATTTTTCAAGTTCTTTAATGGATGATTAGCGAGCTTTTTAAGAGCTTAATAATGTACCTAAGTGAACATAAAATTAAAAAAGCCTATTATGCGAGGTTCACATAACAGGCTGATTTAGCTTTCTTTTTAAATTCTATATCACGAAAGACAAACCAAGAGTTATCACAATGGTAGGTTGATAATCGCATTTTGTGCTGGGCCAAGAGGGTTCTTCCGAACCACATATTAGGTAAATAAATTTGTTGTTTACTTTCTTATTCATCATTTGTCAACAACTTTTTTAAAAACACAACTTTTTTAAAAAATGCATTAACGAGGTGGAGGTGCCCCCCTAAGCGGCAATGTTAAGATGTCATCCAAAACCCATGCTGGCGAGGCCGGCGATCTGAGGCATATTTACTTTTTGACGGCCCACCAGACGGTAAATGGAGCGGAGGATGTACTCGAGGCCTCCAAAGCCCTGAACGAAGCCGGCAAACAAGGCAAAAATAGCGATCCAGGTGGCCCCAATCTGAGTAAGTACGGCAAAGACAGCAATAATCTCAGCATATACTATCTCCATACAGCGGCTAAAGGCGATGGGCGGGTGATAGAGAAAGCCCGGCAGCCACTGGCCAAACAGTTGCCGTTACTGATTTAAGATATTATCAGGAACGATACCTTTGAGATGGGGAAACCGGTCCTTCATATGGGGGATCTGCATGGCCTCCACAAACTGCTGCTGAAAATCCTTTTCCAGTGTCAATTCAATATATTCCACGTTCCTTGAGACCCAGTTGGCCTCCTCTCTCTTCTCCCGGTTCAGTAGTGCTGCCCTTGCTCCATCCCCGGCAGCATTACCTATAGATACGATCTTGTCTATCTCACAGTCGGGGAAAAGCCCCATGATAAGGGCCTTTTCCCGGTCCACATGGGTGCCAAAAGCCCCTGCTATCTTCACCCTGTCCACTTTATCTATACCCATTCTCCTCATCATCAGTTTGCACCCGCAGTGGAGGGCCCCCTTGGCCAGTTGGATCTGACGGATATCCTTCTGGGTAATGACCACATCTTTGCCTATGGATGTCTCTTCCTTCCAGGCTATCACAAATTCTGGATGGTCGTTGTCGGGATTTCTCCTGAAGCGCTTGGATTTCTGACTTTTATTGAAGGTCCCACTTTTTAGAATAATGCCCGAACGGTAGACCTCCGCGAAGAGATCGAGGATACCTGAACCACAGATTCCTTTAATTTGCATCTCATCCGGTTCGGAATAGCTCCTCCAGGCGTCACGACCTATTACCTTGTAGTCTACCTCGTGTGTCTCGGGATCAATCTTGATACGTTCGATTGCCCCGGGTGCAGCTCGCATTCCAAAGGTGATCTGTGCCCCTTCGAGGGCCGGACCAGTGGCACAGGATGAGGATATAAGCTTAGCCTTGTTTCCAAGGACAAGTTCACCGTTTGTCCCAATATCGATGATGAGCTGGACCTCGTCTTTTTTGTAAGGCTCCTCTGCAATGAGTACCCCCACATTGTCGGCCCCAACAAATCCTGCCTCGATGGGCAGAACATGCACATAGGCGGATTCGTTTATCCGGATACCAAGGTCCCTGGCCTTGATATCCATGCTTTTGTGGATCACCGGCGGGAAAGGGGCAACTCCGACATATTCCGGGTTGAGCTTCAACAAGATATGGTGCATGGCCGTGTTGCCCACAACAGTCATGTCTATGATATCAGTGTGGTTAAGGCAGAGGGCGGCTCCCTCCTTTTCGATGACGTTTTTTTTCCTATTTTTCTTGGGTGGATGAGTTGCCTCACAGGCCTGAGCAACCAGGTTGTTCAGTCCCTCAATTATGTCGCTACTCATCTTGATAAGGCCATCCTGGTGCATCATGTGGTACGTGATGCGGCTCATTACATCTTCACCATACTTGCACTGGGGGTTCATCATGGAGACGGTGTCAATGACCTCCATGGTAGCCAGGTTGCAAAGATAGGCGGCAACAGTGGTCGTGCCCACGTCAATGGCCACCCCATAATAATCCTCTACCTTTCCCGGCAAAACCCGGATTATCTCTTTATCCATCCAGATAGCCACAGTCAGCTTCCACTTTCCTTCCCTGAGCTGGCTCGGCAGCCCCTGTGCTGCCAGGTAGTCGATATCCAAATCGCTGAGCCGGTATTTTTTATTAAGCTCGTCCAGGATACGCTCCAGATCAGCGGTGGAGTTCTCAAAGGTTGGCTCTGCTACCTCCACATAGTAATATTTGACCGCAGGATTCCATTCGATATGGATATCCCGGGCCGCCTTGCTCACTACCTGCTTACCAGCCCTTGATTCCTCGGGCACAAAGATCAGTAGGTCTCCTTCGATCTTTGCACAGCAACCCAGACGATAACCCTCTCTTTCTTGGTCCTCATTTATAAATTTCTTTTCCTCCTCCTGCCAGGGAGAAACATTTTTCAGGGTTGAATGGATACCAAACTTCTCGAAAGAACCTTCTTCTATCCGTACCTTGCATTTTCCGCAGACCTTTTTCTCGCCGCACAGGACCTCAATATCCACACCAAGCTCACGGGAGGCCTCAATAATTGAAAGTCCTTTCTTAATCTCGCCCCTTGTTCCGGATGGCTGAAAGATTACCTTTGCCTTTTCCACGCAACCTCCTTCTCAGGACTCTGTTCGCCAACCCATTCTAATTACAGTAAAGAACCCCTCAGTTATGCTCCCTCATATCAAGCGCCCTATCCCGCTACAGCGCAAGAATACTGGAATGATGGGTGCAATTGTTATTTGTTAATCGCCTGCCCTGTGAAATTCCGAAGGACAGCAAAGCGTATTTCACTGGGGCCTGCCCTGTGAGATTCCGAAGGACAGCAAAGCGTATTTCACTGGGGTTACTTGTTATTCGAATAACTAATAACGAATAACCAATAACGTCGAAATGTTCAATCAAGCTTACCATACTTCTGTGTGGCTGCCATCAGTGCCTCCATGTTTTCCCGGGGCACGGTCGGGAAAATATCGCACCCTGGCCATATGGCATTGACACCATTATCAATAGCATCCTTAACAGCATTTTCCACGTCATCCGGTTTTCCTTTAACCACCACCCCGTAAGGATCGATATTTCCTAAGATAAACATATCAGGGCCCACCTCTTTCCTGGATTCGGCCACGTTGTTCTTTTGATCTACGCTGATGGCATCAGCCCCACAAAGGGCCATCTGTTCAACAATGCTATTCGTATCTCCACATATGTGAAGGATCTTTGGCGATTCTATGGCCGCGAAGACTTTCTCCAGATGAGGCCGTATGAGGGACCTAAAAATACGCGGGCTCAATATGTCTGGTCCTGCTCCCATCTCCCGGATGGTCATATAGTCGGCACCCGCTTCCCTGTAAATCCCCGACATCTCGATGAGTACCCCAGCCAGCGTGTCCAGTGCCTTGTTTACCATATCCGGCTTTTTAACGGCCATTTTGGCCAGATCTCCGATATCAACGAGCTGTCCGGCCAGGGTGTAAGGCCCTAAGACCCAGGAACCTATTGCTACCTGGTCACCCACCTCCTCTTTCAAGAGGTGAATTGACTCCACTACTAATGGTATCCTTCCCGCCTTTGCCAAATCCGACGGTACCTGGAGGTTTAGATCCTCCACCTTTTCCGCCACCTTCTTGGATATGGTGGGATAAAGAACATCGGTGTGATTGGGGTAGAAGTTAACTCCGGCGCCCAGGGCTTCGGCCTCGACCCCCATATCAAAAGGGACAACTGCGCACTCGAAGCCGAAGAGTTGTGAGGTGGATGCAGCCATGCTTGCCATTTTACGTGCGTCTGAATGGATCTCTGCGAATCTCCAGCCATATTTTTCAAGTCCGTGTACCGTAACATTCCCAAAGCCACTGAAGACAGGAACACGATCTATCTCTTCCTTCCGAAAAAATCTGAGCACTCGTTCTCTGGAATTAAGTTCTGCGTTCATAATTCACTCCCCTCTGCTTAACTTGATAGTATAAGAATTTCCTTTTTTTAGACAGGATAGACACGATGTTCAGGATATAAAGAAAATCTTGTTAATCCTGTTAATCCTGTCAAAAAAGTTCCGCCGCAGGCGGCTAAGTTCAAAATTCCCTGTCCCGCTGCGAGCGGGACCGCAGGGTTTTATAGAAGACTGATTCCTTTCCGTCATTCATTTCTCTTCCGGGAGAAGGTGCTTCAGGTGAGGAAAGTCATCCTTCATATGTGGTAACCACATGGAGTGAGCAAAGGTCTTTTCAAACTCAGGCGACACAGTCAGTTCTATGTAGTCCACCTTTTTGGCAAATTCATCGGCTTCCCTCCTCTTGTCCACATTAAGGAGGGCCATGCGTGCGCCATCACCAGCGGCATTACCCACAGAATAAACATTCTCCGGGTCGCAGTCAGGAAAAAGCCCCAGCAGGGCTGCCGATTCCTTGTCTATGTAACTGCCAAAGGCACCGGCCAGAATGACTTTATCCAGTTTATCCACACCCAGGGTTTTCATCAGGATCTTGCTCCCGGCGTACATGGCACCTTTAGCCAGCTGTATGGCCCTTATATCGTCCTGACAAACCACAATATCCTGACCGATTGAGGTCTCGTTTGCCCAGGCGATAACGTACTCTAACTGACCATCGGTTTCTCGCAGACGAGAGTTGGACACACCCTTTGTAAAACGCCCTGTTTTGTCAATAATTCCTGCCAGGAAAAGTTGAGGTATGGCATCAATTATCCCTGAGCCGCAGATTCCTTTGGCACCCACCTCGTCCATCTCCGTATTCCACCTCTCCTCATCAATAACCTTGAAACGCACCTCCTTGGTTTCTTTATCTATCTCTATCTTTTCAATAGCCCCAGGGGCAGCACGCATACCAAATTTCATCTCGGCGCCCTCAAAGGCAGGGCCTGTGGCACAGGATGCTGAGATAAGCCTCTCCCGATTCCCTAAGATCAACTCGCCATTTGTACCGATATCAATGACAAGCTCTATGCTGTCCTGCTTATAAGGGGCTTCGGCGATGAGCACCCCGACATTATCAGCCCCAACAAAACCGGCCTCGATGGGAAGTACATGGACGTAGGCTCCTGGAGATATCCTGATACCCAAACCACGGGACTCAGCGGTCTCTGAGATCTCTTTCTGTGCATAAATGCCGCAGTTTAAGCAGCGCTTAGATTCCTGGGTAGCTATCTGCTCATCAAAGCCTAACTCAACCTCAGCAAAACCCACCCGTTTCTCCGGTTCAAGCACGGGCATTACCTTTCTTGCCTCTGTCTCCACCCCCTCCTTTGGTATATCTTCGATTCGTTTAAGCGGGGCCGGTCTGGATTCCTTCAAGTCCATTCCCGCAAGGTAAAGCTCAATGGATATGGCTGCTTCCCTCCCGGCAGCAACAGCACTAATGACATCAGCCGGGCCGGATACCACATCACCACCAGCAAAGACGCCTTTGATGTTCGTCTCCAAGGTAGTCTCCTCTACCTTGATGGTTCCAAACGGCGCTTTATCCACCTCGGCAAACTCTCTCTCATCCGGTTTCTGACCGATGGCAACAATTACGGTATCGCCTACTATGGTGGGGGCCGGACCTTTGCCAAACTTTGGAGCAAACGTGCCATCAGAATCGAAAACGGAAGTGCAATTAGCTGTTTCCAGGCCGACAACTTTGCCTTGTTCGGTCAAAATTTTAGTTACACCCAGGCAGGGATGGATAACTACGCCTTCTTCCGCGGCCTGTTCGATCTCCAAATCCTGAGCCGGCATCCTGTCTTTACAGGTAAGATCGGTGGACTCCAGACAGATGAGGTTAACCTCTTTGGCTCCAAGTCGCAAGGATAGCCTGGCGGCATCAATAGCCACACTGCCGCCACCAATAACCGCTACCTTAATACCTATCTCCACCTTTGCTCCCGAGTTCACCTTCTTCAGAAAATCAAGGGCATAGATTACACCTTTGGCGTCTTCACCGGGAACATCCATCATCTGGCTTCTCCAGGCACCGGTGGCCAGGAAGATGGCCTTATACCCTTGATTGAAGATATCCTTCAGACTTTTCACCGGGATATTCTTCTTTATCTCTACCCCTAACTCTTCAATGTAGCTAATCTCGTTATCCAGTATTCTCTTGGGCAGCCTGTATTCAGGTATTCCATAGCGCATCATACCGCCGCACTCCGGAGCAGCCTCAAACACGGTAACCGGATATCCATTTTTGATCAGTTCATAGGCACAGGCCAGCCCGGATGGCCCCGAGCCGATGATAGCTATCCTTTCCTCTTTTGTTTTTTCGATAGGGACTGCCCTGTCTCTCCCCTCCCTGAGCTCGTAATCAGCTAAGAAACGGTGTAGAGAGCGGATGGAAAGGGGGTCATCAACCTTGCCCCTTTCACATTCTGTCTCACAGGGATGGTTGCAGACACGCCCGAGGACCCCGGCAAAGGGAATGGCCATCCTCACCAGCTCAAGAGCTTCCTTGAGTTTGCCCTGGGCGAGGAGATACAAAAGGTCCTGTCCATTGACCCCGGCAGGGCATTCAACCTGGCAGGGTGGATAGCTGCCCTTTTCTCCGGTTTCAACCTCTGGTAGTATCTTCAGGCCCCAGTCACGGGCCTTGATATCTATTGAGTGGTGTAGTGCAGGGGGGAAGGGGGATCGGCCGATATATCTTGGATCGGCATTAAGGAAAATATGGTGCATGCAGGTGTTACCTACGATGGACATGTCAATGATATCCTGGCGCTTAATACCCGCAGTGGCTGCCGTCTCTTCCGCTATTCCATTGAGACCGTCAAGAATTGCACTGTTCAAAATCTCCAGGCCCTTTGGGTTTGTCATGGTGTAGCTGATGCGGCTCATGACATCTTCGCCGTAAACCACCTGTGGATTCATCATAGAAGCGGTAACTACTACGGAGCCATCAGTCAGATCGCAGAGGTAGCCGGCAACCGTGGAGGTGCCCACATCTACTGCCAGGCCGTAAGCCTTTTCCACAAGCCCTGGTTCTACCTTGATGACTTCTTTGCCCTGCCAGACCGACACGGTCACCTTCCAGTCACCTTCACGTACAGCATTTTGTAATTCCCGGAGTACCTGATAGTCAATGGTTAGATTGCTCACGTTGAACTTTTTATTAAGTTCGTTATTAAGTCGCTCCCAGTCGCCAAGGGTATCATCCAGGGTAGCCTTTTGTAGCTCAACGTAATACTTTTTTACCGCTGGTTTCACTTCAATGGGTCTGTCTGTGGCTGCTTTGCGAACGACCTGTTTCCCCATCCGGCTCTCCTCAGGGACAAAGATCACGACATCACCCAGGGTCTGTGTCTGGCAGGCCAGCCGGTACCCTCTTTCCTGCTGCTGTAGATTGAAAAATTTTCTTTCCGTCGGTCCCATGGGGGAAAGATTGTCCCTTGTTGATTTAATGCCATATTTCTCGAAGTCGCCCTCCTCGACTCTAACCTTGCACGTACCACAGATGGCCTTCTCTCCGCACACACCTTCTATGTCTACACCCAGCGCTAAGGAAGCCTCCTTGAGGGTCTTCCCTTTGTTAATGTAGCCTCTGCACCCGGAGGGCTGGAAAATGACCATACATTTCTTGTCTTCATTACCTGGCATACCACTCTTCCTTTGACTTTGTTGGGAGTCTAATACTCCAAACTGGGGAGCCCGGGCCGCCAGAGGAGGATAATTGGGGCCAAGGGACTAAGATCATTCTAGGTTTCCGAGAAGTGAGACACACCCTTAATTGCTTCGGGGTTACTTTTTAGCTCCCATCTCCTCTTTCTTCAGCATTTTAATCAGTCTCATTGCCTCATCAACGGCGGTCCCGGCACTTTCCGCATATCCGTCGGCCCCGTACTTTTCTACGATTTCCGGGGTTATCGGGGCACCGCCTAACATGATGCGCACATTCGGATTGTTTTCCCTCAACTTCTTCACGATCTCCGGCATAGCCACCATGCTGGTGGTCATCAAGGCTGAAAGGCCCACGATATCAGAATCAGTCCTTATCTGTTCCTCCACAAACTTTTCAAGAGGTACATCCTTTCCCAGATCATGAACGGTCCATCCAGCCACGTCGAACATCATCTTGATCAGGTTTTTGCCGATGTCATGAACATCGCCCTCGACCACCCCGAGAACTATCGAACCTTTGGCCTCAGATTCTCTTCCCGAGGCCTTGATAGCCGGCCGCAGGATGTCCAGCCCCGCATAAAGTGCATCAGAACAAAGCAGGAGTTCAGGGACAAAGTATTCCTTCTTATTATACAGTTCGCCCACTTCCAGCATCCCGTCAGCCAGGCCTTCAATGGTTGCGACGAAGGGGTCTACGCCTTCATCCAGGGCAACCTTGGCCCACTCCGCGACCTTGTCCTCATCGTACTCTATCAATGCCTCACGAAGTCCTTTTAATATCTCCTGGGTTCTCTCTTCCGAAGCCATTTCAAACCTCCTTTGCTTTTTTGATCAAGGATGCCAGCTACTCCCTATAAGCATATCTGGCAACCTATCTTAATATTATCTAAATAGTCTCACCTTATTAATCTGAGCTGTCCTGCAAAATCGGGAAAAAGCTTGTTGAGGGGATGGCTTTCCAGTGCAGGAAGCCTCTTGGTTTCTGCAAAGACAAATGTAGCCGCAAAGGCATCGGCCATGGCCACTGCAGGAAAGAGCCTGCCAGAGCCGGCCATGGGACCGGAGAAGATCATATCATGATACATGGTCGCAGCCAGGCTCTCCAAAGCGGCATCTGCTCCGGCCCATCCCTTGAATCCCCACATCTCCCGGGCCGCTTTCCACATGTAAGAGCCATTTGAGGGGGCGCTTGCACATGGGAATCCCCACTTTTCTTTAATGAGCTTGTTTGCGAGTGAACAGATAGCAGTCGCCGGCCCATTCATAACCGATGTATCCACAAAAATACTTTCAAATTCAACACCAACCTTTTCTATGACATCTAACAGTCTCTGTGTTCCCTTAATCCTGCCTGAAGGCATCTGATCCTCCTGATCGAATGCGACCAGCAGGACATGCTTTACACCAATTTCTGCAATCTCCTTTACCTCTTTCTCAATCTCCTCTTCCCAAACTGTGAGGCTGTTGTAAAACATACGGCCCAATAATCCCTTTTCCGCACAATATCTCGCGCCCTCCAGTTTTGGTTTCATAGTCCAGGCATCAATGCAGAAGGGCATATGGGTGACGCTTGTCATGAAATCAATGTAATTTCTAAACTCTTCACCCGTATTGGCCACTATATCGGCCATACAGGGAACACCAGTCTCCTCAGCCAGTTTTTCCGTTGTTTTCAGGAGCTCCTCAGCCCTCTGTTCATTAAATCCTTCCTTTCTCTTGGTCCCCTCAAAGACCTTGTCTCCTTTTTGGAAGATTGATGGGACAATCACCGTAGGGTATTCCCCTGGCTGTCCACCGACCTTAACTCCACCTATATTACATACCTTCTGCTCCTTGGATAATTGAAACATAACGTACCCTTCCTTTAAAATAAGTGAGCTAAAGTGAACTAAAGTGCCTAAAGTGAACTAAAGTTAAGGACAAAAAAGCTCTTACTAATTTATTTCAGTAGGCGTTCACAGGTTCAGAGTTCACCGTTCAGGGTTACCTTTCTTTCGTTGACCTTGCTCGTAGGCTAGCCCGCCAGACGTACGGCGGGATGAAACCTCGAATGGCAGCGCGCCCTGTCAGAGTCCCCTAACAGGGTAAAGGTGCGTCCGGCATGATCATACACATCGCCTCAATGTCCTCAAATCGATCTATGCTCATGCGTTCTCCTTTCAGAGCTCACGAATCAACGCTTCAGACCTGCCCGACGCCCGCCTGCCGTACTGCGGGCAGGGATGGCAGGCGGGTTTGCGGTGAACCCACAACCTCTCATATGAAACTCCATCATGTGGGTATAGCCTCTCCAGTCGATAAGGGCCTTGACTGCTGCCGTTCCTGGTTTGCTACTTTTTAGG
>Ga0114930_10003949_pt1 | contig 12708 bp, 6 predicted proteins | sample AnhtaG_FD_87300 | JGI IMG/M metagenome (GOLD analysis project Ga0114930, IMG submission 87300) | Deep subsurface microbial communities from Anholt, Denmark to uncover new lineages of life (NeLLi) - Anholt_01485 metaG | ecosystem: Environmental > Aquatic > Marine > Oceanic > Sediment | place... | reverse complement strand
GGGGCATTATGTGCATCCCGGGCAGGCCCGAACCAGCTCGCTAATTTGGCGCATCTTTGGCCGCAACACCTCTCGCCCCTGGGATGAAAGCTACCGTCCCGAAGAAATATTTCCTGTGTGTCCACCACGGGAGGCCGGACAACTGACTGAGGACGAAAAGCTGACCTTCATCGAGTGGATCGATCTGGGCGCCCATTGGGATTGTATCCCCGGAGCGGATGAATCCTCCGCAGGCCCGGCTGGGCGTATTGAGAGTGAAAGTGTGAAATGACACACGCATCTCTAGTCATAAGCGTTGTTCTCTTGGTCGTGGGACCGGCAAGAGGAAAGGAGCCAACCTTGCCCGTCTTTGAGGATGTAACCGAGCAGGCCGGCATTCGCTTTAAGCACAGTTATGGCGATCACAATCTCAGTAACATTGTAGAAGGGACCGGCCCGGGTTGCGTGTTCTTCGATTACGACAGCGACGGGCATCTCGATATCTATTTCTTGAATGGGTGTTGGCTGCGCGAGGTCAATGATAATTTCGGACGGGACTTAAGAGGCAAGCTGTCCAACTCCCTATACCGGAACAATGGTGACGGCACTTTCAGTGATGTTACCCAGACTTCCGGAGTGGGTGATCAGGGGTATGGAATGGGGGCTTCGGCAGCCGACTATGACAACGATGGTGACCTGGATCTATATGTGTTGAATTATGGTCCCAACGTGCTCTACCGTAACAATGGGAATGGTACTTTCACAGATGTCTCCTCTAAGTCAGGACTGGAGGATACCTATTGGAGCCTGTCGGCCCCGTGGTTGGACTATGACAGAGATGGGGATCTGGATGTCTATGTCGCCAATTATCTGGAATACGACGCGGGGAAGTTCCGTGACTTCTACGCGGCGGCCGGGTATCCCGGCCCGCTAAGCTATAAGGCCCAACCCGACCGACTTTACCGCAATAACGGCGACGGCACATTCACTGATGTGACGAAAGAGACCGGACTGTACTTCCCCGACGGCCGGGCCATGAGTGCAATCGCCACGGACCTCAACAATGACGGGCACATGGACCTCTATGTGACCAACGACGCCACGCCCAATTGCTACTTTGTAAATACCGGCAAGGGAACCTTTACGAATCAGGCCTTGGAATGGAGCCTGGCTTTTGGAGAGGGGGGCCAGGGCGCTTCCTCGATGGGTCCGGTTGTTGGTGATGTGGATCGCAACGGCCTGCTGGATGTATACATTCCGGATATGGGGTACGGGTGCCTGCTGATCAACAAGGGCAAATGGTTTGTAGACGTGACTGCACCGAGCAATCTGGCCGTGGCATGTGGCCAGTATACCGGATGGGGCGGCGGATTGATTGATTATGACAACGACGGCTACCTCGATGTCTTTGTAGCCAACGGCAACGCTCATCACGAATACACCGAAGAAGACGTTTTGTTGCGCAACGACGGTAACGGAAAGTTTATTGATGTAGCCAAACAGTCCGGGCCGTACTTCAAGGAGAAGTACGTCGGTCGGGGGGCTGCCTTCGCCGACTATGACAACGACGGTGATATGGACATGCTGGTCATGAACCTTAACGGGCCGGCCAAGTTGCTCCGCAACAATGGTGGGAACAAGAACCATTGGCTGACGGTTGTCCCCAAGCTGGCCCGCACCAAGGTCGAGGCGATTGGTGCCCGCGTCACGGTCACGGTCGGCGGGATGCGGATGGTGCAGGAACTGGTCGCCGTGACGGGCTATCTCTCACAAAGCGACCCCCGAGGTCATTTCGGCTTGGGCAAGGCGACCAAAGCCGATAGTGTCGAGATTCGCTGGCCGAACGGCAGCGTTACCAGCTTGAAGAACGTCAAGGCCGACCGGATTCTCACGGTCGTTCAGGATGACGGATAAGGAGAGCAACGCCATGCCATGGCGTTTGTACATCGTGCTCCCGGCCGCTTGTGCATTGACGGAGTCCGTCCTGGGTTCGGACCCGGGGGTTCCGGATAGACATCCGGTGTACGTTGGTGTCCGCGTATGTGCGGGATGTCACGGGGCGAAGAACGGCAACCACATATTCAGCCGCTGGCGGGCGTCGAAGCATGCTCAGGCCTACGCCTGTCTATGGAGCCCTGAAGCCCGGGAGATTGCCAAGCTGAGCGGGATTCGCCAGGAACCGCAACATGCGGCAGCGTGCCTGGGGTGTCATGCGACGGCCTACGAGACCGAGCCCTGGGAAAAGGAGGACACCTTCTTCCTCGAGGACGGGATCCAATGCGAATCGTGTCATGGTCCCGGCAGCGAGTACATAAGTCCCGACGTCATGGGTGACCTGATGGATCGGGAGAAGGCCGTGCGCTTCGGACTGAAGACGCCAGGTAAGCGTCAGTGCATGATGTGTCACAACGTCAAGGGTTCACACGTTGCAGTCCTGCGATCGCCGGAGGTCGACATCAGGACAGAGTTGAAGTCGGTGTGCGGGCGGGGGCACGAAAAGACCGGTATGCCCGTCAATCCACCGACGGATCAGCACGGTTGGAGACCTCAGCCGCCGAGCGGTGCGGTTAGTGACACTCAGTATAAGTACACTGGGGTAATGGCCTGTGCCCGGTGCCATAGAGGACCGAAGATGGGCTACCAGTTCAGCAGGTGGCGGTTAGGCAAACATGCCCGGGCTTACGCTGTACTGGGTACAAAAGCCGGTTATGAAATGGCCGCCGGCGCAGGTGTCAGCGGCAAGGCGCAAGAAGACCCACGTTGCCTTGGCTGTCACACAACTGGATTTGCCGTGGGTGAGGACGGATTCTTAGAGGGATTTGACCGTGGTGAGGGAGTCCAATGTGAGAGTTGCCACAGCGCCGGCAGCGAATATTGGCCTGAGGCCGTCATGAGGGACCGGCTGGCTGCCCGGCGAGCTGGGCTGCGGCCCGTTACTAAAGAAATTTGCATGCCCTGCCACGAGAACGCCCACGGACGCACGTTCGATTATGAAACCTCCGTCAGGACGATCGCCCACCTGACACGATCACCGGATCATGCCAAAGAAGCCCGGGCCATCCGCTACAAGACCCCGCTCAACCTGGCACTGTCGCCGGATGGCAAGGAATTGTACGTGGCATGTGAGGCCTCCGACACCGTTCTCATAGTGGACGTTGCGACGCGCAAGGTGGTAAGTGAAATAGTAACCGGGGGCCAGCCCACGGACGTGACCTTCAGCCCAGACGGTTTGCGTGCTTATGTGACCAACCGACTGGACGATAGTCTGAGCGTCATTTCCACGCGAGCACGACGTGTTCTGCATACGATCCCTGTCGGTGATGAACCACACGGCGTAATTACCGATCGAGGAGGAAAACTCCTTTATGTTCTAAATACTTCATCGGACAGTATTTCAGTGATTGATGTGGAAACGTTACAGGAAACCAAGCGGCTTGCAGCCAGCCGCAGCCCCTGGTCGCTGGCCATCAGCCCCGACGGCAAGCAGATCGCGGCGACCAATACATTGTCGCGATTCGTCCCCTTCCGAACGCCGTCCATGTCCGAGGTGACAATCATTGACACTGAGCGGGCCGTGGTCGAGAACCGGCTTGTCGTTCCCGGGGCCAATCTGATGCAGGGCGTCGCCTGGCATCCAAGTGGTAAATTCGCCTTGATTACCCTGAACCGTACGAAGAACCTGGTGCCCATGACCCGGCTGCTCCAGGGGTGGACGATCACAAACGGAATGGGCGTGATCTGGCGTGATGGGACAGTGGACCAGGTTCTGCTCGATGAGCCGCATCTGTGCTTTCCGGATGCGGCCGACGTAGCCATCAACCCGGACGGGCGCTACGCCTTTGTGACCAGCAGCGGTTCGGATCGCGTGGCAGTCGTTGATGTCGCCAAGCTGGTCGCAATGCTGGAAAACGCTTCTCCCTACGAGCGTGAGCATGTATTTCCCAACCACATGGGCAAGCCCACTGAATTCATCATCAAGCACATACCCACCAAAGACAGTCCAAGGGGAGTGCTGTTCTCACACGACGGGCAGACCGCCTTTGTGGCCAACGCCCTGGACGACTCGCTTACCGTCATAGATGTCGGCAGCCTCAACGCAGTGGCCCGGATCGACTTGGGCGGTCCGAAGGTCATCACCAAGGTTCGCTACGGTGAACGGCTTTTCCATAGTGCCGACATTACCTTTCACCGACAGTTCTCGTGCCATTCGTGCCACCCTGACGGCCACATAGACGGTCTGACATACGACATAGAGCCGGACGGCATTGGCAATAGTCCTGTGGACAATCGCACGCTGCGCGGGATTCTCGACACCGCACCGTTCAAATGGGAGGGGACCAATCCCAGTTTGCAGCGGCAGTGCGGGCCCCGGCTGGCAGTGTTCTTCACGCGCATTCAGCCCTTTACACCGGACGAACTCTCGGCACTGGACAATTACATCTGCACGATTCCCAGGCCGCCCAACCGCCATAGGCCGGTCGGCGGCGAGCTCACGCCGGCCCAGCGGCGCGGCAAGGCCGTGTTTGACAGAACGGTCACCAACAGCCGGAGCGTCATCCCGCTCGAGAACCGCTGTGTGACCTGCCATTTTCCACCACTCTTCACGGATCGCTCGCGCCGCAACGTGGGTACGAAGATGTGGCTGGATCGCGAGTCCGACTTTGACGTGCCTCACCTGAACAACATCTATGACTCGGCACCGTACCTGCACAATGGTATCTCCGAGACATTGGAGGAGATCTGGACACGATTCAACGCGGATGATCAACACGGGGTCACCAACGACATGACCAAGGATCAGTTGAACGACTTGATCGAGTATCTCAAGACACTCTGATCCATAAGGGGAGGCGGAGTATTGAACCCCATAACTTGCCGGCTCGGTGGCGTAATGGTCCTACTGACCGCCTTTCTTGTGGGACCTTGGACTGTAGTTCGAGAGAGCATCGCGGTCGCACCGTCGGAGCCAAACAGTCCCGAGAAAACGGGCGACACAGCCGGGGCGGCCAGCCCAGCGCCGGATTTGCCGGGCATGCCCTACGTTTATACCAAGTGGAAGCAATATACGACGAAAGACGGCCTGCCCAACGATCATATCTTTGCCGTCAAGGTTGACGGTGATCGAGTGTGGGTCGGGACGGAAAACGGGCTGGCCTGTTTGGACAAGAAAACGGGCAAGATTCAAACATGGGGTGAAGAGCAGGGTCTTCCCTGGCGCGCCGTGGGGGCAATCGACGTGCATCCCAAAACCGGGGACGTGTGGCTCGGGCTGTTCGGCGGAGGGTTGGCCCGCTTTAGCGGCGGACGTTTCGATCATTGGCATCAGCTCAACAGTGGGTTGGTCAATGATGTTGTCTACGGGGTTTGTGTGGAGAACGACAATATCTGGGCCGCGACCACTGCGGGAGCCAGCAGATACAATACCACAAATGGTGAATGGTCCATTTTCACCGAGAAGAACGCCCCGATGGAAGAGATCTGGAATTATGGTTGTTGCTACGCCGACGGTCTGGTGTATCTGGGTGTCTGGGGCAGTGGGGTGCTGGAATACAACATCGAACGAGGAACATGGAAGGATTACCTCGATCCCGACGGCGAAATGGAGATCGACCTGTATCGCGATGACGGGATCGTCCACGTCATCACCACCGGGGTGAGCTATGTCGAAAAGACCCTATGGGTGACCACGTACTTCGGCGCTTCCCGCTATGACGGCCGACATTGGCGAGGTTACTTTGCCCATGAGTCCGGTCTACCGAGCGACTTCAACAACGCGGTTATAGGCCGCAGCGCCAACGAGGCCTGGTTCTCCACTGACAAGGGTCTTGGTGTCCTTGCTGACTTTCCCACGGATACCTGGGTGACTTACACTACAGACCACACGACTCACAAAGGCAAGGCTGTGGTGCAACGAGGTAAAGATGTACTTATGGTAATCGACACACCAGTCAATCTCCCACACAACTACGTACTATGGGTGGATATCGACGGTGATGATGCCTGGGTGGGTACGTCGAAGGGGCTCGGCCATGCCATCGGCCGGGGATACTATCCAGGCCTTCGTCGCCCCAAAGATGCTTCGGAAAAGAACAATTGAGAAAACGCCGAGGGCAGACAAGATGAAATCAAAGGGGTTGATGTTCTGCATGCTTCCAGGTGTGCTGGTCTGGTTCGGGCTGAGTCCAACTACGCTGCCCTCGGCAGCCGGGGAGGAGATTACCAACCAGCCTGATCGAGCGGACCAGGCAGACATTGAGAGACTGTTGGAGGTGATCGACGTCGATCCCTATGAGGTGCCGCCGCTGGTGCTCAGAAGGGATCACAACTATGCCCGGTCGGCGGTGGACGTCGAGCCCTTCCGGCACGTCACGCCGTTTAGAGAGCACTTCTTGGAGCAGTTGGAATACACCGGTCCGGGTCGGGCAATTCCGGAGCCTGAGAATCTTGAGACAGTGAAGATCGGTTTCATCGGTCCGATCATGTCTACGGTGTCGGTCGCTACAGGCGGCAAGAGTCACGAAGAGGCATTGGGAATCGCCATGCTTCGCGGGACCCAACTGGCCATCGAACAGGCCAACCAGCGCGGCGGATACTTTGAGCGAGATATCCCCTTCGAGCTGGTCATCTCCAACGACAACGGCCTGTGGGGGGCCTCGGGCAACGAGATCATCAAGTTGGCTTACAAGGACAAGGTCTGGGCTATTCTGGGCACCATTGACGGGGCCAACAGTCACATCGCCATACGAGTGGCCCTAAAGGCCGAGATTGTCATGATGAACAGCGGTGACACCGATCCGACGTTCATCGAGACCAACATACCGTGGGTCTTCCGCTGCATCGGTGACGACCGGCAGATGAGTTACCTGCTGGTGGATTACCTGTACCGCATGTTGAACTACACGCGCATCGGGATCATTAGGGGAAGCAATCGGTACGGGCGCTTCGGAGTGCGCGAGATTCTGGACGGAGCCCGCCGGCTGGGTCACCCCATCATCCTCGAGATGGCATACCAGGTGGGTGGGGAGGACTTTTCGCTGCAACTGGAACGACTCAAGGCCAGCAACCTCGAAGCGATCGTCCATTGGGGTAATGCGGTGGAGGGAGCATTGATACTCAATCAGATGCGAGCCATGGGCATGAATCATCCATACTACGCTTGTGATCGATGCGTCTCCGACGAGTTTCTGTCAATCGCCGGGGACAACGCCGAGGGCGTCATATGCGGCTATCCCTGGAACCCGACGCGGCAGGACGAGGACCTGGAGGTCTTCCAGAAGGTTTTTCGCCAGCGCTTCGGCGTCGAGCCCGACACCTACTCGGCACACGGCTACGATGGTATGAACATGCTGATATGGGCCATTCAGACCGCCGGTCTCAACCGGGCCAAGATTCGAGACGTGCTGGCCCATCGGGCCAGGCCGCACAAGGGAGTGACCGGCGTTATACCACTCAGCGCCTGCCTTGATGATCTCGGCGAGGTCTTCCTGGCCAGAGTCGAAGATGGAATGTGGAAGTTCTACTCGCGTCAGGACCTTGACATTCCCCAAGGGACGATTGCACCGCGCGACCGGGTCAGTCGGAAGACGGCTGAAGCGAGCGGTGAGTAAGAGGCGCCGCTCGCTTACGTTTGTGGTTCGGATCAGGTGAGGCGCTCAATCTTCGGGGAAGTATGTCTGGCACGATGAATCGAATGCTCAGATTCTCAGTCCTGGCCTCGTTAATCGCAGTCGGTTGTGCTGTGGGCGATCGACACGGCGGGCCCATCGAGAGATCCACCACCCCGCTGGAAACAGAAGTGACGACTCCCTTCTTCGACGCCCGCTCACAAACGGCGGAATACGCCGGCCCGGGACGCGAAGTCCCTTCCCCCACAGATATCAAAGAAGTCAAGATCGGATGGTTCGGACCCAGCGATCCAAACGACACGGAAGCCGGTATGATGTGGTGTGCCGCGATGATGGCAATAGAAGAAGCCAATTGCGCGGGCGGATACAATCGGCTGCCGTTTCGCCTGGTCACGAGCTGGTCGGAAAATCCCTGGGGCAGCGGCATCAAGGATGTGACCCGGTTGGCCTACGACGAGGGCGTTTCGGCGATTGTCGGGGCACCTGACGGTCCCTCCGCTCATCTTGTCGAGCAGGTTGTCGCCAAAGCCCGGCTGGCGTTTATCAGCCCGGTCGCCAGCGACAAGACCGCCAACCTGGCCAATGTCCCGTGGATATTCTCCTGCGCGCCGGGTGACCACATACAGGCAGCGGCGCTGGCACAAGCCATTGTATCTTGCTCAGAGGAGAAAACCATTGCCGCTGTGTCGGGTACCGATCATGATTCCCGACTATTCACCACCGAGCTGCTCGCAGCCTTTAATAAGCTCAAGCTGTTCCCATCCCTCCATGTGCAGTTCAGACCGCAATGCGCAGGCTTCGACACGCAACTGCGAGGTATCAACCAGGCTCAGCCTGCCGCCTTGGCTCTGATCGCTGGCGCGCAGGACGCGGGCCGTTTCATGCGCGCCTTACGCGGGGAGGGACTGACGGTACCGGTGTTCGGCGGGCCTGCGATGGGGCGGCGCCTCTTCATCGAAACCGCCGGGAAATCGGCCGAAGGCGTTGTATTCCCGCTTCTGTGGCAGCCGTCAGTCACCGGTGAGCGGTCGGTCGAATTCGCCCGACGTTTCCAACAGCAACACGGTATCTACCCGGACTATACTGCCGCCTATACCTATGACGCGATGAATCTGCTGCTTGACGCTATCTGCAGAGCGGGCCTGAACCGTGTTCTGATTCGCGATGCCATCCGCGAGCTATCCCCCTTCCCTGGCGTCACAGGCCCCATCACCTGGGGCCCCACCGGCCACAACCACCGCCCCGTCCACCTGGGGACAATCCGGAACGGGGAAGTGACACCGGTACCAAACGTGCCTGCGCCTCCTGCTTGTGCATGGCAGGCACCTCGGTTAGAATAATCCATCCGGCGGGTAGAATGCCGGTTGAACAAGTTGATCTCGTGTGCAAGGAGGATAGTCCCATGTGCATCTTTAGTCGCGGGTCTGTTTGGGGCGTGGCGATCCTTGGTTTATTGATGGGGGGATGCACCTATCCTCCTCCATTCTGGGCCAAAGACCGCCAGCTAATGACCATTCCGGTTGGTAACCTGGATTCAGTTCAGGTCAATACGCACAGCGGCCACGTACACCTTGTTGGGGACGAGGGTGCTGAGGACATTCAGGTTTTGGTTAAGAAGGCGGCCGGCGGTAGCACCCCACGAGACGCTAAGGCGTGCATGGAAGCGGTGAAGGTATTCGCCGAGCAGGCAGGCACGACTCAGAAGTTGGGGTGGAAGTGGAAGGTTGTCCGCCCGCTGCGCTGGCAAGCGCAAGTCAGTTTCGAGGTGCGGCTGCCCAAGCGGTTCGCCAGTGTGATACACGCGCGTAACGGCGAAATCCACCTGGAGAACGTTGAAGGCGATACCCGGCTGATTATGCACAACGGAGGTGTCATAGCCCAGGACTTCACGGGCGATGCCGACATCGAAACGTACAACGGTTTGATCAATGTGAAGGGGCGACCAGATCACATCCGTCTGGTCACCCACAATGGAAGGATCGAAGCGGACCTGCGAGGGAGCGGATCGATCGCAGGTTGCATTATCACATACAACGGAGGCATCCAACTGGCACTTGGTGAAGGGGTCGATACGATTCTGGACTTTGGCACACACAAGGGGTTCATCAACAGTGAAGTGAACCTACAGGATGTCACAATCAAGGATTCGCAGATTACGGGCCGTCTGGGCCAAGGCGGAGAGAAATTGAAGGTAAGCACTCACAATGGCTCCCTCACGCTAACAAACTAGTGTGTGCGAGGTATGGGCACTACACCTACTGATTGTGTTAGGTTGGATGCTCACGTGTCCCTTCATCATTACCGTCTATACAGCTCTGCCTCTCAATTGACCGAACGTGTGATGAAGCCTTGGCGATAGCGACGAAACTCATCACCCTTGGGATAGTATTCGGATGGGAGGTACGGATAGGCGCTCATCTCTTTGAAGGGCAGAGGTTCAACCGTGTCAGGGGTGGCGGTGTATAGGTCCATGTCTTTGCAGTAGGCATGGGAGATGAGGATGAAGCTGCGGGTGTGGCCGTCGCCGGGTAGGGGTAGGTCGCGGGCATCAAAGCGTATGGCGATCTCGTCACCGGTGCCCAAGATGACATAGCGGTCGTCGAAGTCTGCAAGGAGACTCTCTACCGGCCCATAGCGCGTATAAGCGCCTTTAAGCATCTTGAACGAAGAAGTAGGTTGGATGCTGTCATATGTGTAAATATAAGGATGCTGACCGTCGGGTGAGTATTCCAATGGGAAGCCGAGCCGGCGAAGGTTTGCATCGGCCATCGGAATGCTCCTGATCACAAACCCTTCGGTTCCACGATCGGCGGCAATGAATAGCTGGTCGTAGTAGATTTCGAGGTTTGTCGAGATCCGCAGCGTGCAGTTGGCAGTAGAGATCTTGCCGGTAAGGTCAATCGTTATCATCCTACCCATGCCACCGGGCGCGCCGGCATCGGGGATGATGGTTTCCCATTCGCCATTGTCAGTCTGCTGCTCGATCTTCATAGGCTGCCACATCACGCCGGCCTGAGCGGCAGCGAAAGTGGTTTGCGAATAGGGGTATTCGATCCAACCGTTGAGGAAAAGATACACTTGTCGTCCCACTTCGAGCTCGGCCAGTCTATCCCCGAAGTCGACCACCAATGTATGAGGCTCGCAAAAACCATAGAAGCGCCGATCGAGCTTCGGCTGATAGGCATATACACGATCCACTTTCACAAGGTGTTCAGTGCACTCTGTGCCATCCGGTGCCGTCGCCCGGACAGGGAAGATGGGCCTGGCTGGACAAAGGAGTTTATGAGAGGGTGGAGGCCCGCTAATGGCCAGACGCTCATCGGGATACACACAGAACCTGTGGGGATGGTCCACGGCCACTAGTTCGAGCCGATCAATGTAACCGACCTCTTCCATCGGTTCGCAGATACGCAACTCGTAGAAGCCGTTTTTAGCAGCCAACTGCTCGGCTTCGATCTTGACATGCTCGATAATCTGGGGTGAAGCGTACTGGCCAGGAGCCACGAAGTACCCGAGCCCACCCACACCTGCAAAGTCGCTAACGAACTTGAACCGCTCCCCATTCCACGCAAATAGCACCGGACAGCTTGACACCCTCCTTTCCATTTCACTGATCCGGTGGTGTGTTCCGGCCGCCAGGTCGTTTTCATATTGAGTTACACCGTCCGTCCAGCGAAATGCGAGATAATCGGCCTTTGTGGCGCCATCCAGGCCGAAGATCCAAGGCCGGTGTGACTGGGTCAATCCGCCATCAAGACCGGTGTACGTAATCACCTGACTGTGCAGGCCGCATCGCAGCACCATCCGTGTACCGAAGCCGCTGGCCGGGCTGCGGGTGCGCTTGTCGGCCCCGCGATGGCCGGTGGGAGTGACCACCAGCCAGTTCGCCGGTGGAGTGAGCTTTGTCTCGACCAACTCGATCCGCCCGCTTCCCTTTGTGCAGACGCGCAGACAATCAGGTACTCCATCTCCCGTCAGGTCTGTCAGTTGCGATGCGATCGCGGTGTCACTCGCCGGTCTTGGCCAGACTCTGGTCTTGGAAACGAATCGTCCCCAACCGTCGTTGAGAAGAACGTGTCCATCCTGCCCGAAGACAGCGATATCAAGATCGCCGTCGAGGTCCACGTCAGCAATACGGGTCCGATTGAGACGATCCCATGTAACAAGTGCCTCGATACATCCATCAAACTGCGAGCTTGGTACAAGCGCCCCCGTCCCGTCGGCCAAGTACAATCGGCCGGGTGTCTCCCAACCCGGGGCTACCAGCAAGTCCACCTGTCCGTCCCCGTTGAAGTCCTGCAGCACACCGCCGGAATCGCCGCGGATGGGCTCGGTGGTGATCTGCTCTTCGTGGTACTTGCCCAGGCGGTCATTGAAGAAAACCCGCGCTGGACCTCGGTTGAACACCACTAAATCCGTGTCGCGATCTCCGTCTAGGTCCGCCGGAGCCAGCATAACACTTAGCTCCGATTGGCAGGCGACGCCGGCACTGGCCGCAATGTCCGTGAACGTGCCATCGGCGTTATTGTTTAACAGTTGGTTGGCTGCGGGCGAGGGGTCATCACGGGTTGCAGCACTACACAGATTGCATACGTAGATGTCGAGGTCGGCATCGTGGTCGGCGTCGAGAAAAACCGCCGATGCGCTGACGACATTGGCACCGGCCGTCTTCGTCGTTTCAGTAACATCCTCAAAAGTGCCGTCGCCACGGCCCCGAAACAGACAGTTGGGTCCGAAACGACTTACAAAGATATCCACATTGTTATCGTTATCGTAGTCGCCGAAGGCATACGCAATAGCACCGCAGACATTGGCCAAGCCTGATGACGCAGTAACATTGACAAAACTGCCGTCGGATTGTCTCGCCAGGAGCTGAGTACATCCCCAACTGCGGCTTACTCTTGCCGTCGTAACCATGTCCAGCCGGCCGTCTCCGTTCACATCCGCCATTGCTATTCGGCCAACCCCTGCCCGGATCTCTCGTATGGCGGCCGGTTGCTCGCCTGCCTCGATGCCTTGTAGCGATACCCCTTCCGATGCCTTCCATATGGTTTTCACCGTGCCGGCGGCCAGCTCACCGCTCGCCACGCCCCGCTTGGGCAGG
>Ga0114930_10003948_pt1 | contig 12710 bp, 10 predicted proteins | sample AnhtaG_FD_87300 | JGI IMG/M metagenome (GOLD analysis project Ga0114930, IMG submission 87300) | Deep subsurface microbial communities from Anholt, Denmark to uncover new lineages of life (NeLLi) - Anholt_01485 metaG | ecosystem: Environmental > Aquatic > Marine > Oceanic > Sediment | place... | reverse complement strand
CTTACTTTGGATGATTCACATTGTACCAATTGTGGAGCCAAATTAGTTCGGGGTAATGATTTTTGTAATAACTGTGGGATGAAAATATAGCTTAGCTATAGGAATGTAAGAAGATAGTTTATGTCTCTTTTTTATTTTCTCCTTTTTTTATTGGTCTACTAATCTTTTAATATCATTAAAAAAAAGTAAAACATAAAACAGAGATTTTAAAATACCTTATTATCATTATATGTATAATTATTAAAAACCGATAAGTGAAACAAAAAGATGTCAAAAACAGTTAAGGGAATAATCGTGACTCGTTTAATTGTTTTACTTTCCATAATTTTAGTACCATTGAGCATCTTTCTGATATTTTTCTTAGTTGATTTTCATTTATGGTACTCATTCGACCCGATTTTAAACTTTTGGATAATTAAAATACTTAGTCCTACGGTATTTAGCGTTTCCTGGTTATTTTTCTTAATTTTATTTGTGAATCGATTTGCTAATACAATGGACTCCTTCGATGAAAAAATAAGTGTTGTACCTTCAAGGCTAAAGTTCTTTTATGGAATCAACGCCGTATATATCCTATTTATCTTTGTATTCCCAATAATAACTCCATTTATCTCCATTTTAAGTTTTGCGTCCTTTGCATGGCGTTTAACAACTTTTAGAAAAGAGAGTTGGGAAGATGATACAAAAATCTCGTTTCTAACAAAATTTGTAATCGTTTTGGCGTCTTTAATTCCAATTTTCTGCACCGTAAGCATAATTCCAGAATTTCTAAAATTACCTTTGTTTTTATGGGACATTATTTGGCTTGAGATAATCGATTATTTGTTTATGATATCTTATTCCTTGTTTACAGCTTTAGCAATTGGTTCCTTAATCATTTTATTTTCTAATTCAGGAATTAGTGAATACGAACAGCTTTTTGCAGATCCATCACAAAAAAAAAGTTTTGCTAACGTTAAAGTTCTCGAAGTATTCCTATTTGGTGTCTTTCTATTATTAGATTATTATAACTACCCGATCATTGATTTTATTTATACAGCGGGTTTAGTGATCGTCATTTTTACATATATTGTAAATGCGATAAGAGGAAAATCAAAATATGGAAGTTTTAAAAGTTACTTTGTCGGTTATTTAATAGCAGCAGTCTTTATCGGATCAAATGTAATTTTAACTAATTCGGAAGTCTCAGAGTTCTTAAGAACCTGGAGCTTATTAATTTCAGCGATATTATACATTTTTATCCTGTTTTATACCTTTATTACTATAGAAGACTAATTTTTTCTAATTTGTTTTAACAAAAAAATCCTGTTTTTCAATTTTCAAAGAAAAATTAAAACTAGATTTGATAAAACAAATACAATTTTGTAGATTTCACTTATCTTATTTACCTTTAGAAAGTTTAGATTAAAATTAGTAAAATAACTAAAAAATACTAGTAAAACTGTGAAAAAGACTTATAAATATATAGCTTAATTCCTTGATTTTAATATTTCTATTGAATTAGAATATAAACAATTAAAAATAAAAAATTTATTTGTATTTTAAGTAATTAATTTTATAAAAAAATAATGTGCATAAATAATGAAAAATATAAACACTAAAGCCTTAATGGTTATAACATTAATGTTAGCCTCTTTCATTGCAGCACCTGTAATGGGAAGGGCCAATGTAAATGATGGAGAATTAGATTTTACTCAAGTAGGCGGAGAAGGGTTTATTGCCGGATTTGAAAGTTTACTTGGAGGAATATTCGGTGGTATGGGACAAGCCGGAAACCTCTTAGGTGCTGTGTTTTCAATGCTTTTTGCGCAAACTCTAGAAAATTTCAGTGGAGCAGAAATCTTAGATAATGTATATGCCTTGAGTGCTTCAACTATAGAAACTTATAATGGTACTAGGACTTTTACAGATCATTCAATTGAAATTTATACCCTACCATATGAATATAACCAATCATACCTTGAAACTAACAATCATGGCTATAGTTATTGTGTTGTCAATACATCTGGTTATATCGATTATGAAATTGAATACGGGGCTGCAGTAACTCTAATTTTATGGGATAATGATGGCTCTCTCATTACTGCAATAGACAAATTAGTAACATTTTTCAAAACTCTGCGACCATATATTAATGCACCCGAAGTTGCTGGTGATATACCACCAGAATTAATTTCAGAAGGTATTGAGTTAGTTACCTGGTTTTTAATTCATATTAATGATATATTTACTGGAGAAGAGTTATTTGCATTGAATCCAATCACATGGCAAAAAATTACTTTAAATGCCGGTTCTAATTTCAGTGTTGAAAAGACATGGAAAGTGACTGGACCAGATTGGAAGTTAGATCCTTATATGGATGTAAATCTTGATGTTGCTGTTGGTCCTATTCAATTCGATTTGTTGTTGAATTCATGGAACACCACTGCTCAAACTTATATGGATAGCTATGTTGAATGGTTATTAACTTTGACAGTCGATTTAAGTTTATATACTGCTCAATGGACATCGTTTACTTTTGATATAATTCAATTATGGATAAAAGAATTTCATATTGAGATTGATGTAGGAGAAATTGTGAACAGTTTTACTAGTCCCGAAAGTTTTAATGTTGCTTCAGTTTTCCAAGGTTTAAACATAGAATTTTATTTGTTTACACATCATTTAGCTGGCGTATACTTATATAATGACAGAGATGGAAATAACCAAACCTCAACTTCTTATGATAACCTTACGAACTCAACGGGTAATACAATTTATCATGAAGATGGAGTTACACCTGTTCAGGTAGTCAATAGTTCTGAAGTGACTCATCGTCTTCTCTTAAATGAAGTTGGAGATTTTGAATTCACCAAACCACATACAACTGAACCAGATAAGTTCTCATGGGGATTAACTTTACATGATGCTAAAATATCTCCAGTACCTATTGGGGTTGACTTAGAATCATATCTCAGCACTTCTACAGATTCTCTTGAATATATTACCTTTGGATTCACATTTGAACCCGAGGTATTAAGTGGAAACGTTTTAAAAGCACCGATAAAACTAGATCAATTTTTTGCGCCATTCAATGGTAATGGCATCTCAAATAATAACATAGCGGGATTAGATTTAGCAATTTTTTATGTCTCAACTATTCTTCACTTTAGTCTGAACATTGATGTGTTAGGTGAAGATCCTAAAGACCCAACGGCTTTCTTGAATGAGGAAGATGATTACTATGAAGAAACTCATAGTTTGCGAGTAGGTAACTATCTTGGTGATTCAGGAAAACTCGATTTTGTTGATATTGGGGGGCCCGCATATTCATATGGACTAAATAAAGGAGATGCTTATGCTTTTGCAAATAGTTCGATTCTTCCAATTGCATTATATGAATTAGAGGCTAATGCTCATGAAACTTTTACACCATCAGAAAGCGAAAATTATCAGACCTTCTCTGCTGATGTAGGATTAAATATTTCTTTTAACGTTATTTTTTATGCTGTAACTTTTCCTGAATTCAATGGAGGAAATGGAATTTGGCATGATCCTACGTTCAGCGTGTTCATGGTGTTCGAAGCTACGGGTTTCTTGGCGTTAATCTTATTAATCGCCGGTGTCGGTTTAGTTGGCATTGCTACCATTTTAATCAAAAGGCGTAAAGATATGAGATTTTAAATCTCAACCAAATTAATAATTTTTATTTTATTTTTTATTCTCTTATTTTTCCAAGTTTTTATAATTTCAAAGAAAATTTTAAATTCTGCGTCATCAAAGTGATCTTTAACAATCGTAATTGTGAAAAATAAGGATGAATACGAAATGCAATTTAAATTAGACAGTTCATACAGAGTTGACGAGAAAAAGCGTTGGTTTCAAACGTGGTGGCCGGAAAATGTGCCACTAAATGTAGATTTTGAAGAAAAAACTTTAAATGAAATGTTAGATGAACAAGTAGAGAAGTATCCAGATCTTAACTTAATTTGGTTTCTTGGTACATGGGTATCGTATAAATTATTTCAAGATTATGTAAAAAGGTTTGCTACAGCATTAATTGATTTAGGTATAAAAAAGGGCGATGTAGTTGCAATTCATTTACCGAACTGTATTCAATACATAGTATCGTATTACGCAATCACAAGGATAGGGGCAATCGCCAGTGGGATTAATCCAACCTACCAACCTATGGAAATATTACATCAAATTGACATTATTAAACCAAAAATGCTTATCGTGTTAGATGCTTTATACAAACCCTACATAGAACCAATACTTGAAAATACTAATATAGAAATTCTTGTGCATACTAATCTTGTTGATTTAACTCAGATGTTTGGCACTAAAAAAGTCCTTGGAAAATTCTTAAAAAAAATCCCCACTGGTAAATGTGATTGTGAAGGAGCAGTTAAATTTAAGGATTTAATGAAAACTGAACCAAGAGATTCGGATATAAATGTAAGTATAGATGTAAAAAAAGACGCGGCTACTTATATTATGACGGGAGGATCTACGGGATTACCAAAGGCTGCTGTACTAACGCATTTTAACGTGGTATCAAACTCTGAACAATGTAAATTGTGGTTAGGTGGTGAAATGCCGGGCATGGGAAATATTGGGATACTTCCCTTATTTCATAGCTTTGCTCACACTATTGTAATGAATACCTCCGTAGCTGTTGGAGGTTGGATGATGCTCTTTCCTAAACCACCTTCTCAAGACGAGTTGTGTGAACTTATTGAAAAACTTCCATGTTCCGAAGGATTGATTTACGCGGGAGCGGAGATTTTATTTATTAAGTTAGCTGAATTAAAACACTTGAATAGAAGATATCCCGGAGTGATGGGAAAATTAAGGTTGTGCATATCTAGCGCTGGACCATTACATAAGCAAGTTAGAGACACCTTCATGGAGAATACGGGAGGGAGAATTGTTGAAGGGTATGGATTAAGTGAAGCTAGCCCCGCGGTAAGCGCAGGTAATTTATTTGGGGAAAGCCCGGTAGGAGTAATAGGCATGCCTTTTCCGGGAACGGGATGGGGTATTTTCCATGCGGAGGATTTCTCGAAAGGACCGATATGTTTGGGAAATCCCGACGATTCTAATTTTGGAGTTGAAAATACGGGAGAAATATGTGTTTACGGGCCTCAAATAATGAAATGCTATTTAGATCATCCTGAAGAGACGAGTAATACCTTACTTCAATATGACGGGAAAACTTGGCTTTTAACAGGAGATATCGGTTTTATGAACGAAGATGGTACAATTGAAATAAGAGATCGTAAAAAGCAACTTATAAAGTTTAAGGGATTTTCGGTTTTTCCAAAAGAAGTAGAAGAACTTCTAATGAAACACACCGATATCTTAGAAGTGGCTGTTTCAGGTTTGCCAAGTGATGAGTTCGGTGAAGTCATAAAAGCTTGGGTTTCGATAAGGGAAGATTCTGATTTGTCTCCACGATCAATTAAAGAATGGGCTTTAGAAAATATGGCGCATTATAAAGTTCCTCAACACATAGCTATAGTTGGAGACTTACCAAAAAATATTATAGGGAAAATACAACGAAGAGCGCTTCAAATCAACGATCCTATTTGGAAAAAAAAATATGGAGAATGAAAATAACCTTCTCAATTTCTTTACAATTTGGATCTTTTTATTTTAAAATATGTTTCTAAACTACTATTACAACGAAAATTCTTGCTTTGGAAATTTATTAAGTAGATTATTTCTTAATTTCAAAAATAATAAAATAATATACTATGATGCATTCAATCATTTAAATCAATTTATATAACAACGAGAGTGAGTAAAGATACCAATTATAAAAGAAGATACCTATCAAGTAAATGAAAATAAACTATGGTTCAAAAAGTGGTGGCCTGATAACGTTCCAAAATATGTTACATTCGAAGAAAAAACGATAAATCAATTTTTAGATGCCCAAGTGGAAAAATATAGCGATCAGAATTTTATCTGGTTTTTGGAGACATGGGTTACGTATCGTCAAATCCACGATTATGTTTTAAGCCTTGCAACAGCTCTTCACGACTTAGGTGTTAAAAAGGGCGATGTTGTCGCTATGCTTATGGGAAATTGCATTCAATATGTAGTTTCTTATTTTGCAATAACAAGAATAGGAGCAATCGTATCGGGAATTAATCCAACATATAAACCATTAGAGATATTACACCAATTAGATGTAACTAACGCTAAATACTTAATTGCCTACGATGCCTACTTTGACGAGAAAAGTAAATCTAGAATAAAGAAAAATATGCCTTATATAGGAGAGATTCTCGGGAAAAGTTCCGTTGAAAAAGTTATATATACAAATCTTGCTGATTTAGCTCATGGTTTAGGCTTCAAACGTAAATTAGGAAAGAAAGTAGGAAAGATTCCTACGGGAAAAGTAGATGTCCCCGGCGCGGTTAATTTTATGGATTTATTAGACACTAAACCAAACGTTCCTGAAGTTGAGATCGATGTTAAAACACACCCAGTTACATATATTATGACAGGTGGAACAACTGGAGTACCAAAAGCGGCTGTATTGACTCATTTTAATGCAGTTTCTAATGCGGAACAGGCCAAATATTGGCTTGGTGGTGAGAAACCCGGAATAGGAAACCTTGGAGTACTTCCATTTTTTCACAGTTTTGCTCATACAATAGTAATGAACGCAACTATCGCATTTGGAGGATGGATAATGATGTTTCCAACGCCCCCAGCCACAGAAGATTTATTTGAACACATTGAAAAGTTACCAGCCCCAGAAGGATTAGTTTACGCCGGCGCTGAAATTTTATTTAAACGAATAGCAGATTTTCCAGATATCAAAGAAAAATATCCAGGAGTAATGGGTAAATTAAAATTATGTGCGTCAGGAGCAGGTCCTCTACATCGACCGGTACGAGATGCTTTTGTAAATAACACAGGAGGTAATATTGTAGAGGGTTATGGATTAACAGAAACTTCGCCTCTTGTTAGCGCTGGCAATCTCTTTAGTGAAAGCCCAATAGGTGTTATCGGAATGCCTGTACCAGGCACTGAATGGGGGATTTGGCCAACTGACAATTTTGACGATGGACCTATTTGCTTAGGAAATCCGGACGACACTAATTTTGGAGAAGAACATACTGGTGAAATTTGCGTGCATGGCCCTCAAATTATGTACGAATACCTCAATCAACCTGAAGAAACCAGTGATACGATCAAAAAATACGATGGTAATTTATGGTTACTAACTGGAGATATCGGATTTATGAATGAGGATGGTACTATTGAGATAAGGGATCGCAAGAAACAATTAATTAAAGTAGCCGGCCATTCAGTTTTCCCAAAAGAAGTTGAATCAATGCTAATGAAACACGAAGCTGTATCTGAGGCTGCTGTTTCGGGCTTACCAGATCCCAAAGGGAAAGTTGGTGAAATAACAAAAGCATGGGTCGAATTAAAACCCGAATATGTTGGAAAGATCACTGAAGAGGAATTAATAGCATGGACTCAAGAAAATTTAACGAAATGGAAGTGTCCAGCAATGATCGAGTTTATCCAAGAAGTTCCAAAAAATATTCTGGGAAAAGTTCAACGTAGAATACTTCAAATTAACGATCCTCTTTGGAAAGAGAAAGATGGTAAATAAGAGCTTAACTATATAATTCTAACTCTAAGATTTTTATTTCTTTTCTTTATTGTTTTTTTTAAGTAAATTATCGATTAAAAATCTATGACAGATATAATTTTTGTCGCAGTTTATTAGATTAAATTAAATATTCTATTCGATTAGAATATAAATTATTAATAATATACATTTTGTTAATTAAAATAATAATTGATTAATTTGAGGATTGTTAAAAATTACAGAATTAACCATCTATATTTTAGAAAAAGTTATTCACGAAATAGCACCAGAACTGTTAAACATCTATAACATTAGAGAAGACGAATCGGAAGAACAGCAAATTAAGACAGGACAACTCCACGAAAATCGCATTTTAGGCATAATGCTAAATTTTTATCTAGAGGGAAAAAAAAAGGTGACTACTAGAGATATAGAATTAGAGTATAAGAAATTCTATAAAGACATTGCTCGTTCTACAGTATCAACATATTTAAATATTTTGAATAAGGAAGGCACATTATTTAAGGAAAGGGATGGTAGATTTGTTTATTACATATTTTTCGAGGACCCTCCCGATGTTATTAGTCCATTTTGGTTTACTAGATTGTTCTGTGTTGATCCCGCATATTTTCATCGAGCCATTTATTTTTCAAGTCTGTACTCAATCGCAGATGTCATAGTTAAAAAACATATGAAAAAGGGAAATTTCAATGAGATTGTTGATTGCTTTAGATACTTAACCGGTATAATTATTTTATATGTTCTTAAAAATAGAAGCTCAAAATGTATTTTGTGTCAGTTTAGTAAGCAAGAAAGATATTACGATCTATTAGAGGCAATAAATTCTGCAATTAAAGATAGAACGGATGTATTACCTAGCGAACTTCAAGAAATTCTAATAAATAAATACTCTGAAATCCCGAATTTTGGAGGTTATCATTTTAAAGATAGTAATAAGGAAATCGAAATGATTGTACAGCTAATTAACTTAGCAAATCAATATAAAAAAGATATGGAGTATCAAACAATGGTTCTAAATCGGAGAATAAGTACACGAGTATCAGAAAAAGTTAAGGTAGACAATAAACAGATAAGTTCTTTCTAAAGAGCTTATGATTTTACACTCTCTTTCTATATTTTTTAAAAGCAAGTTTAATTCTTTATTAATTTTTATCTATTTATAGAAGCCTTATCAAGCATTAGTTTTGTTAACGCCTCAAAAGACTTCTCAACGTTTTCTCCAGTTTTAGAACTAGTTTCAATAAAACCGTCAACATTTCTTGATCTCGCGATTTTTATTCCATCTGCAGAAGATACTTCTCTATTTTCTACTAAATCTGCTTTACCACCAACTACAATAATAGGGAATATATCCTCCGCTCTAATTTCTTTTTTTATGACACTTAACCAATCGTCTATATGAGCGATAGATGAATAATTCGTGATATCATATAAAAAAAGTCCACCTCGAGCACCTCTAACATAAGTTGGAAGTAAAAACCTGAATCTCTCTTCCCCCCCAAAATCCCATATTTGTAGCTTTACTTTTTGCCCGTCTACAGTTAGGCTTTTAACTTCGAAATCGACCCCGATAGTCATTGTTTGGTCCGATTTGAATAAATTAGTTAAAAATCTCTGAGTAAGAGTTGTTTTTCCACAACCTGCATCTCCAAAAATTATGATTTTAAATGTAGCATCGTACATTTTCGCTTAATATTCCTCCAAGCACGAATTTAAATCTTCTATTTTCTGTCTACTTAAATAAATTAAAGTGATAAGTATGTATTTTAATTTGATTTCAATTATAAATAATCGTTTTAGTATATATAAATGTTTAAATGATTGTATTTTTAAAAATTCTAATAATCTTATAAATTAACTAAAAGAATTGTTTTAAAAAATTATCGAATTAACTCTCTTGAAACATTCTAAATAATTACTTAAAAAAAAACTCGAACAAGCAAAGTTGAACCACTATGAAAAGCATAATTGATTGGTCAAAATATTATAGATTAGAATCTGACAAGATTAGGGCTTTTAAAACAGCATTTGATGTAAATAAAATATATGCTATGAACTTAATGGCAGTAAGAGGCCAGAAAGGTTTTAGAAAGTTAGATTACGAGTTTGCTGAGAAAAGATTGAATGTTGTCGAAATTATGGATAAATTGGAGAAACATCACTTCAATGTTTTTGGACTTACGATTAAAGATACAGACGGAGCTTGCATGTGGGAAACTAAAGTTGGGTGGAACCCTATTGAGAGAGATATTTTAGGAGAATTTTGCGAAGCTGGAAAAGATAGAAACATAAAGATTATGGTATCATTTACGAGCATGAACGATGCATACCAAGGAATAATGCACCCAGAGAGAGTTAGTATTCATGGAAAATCCAAGAAAAAGTCTGGCGTAAAATACAGTAAAGGGGATAATTCAACGCATGACGAAGGTGAGATGAGGATCGATTTACCTGAGGGTGTTTCGTTTAAGGAATATCGAGAAAAAATACCTTTTCTAACTGAGAAAGACGACACGCAACTAGGCAAATCAAGAGGTTCTAGAGGAAAAGGATATGTGCCTTCAACTAGTTTTATGTGTCCTAATAGTAAACATGTTGATTATCTTCTAAACCTAGCAGAAGAAGTCGTAAAAAATTATTCGGTAAGTGGTTTCTTTGCTGATTATATCAGATATGATGGAGTCTTTACCGATTTATGCTGTTGCGATCGATGTTTAGAAAAGTTTAGTAAAAAATATGGATCGAAGGCTAAAGTTTTAAAAAGTCATGATTGGTACGAATTTAAATCGGATACTATAGCAGAATACGCCCAAAGACTTCAAATGGTTATAAAAAAGACAAATAAAAATTGCACTTCAGGGTGGCTTTGTCTTCCTGGTCCTAAAAAAATGTTTTCAAAAAAAAGATTGGGGCAAGATTGGGGGAAACTCTCTTCTATTTTAGATGTATCAATTCCTATGGAATATCCCTATTTAACAGGAACTCGAGATGATGGAATCTTTTGGGGTTTAGCGGGCGATCTCTTCTATTGGTATTTTAAGAGGAATATGAAGAAGAGAATTCACGAATTTAAAAGTCCTGTGTTAGCGGTAACAAATTCTGTCGAGTGTAATGTTCAAGAGATGCTAAAACAAATGAGCACATTTGATTTTGGTTTGGGTATTGCGGTTTTTAAATATTTTGGAACAACTGATGCCCATTGGACTGCGCTAAAGGAATATGCAGAAAATGAAATTGGTTTAGAGAATTTAAATTAGTATTAAGATGAATTTATTAATTCGTTATATCGAAAGCAATCAAGCGTGTGATCATTTACCACTCCAATCGCCTGTAAAAAGGCGTAAATTATAGTCGTTCCAATAAATTTAAATCCTCTTTTTTTCATATCTTTGCTAATTTTATCAGAAAGATTGGTATTTGGAGGTAAATCTTCTAGCTTTTTCCAAGAATTATGAACTATTTTATTATTAACAAAATCCCATATATATTTATTAAATGAACCGAATTCTTCTTGAACCTTGATAAAAGATTTAGCGTTTGTTATTACGGATTGAATTTTTAATCGATTTCGGATTATTCCTTTGTTTTGTATTAATTCTTCGATTTTTTTTTCATTATATTTTATAATTTTATTGTAGTCGAAATTATCGAATGCTTTTCTAAAGTTGTCTCGTTTTTGAAGCACCGTATTCCAGCTTAAACCAGCTTGCATTCCCTCTAAAACCAAAAGCTCATATAATATTTTGTCATCATGCTGAGGCTTTCCCCATTCTTTGTCGTGATATTCTTTCATCAGGTCATTGTAATCTGCCCATTTGCATCTATTCACCATTTAATTGGTTCCTCCTTTTACTGTACTTACTTTTTTTTTATTTGATCGATACAGTTACAGCCGCATTACAAACAATTATCTTATCCGTAGTGTCCCCTAATTCTTTAATCATTATCCCATTAGCAATTAATCCTCCTTTTTCGATCTCAATTGATTTAGTACCAAATGGAATGGCTTTTAACAATTTTTCTTCTTTGATGTTATTGGGATAAGGAGCTCCAATCTTTACATGTACGATCATTTTTTGATGATCGATTGGTTCTTTTAAACCACAAATCTCCAATAAACCCGTCAGACAGTTATTTAATATCGCGTTTTTAATTGTTTTTATCGCAGCATTAGTGCAATCATCATTATGGCCATGTTGATCTACCCCTGATCCTATTTGCACTATAAACCTACTCATGAGTGAACAACATTTCTTTTACTCTAAATCTTCCACCAATTTAAGAAATTCAGGGTATTTAATAGCGTTCCAGCTCTCTGCAGAAGCAGCGCCTACAGTACGGGAAAGCAGAGAAACTTTTGCTGCTTCGTGTTCGTTATCTGCTTCGAAAATATCTATAAAATCATATGGCCCTAGTATTGCGTAATGTGCAATCCATGTAACAGTTGGAACTTTATCCTTAACTAATTTTAAAAATTCTTCACCATGTTCCTTTCGATTTTTAACCAAACTAGGATTTTGCAATTTAGTTGCTAGTATAAATATCGGCATAAAAAAAATAATTATACTTTTACTTATAAATTTCTTCTTAAAATTTTATATTTCATGCTTTAAATTAATATTTAATAAATTAAACTCTTTTAGAGAAGTAGTAAAAAAGAAATTATTAGAGAAAAGGGATCGAGATGCAGACAAAAAAAGATTTTCCTTACGAAATTGACCAGAGTTCCTACCATCGTTTCGAGCAGAAGTATAACATGATTTATAGGAGATTATGGGATAAATCACTACCTACTTATGGGAAAATGTTCGAATATAATATAGACAGTCATATTAATTCGGGAAAGGATGGATATTCTCGAATTGATTTTGCACTAGTTGCAGCAGGATGGACTGTTTACGAAAATTTTCCTATTGCTTTTAATTGGCATAGAGAAGAATTAATAGACATAGGGTACGGTATAGACTGGATGAAAGAAAAATATCTAGTCAAGGATGTTAAATTATTTACTGAAAAGACAAAAAAAGCTGCAAAATTTTATGGAGCATCACTAGTGGGTGTTGCAGATGTTAATGAAAGATGGATT
>Ga0114930_10003947_pt1 | contig 12714 bp, 10 predicted proteins | sample AnhtaG_FD_87300 | JGI IMG/M metagenome (GOLD analysis project Ga0114930, IMG submission 87300) | Deep subsurface microbial communities from Anholt, Denmark to uncover new lineages of life (NeLLi) - Anholt_01485 metaG | ecosystem: Environmental > Aquatic > Marine > Oceanic > Sediment | place... | reverse complement strand
TGGGAAAACCAGGACAAGTGGAAGGGCGGCTGGCGGCGGCTGCCCTCGGGCCGCATCCAGCCGCGCATCGGCGGCAAATGGCGCGTGCTGGCGAAGATTTTCGCCAACCCGCACATGCCGGAGATCGACGACTACTACGAGCCGTTCACCTTCGACTACGAGCACTTGCAGACCGCGCCCGAAAGCCAGACCGTGCCGGTGGCGCGGCCGGTCTCGCTGATCACCGGCCAGCGCATCGAGAAGATCGAGTGGGGCCCGAATTGGGAAGAAATCCTGGGCACCGAGTTCCACAAGCGTTCGAAGGACAAGAATTTCGACGAGGTGCAGAAGGAGATTTACGGGCAGTTCGAGAACACCTTCATGTTCTACCTGCCGCGGCTGTGCGAGCACTGCCTGAATCCGTCCTGCGTGGCCTCGTGCCCGTCTGGCTCGATCTACAAGCGCGAGGAAGACGGCATCGTGCTGATCGACCAGGACAAGTGCAGGGGCTGGCGCATGTGCGTCAGCGCCTGCCCATACAAGAAGATCTACTACAATTGGCAGTCGGGCAAGGCCGAGAAGTGCATCTTCTGCTATCCGCGCATCGAGGCGGGCGAACCCACGGTGTGCTCCGAGACCTGCGTCGGGCGCATCCGCTATCTCGGCGTGCTGTTGTACGACGCCGACCGCATCGAGGAGGCCGCCAGGGTCGAGAACGAGAAGGATCTGTATCCGGCGCAGCTCGGTATCTTCCTCAACCCCTACGACCCCGCGGTGATCGACCAGGCGCGGCGCGACGGCGTGCCCCAGGCCTGGCTCGACGCCGCGCAGCGCTCGCCCGCCTACAAGATGGCGATCGACTGGAAGGTTGCGTTTCCGCTGCACCCCGAGTACCGCACCCTGCCGATGGTCTGGTACGTGCCGCCGTTGTCGCCGATCCAGGCCGCGGCCGAGGCCGGCAAGGTGGGATTCGACGGCGCGCTGCCGGATGTGCGCAAGCTGCGCATCCCGGTGCGCTACCTCGCCAACCTTTTGACTGCGGGCGACGAGGAAGCCGTGGTCGGCGGCCTAGAACGACTGATGGCGATGCGCGTGCACATGCGCGCGCGCGCGGTCGAGGGCCGCATCGACTCCGACGTGCTGGCACGCGTCGGCCTCTCGGTCGCGCAGGTCGAGGAGATGTACCGCTACATGGCGATCGCAAACTACGAGGACCGCTACGTCATCCCATCGACGCACCGCGAGTATGCGGAGAACGCCTACGACCTGAAGGCGTCGTGCGGGTTCAGCTTCGGCAACGGCTGCTCCGAGGGCGCCAGCACCGCCAGCCTGTTCGGCGGCAACAAGGCGCGCGGCAAGGAGATGGTATCGTGAGGAAGTCGCTCAAGGCCCTGGCGGCGCTGCTCGCCTATCCCGAGGCCGACCTAGTCGCGGCGCTACCCGAGATCGACTCGGTGTTGGACGCCGAGCGCGCTCTGCCCGCGGACCAGCGGGCGCGGCTTAGGGCGCTGACGGACCTATTGGCCCGCGGCGACCTGATCGAGTCGCAGGAGCGCTATGTCGCGCTGTTCGACCGCACGCGCAGCCTGTCGCTGCATCTGTTCGAGCATGTGCACGGCGATTCGCGCGAGCGCGGGCCGGCGATGGTCGACCTGTTGCACATCTACCGCAAGCAGGGCTTGGCGATCGCGGACAACGAGCTGCCGGACTACCTGCCGCTTTATCTCGAATACGCCGCGTTGCTCGACGCCGCGGCGGGCACGGCGGCGATCGCCGACGTGGCGCATGTCCTGGCGCCGGTGCGCGACCGCCTTGCGCAACGCAAGTCGCCTTACGCGGCGGCATTCGACGCGGTGTTGGCGCTGTCCGGGGCGACCGTGGCGGGAACCACGGACGCAACGCCGCCGGACGAGGCCGATCCGGCTGCGCTCGACCGGTCCTGGGAAGACGCGGCGGTGATGTTCGGCCCCAGCGCCGATCCGACCAAGACCGGAAGCTGCGACCGCGCCACCGAGATGCTTCGGCGCATGAACGCCTAAAACGGAGACGGTCATGGGCGCGTACCTCAACCAGTTCCTGTTCGGCATCTACCCGTATGTCTGCGCCGTCGTGTTCCTGCTCGGCAGCCTGGTCCGCTTCGACCGCGAGCAGTACACTTGGCGCAGTGGATCGAGCCAGCTCCTGCGCCGCCGCCAGCTGCGCTGGGGCAGCAACCTATTCCATGCCGGCATCCTGTTCCTGCTGGTCGGCCACACCGTGGGCATGCTGACGCCGCACTGGGCCTATGAATGGCTGGTCACCTCGGGCGCCAAGCAGGTGCTGGCGATGGCCTCGGGCGGCGTGGCGGGCATGCTGGCGTTCGTCGGCCTGACGCTGCTCTTGCACCGGCGCCTCGTCGACCCGCGCATCCGCGCCACCTCCAGCACGATGGACATCGCCATCGTCGTCGTCCTGTGGCTGCAGCTGGCGCTGGGCCTGGGGACCATCCCGCTCTCCGGCCAGCATTTCGACGGCTCGATGATGCTGCTGTTCGCAGAATGGGCGCAGCGCATCGTGACGTTAAGGTCAGGCGCGGCCGAGTTGGTGGCCGACGCGCCCGCCGTGTTCAAGGCGCACATGGTGCTGGGCATGACGATCTTCCTGCTGTTTCCATTCAGCCGCCTGGTGCATTTTTGGAGCGCACCGGTGTGGTACGTGTTCCGCAAGCCGCAGATCGTGCGCGCGCGCGGCAACGCGCGCCTGGTGGGAACGCGGCCGTGACCGGCGTCGTCCCGCCCCGGATCGCGGTCAACGGCGCGGCGATCGCCGAAGAGGCGATCTTCGCCGAGATGCAGCATCACCCCGGCCCCAGCGCGGCCCACGCCATGCGCGACTCGGCCGAGGCGCTGGCAGTGCGCGAATTGCTCCTCCAAGAAGCGCATCGCCTCGGGTTGGATCATGAGACCCAGGACGGCGAAACGGGCGAGGAGGCCGCGATCCGCCGCCTCATCGAGCAAGAAGTGAAAACACCGGCCGCCGACCCGGAGACCTGCCGGCGCTACTACGACAACAACCGCCGGCGCTTCCGCTCACCCGACGCATTCGAGGCGCAGCACGTTCTGTATGCCGCTGCACCCGATGATGTAGCAGCACGGCTGGCGGCCAAAGCGCGGGCGCAGTCGGCGCTGCAATGCGTGCTGGGCGATCCCCTCCTGTTGGAGAAACTGGCGCGTGCGGAATCCGACTGTCCGTCGCGCGGCAACGCCGGCCGGCTGGGCGCAATCCAGCGCGGCGATGCCGATCCCGTGTTCGAGACCTATCTGATGAGCCTCAAGGACGGCGAGATTTGCCCCGTCCCGGTCGAAACCAAGTACGGATTCCACGTCATGCGCCTGGTACGCAAGGTGCCAGGCCGCGACCTGCCGTTCGAACACGTCCAGCCGCGCATCGCCTCCTACCTGGAAGAGGCGGCGTGGCGACGCGCGGTCGCGCAATACGTTTCGATCCTGGCGGGCCACGCGCGGATCGAAGGCATCGAGCTAGCGGCCGCCCGGTCGCCCCTGGTGCAGTGATGATTACCTGTCCAGTTACCGGCGTCCGGATAGAAAGTCTCAGCGACCATCCCGTCCTGGGCTACGGCTTCCGCCCGTTTTTCGCGCTGGCCGGACTTTACGGCACCCTGTCCATAGTGTTGTGGCTGTTGATGTGGACCGGCACGATCGGGTTTTCGCCCGCCTTGCCGCCGAGCTGGTTCCACGCCCACGAAATGCTGTTCGGCTTCGCCGGCGCGGCGCTGGGCGGGTTCCTTCTGACCGCCGTGCCGAACTGGACCGGCCAGGGGCCGATCCGCGGCGGCGCGCTGCTGCTGCTGGTCCTGGCTTGGCTTGCCGGCCGCGCGGCGATGCTGGCGTCGGGCATGCTCGACCTGCGCCTGGTGGCCGCGGCGGACCTGCTGTTTTTCCCGCTGCTGGCCGCGTTCCAGGCGCCGGCTATCCTGGTGCGCAGCGCGCGGCGCAACCTGGTTTTCGTGCTGATCCTGGCGGCGCTGTTGCTGGCGAACCTGGGCGTGCACCTGGAGGCGCTGGGGGTAGCCCAGACCGCGCGCTGGGGCCTGCGCCTGGGTTTGAACGTGTTCGTGCTGGCGGTCACGCTGGTAGGCGGGCGCGTGGTGCCCGCCTTCACCCAGGGCGGCCTCAAGGCGCAGGGAATCCCGGCGGCGATCACGCCCCTGCCGCGCCTCGACGCCGCGGCGATCCTTGCGGTCGCGGCGATGGCGATCGTGGAGGCCGCGGGCGCCCCGGGCTTTGCCGTCGGGGCGCTGGCGGGCTTGGCGGCGCTCGCGAACTTGGCGCGGCTAATGCGCTGGCGCGGGCATCAAACTCTGCGCTGGCCCTTGCTGTGGGTCTTGCATCTTGGCATGGCATGGCTGGTCGCGGGACTGGCCCTGAAGTCGCTGAGCGGCTTCGGCCTTGTGCCCGAGGTCGCGGCGCTGCACGCGCTCGGCGCCGGCGCGATCGGCACCATGATCCTGGCGGTGATGACCCGGGCCACGCTCGGCCATACCGGCCGCGAACTGATCGCCGCACCCGGCAGTTGGCTGGCCTATCTCTGCGTCGGCTTGGGCGCGCTGGCGCGCGTGTCCGCCGCGTTCCTGCCGGATGCGCAGACGCTGTTAACCGTCGCCGGCGGCGCGCTATGGGCGACGGGATTCGTTCTGTTCCTTTGGATTTATGGCGGGATGCTGCTCGGCCCGCGGGTTGACAGGCGCAGCGGTTGAGGCGCGACCTCGTCGGCTCAGCGCCGGGACGAACCCGAAGGTGCACGGCCGACTGTGGCAGTCCCCTTGGCGCCGATGCGCTGGGACAGAAGGCGAGCGTGCCGGACCAGCGCCAGCGCCAGAACGTCGTGACGCTTCTGCGCGTCCTCTCGCGGCACCACCAGGCACATCGTTGCGAGGCATCGCCCGCGTTCGTCGGCCACCGGCGCGGCGAAGCAGTGTGTGAAACTGTCGAGCACGCTGTCGCATGAAAACAGCCCTTGCGTTCGGGCCTGGCGCACTTGGCGAAGGAACAGCTCCGGCGACAGCCGCGCTCCGTCGGGTAAAGTGAAATCCTCGCGCGGAATGAAGCGCAAGATATCGCCGTCGCTCATCCCGCCCACCAGCACGCGGCCTGAAGCGGTCCAGGGCAGCGGGATCGGACGCCCCACGTCGGAGCTGATGCGGAAGTGCCGCGCGCCCTCCTTCATAAGCGTCACGACGTACTTGTCGCCCTCGGCCATGCACAGTTGCGACGTCTCGCCGGTATCGCCGGCCAATGCAGCCAGGATCCCATCGGCCTCGCGCGCGAGATCGAATTGCCGCAGATAGGCGTTGCCGTAGTAGTAGAGCCGGCGCCCCAGGAACACGCGCCGCCCCTCGCCGCTAGGCTCGAGGATGCGCGCCTCGAACAGGCGGTTGACGATCTCGTACACGGTCGACTTCGGCGCCCCGATATCGGCGGCGAGATCGTTGGCGCGCATCGGCTCGCCCCGCCGGTACAGGTGGTCGAGGATGTGCACAACGCGGTCGATGCCCCGCGCGCGCGCCGACCTCTTGCCGGCCGCGGCGCGCCGAAGCCGCTTGTCCGTCCGGCTCACCTTTGTCATCATTCCAATATACCGGAATCGTTTCCTATATACTAGACACGCGCCCGCGGACCGCGATAGGCTCCGTGCGCCATCGGAGCAGGGGGAACGCTCTCGGATGCGCCTATTCGCCGCCACCATCGCCACCGAAACCAACACCTTCTCGCCGTTGCCCACGAGCATCCAGGGCTACAAGGAGACGGTGTTCCTGCGCCCCGGCGAACATCCCGACGAGACGCCGCTGATGTGCACCGCGCCGCTGTGGGTCGCGCGCCGGCGGGCCAGAAAGGAAGGCTTCGCCCTGATCGAGGGAAGCTGCTTCGCCGCCAGCCCCGCGGGCACCACGAATCGCCGCGACTACGAGTTCATGCGCGACGAGATCCTGGGGCAGCTCAAAGCGGCCCTGCCGGTCGACGGTGTGCTTTTGGGGCTGCACGGCGCCATGGTCGCGCACGGGTACGACGACGTTGAAGGCGATGTGGTCGAACGCGTCCGCACGCTGGTAGGCCCAAAATGCGCGATCGGTGTGGAGCTGGACCCGCACTGCCACCTGACGCTGAAGCGTGTGAAGCTGTCCGACGTGATCGTATTGTACAAAGAGTTCCCGCACACCGACGTGGTGGAGCGCGCCGAGGACGTGCTGGACATCGTGCTGAAGAAGCTGCGCGGGCAGGCAAGGCCCGTGATGTCGATGTACGATTGCCGGCAGATCGGCAGTTATCCGACCACCTTGCCGCTGATGCGCGCTTTCGTGGACAAGATCAAGGCCATGGAAGGCAAGGACGGCGTTCTGTCCATCTCCATCGGTCACTGTTTCCCTTACGCCGACGTGGCGGAGCTTGGCGGCCGCATCCTGGTAGTGATGGACGGCGACAAGAAAAAGGGCGACGCCCTGGCCGAGACGATTGGCCGGGAATTCATCTCGATGCGCGGCAAGACCACGCCCGCGTACTACGGCATGGACGAGGGCGTGAAGCTGGCGATGGAATCGAACGAGACGCCGGTGGTGATCGCCGACCCCGCCGACAACGCAGGCGGCGGCGCGCCTTCCGACAACACGTCGATCCTGCGCCGGCTGATCGAGCGTGGCGCCCGGAACGCCGCAGCCGGCCCGATCTGGGACCCGGTTGCCGCGCGGCTGTGCTTCGACGCGGGGTTAGACGCCGAGTTCGACCTGCGCTTCGGCGGCAAGACCGGCCCCGCCTCGGGCGCGCCGATCGACGCCAAGGCGAAGGTCATCGGCCTGAAACGCGACTGCCGACAGAGCTTCGGCCCCACCCAGGTGCCGCTGGGCGATTGCGCGGCCGTGCGCGTGGGCGGCGTTGACGCAGTCTTGGTCAGCAACCGGCACCAGGCGTTGGGCCTGGAACTGTTCACCAACCTGGGCATCGATCCGCGCCGTAAGAACATCGTGTTGGTGAAATCGACCAACCATTTCATGGCCGCGTTCGGGCCAATCGCCAAGCGCGTGATCTACATCGATTCCGACGGCCCGCTTAGCCGCGACCACCGGAAGATTTCCTACACCAAAGTCCAACGCCCGATCTGGCCCTTGGACGACAACGCCAAGCCGGCGTTGATCCTCTAGCGGCCGGGTTGCGGCGGGGGCGCGGAAGTGACTTAATTGACCGCAACAGAAAGCCGCGCCCAGCCAGCGCACCAACCAGCAGGGGGAGTACCAGCGACATGATCAGGATCACCCGACGCACGGCCTTGCAGACCGGCCTCGCCGCCGGCGCCGTGATTGCCGCGCCCAGCATCGTCCGCGCGCAGGCCAAGCCCAGCCCAGCGAAAACGGTGCGCTGCGTGCTGCACGGCGACATTCCGACCTACGATCCGATCTGGACCACCGCGAACATGGCTGCCTATCACGGCGGCATGGTGTACGACACGCTGTTCGGCATCGACGCAAAGCAGCAGCCGCAGCCGCAGATGGTCGGCAAGTACGGCATTTCCGACGACAAGCTGACCTATACCTTCGAGTTGCGCGACGGGCTGAAATGGAGCGACGGCACGCCCGTCACCACTGCCGACGTGATTCCGTCGCTGAAGCGCTGGGCGGCGCGCGACGGCGGCGGCCAGCACATGATGCAGCGCGTCAAGGACATCTCGGCCAAGGACGCCAAGACCTTCAGCATCGTGCTGAAAGAGCGTTATGGCTTGGTGCTCGACGTGTTGGCCAAGACCTCGACGTCGGTCTGCTTCATCATGCGCAAGAAAGAAGCCGAAACCGACCCGATGCAGAAGGTCACCGAGGTCGTGGGTTCCGGCCCCTTCACCATGAACCTTCAGGAAACCAAACCCGGCACGCAATACGTCTATGACCGCAATCCGAACTACGTGCCGCGCAAGGAGCCGCCCTCGGGCATTTCCGGCGGCAAGGTGGTCAAGCTCGACCGCGTGATCTTCATCAACATGCCCGACGCGCAGACGGCCGTGGCCGCGCTGCAGGCGGGCGAAATCGACTTCTACGAGGTCCCACCGACCGACCTGCTGCCCCAGCTCGAAGGCGACAAGAATATCAAGATCGAGGTGCTGAACTCACTGGGCAACGTGGGCTATATCCGGCCCAACTTCCTGCACCCGCCCTTCAACAACGTGAAAGCGCGCCAGGCGCTGCTGTACCTGGTCAACCAGTCCGACCACATGAAGGCGAGCTTCGGCAATTCGAAGTACGCGCGCACCACGCACTCGCTGTTCGGCATGGGCACGCCGATGGAAAACGACGCCAACATCGGCTGGTTCAAGGGCGGCGTGAACTACGAGAAGGCCAAGCAGCTGTTCAAGGAAGGCGGCTACGACGGCAGGCCCGTCCTGCTGATGCAGGCCACCAACATCGCCATCATGAGCAACGCCTCGCAGCTTCTGGCGCAGGAGCTGCGCAAGGCCGGGGTGAACGTAAAGCTCGAGGCGATGGACTGGTCGAACGTGGTGCAGCGCCGCTCGAGCAAGGCGGCGCCCGACGCGGGCGGCTGGAACATCTTCATCACCTGGGGCGGCGGCACCGCCACGGGCAACCCGATCCTGCTCGCCGCCCATTCGGCCTCGGGCGACAGCGCCTGGTTCGGCTGGCCCAAGGACGAAAAGCACGAAACGCTGCGCAACAAGTGGGCCGTGGCCGCCACGGAGGCCGAGCGCAAGGCGATCGCGCGCGAGATCCAGCAGAATGCGTGGGATTTCGTGCCGATGCTGTACTACGGGCAATGGGTGCAGCCGGCGGCGATGCGGGCGAACATCAAGAACATGCTGCCGGTGCCCGAGATCATTCCGTGGTGGAACGTCGAGAAGGTGTGATCGGCTTTCGGGTCGGCCCTACCGTAACGACGCCCGCGCGCGGTCCCCGGACTTCATATCTGGGGCCGCGCGCGGCTCGTTTCTTGCAACGCGATTTGCCATGATCGCCTATATCGTCCGCCGACTTCTGTCGATGCTGCCGGTGATGGCGGTTGTGGCGCTGTTCGTGTTCCTGCTGCTGCACCTGGCTCCGGGCGATCCGGCGGCGATCATCGCCGGCGACAACGCCACGCCGGCCAATATCGATGCGATCCGCAAGGCGCTTGGGCTCGACGAGCCGTTGTGGAAACAATTCCTGGTCTGGGTGGCGAGCCTGCTGCGCGGCGACCTGGGTCGCTCGATCTTCTGGGGCGACCCGGTCACCACGCTGATCGCCCAGCGCGCGCAGCCGACCGCGTCGCTCGCCCTCACCACCATCCTGGTCGCGGTGATCATTGCCATCGCGCTGGGCGTGACCGCCGCAGCGCGCGCAGGTACCTTGCTGGACCGGTCGGTCATGGCCTTCGCGGTGATGGGGTTCTCCGTACCGGTGTTCGTGGTCGGCTATGTATTGATTTTCGTGTTCGCCATCCAGCTCAGATGGCTGCCGGTGCAGGGCTACACGCCGTTAGCCGAGGGCGTGTTGCCCTGGCTGCGCAACCTGACTCTGCCCTCGATCGCGCTCGGCATGGCCTATGTCGCGTTGATCGCGCGCATCACCCGTGCCACGATGCTGGACGTGCTGGCCGAGGATTACATGCGCACGGCGCGCGCCAAGGGCGTGGCGCCGCGGCCCATGCTGCTGAAGCACGCGCTGAAGAACGCCGCGGTACCCATCGTGACGGTGATCGGCATCGGCATCGCGCTGTTGATCGGCGGCGTGGTGATCACCGAAACAGTGTTCAACATCCCCGGCATCGGGCGCCTCGTGGTCGATGCGATCGCGCGGCGCGACTATCCGATCATCCAGGGCGTGATCATCATGTTCTCGGGCCTCTACGTGCTGGTGAACCTGCTGGTCGACTTGTCCTACACCCTGCTCGACCCGCGGATACGGTACTGACATGACTATGGTCGCCACTGCCCGGCAAGCCAAGCCCGGCGCGGTCGCGCGCTTCACGGTGTTCGCGCGGCGCAACCCGACCATTGTCCTGGGGGCGGCGCTGCTGGCGGCGATGGCGGTCATAGCCTTTGTCGCGCCGTGGATCGCGGGCGATGCGCAGCTGATGGCGCCGATCAACCGCCTGCGCCCGCCCTCCGCGGAGTTCTGGTTCGGCACCGATCACCTAGGCCGCGACGTCTATGCGCGCAGCGTCTATGGCGCGCGGATCTCGCTGATCGTGGGGCTCTCGGTCGCGTTCGTATCCGTCGCCGTGGGATTGGCGATCGGACTTGCCGCCGGCTATTACCGCCGGCTCGACGGATTCGTGATGCGGATCATGGACGGGCTGATGGCGATTCCCGCCATCCTGCTCGCCATCGCGCTGGTGTCGCTCAACAAGGCCAGCATCGGCATCGTGATCGTGGCGATCACCATTCCCGAGGTGCCGCGCGTGGTGCGCCTGGTGCGCTCGGTGGTGCTGACCACGCGCGAACAGCCCTTCATCGAGGCGGCGGTGGGCGGCGGCTCGCGCGACCTCAAGATCATCGCGCGGCACATCCTGCCCTCGACCATCGCACCCCTGATCGTGCAGGCGACCTATATCACCGCCTCGGCGATTCTGATCGAGGCGGCGCTGTCGTTCCTTGGCGCCGGCGTGCCGCCGGAAATCCCGACCTGGGGCAACATGATTGCGGCAAGCCGGCTGTACCTGGCCGGCGCGCCGTGGAGCATCTTCTTTCCCGGCGCGGCGCTGGCGCTGGTGGTGCTGGCAGTCAACCTGATGGGCGACGGTTTGCGCGACCGGCTCGACCCGCGCCTCGCGCGGCGGATGTGACGGGCATGGCCACGCGAGCAAACGGCGCGCTTCTGGAAGTCGAGGATTTGCGCACGCACTTCTTCACGCTCGACGGTGTCACCCGCGCGGTGGACGGCGTGAGCTTCCAGGTAAAGGCGGGCGAGACATTGGGCATCGTCGGCGAGTCGGGCTGCGGCAAGAGCGTCACGGCGCTGTCGATCATGCGGCTGCTGCCGCCCAGGCTCGGGCGCATCGTTTCGGGCGCGGTGCGCTTCGACGGCCAGGACCTGGCACATTTGAGCGAAGCAGAAATGCGCGACGTGCGCGGCAACCGCATCGCCATGATCTTCCAGGAGCCGATGACCAGCCTGAACCCGGTGCTGACGGTGGGCGAGCAGATCGCCGAAGCGGTGACGATCCACCAGAAAGCCGACCGCAACGCGGCGATGAAGCGCGCCATCGAGATGCTGCGGTTGGTGCGCATTCCCGACGCCGAGCGGCGCGTGCGCGACTATCCCCACCAATTCTCAGGCGGAATGCGCCAGCGCGTGATGATCGCCATGGCGCTGTCCTGCAATCCCAAGCTGCTGATCGCCGACGAGCCGACCACCGCGCTCGACGTGACCATCCAGGCGCAGATCCTGAAGCTTATGCTCGAACTGAAGGGAAAGTTCGGCGCCGCGGTCATGCTGATCACGCACGACTTGGGTGTCGTTGCCGAGACCTGCCAGCGCGTGATCGTGATGTACGCGGGCCGCAAGGTCGAGGAGGCGGGCGTGACCGAGCTGTTCGACCGGCCGCTGCACCCCTACACGCGCGGCCTGATGGCGTCGATGCCGCGCCGGCGGCAGAAGGACCGGGCGCTGCGGCTGAAGGAGATTCCCGGCATCGTACCGTCGCTGCGCGAGCCGATCCCGGGCTGCGCGTTCGCGGAACGCTGCGGCTACGCGACCGAGAAGTGCCGCCGCGAGGTGCCGCCGCTTGCCGCACGGGGCGGCGGACATCTTGCGGCGTGCTGGGAGATCGACCGGGTGCTAGCCGCATGACCGCCACCGCCGCTCCGCCGGTCCTCGACGTTCAGGGCTTGCGCAAGCATTTCCCGATCCAGCGCGGCCTGCTGCGCCGTACCGTGGCGGAGGTCAAGGCCGTGGACGGAGTTTCGTTCGCGATCACGCCTGGCGAGACGCTTTGCTTGGTGGGCGAGTCCGGTTGCGGCAAGTCGACCGTCGGCAAGTTGGTCCTGCGCTTCTTCGAGCCGACCGCAGGCCGCGTGGTGCTGAACGGCGTGGACATAACCGGACTGGACCAGGACCGCATGCGTCGGCATCGGCGCAATGCGCAGATGGTGTTCCAGGACCCCTACGCCTCGCTCAACCCTAGGCTGACCGCGGGCACCATCGTGGCCGAGCCGCTGGAGAACTTCGAGAAGCTTTCCGCGAGCGAGCGCGAAGCGCGTGTCGCGGCAGTGCTGGAGCGCGTGGGCCTGCGCGCCGAGGCAATGCGCCGCTACCCGTTCGAGTTCTCGGGTGGGCAGCGCCAGCGCCTCGGCATCGCCCGCGCGCTCGCGGTGAATCCGACCCTGATCATCGCCGACGAGCCGGTTTCGGCCCTCGACGTATCGGTGCAGGCGCAGGTGCTGAACCTGCTCATGGATTTGCAGGACGAGTTCCGGCTCGCCTATCTGTTCATCTCGCACGATTTGGGCGTGGTCGAGCATATCGGCCACCGCATTGCGGTGATGTACCTCGGCAAGATCGCCGAAGTGGCGCCGAAGTTGGAATTGTTCGAGAACCCGCTGCACCCCTATACCCAGGCGCTGATCGACGCCGCGCCTCTGCCCGACCCGCGCGCCAGGCGCCAGCGCCTGGTGATCGAAGGCGACGTGCCGAGCCCGATCAACCCGCCGCCGGGCTGCCGGTTCCATACGCGCTGTCCCTACGCCGTGTCGCGCTGCCGTGCC
>Ga0114930_10003946_pt1 | contig 12715 bp, 18 predicted proteins | sample AnhtaG_FD_87300 | JGI IMG/M metagenome (GOLD analysis project Ga0114930, IMG submission 87300) | Deep subsurface microbial communities from Anholt, Denmark to uncover new lineages of life (NeLLi) - Anholt_01485 metaG | ecosystem: Environmental > Aquatic > Marine > Oceanic > Sediment | place... | reverse complement strand
GGAGTATCTGTCTCCATTCTAGCTCTACTGGTCGATTATCTTATGAGCCGGGTGGAGCGATGGGTTACCCCCAGAGGATTAAGGACGAGGTGAGACAGTGATAAAGTTAGACAAGGTAACCAAGGTCTATCCTGATGGAACGGAAGCGGTAAAAAATGTGAGCTTTGAGGTTGATGAGGGTGAGTTCTGTGTGCTGCTAGGTACCTCAGGATGTGGTAAGACCACTACCATGAAGATGATAAACCGCCTTATCCCTATTACCAGCGGTAAGATATATATTAATGGGGTGGACAATACCAAGATGAATGAGAATGAACTGCGCCGGAATATAGGCTATGCTATTCAGGAGATAGGGCTCTTCCCACATATGACCGTAGGGCAGAATATAGGAACAGTTCCCGAGCTAAAAAGCTGGCCGAAAGCGGAGCGGAGGCAGAGAGCAGAGAAACTTCTAAAACTTGTGGAAATGGACCCCGCTGAGTTCATAGACAAGTATCCTAATGAGCTCTCTGGTGGTCAGGCGCAGCGGGTAGGTGTAGCCCGAGCTTTAGGCGCTGACCCCCCAGTACTACTAATGGATGAGCCCTTTGGCGCCATTGACCCGATAACCAGGACGGGATTACAGGACGAATTCTTAAAGATACAGCAGGAGATAAAAAAGACCATTATCTTTGTCACTCATGATATTTTTGAGGCAATCAAGATGGCGGATAGGATAGCCCTGATGAATGAGGGACGGTTGGTACAATATGACACGCCGGACAATTTACTGCACAAACCCCGTAACAAGTTTGTAGAGGATTTCGTTGGTGCTGACAAAGCCATTAAGAAAGCGCTAGATGAGATTGCCCAGAGGAGACAAATCTGAATGAGGCGTTATATCGTCCTGATTACCCTTTTAACGCTCTGCGTAGTAGCTACCGTTGTGATTACTAACATGGAGTGGGTTAAAGAAGGGGTCTATAAGCCTTTCCCCTGGGGTGATGTCCTGAATTGCACAAGGGCTCATCTTGAGATGGTGCTCATAGCTGAGGCTATAGCCATTGCCATCGGCGTGCCCTTAGGAATCCTGGTCACCCGCCCCGGTTTTAAGAGGCTTACCACCCCCGTAATCGGTGGTGCCAACGTGGGGCAGAGTGTCCCCAGCCTGGCGGTGATTGCTATCATGGCTCCCGTTCTCGGTTTCGGCTTCCAGTCAGCAATCGTAGCCTTAGTCATCTACGGACTGCTTCCCATCTTACGCAATTCCTATACTGGTATAAGCAACATTGACCCGTCGATTGTGGAAGCTGCCAGGGGAATGGGAATGACCGGAGGGCGGATTGCCCGGAAGATAGAGCTACCCCTCGCCCTGCCGGTAATAATGGCCGGGATTAGAATCTCCACCGTCGTAACCGTGGGCACAGCCGAGCTGGCGGTGCTGGTGGGCGGCGGAGGTTTGGGCCGAATCACGCTTTCCGGGGTATTCTCCCAGCAGGTTTTACTCATACTGCAGGGAGCCGCCCCCACCGCTGCCCTGGCCATTACCCTGGGGTTTGTCCTAGCACGCATAGAGAGCTGGATGACTTCGCGCGGCCTTAAGGTCGCGGCTGAAATGTCTTAATAGGAGGTGAGAGATAATGATATGAAGTACCGCGATTTTTTGAAGGGGCTAAAGCCAGAACACTAAAATTTTTAAGGAGGTAAGAAGATGCGTAAACTGGCTATTACTTTGGCAGTAGTTTTGACCCTGTCTCTGATTGTTATGGGAGTGGGGTGTGAAGCGGAGGGCAAGAAAGTAACTGTGGGCAACAAAAACTTCACCGAGCAGTATATTATCGGTGAGATGATGAAGCAGTTGCTGGAAGACCGCGGCTTCACCGTTGAGTTAGTGACCGACCTCGCCACCGACGTGCTCAGGGGAGGCATGGAGGCAGGCGACATTGATATCTGTGCTGATTATACCGGCACGGCCTGGATGGTCCACCTCGCCCATGTCTATGAACCCGGAGTCGATAACAACGAGCTCTATGACCTGGTGAAGGCGGAGGAGGAGGGCAACGGATTCATCTGGCTAGACCCAATCTGGAACAACAACACCTATGTCCTGGTTTCCTGGGCTGACTTCGTTGAAGCGAATAATGTTGAGTCTCTCTCCGATCTGGCAGCGCTTTATCGAGCTGGAGAAGTTGAGATTGAAACCTTTGTCGGCTTTGAATTCTCCACCCGCCCCGATGGGCTGCCGGCTCTGGAGGCATTCTATGACTTTGAAGTCCCTGAAGCTTCCCTGATGACCGGTGCTCCCGGAGCTTCACTGCTCGGTCTGGAAAATCATGAGTGCGATGTAGCCATGGCCTTCGGCACTGATGCCATTATCGCTAAATATGGTTGGCATGCGTATCTGGACGACCAGGCTTTCTTCCCGCCGTATGACCTGACTCCCTATGTCAGCCAGGATGTCCTTGATATGTATCCCGAGATTGAGGATATTCTCAATGAGCTGGTGGCTACCTTCCCCGGCGGTGGTGCGACGGCTACGCCGGCAATAGTAGCCCAAGGCCAGGCGGTCTGGCAAGAGCTTAACGCTAAGGTGGACATCGATTTGATGGAGCCGGAAGAAGTTGCCCATGACTACCTGGTTGAGCACAACCTGATTGAAGGGTGATCGGTCAGTCTAATCTTGGTCCGCTTCCCAAAGAGTGGCGCAGGCCTTCAAACCCCCAAACAGGCAAACCGGGGGCCTGCGCCACTCTTAATATCCTGTTGAACAAAATAGCGTTTCGTGCCCCGCATGTTCAAAGGCTGTGGCTGGTGCACATACTTTTCAGGACATAAGCTTGGCAGTTAGAGTACCGTGCTCGGCAGGTCCTTCTTCCATGTTCTATTACAAGGATATGGAATAGATAGACATCCTCCAGCGAGACAACTTCCCCCAGCACTTGATGAACCTCACGTAGTGAAGCTTTGGGCCTGATTTGACCAGATTAACAAGGGCCTCCTATAATGTCCTTGTTATCTAACTGCACTTCAAACAAACCATATGGCTGACTCAATTACGTTGGTTAAGGAGGCGGAAGAGTATGTTTAAGCGTATTCTGGTTCCGCTTGACGGCTCTCGTTTCGGTGCGCGAGCACTTCGCTACGCTGCCGAAGTCGCTCAGCGCTTTGGTGCGGAGGTCATCCTGACGCAGGCAGTAGTACCTGAGAAACTTGTATCTACTACGGCTGGTGTGGCAGCTGGCATGGGAAGCATAGCAGCAACCGAAATTGCTGCGCAAGCAGCGCTTGAGGAAGATAAGAGGAATGTAGCCCGTGCTAAGCGATATCTCAGTGGCAAAGTCCGGGGAATTAGGTCTCAGGGTATCGAAGGGTCGTACAAGGTAGTAGTCGGGGACCCAGCCCAGTCCATTATGGGATTCTCCAAGAAGGAATCAATAGATCTGGTGGTTATGACGACCCATGGCAAGAGCGGACTGAAGAGGGCTATTATGGGAAGTGTTGCGGATGCAGTAATTCGAGAGTCAGGAAAGCCTGTGCTGGTCATTAGGCCACAGTCGCGCCGTTAGAAGTAGAACTCTGACAGATTGGAGTGAACCCCCTTTGACTTACTAATGCTAGAATGTTACGCTATATTATGTGAGAAAAGACCGCAAGGAGTATTATACCCTGTGTTAGGGGGCAGGATGGGGCAAATAAAGGTGCTCTTGGCAGACGATAAAGAGGTCTTCCGCGAAGGGCTCGCTAGGCTATTAGAGGAAGAAAAAAGCATTAAGGTTGTATCCCAGTGCGTTAATGGTAAGCAGGCTGTCGAAAAGGTTAAAGAAACAAAGCCCGACGTGGTTTTGATTGATAACAACATCTCAGAGTGTGACAGTAGTGAAGTCGTACGAGAAATAAAGGAGAAGTCTCCAGAGGTAAGGGTAGCTATGCTTACCGATTGTGAGAACGAAGAGGAACTCTTCTCTGCTATAGAATCAGGCGCTACGGGATATCTCCTGAAAGACACGAGAGTTGGTGAGCTTGTTAAGTCTATTGAGTTGATTGGCAATGGCGAGATCGTGGTATCTCCGCCACTCTCTGAAAAACTCATTGGCAAGTTCGCTGCCATGAGGAAAAAGGAGGCGAAGAGCAGCCCGGCTGGTCTTACTGCGAGGGAGATAGAAATTGTCAGGCTTTTAGCCAAAGGGGCTACCAATAAGGAGATGGCTGAGAAGCTGTTTATTGCCCAGAATACCGTCAAGGTCCATCTTAAGAACATCTTGGAGAAGTTAAAATTGCGTAACCGACAACAGCTAGTAGCTTATGCCGTGCAAAAGGGCTTGGTAACTGAAATAATGGAGACAGAAGAGCAGCCAGACTAGAGCCATAGGTCAATAAGTAAGGGTATTTCCAAAAGGGTTATCACAAGATAACCCTTTTTGTATGCCAAAGTAGCGCAGACGGAGTATGGTAACTAGGTTCAGGGCAGGATAGAATTTTTATGTGGTAATGGAGTTGAAGGCTCGTATTGATGGGAAAGAAGGATCTTAAGAAAGACCAGAGGATGCAATACCATAGAGAGTTCAAGACTAGCAGCAAGTCAAGTACGAAGACCCGTAAGAAACGTGCCAGCAGAAAGGTAAAGTAGCGCCTCAAATCTCAAGCGGGAGGCGTTGTTTCACGCGTTTGACAGCATATGACTAAACGTAGTCGAAAGAAGAAGACTATCAGGCGACCGAAACACCCAACTATATCTTCCCCTTTGCCAAAGACAGCACAAACTGCCCCTTTACCAGCCGGGGTGGCTAAATTTCAGCCTGATAGGACGGTATTAACCTCAAAGGAAATCTTTGTCGCGGCTCCTGTTGAGTTGTGCTTCAATGTACTTGCCAGTCAGCTTGAAAGGCCGCCGGAGTGGGATCCAACGCTTATTGATGTCAAACCTACATCCGAGGTAAGGGGGCAAATTGGTGCTAGGACTGAAGTAACTCTGAGTCTCGGTGGCAGAAAGTTGCAGGCTCTGGCTGTGGTATCCCGATATCATCCCAAACGCGCTATCAGCTGGGTTCTTGCCGGAAAGCCCAGGATTAGGGAGGATTGGCGACTGGAGCTAAGGCCACGGGGCACACTGGTTGGTGTTACCTTGGCTCGTGAAGTTGGTGGCTGGATTACGGGGCGCCTCTTAGACAAGATTATGCGCCGGAAGAAGGTAGAGGATGATTTGGCCAAAATGCTCGCCTGGTTTAAAGCAGCCGTTGAAAATAGCGCTGGTGACCAAAGGCAAGGAGGTCCAGTTATAAGAAATGGAGATAGAATACGGAGCCGAGGTAATAGACAAGAACGGCAAGGTCTTGGGCACAGTGGACCACCTGGTGCGCAACACCTGGACTGGTGAAATCAGCAAATTTATGGTTCGGCGAAAAGCACCTGATAGTGACCTTTTCTTTTCAACCGAAGATGTGCTCAAGGCAACGAATACCAAGGTCACGCTCAACATTTCCTTTCATGAATTGAGCGAGAATGTCTAAAGTGATAATGCGATGCCCCGAGTGTGGCGCTGAAACGAGGCTCTACTTGATCGACTCAATCTATGATGGGCCTTACCGCTGCTGGAAGTGCCGGGCGCTATTCACCATCAGGGTCGAGAATGACGAAGTCAAGTCCTATGAACCACTAAGTGAAGAGGAATTGGAAGAATAGCCGGTGGAGGCTTTTGATATATCAGTGGACATGATTTTAGGATTGGAAGCAAGCCAAGTGCCGACAGAAAGGATTACCGGAGGCATAGATACGGAAACGCTGTCTGAGCCGGTGAGCACCTATCTCCGTGAGATTAGCCGGTATTCTCTTCTTGAGGCCGGAGAGGAGAAGTTGCTTGGCAGCCAGGTCAAACACGGTAGTAAGAATGAAGCACAGGAGGCCAGACGATGCCTCATTGAGGCAAATTTACGGCTTGTGGTTAGTATTGCCAAAAAGTATGTTGGTCGGGGACTATCGTTGATGGATCTGATTCAAGAAGGCAATATAGGGCTGATGCGAGCTGTAGGCAAGTTCGACTACCGCAAGGACTACAAATTCAGCACCTATGCTACCTGGTGGATACGGCAGAGCATCACCCGAGCTATGGCTAACCAAACCCGAACCATCCGCATCCCGGTGCACATGATGGGCTCAATAAGTCGCCTCCTTCGTGTTAGCTATAGCCTAACTCAGGAATACGGGCGGGAGCCTACTGAGAAAGAATTGGCCGCCGAAATGCGGATCTCACCCGAGAAAGTAGGCGAGATAATCAAAGCCACCAAGCAGCCCTTTTCACTGGAAACCCCCGTTGGGGAAGAAAGAGATAGCTACCTCGGCGATTTCGTTGAGGATAAGAGGCTACCTCAGCCGGCCGAGGTAGCGATAAAGGGAGCGTTGAAGGAGGAGCTACAGGATCTGCTGGCGTCACTTTCAGCAAAGGAGCGGCGTGTTATCGAATTAAGGTTTGGCTTGGGTGATGGACGTAGCCGTACTCTAGATGAGGTAGGGCAGGAGTTTGGCGTCACCAGGGAACGTATTCGCCAGATTGAGACCAAGGCGCTCAGGAAACTGCGCCATCCCAAGCGTAGCAGAAAGCTTAGGGAATACCTGGACTGAGTATTGGGAAAGCATGCTTCTGTAGGCCTAGCTTCATGGTAGCAAGGGTGTAGCATGACGGAAAGGATAGATTTTGAGGAGGTAATAATTACTGACCCCGTAACCGAGCAGAAAAGCGATGCAGTGGCAGTAATTCGTAATGGGCGCCAGGTAGCGTTGCTTCCCGAGGCAGATAGGTTAAGGCGGGCGCTAAAACTTTCGTTAGAAGAGATTGAGTACATCGTGGATAACTTTGTCAGGATAATGAATCGGAAACCAACCCGTGATGAGAGAGAGTTCTGGAAGGCCGTTTTGGACTTCAAGCGTAGCCAAAGGTGATGGAACTAGGGAAGGAGCAATGGGAAATCTCTCTGAATCGGAGAGAAAGGTAATAACTAGGAGGATAGGTGGTTTGGTACTAAAACAGCTCCAAGCCGGGGTATCTACCAGCGCCGAGGTAATCTGTCACAACTGTGGCTACACTAAGCCATTGTCATTAATAATCCCTTATGGCCGGTACAGACTTTGTAATGATTGTGCTCTACGGTACGAGCTAGCAAAAGCTGAGGGTGATGTTCAGACCATCGAGGACTTTGTCTTAACTGAATAAGGTAAGGGTCTTAAACAAACCAAGTAGATACCCTTTTGCAAAAATTAGCCATTTAGAAGGAGGATACAGCATTATGCTCAGTATTAGTAGCAGGGCGGCAGAAAGATTCAGGGAGGAGCTCATACGTAGGTGCTTTGAGATAGGCGTGGGATTCAGAATCGCTGTCACTACCGACGAATTCGGCAAGTCGACCTTCAGCATCAAGTTTGATATGCAGCATCAAGGAGATAAGGTCATAGAGTCAGACGGTGTTAAGGTATTTTGTGACGCATCTAGTGCCGCTCAAATCAAAGACTATCAAGTTGATTACAATGATGAGACCGAGGATGGATTTTTTCTCAAGATAGTGCAGAAGGCAAAAATAAGCAATAAGGAGACAAAAAATGTTAACAGTAACTGAAAATGCCAAACAACACCTGAAAGAGACGTTGTTAGCCCACAGTGACGACCCAGAAATTGGCTTGAGGCTAGTATTGGAGCCAGCTGGGCGACTCGGCCTAATGCTGGGCAGGGAGGACTATGGTGACCAAATTGTGGAGCATGAAGGGGCAAAGGTATTACTAGTGGCACCTGATCTGGCGCACGCTGTGGATGGAATCACCCTCGATGTTCAGGATACGACTGACGGTACAAAGCTAGTCGTGACTAAGGAATAGCTAGAGATAATAAACAAAAAGGTTAAGCCAGGATTAGATGGGAAAGAAAGGAAGCAAAAGGACAGCAAAGAAGAGTTATAAACAGAGCGCCACTTATCTGAAAAAAGGCCCGAAGAAACCGAAAGGGGGCAAGAAGGCGAAGTAAAGACGATGGCGAATACTGTTGAGATTATGGGCAAGAAGTTCTTAAAGTGCCAGCAAGAAGACTGCGAGTGGAACATCGGCTGGCTTAGTGGATACGAGTGGACAGAAGAGCCAGGCAAGGGCACCAGGATTTGTAACCTTGGGTCGAGAGCCATAATTGAGGCTGATGCAGTGCCGCCAGATATTTGCCAGCAGCCGACGGCAGTGATCGAAACGGCCTGCGCTGAGTTTGAGCTTTGAGTAGGTGACTAGTAAAGGAGACTACAATATGAGGATTACAGGTATTGAAGCAGTGCCAATATATGTGCCCTATCACAGACCTATGCCCATAGCCGTTGGCGTGAATAAATGTGCCAAGAACCTCTTGATAAAGGTTTATACCGACGAGGGTGTATCGGGTATAGGAGAAGTTTCGCCCTTGATCCCTTCTTATTCGGGTGAGACCCAGGAGACGGCGCTCTCTGTTATAACCGAGTGTTTAGCTCCAGCTATCTTGGGAAGCAATATCTTCCGTCTTGAAGAATTAATGCAAAAGGTCGATCGTGCTATTGTTGGGCATCTCTGTGCCAAAGCAGGTATCTCCATTGCATTGCATGATGCCGTTGGCAAGGCACTGGGTGTCTCTGTCTACCAGTTGTTAGGTGGACTGTACCGGGAGAAGATACCGGTGTGCTTCACTGTTAGCTGGAGTGATGGCTCAATAGAGGAGGCTGTCTCCTATGTAGAAGCTGGGTTCAGATCGATAAAGGTCAAGATAGGCAGAGGTGTGCAGGAGGATATGGAGAGCTTGCAACGTATGAGAGACGCTGTGGGCAAAGATGTGTCTATTATCGCCGATGCCAACCAGGCATATTCATCGCCTACAGCAACCAAGCTGGTTAAGGAAATAGAAGACTTGGTACAGGCAGTAGAGCAGCCGGTACCACGGTGGGATATTGAAGGCTTGGCAAGCGTCAGGAGACAAAGTAGAGTGCCTATAATTGCTGATGAAAGTGTCCCTACCCCCCAAGACGCGCTACGGGTTGCCAGTGTTGGGGCGGCCGACATGTTTCTGCTCAAAGTCATGAGGAGTGGTGGCTTTAAGCATGCTAAGGAGATTGTAGCAATCGGGCAGGCAGCAGGGATGTCCAGTTTTGCCTGCAGCATGACCGAGCTGGGTGTTGGCACTGCCGCCAACATACATTTTGCGGCATCAACACCGGGCTTGGTTGATGCTTTTGGTTGTAGCTTCGATGGCCCACTACAAATCTTTGGCGGAACGACCACTACTGACCTAAAAGATGACATTGTAGTAAAGACGCCAGAACTGAAAGACGGCGCCTATACGGTTCCCGAGGGTCCCGGTCTTGGTGTTGAGCTGAACGAGACCAATATCGAGAGATACAGGAATGGAGACCCAGTCAAGCTCTCTGCTACCTAGACCGTTTGCCACCATTACAAGAAAGGATGCCACCGGCATGCAAAACTAAATGCAAAGGAGGCACAGCTTATGGATAAAGGGAGGATTGCAGATGTGAGACCTCACGACAAGGGATGTGAAATTACCCTTGAGGTCGCAGGCAATAAATTCCAAGCAGACTTTAGCTATGAATCGAGCAAACAGCTAGACAGGAGTTGCCAAGAGGTAGCAGGCATCCTAGCAGCTGACTTCGCCTTGAGCTACCTGCCACTGGACAACATTGAATTCGTCTGCTCTGACGATGAGGAGTTTCAACTGATGAGCACCCTTGCTTATCAGAGCCGGATGAGCTATGCCTACTTTGTGAAGGATAACGAGGAGGTAAGCAACCATCTCTTAAATACTGAGCCACGATATACCTGGAAGAAAAGCAAGGTCAGCAAGGTAGAGGTAGCCAAGGATCCTAATTCTGTTCTGTGTTTCTATAGTGGGGGTAAGGATAGCACCGTATCCCTCAAGTCTCTAGAGGCGGTGGGCTGCTCTGCTCTACCTTTCTTCGTCTTTCTCCAAGAAGATGACTACCGCCACACGGCTGAGGATGCTCTCTATCTCTTCCGAACAGCCGGGCATGACTTCGCTGTGGCTACTACCAATATAGACGAACTTAAGACCTTCTTCACTAAGGTCACCGGCCTTCCCTTGCTGGAGGGCACTATCAGGCTCTACTGGGTAGCCAATGCGCTGCCCTTAGCCGCCGGAATTAACGCCAAGTTCGTGAGTCTGTCCAACGAGCTGACCCTTACCAACGTGGTACAACACGTGGGTAGGACAATCTTCAACAACTTATTTGACCAGACCTTCCCCGCTACCATCCTAGTCAACCGTTTACTGGAAAAGAAGGGACTACCCACAATCTTCAGCCCCGTCCAAGGGCTTACTATTTACGGCATTCAAAAAATCATGGGCACGCAGTTTCCAACTGAAATGGTTCACCAGCTCTCGTGCAATCAGCCTGTCTGGGACGAGAGCACAAAGCATTGGCGCTGCTGCTCGCAGTGCAAGAAGTGTCACAGCCTCTACCTCAATGTAAAAGCCCTGGGACTGTCACCAGCCTCGGTGCGCCTTAACGAAGATAAAGTTCTGAGCAGCCAGTTTGGTCCCGAGGTACTCATTGGACCAGACATTAGCCGGAAGGAGCTCGAGCACTGCCTAGCCATAAACAACACCTATGCACCTACCCACAAAGGCGTCAGACACCCTGAAGTCGGTGGCATACATTTCTCGGCAGCGTATCATAACCCGACTCTGACACTAACTCATGAGGAGTATGTCAAGTTCTACAGCACGTTAAACAGCTTGCTTCAGGGAGGCATTTACTTAAACCACAACCACACCGGCAAAGCGAGTGGCCTAGAAGAGGTGTGGGATACTCTTCGTGAGTATGACTATGCCTTCAGTGGGAAGGAGGTCAAGGTAGTAAAAAGAGCTCAAGGGCTTCCATGAATCGTGTGCAAGAAGAACGGAGCCAAGAATATGATTGCGCTACACCCTGTGGGCTGGAGACGAGCTATGGAAGAATTTATTGAACAACCATAAACATGGTATTGGCGATGTGAAAGAGAAAATGTTTGAGGTGACTGAAGAGGCTCGTTTATTCTGCTTCTCCTGCGGAATCTGTATTGGCCCCGGCTATGGTGAGCCCTTCCCCTTCTACGCGGGCGACAAGAAGATATGCGGCCGGTGCCGGGGTAAGCTGACGACGCAGGGATACATTCAGCTAAACCAGTCTCAAAGGTTGCTGCCTGATGGAAAAGTGATTAAGTTCAGGCTGAGGTTGCACGAAGAACTGGGGTAAGGTAAAAGGAGAGAGACAAGCGATAGCGACAGAATTAAGGAACCTCGGAGACAACAGAACCCTAGTCCTCCATACCAATGACAACTGGGTATATATAAAACTGCGAGACTCGGCCAGGCTCATCAAGATAGTCCCGTATGAGCAAGAACAAGGAGGAAAGGTAACTGTGGTCGGGGTAGACCTTTATTTTCCCAAGGAGTGCCGAAAGTGGCTGGAAAAGACTATCGGAATCCGTAGCCCCCAAAAGGGTAGGTAGAACATTTTAGGTCGTTAAGTAGGAGTTAGACTAAGTGGCAAAGAAAAAGAGTGGTAAATCTGCAGTTCGGAAGCGGAGAATGGCAAGATATGTGCCTAAGCGTAAGTTTTGCTCCTTTTGTGCCGATCATGTTGAGGTGATAGACTACAAAGACCCGACGAAATTGAGCCTCTACATATCAGACAGGGGTAAGATTCTGCCCCGCCGTAAAACGGGCACTTGCGCTAAACACCAGCGTGCCCTGGCCCTGGCAATAAAGAGGGCGCGCCATTTGGCCCTTATGCCCTATACCCCGGCTCATATCCGTAAAACCGGGGGCGTTGGCCTGAGTGATTAGCCGAAAAACCAAGGAGGTGTGGCGATGATAGGGGTCACCATTTTGATTCATTCTTTAGCAGTGGTAGCACCTCCACCAAAACCACCAGTAAAGCCAAAACCAAAACCGCTACCAGCCCCCCCCACCACCAGCAACACCGCCAAAGGAGAATCTCTAGTTGAAATCGAAGCGTCTAGGGATACTATTTACTGAAGGTAACCGATATGAAGCGGAAGGGATACATAATATCCAGCGTTGTTACCGGTTTACTTGGAGAGGTGGCCCTGGTAGCGATTGCCCTCTGGCTGTTGCCCCTATTGGGAGTAAACATTCCTATATGGGGACTTATCCTGCTTATGGTTGCTTTCGGGGTTTATGAGTGCATAAGCTATAGGATTGGTAGTAAGGCGCTACGGAGGAAGCCGGTGGTCTCACTTGAAGCTATGGTTGGCTCCTATGGCAAGGCAGCTACGCCGCTTGTCCCCAATGGATATGTTCGCGTTGAGGGCGAGCTGTGGCGGGCATTGTCAACTGGGTCAAACATAGATGAGGGCGATGAAATTATCGTTGTGGAGGTAAAGAGGCTGACACTTTTTGTGGCTCGCGTGCCTAATAACAATCGTATTGAAGACGTACCCACCCAGTGACCGAGGATGCATGTTCTAATGTATAAAGACGGAGTAAGCAGAGCTTTGTGGTTATTCATTGCACACTTGTCCATTTTCGTTTAGTCGAAGTCACAATAGCTTGTATTGTGCAGTATAACAGACAAAAAAGGGGGCGAGGATTTGAACCCCCGCCCCCTTTAATATACTACTGGTAATATACTAGAAATCAAACAGTGCTGGCTGCTCCTCTTTCCTCCGCTCTGCCTCTTCCTCTTTCTTCTGCCGCCTCTCAGCTCGG
>Ga0114930_10003944_pt1 | contig 12718 bp, 11 predicted proteins | sample AnhtaG_FD_87300 | JGI IMG/M metagenome (GOLD analysis project Ga0114930, IMG submission 87300) | Deep subsurface microbial communities from Anholt, Denmark to uncover new lineages of life (NeLLi) - Anholt_01485 metaG | ecosystem: Environmental > Aquatic > Marine > Oceanic > Sediment | place... | reverse complement strand
TAGATGCGCTCTACAAGTCTTTGGAGAAAGAGTACGAAAAAGGCGGCGTTCTGCCTGAAGCTATTACCAGACTTTTCTGGGATTATGGAAATGGAGAGACAATTGATCCTCATCAAGAACCCGATGTCCATACTGTGGCAAAAGAAGTCAACGGCTATTTTATGAAAGATGCGACAGTCAGTGGACAGAATTTCAAGAAAGGTGATCAGGTTCCATCCTTTGCTTTCCTTCAAGACAATGGCTCCACCTGCTCCGGCAACTGGCTTTATTGCAATAGTTATACCGGTCCGGAGAAAACAGACAATAAAATGGCACGGCGCGGGAAAGAAGACGCAATCAACAAGATAGGACTCTTTCCTGAATGGGCATGGTGCTGGCCGGTTAACCGCCGCATCATTTATAACCGTGCTTCGGTTGATTTGAACGGCAGACCATGGAGCCCAGAACGCTTTGTTATTCGCTGGAATGCAGCGACAAGAAAATGGGAAGGGGATGTCCCGGATGGTGGATGGCCGCCCGGAGATAAGTATCCTTTCATTATGAAACCGGATGGTCACGCATGGCTTTGGGCATCAAATCTCAACGATGGTCCAATTCCGGAACATTACGAACCTCTGGAAAGTCCCGTAAAAAATATTATGTCCAGCCAACAAGTCAATCCGGCGATCAAATTATGGCACGAGAGCAATCCGGATAAAAATCCTGTCGGAGATGCCGAACGGTTCCCGATTGTTGGGACTACTTATCGTGTCAGCGAACACTGGCAGGCTGGTGCAATGACCCGAAACCTTCCATGGTTGGCTGAGTTAGTTCCGGATGTTTTTGCTGAACTCAGCGTTGAGCTGGCAGCTCAAAAAGGGATTAAGAACGGTGACTTGATCGTTATTGAAACGGCACGAGGCAAGATGGAAGCTTATGCCGTCGTAACCCCCCGTTTTGAACCGTTTCAACTGAATGGCAAAATTATCCACGAAATCGGGGTCATTTGGCACTTTGGCTACGCTGGAATAGCCAAAGGTCACAGTGCCAATGTGCTGACGCCTCACGTGGGAGATGCCAATACCATGATTCCAGAATACAAAGCATTTCTATGCAACATTTATAAAAACGAAGGAGATACGAGATGAGCAAAGCATGCCTCGTTGATTTGACCAGGTGCATCGGTTGTCGGGGCTGCCAGGTGGCTTGCAAGCAGTGGAATAAGCTACCTGCCGAGACAACCGAGTTTTTCGCCCGGAGCGGTGGATACCAGAACCCACCGGCGCTTTCGACTAAGACTTATACGCTGGTCACATACAACGAAATCGAGGATAGTAGTGGACGCGTGAATTGGGTTTTTTCCAAACGGCAGTGTATGCACTGTCTCGAGCCGAGCTGTGTCTCCGCTTGTCTGGTCAAGGCACTGGAGAAGACGAAGGAGCCGGAGGGTCCAGTAGTTTACCACGAGAACCTCTGCATGGGTTGCCGCTACTGCATGATAGCCTGCCCATTCGATATTCCAAAGTTCGAGTACGAAAAAGCCATCCCTTCTATACGGAAGTGCACCTTCTGCTTTGACCGTCAAGAAGATGGAGAAATGCCTGCCTGCGCCAAAGCCTGCATGACGGGTGCCATCTTGTACGGGGAGCGGAATGAGCTTCTGGACGTCGCTAAGAGCAGGATCTACAGCGATCCCGACGACAAGTATGTACACCATATTTACGGGGAACACGAGGCAGGCGGTACCGCCTGGATGTACATATCCGACGCGCCATTTGAAGACCTTGGTTTCCCGATGAATGTGGGTACTACTCCATACCCGCGATTTACAAGTACCTTCCTTGGGGCAGTGCCTCAAATAATCATATTGTGGGCAGGCTTGCTCACAGGATTCCATTGGTTTGTGAAGCGCCGCGAAGAAGTTGCTGAAGAAGAACTAACAAACACGGAAAAGGAGGGATAAATCATGAAAATAACTCCTTTTAACATCATAGCTGGAATACTCCTTATCGTCGGGTTTATCATCATCGTGTTCCGATTTTCATTGGGTCTGGGGGCAGTTACCAATCTTAACCAGGAGAACCCCTGGGGTCTATGGATTGGTTTTGATGTTTTGTGCGGCGTTACCCTTGCTGCTGGCGGCTATGTCATAGCCTCTGCAGTGCACCTGTTCGGTCTTAAGGATTACCGCATCGTCCTTCGGTCGGCAATCCTCACTGGCTTCCTGGGTTATTTCTTTGTAGTTGTGGGACTCATGTTCGATCTAGGACGTCCCTGGCGGCTTCCCTATCCTATGTTTGTTTCATTGGGCGCCCAATCCGTGATGTTCCTGGTTGCCTGGCACGTTGCGCTTTATCTTACTGTCCAATTCCTGGAGTTCTCTCCGGCTGTATTCGAATGGATTAACTGGAAGACCGCCCATAAATGGGCATCGAGGATACTCGCCGGCGCTTGTATCGCAGGTGTGATACTATCGACGCTGCACCAGTCTGCTCTGGGTGCGTTGTTTCTGTTGGCGCCAACTAAGGTCCATCCACTATGGTACTCACCGCTTATCCCTATATTCTTTTTTGTATCGAGTATCATAGCAGGGCTGTCCATGGTGATTTTCGAGAGCACGCTCTCACATCGTATCTTCAAGAACCAGGTAGACCCTGCCCAACACGAACAACTCAATCGCGTCACGCTGGGATTAGGGAGGGCTGCTTCCGTCGGTCTTTTGTGCTACTTTTTCTTGAAGTTGGTTGGTCTTGCTCACGATGGAACCTGGGATTTGCTCGGCACTCCTATGGGGACGTGGTTTCTGGTCGAAATACTTATATTCGTCTTACTGCCGTGTTTCCTGTTCGCATGGGGTGTCCGTAACAAGAATATGAGCCTTGTCCGATTCACAGCTTTACTCACTGTGATTGGTATCGTAATTAATCGGCTCAATATCTCTGTCATTGGCTTCAATATTGATGCCACAGAGCGCTACTTTCCGAGCTGGATGGAGTTCGCAGTAACTATAGCTATTGTGACTCTGGGTCTCGTTACATTCCGTTGGATAGTGAACCGGATGCCGGTGCTTCGTGAGCACCCGGAGTACGAGGAAGCGCTCTGACCCGTTTCATAGACGCATAAAATAAAGGAGGATCGTATGTTTGACTTTTTTAGCTCCATTGTTATTGCCGCAGTTACAGGTTCAACCAAAAGCTGGGAGTATATCATAGCCATCTTATTCCTCTTTACATTCCTGGCTTTCCTGAAACTCATCCGATAACCCAGGAAAGGAAGTGGTTGAACCTGGCTGCCTGAAAGTATTCCAAGTGTTCGAACGCAAAATGCCACAAAAATGGAAATGCAAGAACACCTGGCGAACGTCATGGACATGCAGACTCAGACATGATGGGAGTAACTTGACCAGGAGAAAGTAAGGTAATACTAAAATATGGTCATAAGCCTATATTTTTTGATCTTCGCAATGTTTTTGCAGTTTACTCCCACTAGTTGCGAAATTGCCTGTTATTGCATGAGGAATATAATAGACAAAATAAATGTTGCTAATCTCACCCGTTGGTGATATATTAAATACTTTTTGTGTGAAAAAATGTGATTATGTTTGTCTTGCACGCATTGGGATAAAATCAGTCGCAAAAGAGATAATGGCACGTTTCAACTAATCATAAGGATATTTTTATGAGGCACTGTTATTTATAACAGTGTCTTATTTTACTGAGCGTTATGTCGAACCGTACATAACTAAAGAGAAAATCTATGGAGAATAATAAAGAAAAACTTATCAAGGCGATTCTCAAAAAAACTTTTAAGGATGGAGAAAAGGTAAAGCTCCCGTGTGCAGCGGCATTAAGAATCGCAGATCAATTTGGGATAAAACCTTCGGAAATTACCGGTATTTGTAACGACCAAAATATCAGAATATGCCAATGTCAATTAGGATGTTTTAACTGATGCAAAAATTATCATCAAAATTTAAGCTGTGGGTTTCTACTGAAAATAGCGAAGGTGTTTTTGGTGACGGCAAGTGGCGTTTGCTGAAAGCTATTGAGGATAAAGGCTCTCTTAAGAAAGCTGCGGAATATTTAAATATAAGTTACAGGAAAGCATGGGGAGATTTAAAAAAAGCTGAAGAAGGCTTGGGAGTTAAATTTATTGAAAAAACACGCGGAGGACAGCATGGAGGAGGATCCATCCTTACTACTGAAGGTAAACATTGGATCGAGGCGTATTCAAGTTTTCGACAAGATATAAAAAAGAAGGTTGATAGATCTTTAGACATATTTTTGAAAAGGCTTTCAAATGAAAATGATAACGAAGATTCCGATTTTACTAATCATAGTAATGGTATTATGTCAAACACTTCCGGGAGATGAATGGGAAAGCTCCATTTCCGGAGACTTGATCATCTTTCACGCAGGCAGTCTGACAGTGCCCTTTAAGGAAATCTCGGAGAAGTTCAATCAGGAATATCCTAATGTCAGGATTCTCAGTGAATCGGCAGGCAGCCGGACATGCGCCCGTAAAATAAGCGATCTGGAAAGGCAATGCGATGTGATGGTCTCTGCTGATTATACTATTATAGATGAACTACTTATTCCCGAACATGCGGATTGGAATCTCAAGTTTGCAAGCAATGAAATGTCCATTGTCTATAGTAACGCATCAAGGAGAGCAAAAGAAATTAATAGAGATAACTGGTACAATATCCTGCTGGATGAAAATGTGATTTTCGGCAGATCAAATCCTAATACTGATCCCTGCGGCTATCGGGCGGTCTTTATGATAAAACTTGCTGAGGAATTTTATCGGCAGCCCGGGCTCGCACAAAAATTGCTCAGTAAAGACATAAATTTTATGCGTCCTAAAGAGGTAGACCTTCTTGCTCTTCTTGAGACTAATAACATTGACTATATTTTCTTGTATCGCTCTGTTGCTCAGCAACATGGACTAAAATTTATTCTGCTGCCCGATGAAATTAATTTAAAAAATCCTGAACTGAGTGATTTTTATAAAAAAGCGAGTATTAAGATAATCGGGAAAAAACCCGGCACATTTATTGTCAAAACAGGCGAGCCAATGGTATACGGTATTACGATCCCCAGGAATGCTCCTAATCCAATAGCAGCATTAGAATTTGTAAAATTTCTTTGTGAAAAAGACAAGGGGCTGGCTATCCTGGAAAGAAATGGTCAGCCATCTATGGTTCCTTCTTCTACAAATACCTATAACCAGTTACCAGAGGATTTAAAAAAATATGCAACTCGATAACAAAACTATAATACATAGATCAAAAAAGCCCGACACGCTTGAGCTTATTTTCCTGGCAATGGGGGGACTGGTGCTGCTTTTTATCATTGCTCCACTTGCCGGGATGTTTATTAACTGTTCTTTGGGGGATCTTGTAGATACGGCAAAAGATGATGCTGTTCAGAAAAGCATTTGGCTGACTCTTTGGACCGCAATGGCAGGGACACTGATTCTTGCTTTTTTCGCTATACCATTTTCTTATCTTTTAGCACGTAAAAACTTTCCACTGAAGCGTCTTATCGCCGGCATTATTGATTTGCCAATTGTTATTCCGCATTCAGCTGCAGGGATAGCAATTCTTGGCGTGATTTCCCGGAATAGCGTTATCGGAAGATTAGCTGAAAAGAGCGGTTTCTCATTTGTTGGAAGTCCGGCAGGAATTATGGTAGCCATGGCATTTGTGAGTCTTCCATTTCTTATTAATGGCGCACGTGAGGGATTTGCGGCTGTCCCGGAGCGACTTGAAAAAGCAGCCCGTACTCTCGGAGCAACACCTTTTAGAGTGTTTTTTACAATATCCCTACCACTTGCCTGGAGATCTGTGCTTTCGGGTCTTATTATGATGTGGGCCCGGGGATTAAGTGAATTCGGAGCGGTGATAATTATAGCCTATCAGCCTATGATTACACCGGTGCTTATTTATGATCGATTCAGTTCATTCGGCCTTAAACATGCACTACCGGTTACAGTACTCTTTATCTTTATTGTTCTGATTATTTTTATCTTTTTAAGGCTTCTTGCGGAGAATAAAAATGCTCGAAGTTAGCAGCATCACTAAAATAATTGATACATTTGCCCTGAAAAATATTAACTTTGAGGTAAAACGAGGAGAATATTTCGTTCTACTTGGTAAATCCGGTGTAGGAAAAACAATGCTGCTGGAGATTATCGCCGGATTGCTTGAGCCGGACAGCGGACACATTATACTTGATGGATGTGATATTACAAAAGAAAAGATTCAAAAGCGATATATCGGCATTGTGTATCAGGATCAAGCGCTCTTTCCCCATCTAAGCGTTTATGAGAATATCGCCTACCCGCTTCGTTGTCTCGGACAAAAAGGGAAAGAGATAGACGCCAATGTTGAACAACTTGCCGAGAATATTGGATTTACGCATTTACTCAAGCGTAAACCCAAAACGCTTTCAAGCGGAGAGGCACAGCGTGTGGCTTTAGCCCGGACATTAGCCACTGAACCCAAATGTCTTCTGCTTGACGAGCCCATATCGTCCCTGGATATTCAAGCCAAGTCAGAAATACGAGCGCTTCTCAGAAAAATCAACCGCTCCGGCCAGTCTATGATCCATGTTACACATGACTATGAAGAGGCTATTTCACTGGCAACTCGCATAGCAGTTATGGAAGATGGAAAAATTTCTCAGGTGGGAAGTCCCCAGGAGGTTTTTCAACATCCTAAATCTGAGTTTGTTGCCAAGTTTATTGGTATTAAAAATGTCTTTAAAGGGGAACTAAGAAATTCAGGAGATGAACTTGCCGAATTTATGACTAATGGAAAAAGATTTCTTCTTCTTTCTGATAAAAAGAGTGGAAAGGGAACTATGATTCTGCGGAGTGAAGATGTTACGATCTCAAATACAAATCTCCAGACAAGTGCGCGCAATACATTCAAAGGCAACATTATTGATATAGAAATGGACAGGTTGAAGAGTGAAGTTATTGTAGATATCGGTGTAAAAATATCGGCTCTGATAACGAGGGACTCTTTGGAAAAACTCGGCATTAATTTCGGAAAAGAGGTGTGGGTTAATTTCAAGGCAACTGCTCCCAGATATATTGAGGAATGATATGATTAAACTGCCGAATATGTTGATGATAGGGTCAGCAGGCAGAAACAGCGGTAAAACGGAATTGGCTTGCAGGCTAATTAGAAAATTCAGCAGCCAGACTGATATTATCGGTATAAAGGTGACCACGATCCGGGAAAAAGGCAGCGAATGTCCCCGGGGAGGAATGGGCTGCGGCGTTTGTTCGTCTCTTAAAGGAAACTACTGCATCACTGAGGAAATAGATGGGATTTCCAATAAGGATACGACAAGACTGCTAACTGCTGGCGCAAAAAAAGTTTTTTGGCTCCGTGTATTGAAAGAGTATCTGGAGGACGGATTGGTCGCTATAATGGATATTATTGGAGATAAGTCTGTTTCTATTTGTGAGTCAAACAGTCTGCGTCTTGTGGTAGAACCGGGACTTTTCCTTGTAGTCAGGGAAAAGGATTCTAATACACTTAAGACGTCTTGTAAGGATGTTATATTGTACGCTGATAGAATAGTTCTTTCGGATGAGTATGATTTTGATATTGAGTCGGATGGTATTGGGTTTATGGAGAAGAGATGGTTTATGCGGTGGCAGGCAACTGCGATAATTTTGGCAGGGGGAAAAAGCAGTCGGATGGGTAAGGATAAGGACATGCTGCCTATCAATGGAAAGCCGATGATAGAGCACATTTTTGATCAATTAAGACCTTATTTTGATCAGGTGATTATAAGCTCAAATGACCGGGAAAGATACCGATTTCTCAGTGCCGATATAATTCCCGACAAAATCCCTGACCAAGGTCCCCTTATGGGTATCTTATCTTGTTTGGAAGCTTCTTCTCATGATGTTAACTTTGTGGTAGCCTGCGACGTGCCTAAAATAAATCAAGATTTCCTCAAGAAAATGATTAAAGAAGCAGAAGGATACGACGGAGTGATCCCCATAAATGAAAAATCGAAATATGAACCACTTTTTGGCATTTACAGAAAAAGTACAATTGTGCCCATTAGAGAAACATTAAAAGCCGGTGGACGTAAAATCATCGAGGCGCTTAGAAACAGCAATATCAAATATCTTGAAGTTGATAATCCCGAATGGTTTATAAACCTAAATACAATGGAAGAGTTTAATAGCTATCAACAGTCGGTTAAATCCATAGCTGAAAGCTGACCACCGAAAGCGCAAGAAAATTATGTTACTTTTTGAAGAAGCTTTACAAATTGTTATGGATTCGGTTCGGGCGTGTGGTGTTGAACAAGTTGGTATTGATCTGGCTTTGAACAGGATCTTAGCTCAGGATGTTATCTCTGATATGGATATACCTCCTTTTAATAAATCAGCTATGGATGGATATGCTTGCAGAAAGGAAGATATTCTGAACGAGCTTAGCATAGTTGAAACTATTCCTGCTGCATACGTTCCTCAAAAGAGCATCCATAAGAATGAATGTGCAAAGATCATGACCGGTGCTATTGTCCCGCCCGGAGCCGATTGTGTAATAAAAATTGAAGACACAGAAAAAATATCCGCTAATGCAATTCGCTTTGTTGGGAAAACAACCGCAAAAATTAATATCTGTTATCAGGCAGAAGACATTAAGACGGGTGATCTCGTATTGAGCAAAGGTGAAATTATACGACCTCAACATATAGCGGTTTTAGCAACAGTAGGCATTACAAATCCGATTGTGGCATGTCGGCCTAAGGTGGGAATAATCGCCACAGGTAGTGAACTTATTGAACCGTCCGAAAAACCACCTGTGTCAAAGATAAGAAATAGTAACAGCTATCAACTTTTTGCGCAAGCGGCTGCTATGGGCGCACTCCCTTGCAATTATGGAATTGCCATAGATACGAACGAAGCTATTGATGATAAAATTAAAAAAGCAATAGCTGAGAATGACGTTATTCTTATTTCCGGTGGGGTTTCAGTAGGAGATTTGGATCTGGTACCGGAAGTATTAAAGGAAAACGGGATCAAACTTCTTTTTGAAAAAATAGGCGTTCAACCGGGACAACCGACTACTTTCGGAATTTCGAATGACATCGTTTGTTTTGGATTGGCAGGCAATCCGGTGTCTACTTTCGTCCTGTTCGAGATTATGGTCAAACCTTTCCTTTATAAAATGATGGGGCATAATTTCATTCCTGATAAAATTGCTGTGCCGTTAGGCAAAACTATAACAAGAACGCATACTGAAAGAAAATCAATAGTTCCTGTTGCGTTTACAAACAATGAAAAAGTAATGCCAATTGAATATCATGGTACTGCTCACATAAACTCATTTTGCAGGGCTGATGGATTTATTTCCATACCGGTTGGTGTAAAAGAACTTAAAGAAAGTACAATCGTTAATGTTCGACAGTTTTAACCGTAAAATACATTATCTCCGGATATCGGTCACGGACCGGTGTAATCAGCGCTGTGAATACTGCATGCCAAAAAACGGCGTTAAGAAAATCAGACACGAGGATGTACTTTCTTTTGAAGAAATTTTGAGGTTTACACAAAAAGCCGTAGAAATGGGTATTGACAAAGTGAGACTAACAGGGGGAGAACCGTTGGTAAGACGTGATATTATCACCCTTGTATCGATGCTTTCGCAAATTGAAGGCATCAAGGACTTCGCGATGACAACCAACGGGACACTTTTAGATAAATTTGCGGATGCATTGATTAACGCCGGACTTCATAGAGTAAACATCAGTCTGGACACTCTGACCCCTGCACGGTACAGCGAAATTACAAAAGGCGGTGATATACGATGTGTTTTACGAGGTATTGAAGCTGCTGAAAAGGCAGGACTTTCACCTATTAAAATAAATTGTGTTGTGCAAAGATCCTCCGACGAGGAGGATGCCCGGCAGGTAGCAGCCTTCGCTAAGAGAGAAGGATTCGATGTCCGCTTCATAAGGCAGATGAATATGGAAAAAGGCTTATTCTGGCAAGTTGAAGGGGGAACGGGTGGTGATTGTGAACGTTGCAACCGGCTGCGGCTTTCAAGTGACGGCAAGCTCTTTCCATGCCTCTTAAGTAATCTTGCCTTCCCTATTAGAGAGCTTGGTGTAGAAGAGGCGATCAGGCAGGCAGTTGAAGTAAAACCCAGATCCGGTTTACGAAGTAATCACAATGGCTTAAGTTCTATAGGAGGATGATTAAAAGATAATAGCTGACCGCTGTATAATTTAATAATGATAGTAAGTATGAAAAAAAATTGCAATATATGTGTTGTTTCGGTAAACGTCTCTGAAGAAAAAGGAACTATAAAAAAGCCCGTCTCTGAAATTACAATTACCGAAACAGGTGTTCTTGGTGATGCACATTCCGGCAGCTGGCATCGTCAAGTAAGTATGCTTGCTATTGAGAGGATTGAACAATTCGTTTCCGAAACAGGCAGACAAGTACTGCCGGGAGAGTTTGCTGAAAATATAACGACACGTGGTATTGATTTAAAAAATGTTACACTTCATGACAGGTTCAGAATAGGCTCAGCTGAGCTTGAAGTTACTCAGATTGGGAAGGCTTGCCACGGTGAAAAATGTGCTATATACCGGGAAGTTGGAAAATGTATTATGCCAAAAGAGGGGATTTTTTGCAGGGTTATCAAAGGTGGAAAGGTTAAAGAAAATTGTCAAGTAAAATACTTTCCGAAAACTTCGGATTTTGATTGTAACTCTAAGTGACCGGGTAAGCAAGAGAATATATAAAGAGGCTGTTTAAAAAGTTAAATTATTTAGTATCTAATCATATTATTAAACAATAAGATAGAGAGGCATAAAAATAAAAATAAAAGTAGGAATCCTCCTTAATTTCAGCGAAATTGTTTGTACAATAAAATAGACAAAATCATTCCCGAAGGGATGGCTTATGCCATAAGGAGAATTAATTAATAAAAATAAAAAGAATAGTATAAAGAAGCAAGTAAATAGTTCTGAATGACTATCCCGCTGAGTGAGATTAGACTTACCACGATTCTGATTCTGAAAGGATAAAATCAATTTAAGACAAATTCTGCCTGTTTTTAGTCGTTTTTTGGACACTCCGTATTTATTATTATTTGTACAGGTGGAATATTTCCCATCTACTTGTTCCCGTCCCGCATTGTGGGAGAAATAATACCGGAATATATTAGTTGATAATCTAGAAACATGCCCATACCCTGCTCACTTTTCTAGTGTGACTTATCAAAACATCATGGGATAATTTTAGTTAAGGTTTATTAGGAGTGTGTTCATGCACGTTTATAGTTAAAGCTGTATTATTACGGGGACACCATACTTATTACTTTTTTTCTTTACATATAACTTATACTGAACATCGCGTATTGTATGGGGCACAGTAACCGTATATTACCCTTGAAGAAGGGTAGAAAATCCAAAAATATAAAATAATAAATATGACGTCCCCAGATTTCCGGCTATGACATATAAGATCACACAGCATGCCGACACAATCTTAACAACATTATCAAACTTACGCATTATCTATAACTCAATCTGTTCAAATAAAAATTCTTATTATTAAGTAGTATGTTTGCCAAGACAGCATTATACTTGTCCTTGCTTTTTCATTTTTCAACAAATACATTAACTTGTGCATTAAGACGATCAGTAAAAATAAATTGATTTTCGTTTTTTGCAACAAGAAGACGATTAAATGGCAGCGAAAATTTTGTTTGAAATGGGATTGTACGAACTAATTCTCCATTTAAATCAACAACATATATAATGAGTTTTTCAGTCTTAGGTCTCACATTATAATAAATATTTTTTCCATCAAAGACCACACCACTATGAAAAGAATGAATCCTTAATCTTCCATCTATAGGTCCAGCCAGTAAATTTTTTATATTTTGATCGTATGTATCAGAAAAAAAGTCGACATTGAGCAAAACTCTTTTTTCCAACATTCCATCAACATCATACATTTCATAATACGGTATGTACCCATAAAAAGCATAAATGGCATCTCCGTAGCTCAACAATTTATTGGAATATAGGTTTCGAGCATACTTACTCTCATTTATTTTCTCCACAAATTGTTCACCAAAATTTTTTACAAACTCCCCTGAGATATCATATATCTTAAAGAGCGACTTTGTGGCACTACTGAATGATCCAGCATAAATTCGACCGCTATTGTACTCAATTTGGTTAAACGAACTAAATCCTCTTATTGTGCTTATATACTCACCGTCAATTGTGTACGAATTTATTCTTCCACTACTGGCGTCGGTTGTATAAATTATATTATTGTCCTTATTTAAAGCAATATCAAATACCGCAATCATTTCTCCGGGACCTTGTCCACTTCTTCCAATTTCCCTTACAAATCGTCCCATATCAGTAAATATTTTTACTCTTGCATCCATACCATCAGCAACGATATATTGACTATTATGAAAAATAACGTCTGACGGATTAACCAAGAATTCGCCTTCAAGCTCCGATTCCATATCTGGAAAAGTACTCTTCATAATCAACTGTGTATCCTGGGCAACTTCGGGCATTGAATTACAAACAATAATTATGCCGCACAATATTATTGCAAAAACTACGATAATTAATATTTTATACATTTTCAATTCTCCAGCTTTTGGTTTATATTTAGAACTTTGTCAAGTTCAGATTGTTTGAAATTTTCCCAATTAAGTTAT
>Ga0114930_10003943_pt1 | contig 12718 bp, 7 predicted proteins | sample AnhtaG_FD_87300 | JGI IMG/M metagenome (GOLD analysis project Ga0114930, IMG submission 87300) | Deep subsurface microbial communities from Anholt, Denmark to uncover new lineages of life (NeLLi) - Anholt_01485 metaG | ecosystem: Environmental > Aquatic > Marine > Oceanic > Sediment | place... | reverse complement strand
ATTTTGGAGAAGTCGAAGGTGAATCCCGAGTACTCGGGAGACAGCGTAGACACTTTTCTCTGTTGGTGATAACACCAACAGAGAACTTAAAATGCAAACAATTTTATGACCCGAGTAGTAACTTTGGTAAATTGTATTATTATGGTGAATTGTATTAATTATTCCCCCTTAATAAAGGGGGACTTATTGACAAGTTTCCTGTTTCTAACTTTAAACTTTTCTACTTACTTTACAAAAAAACATAAGTTTTAATTAACACTAATTTTTACCAAAGTTTAGTTACTTATAATCATAATAATCAGCGTCCTTCAGCGTCTAATATAATTTTTTGACGCAGATTTACGCTGATTTGCTATGATTTACACTGATAATATTTTTTATTTTATATTACTTATAATCATAATAATCAGCGTCCTTCTGCGTCTTGTTTTATTTTGTTGTTATCCGTTTGGACTATTTTTCAGTACACCGGCAATAATTCTGGACAATTCGTGCATTTTAAACGGTTTTGGTATAAATCCCTGTACGCCTTCATTTAATATTTCATTGGCTTTGTCATCTTGACTGAAACCGCTTAATAAAATTGCTTTAACATCGGGATTAATCTTTTTGAGTTCAAAAAAGGTTTCTCTGCCAGCCATATCGGGCATAATCATATCCAATAATACCAAATCAATTTCATCTTTTTTTTCCCTGTAAATTTTAACAGCTTCAATGCCATTTTCAGCAAGAAGTACTTTATATTCCAGCATTTCCAGCATTTCCTTCGCCAGATTTCGAATAATCGCTTCGTCATCTACTATCAGGATTCTCTCATCTCCTGTAATTACTGTTATATCTTCTTCTTTTTCGACAATTTCCTTTTCAGAAACAGGCAAACATATTGTAAATGTCGTACCTGCCCCAATCTCACTACAAACGTTTATATGTCCTTTATGATTTTTAATGATCCCGTAGACCGTTGCCAGACCAAGCCCTGTACCTTTACCTGAGCCCTTAGTTGTGAAAAAAGGGTCAAAAATACGTTCCTGTACTTCCTTTGGCATTCCTGTTCCTGTATCTGTAACTGAGATTTTAACATAACACCCCGGTTCAAGCTCAGGAACTTTTTCTGTATAGCGCGTATCAAAACATACAGTCTCTGTTTTTATATGAATTTCACCCCCACTTGGCATAGCATCCTTAGCATTTATTAAAAGATTCATGAGTACCTGATCGAGCTGATTTTTGTCCGCCTCGACTTTATTGATATGTTTTTCAAAGTTTAGTGTTACTTTTATTTTTTTTTCAAAGATTTTTTCTGCGACTTTGAGCGAATCTTTAATGACATCGTTAATATTCAGCGGTACAAGGTTGTATTTTCCCTCTTGCGCAAATCCAAGAAGCTGTTTTGTCAAATTGGCAGCTCGTTCAGCGCCATTGAATATTACATCCGCCGCCCTTCCATCATTAGTTGATGTATCGTTAAATCTATTTTTCAATAACTCGGCATATCCCATAATACCGGTGAGTATATTATTAAAATCATGTGCAATACCCCCGGCAAGCCTGCCGATAGATTCCATCTTCTGAGCCTGGAAGAGCTGTTTTTCGAGCTTTCTTTTTTCCTCATCGGCTTTTTTACGGCTGGTGATGTCCATGGCGGTACCCTGCCTGCCGATAATATTTCCGGCGGCATCACACATGGGTATCGCATTAGCTACAAGATAAACCTCCTCGCCTGATTTTGACATTAATCTCGTTTCATAATTAATGAATTTTTTCCCTTTCCGCCCGAGGCGGATCTGCTTCTGGCTGATAAAATTTTCCTGAAAAAACTTCCTGTGCTGTTCAGCTATGTCCGGTTTTTGAAAATCGGAAAATTTCCTGCCAAGCATTTCGTCAATTCCGTAACCAAGCGTATTCTTCCATGCCGGATTGAGATATATGAAACGACCATCCGTGTTAATCTGCCAGATCAAATCATACGATGTCTCAACCAGGTCGCGGTATTTTGCCTCGCTTCTCTGCAATGCTTCCTCCATCTGTTTGCGTTCGGTGATGTCCTCTATTATTCCATCATATGCGATCAATTTTCCCCCGGTATCATAATGTGGAACCGGCACATTACGAACCCAGCGGAGTGTGCCGTCCTTGCGAATGATCCGATGTTCCAGCGGTGGATCGCCCTCTCCTGAGAGCACGCGTTCAGCCTGATCCCTCACCTGCTCGCGGTCTTTTTCATGTACCATATTAAACCAGAGATATGGATCAGCCTCAAATTCCTCCGAAGTATAACCCGTAACATCTACACACCTGGGTCCATGCGACGTCTTTGCGGGTTTTCCATTCTCTACAGTCACAGTGTAAACATAACTCGTTATAGCATTAATCAGCAGTTTATACCGGTTCTCACTCTTACGAAGAGCTTCCTCCGCTTTCTTGCGCTTGGTGATATCACGGGCAATGCCCTGAACGCCTATTAAAGTCCTTGTTTTGGGCTTGGTTGATGTATACAGCCCTTCCGCACTTATAAGAAAAACCGGCTCATTTTCAATACCTCTTGATTTTACTTTAGACGTAGCTGTAACATGATTACTGGTTAATAATCGAACTTCTAATAACTTTGTACTTCTATCTCCGGTTCTTTTTTCATTAATTCCATAAACTGCCTTTTCCCTGTCTTCAGGATGTACTAACTCTAAGATATTTGTTCCGATCAATTCCCCGGAAGAATATCCATAGTTTTTCACGGCATTGCTGATGAATGTTATGTTCCCGTCCAAATCCAGCCGGTAAATGATATCGGGGATGGTATTTAGTATTGAATCATGCAGTTTTTCAGATTCTTTCAGAGCCTCTTCTGCATCTTCTAACCGTTTCCGGGTTAACAGCTCATTCATCACCTGGTTTACTACAGCCGGTAAAAGATCAAGAAAGTTTGCGTCTTTAACAAGATAATCCCTGGCGCCGGTCTTCATCATTTCAACTGCTATTTTCTCATCACCGTGTCCTGTCATTATAATGAACGGCACTTCGTAATTCTGTTCAACAAGTCTTTCTATAACCTTATCCGCTGTCATATCCGGCAATTTGTAATCCAGCAACAGAAGTGTGTCCGGATTTTTTTTAACAAAATTAATCGTATCCGCTCCTTTAGAAAAACCTGCTGTTGAAAATCCGGCGCTCTCCAGTTTTTTCTGAATCAGCCGTCTTAATCCCGCATTGTCTTCCACTACAAGAATCGCGGAAGGTTTGTATGTTGTATCTTTCTTTTTATTCATGTATAAGAACTTTTGTATTTTTTACCAAATGGCAATAGATTTTCGAGTTATAAACACATGATGATGGTATTAGATACACAGAGATTGCCACGTCTCCCCCGAGTAATCGGGGGAGCCTCGTGGCGAAGCCATCCCTTCGGGGCAATGACAATATGAACAATAACTGTCATTTCGAGCCCCGAGTACTCGGGGAGAAATCTCTGCACAAAAATTTTGCACACACTCTGTTTATGCTACAAAAGAAATTTTACAAAAGTTTTATCATGTATTTTAGAATACCCATTGATTTTTGGAACTTCCACTACCATAAGAAAAAGACCAAGTTGTTTTATAGCTTTGACGAATTTGTCATAATCGAAAAGACTAACCGCAAAGACCACAGAGGATACATAGAGCACGCAGAGATATTATTATTGATAAATTTAGATTTTAAATTTTTTTTATTCTTTGCGAACTCTGCTTTTTCTCTGCGTCTCTGCGGTAAAAAATGGGTAGTGAAACTGTTTTATTATAGTAATTACAGGTTTGGTAATGTAATTGCTGCAGCCGAGGCTGTGGCAGTTTTCAACTTCCCCAGGGTCGTCGGTCGTAGTTATCATTTCCGCCAGAGGCGGATCTGCCTCAGGCTGAATTACCGGCATCTTGCGAAAGGTTCCCGCGACAGGCACCATGCGCAGGCTCAGGCTGTTGTTTTTTCTTTCCTGTCTTCATCAGCAGAAGGTTCATCTACCTTTGCTGTTACGCACCTGTCGGGGGCTTCCTGCTACGTTTGAGAACTTGCTTTTGAAAATTCCTCATCCCGCTGAGCAGGACTGCGGCTTCTGATTCAAACCCTTTATCATGCAGGTTTTTTTCGATATTTTTCATAAGCATACGAATGAAATCGCATGTGCGAAACAGGAGATTGATTTGTTCCCGGTCAGGCTGCAAGATCCCTTTTCATTACAGATCAAGAAGCGTCTCCGCTTCATGTGTCACACTTTTCAAGGTGTTAAGGTGCAGAAAACCGGCAGAAGTTTTCATAGTATGAAATAGTCGAAAAATCGAATTGATGACCTCGCTGTCGATTTGCCTGCTTTCTTCGACGCTCAGCTGCAGTTCAATGAGATAAGGTTCTACATCGTCAAGCATCTCCATGCCTTCAGCCGTAAACGAGTGCAGCAGTTCAACATTTTCGTCAAATGCACCCTTGTCTGTCATATTAGAACTTCTCCTCAGAATTGAGAATTAAGTTTTTTACTATTAAATGTGTCTATACCCTGCCGGGGGTTTTGAAATATTTCACATTCATGACCTCCCGGTTTTAACATATTCTGCAGGCTTTCTAAGCAGGAAACATCATTATCCATTACTGAACTTTTGTAAATTTTGTCCCGCTAAGCGGGATGGTGAATCGATTTAATAGATCCCCCTTAAAAACAGGGGATTGATAGCAACCCCCTGTTTCACCCTTTTCTAAGGGGGACAATAGTGGATTTTTCTTCCCCCTTTATTAAAGGGGGATTGAGGGGGATTTACACTTCCCCCTTTATCAAAGGGGGATTGAGGGGGATTTTTTGATTTAGGGGAACATTTTAAAATCCCCCCTAACCCCCCTTTACAAAAGGGGGAAAATTATTAATATGTTTCACATAGCTGACATGGAATGGGTACGTGTTTGTAATAAAAAATAAAAATGTTCGTACATTAAATTTTCACAAAAGCTCTGATCTATTAATAATAATTTCATATTGCGCTCTTATTTCAAAATTGTGCGGCTTCTGGATTTCCAACCGGAATGGATGCATTTTTGGAAATCATTAGTATAACATTCTAAAAGCATATAACGTGCCAAAAAAATTTCGGTGAAAAAATCTTTGCTTAAGTTATTGTTTTTAAAAGGTGATTGGACTTTTTATATAAAATTATTGGATCAAATTAATAATGAGCCATTTTGTCCAAGACGTGCAATTAAAGGCATGTTTATTAATAAAAATAGGGGGAATCTGGATAATTTTTTATTTATCATAAAACTTTGGTAAAAATTACCTTTAAAATTAAGCTTTATGTTATATCTTAAAGACGAGATTGTCCCGAGTACTCGGGACTACGCTCCTCGCAATGACTATTTGAGCTTGGGTGGCACCCCCAAACTCGTTTGGAGGTGTTAAACAATCCTTAAATCTCAAAATTTACCAAAGTTTTGATTTATTAGTTAAAATGGCAGGAGCAAAAAACGGGACTTAAATTTCTAAATTTTTAACATAAGTATATAAAACCTTGCGGGAAATATTAAGAAAACGTGCCGTTTCAGTTTTATTACCTTTATTTAAATCTATTGCTCTACGAACAATATTTAAAATCAAGTTATTTAGATTAATCCCATTTGATGGAAGTGGAAAATCATCAATAGAATGTCTTAGGTGCTCTTTCTTTACATTTATTATAGATTTATCCTGATGGAGAAAATCAAGATGATGGGGTTGTATTTCCGTATCGTCCCATAGCAATGCCACACGTTCAATAGTATTCTTAAGCTCACGAACATTTCCAGGCCAAGGATAATTTTCTAAAACTTTACGCGCAGTTTCATCTATTTTACAAAACTTTGTTTTATTTTGTTTATTTAACTGCTGAAGAAACATGTTAGCTAAGGCAATAATTTCATTTTTTCTTTCCCGTAATGGAGGAATAATAATCTTTGCTACATTCAGACGATAATATAAGTCTTCCCGAAATGAACCTTCAGCAACATTTTTAACAATATCCTGATTAGTTGCGCAAACAAACCGGATGTCAGTTTTTATTAATTTTAGCCCGCCAACGCGATAGAATTCCCGTTCTTGAATCACCCTGAGCAATTTTGCCTGGAAATCTGGAGTAAGACCACTAATTTCATCAAGAAAGATTGTTCCTCCATTTGCTAATTCAAGTTTTCCTTTCTGCCCTTTTGGTTTGCCTCCGGTAAATGCACCGGGTTCATAGCCAAACAATTCGCTTTCGAATAGTTCCGGGCTAATGGCTGCACAGTTTAGTCCTACAAACGGCGTGATAACATCTCCATCTACATAATGAATATACCGTGCAACTATCTCTTTTCCAGTTCCTGTTTCACCTTCTATTAATACTGGAATATCTCGATTGTGATGTAATTTATTTGCCGTCTTAAAAACTTGTTTAAGTTTATCGGAAAAAATACCAATTTCGGGGGAGATTACTTCTCTAACATAAGCTTTTTTGATATCCGCCAGTTCTTTTTCAATATCTTTTGTGGCTTCAGTAACATGCTGTTCAAATTGTTCTGTTAATTTCACATTTTCCTGCTTGAGCAATAAGTATTCGGTTATCCTTTTCGTGAGTGCTTCAATCTCTTCAAGGTTAATAGGCTTTAATAAATAATCATACGCACCATTTTTCATTGCCTCGACGGCGCGTTTTGTGTCGGCATATCCGGTAAATAATACCACGACAATATTTTCCAAATCTTTTGATTTTTTTATACGTTCGAGTAACTGATAACCATCGATACCGGGCATTCGAATATCGGAAAAAACCGTTTGAATTTTTTCGGTCTTTAAAATATTTAGAGCATCTTTTCCATTTTCGCATTCAACTACCTGATGCCCGAGATAGTCTAAGAACCGCGATAACGTTTTACGACTATCGTGCGAATCTTCCGCCAGAAGTATTTTCACATTACCTCCAAAAAGTTTTTACTCTACAGGGATTGATACAGTAAATATCGCACCACCTTTTGGGGCGTTTTTAGCTGAAATAGCACCTCCTATACCTGAGATGATGTTTTTTGTGATTGAGAGCCCTAATCCCATGCCCTCCCCAACATTTTTAGTACTGAAAAACGGATCGAAAATATGCTCCAAATTATCAGAAGAAATGCCCGGTCCATTATCTTGTACTTCTAAAATGCATTTACCTTTTTCAAACCTGGTAGAAATTGAAATTTTCTTATCTTCTTTTGTATGTGTATCAAGCGACTGCATGGCATTAATAACGAGATTTATCACCACTTGTTCCATCCGGGATGCATTCGCTTTGATTAATGGAATACCACCTTCTAAATTGAGTGTTATATTTATATCGTGTGAAAAAACCTGTTGTCCAATCAAATCTATGGCTTTTTTTATTACAGTATTCAAATTAACAGGAATAAGGTCGGTTTTTTCATCCCATCTTGCTAAAGCCCGCATGTGTTTAATAATTCCATCAATATTGTCAATCTGTTTTGATATTAACCTTAAATTTTCTATTACCTCATCTTTAGATAATTCCTGATTATCTTTAATTTCGAGTAATTGCATATCTGCAGACATCCTCATTACGTTAAGCGGCTGATTGATTTCATGCGCAACACCGGCAGCCAGTGCGCCTATTGACGCAAAGCGGGAAGCCTGTTCCGCAAACTTTACCGCCTCGGTTCGCTTTTTTTCGGCTTCCAAACGGGCACGAAAATGATAATCTCTCTCCCATGCATTCGCGATCATATCCGCAACCGTATGACAAAGTTCGCGTACTTCAGGCGTCCAGGTATACACACGATTCTGGCAGAAACAAATCATTCCTATGAATTTTTCCCCAATCATTATAGGAATTATCAATACTGCATGGATATTACGTTCCGTGAAAAACTGCCTGGCTTTTTTGTCCAATTCCGCTGTATTTGAAGAATAAAAGCTCACACCGTTTTTTATGATCCCCTGCAGTTCATCAGGAAGACTTGAAAATTTCAACGCTCTAAAACATTTTACCGGCGGGGAAGCATTTTCCCGAAACCCTCTTCCCATTCGACGTATTTTACTGCTTTTATCATCGATAGAAAAGAGACTTACATTGCTGATGTTCAACGTGCTTGCAATAGTCTTTAATACCTCATTACTAATGCGTTTAAAAGAGACGGTCGTATTTAAACGGGACGCAATGTCAGCAAGTAATTTTTCCCGCTTAACTTTCAAAACAAGTTTGGCTCTTTCTTTAATTAAGGCATCTTCCATCTGTTTTCGTCTGGTTATATCCGTATTTGTGAAAACGCATCCTATCGTCTTACCTTCATTATCTGTTAACGGATATATTCGGGAAACCATATTGCGTATTGTGCCGTCTTTACTCTTATAGGTTATATCCAGATCGCCGAGCGACTGTCCCTTAAATACTTTTTTAATTGATTCATCGACAAAAGCAGGATCTTCCGGATTCCATAAAATGTTTTTATATGTTTCACCGGCTATATCCCGGTCGTATTGGAAGATTTTTTCACATGCTGTATTCCACATTTGGATTTTTCCCTGCCTGTCAACAGAAAAAATCGGATTGGGTGAATTTTCAATAGACTGCTTGTATCGCTCTTCACTTTCCCGAAGCGCCTCTTCCGCCTTTTTGCGTTCGGTGATGTCCTCGATTACACCATCGTAAGCAATCAATTTCCTTCGGGTATTATACTGAGGAACCGGTGTATTGCGAACCCAGCGGAGTTTGCCGTCCTTGCGAATGATCCGATGTTCCAGCGGTGGAGCGCTCTCTCCCGAGAGCATCCGAACAGCCTGATTTTTCACCGCATCGCGGTCTTCTCTATGCACCATATTAATCCATAGATATGGTTCAGCCTCAAATTCTCCTGGCGTATAACCCGTAACATCCTCACACCTGCGTCCATGAGACGTTTTAACGGGCTTTCCATTTTCAACGGTTACCGTATATACATAACTCGTTATTGCGTTAAGCAGCTGCTTATACCTGCTCTCATTTTTCCGCAGCGCCTCCTCTGCTTTCTTGCGCTCGGCTTCTGCATATTCAAGTTCTCTAATACGTTTTTCCAACTCTTCATAAGTAGGTTTGTTCATTTTCATAACACCTCATAAATCAATGCATTTTCAATTATCTATGTATTTATGATATTGAGAAATTACCGCTCTAAATTCCTCATAGTGGTAAGAGAGCTTCCGGAATTGCCGGGATTCCTTCCGGGATATGCGCCTTCCCATGACGCATAATGAGCGCTTCACGGAGGATAAATGATAATGGAAAAACGATTGAGTTGAATTTATAAAGATACCAGTACAATTTACAGGCACTTTACAATTTATGGACAAATCTGCACAATTTATGGAAAGATTATAATGTCAATACGATTACGAAGCTTCAGTCAATCTCGCTTAGCAGTTGAAAACGAAATCATCCACTTGTTAATAGTAATAACAGGATTAATACCAAAAAATTTCAAATATTTATTCAAAGATACATGATATCAAAAATTGACACAATATAATGGTGCTGTTTATCCCGCTTAGCGGGATTGGAATGATTCAATTATAGAGGTGCAAGCCTGAAATGACATTGAGAATAAATAACATTTGAGACTATTTTCCCCGTAGAGAGTCCAAGAATTTTTATTTTTTTATCTTCTTTTCTATAAGTTATTTACATAGAACTAATATATCTTAACCAGACTTTATTAATGCAACACATATATTAACAGATAAAAATATTATTTTTCTGTTGATTTTAATGGTTATAATTTGTAATGAATGTATTAAACAATCCCCTGTGTCCCACTTTATTAAGGGGGAACAATTAACCTAGATTACAAAATTTATAAAAGTTAAGTAAGGGTTAAAACGATGCGAAATATTGGTGTTTTTGTATTGTTGACTTTTATTTGCTTTATCTACTGCAGTAAAAATCCCGTTACAGAGCCTGAACCCGAATATCCTGCTTCTAAGATCGCTTTCTCATCAGAAAGGGATGGAAATAATGAAATCTATTTAATGAATACTGACGGCACCAACCAGATCAGGTTGACTACTAATCCTGCCAATGATTTCAATCCTGCATGGTCTCCTGATGGTTCTAAGATCGTTTTTTATTCGCTCAGGGATGTCAACAGGGAAATCTACATTATGAATGCTGATGGTTCTAACCAAACCAGAATAACCAATAATTCTGTTAGAGATTGGCTTCCATCATGGTCTCCCGATAGCTCTAAGATTGTTTTTGTATCAAACAGGGACGGTCATTATGAGATTTATATAATGAATACAGACGGTTCAAATCAAACCAGGATAACCTATACAACAGGTAGTTCGCAACCATCGTGGTCGCCCGACAGTTCTAAAATCGCTTTTAAAAAGGATGATGAGATTTACATAATGAATACGGACGGCACCAATCAAACAAATTTAACAAATAATCCTACCCTTGACAGTACGCCTGATTGGTCACCTGACGGCTCTAAGATAGCTTTTACGTCGTACAGGTCTGGGGTTTCCGAAATCTTCATAATGAATGCAGACGGCTCTAATCTAATCAGAGTACCGGATACTATTACTGGCAGAGGTCCATCATGGTCGCCTGACGGCTCTAAGATCGCTTTTACGTCATATAAGGATGGTTATGGTGTAATCTTAATAATGAATGCGGACGGCTCCAATCAAATAAGATTACCCAATTCTGCCGGGTATCATCCAGCCTGGTCTCCTTATATTTATTAAACCCGTTAAGCGGGATGTTACCCGGTTCCAAAAGAACATGTCTGAACCGCTGATCCCGAGTACTCGGGATGATTAAATGATTACTATGATAAAATCCCGCTGAGCGGGAGAGGACGACAGCAGGGGTGGCACCCCTCCCCCGAGTACTCGGGGGATTTGGGGGGTGATTATTGCAGCAAATATAATAATAACAATAGTTAGCAGAACAAATAAAACTATTTTTTAAATTATTCAGGATATATATTGCAATTTTATACTGTATAAACTCTTGGTAATAGAGGATTCATGCGGATAACTATTTTATATACGGATGTTTCCGCTGCCTTTGCAAGCTCCTCGGCGGCTATCACATTGCCTTCCTGCTGCCCGAATAATACGATCTCATCTCCAATTTTTATATCATCTTCACCCGTTACGTTTACATAAAAATGATTTGCCGTAACATCGGCAAACACCGGAAACTTTTTGCCTTTTATAAGCGCATGCGCTTTTCCGGGTGCGTTTACAGGAAAACCATCCGAGTATCCAAGGGAGGCCGTTACAACTGTTTCTTCTTTTTCGGCGGTAAATTTTTGATGGTATGAGATAGAATCTCCGGGTCTTAACGTTTTTATATATGCCACTCTTGTTTTCAAAGAAAGCGCCGGCTTAAGGTCTACTTTTTTTAATTTGTATTCTTCATCCGATGGATAATGCCCGTAAATGGTAATTCCCGGTCTGACCATATCAAGAAATGCTTCAGGAAATGCAAGTATGCCTGCGCTCGATGCTGCATGCCGGATGCCGACTGAAATTCCCTTGCTTTTCGCGCTTTCACACACATCCAAAAACCGCCGGAGCTGAGTTTTGTCAAATTCTTTATCTTCGGTAAGAGATGTAAAAATACCTTCAATTTTTACATTATCAAGTTCTGATACATTTTCAATAAAGGGCATAGAAACATGATACGGAACGCCGACTCTGCCCATACCGGTATCGATATTAAGATGAACATTTGCCTGTTTATTTATTTTCCCTGCCATCGTATTCAAAGCCAATACGTTATCATTATACACTGATTGTGAAATATTGTTTTTAATTATCAGTTCCGCCTCACTCGCTGCAAATGGTCCCAAATTCAAGACGGGACATTTTACTCCGGCATTTCTTAATTCAACTGCTTCCTGGAGTTTCCCAACTGCAATTCCATAAATATTTATTTTTTCCAGAAATTTACCCACCTCGATTAAACCATGACCGTATGCATTGCCTTTTATGACAGCCATTATGTGCCTGTTGCTCACTTTATTCCTTATCTGGTTGACGTTCCATTCTATATTTTTAAGATTAATTTCTAACCAGGGATCGTACATTTTAGAAAAATCATGAATTTCTGTTTCATTAAATTGACGACTCCTAGCGCAAAATAGCGCTCCGGCAGGGAGTACTCCTGCAAGTTGAATGAAACTTCTTCTATTTATTCTTTCCATGTCAGTCCTCCATTAAATTGAGAATTTTTACGTTATTTTAAATGAGAATTCATAAAACTACTTTTTTCAATCAAACATAGACTATTGTAGAGACGCATGGCATACGTCTCTTGAAAGCATGTTTCATGAATAACAACGAGAACAAAGCGCAAAATTTGAGACGCATGCCATGCGTCTCTACAGAAATATTTAATATATGGATTTACAAAACTCTTTTCTCAAAAAACTGCAAAACCACCCCTAAAAATAGGGGGATTTATGGCAAAATTAATAAAAAATGACAATTGCAACTTAAATAAAGACAAATCCTTATCCCGCCACATAGTGGTCACTGGCTTAGCGGGACCAACAGATAGCAGAGCCGTTACCTATTTTCTGGTAATATTTATAATCTTTACCGGCGGGTCTAATGTTTGACCTCCGCGTGCGCTGCTGGTTGGCTGGACGTGTATTTTTCTTACAACGTCCATGCCGGAAATGACCTTGCCGAATGCGGCAAAGCCCT